>VFSW01004793.1_pt1 | contig 20132 bp, 16 predicted proteins | sample 5358111 | NCBI WGS metagenome assembly VFSW01 (sample SAMN11554181, study PRJNA540505) | mine drainage metagenome | isolation source: sediment from site ElyBrook_90M | place: USA: Ely Copper Mine, Vershire, VT | collected 2017 | reverse complement strand
CTCCGAGACCGTAGAATTGGGCTTGGAAGGCCGAGAAAAACGCCGGGCACCTAGGTAATGCAATTCGAGAGCTCGGGGTAGTCCACAAGCAGATCAACCTCGCCAAGAACTTACGAGTACTAGAAGGCATCTATCACGTACAAAACATCAACGCATACGATTCCCGGCTAAAGACCTGTTCAATGAGATTTCACGGATTTGCTAGTAAATGCCTGCCGAGTTACTTCGGATAGCACAGGATGTAAGATCGAATAGGAAAACACGCCACATCAAGGGATATTTTTGCGGCAGCATTAGGCGTCCACTTGAACCAGCGTCTAATGATGATATGGCCTATCGCAAACTGAGACTGTTACATGCCCCTAGAAGTAATAGTGAAGGTCTTCCCCCATCCCGAGAAGCTGGTCTCTAAGGGTAGCGGCGTAATCCTCTGCCTCAATTTCATCGCACGGATGAGCGAGTGCCTCGCAGATGTCTAGTGCTAATACGCAGGTGTTTTGTAGATCCATGAGGGCCGGAAACAAATCAAGTCCAGCGAAGATCTCTACAAGAGCATCGGCAATTCCTAGAACTAACTGGCGAAGTAAATCTAAGTTCGGCTGAAGTAGCCTCGGCACTTCAAGTGAGTCAAGCGAGGCAACTGCGCTCGTCAGCCGAGTCCGTATCATCGCTAGTGTTCTCTCCCTGTCCCCTGATGCTGCCTGCTCTTGGGTGCAATGTTTGGGTAACCATCGACGAGGCCGACTTGTCGTCGTCATGACTTGCCAGATCTCACCAGTATCAGGGAGGGCTCGGAAGATGGACAACGAAGCCCTTAGTGTCTCATTATGGACGAGCCATTGCATCCAACGATCTCGTTCGCACGCGGGCATAATACCGACCGGATCCTCGTATCGCTCCACGGAGAGAACAAGATCGTTCGTGACCCCATCGAGCTGCAAGGCGGCGTCGCAGTTCACCACCCAGTGATCATCGTAGGCATTTCCAGAAACTCGATAGGGAGACGCCTCGAAGTAAACCTGCTTTAGCAGATCCCATCGGTAATCACCCTTTGGTGGGTAATCGACGCGAAGCGATACTTCAAGAAGATCAAGATTCAGCGCCATAATAACCTCAATCGAATACCCTAGCTACCGCCAATCTAGCAAGTAATGGTCTCGTTGGGTGTAATGGCCGTCCATGATGTTTGCTGACCGTCAAGAGTGATGGAATAATGGGCGACGGAATAGTAGGTATAAGTTCCAGTGCCGGAGCAATAAAAGAAGGCAGTTATGTTCCCGGTTACGGCGATGTTATCGGCAGTGCGCGTTTGGGTGGCTACTAAAAAATCTAATATATTGGCGTATTCCCGGTAGATGTCCACCGTTATCAAAATTTGGCTCTGCGGGGAGTTGCAAGTCACAGAGCCCTTGGAATCGATATTGCCAGGGTAATATGTGGAGAGATGAACATTTCCCAAACTTGAATTGCAGGACCCGCCGGGGTTAATAATCAGGTGAGGCGAAGGTCCTCCCGGCGCTGTCTCGTATCCAACAGGACTTGCGATACTCCGGAATGTAGGATTCAAACTAGCGTGATAGGTGACTTCCGTGACATATGGTTGGGCCTCAGCGGCCCAGCTTGCAGGTAGAAGTAAGCTCGAAGAATTCGACACTGTGGTGTTTTGCACTATAGAGCTAGAGGACTGCGCGGTACTCGCCCACGCAGGCCCTACCGCTACCAACACAGTCATAGTAGTAATCGTCCCAACAGCAACAGATACTCTGCCAAATGTCCTAAACTTCCTCAACGTTCCCCCTTGATCGTTGTTTTGTCTTGGGCCGTCCTGCAATTACGGAATGAGCGAATCACCCACTCGGAACCATACTCCCCGGGGGGGTGGTGTCAAGCAAAGTGCAGCGATTTGAAAAGAATGGCCTTATCACCGAAACACGTTGGTAACGGTTCAATCCAAGGGCAGCTACGAAGATATCCACGGCAGACGGCGCTCTTCCAAGACGCTCAAGCAATCTGTACCATCCGAGATAGTTCGGTAGATTCTTGGTAGCGACTGCATGAAAACGGATACGCCAGAACTTCTTTCGAGAATCGTATGCATTGACGTTTTGTACGTGATAGATGCCTTCTAGTACTCGTAAGTTCTTGGCGAGGTTGATCTGCTTGTGTACGACTGAAAGCTGTGAAATAGCTTTCGCTAGGGTCTTTGAAGCATCGGTGCATACTACGGTGTCTTTGCAAAGTGGGACTCTAACAAAGATCGAATAACGCTAGAGGGACCTATCATCGATCAATACGAAGTCGATTGTGTTACCGTTACGGTCCCTACAGACGAGTATCGGAATCGAAATGTTGCAGTTCTCCAGAAATACCGTTACGCCACTCCAGGGTTATCGCTATCAATCTCCAAAAATACCGTTACCCTTCTCTAGGATTATTGCTACAAAACTCCCGAATTGCCGTTACTCGTCTCCAGAAATAACGGAAAAGGCACCCACGTGTAACAGTGATATAGCCAAAATGAATATCAGCCCATCGGCGCCATGGCGATTCGCCACGTTGATTCAAATCCCGAGCTATGACGAAAGAATTCGTTTTTCCCTAAACACGCTTCAATATAGGCATTGATAACCAAAGTCGCAAGTAAAAACTCTGGCCAAAAAAAATTAGAGTCGCCAACATATCTAAAACCGAGGGCGCTGAGTAGGTAGAAGGCGACTCTATCAAAACAATTTATCAAATCGGACCTGGGGAGCTTCACTCCACTAAGTGAAGGGATCGGTCGCTTCGATTCAGAGAAGCTCCTCGATGTTCGCCAACTACGCAGATGTCTTCGATACGAGCGCCGTACTTTGATGGAATGTAGATGCCAGGCTCGATCGAAAAGGCTGCAAACGGACCGAGGGGCTCTTCGTTGGTTACAACCAAGTAGGGCTCTTCGTGCTCTTCGATTCCAATACCGTGACCCGTTCTATGGATAAAGTACTCACCAAATCCAGCATCTGCGATCACATCTCGAGCAAGGGCATCACTTTGGGCACCACTCATCTCTGAACTAACCAAAGTTCGCGCTCTCTCTTGTGCTGCCTCTAAGACAGAGTAGAGCTCATTGAAACCCTCGGGGGCTCCACCGACCACGACGGTACGGGTGGTATCGGAGCAGTAACCCACCTCTTCACCGTAGTTATAGAGTCCACCGAAGTCGAGAACTACAGAGTCACCGAATTCGATCCGTCGATTCGAAGGCTCATGGTGCGGGCTCGCTGAATTTGGCCCCGATCCGACAATAGCAAAGTTGACCTTGCTCAGCCCCTGGGCAACGAGGCGTCTAGAAATCTCATCGGAGATCTCCTTTTCGGTCTTACCAAGGAAGGATATTTCACCGGCGAAGATCGATTCGGCGACATGGTCTGTGATGTGTGCTGCCCTAGCTAAAAGCAGTAGTTCTACTTCGTCTTTTTGGGACCTGAGTGGCGATATCACCTCGGAAGAGGCGACGTAACTCTTTGCCGATGGCATCTCGGCTTGAAGGGATAAGAGAGCACTTGCCCACATTCGATCTGATACGGCAACGCTTTGAGCAGAACCAACCAAACCGCTGACGATGGAGAATGGGTTGCCCCCCTCTTTCCATGGCAAAAGCTCAAAGAGCTCCGGCATCTCACGTACCCTAGGCGCCTCCAACTCAGGCACTACGAGAGTCATCTTGGCATCCTTGGTGACAACCAATGCGGTTAGACGCTCTAGCGGCATCGCCTCGTAACCACAGAGCCAAGGAAGGTCAGCCCCAAGGGATAGTATAAGAACATCAACTGCGCGCTTTTCCATCTCTGCAATAACAGATTCGAGACGGTTGAGCCGTATCGATAAAAAAGCATCGTCGTTATATTTGCCAAGGGCAGCTTTTACTGCATCCTCATCCACAAGACCATCGAAGTCGAAGCTCATACTTTCCTCTTTTTGAACCTTCCTATAAGTTGCCCACGCTACCCAATGAGAGCAGCCTAAGGCTATTGAGCACGACGAATACCGAGGAAAACGCCATGGCCAACCCCGCCAGCATCGGTGAGACTACACCAAATATCGCTAAAGGGATAGCAAAAACATTGTAAATGAAAGCCCAGAATAGATTGCCCCGTAAGACATTGTTAGTCTTACGAGCTATGAATATTGCTTCGGCTACTCCCGCTAGTGACGGGGATAGAACGACCACATCGCCCGCCTCCTTGGCAAAGGCACTTCCATTACCCATTGCGACGCCTAGATCAGAGCTTCCAAGCGCCAAGGCATCGTTGATTCCATCTCCAACCATTGCAACCCTCTTGCCAGCGCTCTGCAAATTGGCCACAATCTCGCGCTTCTGTTCAGGAACAACGCCTCCGAAAGAATCTTTTATCCCGAGTCTCTTAGCCATCGTACCTACCGCAGTAGGAGTATCGCCAGAGGCGATCACCACGTCGATACCCATCGACTTCAAAGCAGCTAGCGCTTCGCTTGTGTTAGTTCGAAGGGTGTCATCAACTACCAGGTAAGCAATAAAGGTACTGTTGCGCGTGACGAAGATGGTCGTTCCACCGTCAACCTCAGGAAGAAGTAGCTTGCATCCTTCATCGGGCCGACGAGCTTCCCCAAAGACGAAGAGTGCGTTTCCAACCCTGTAGAAGTCGCCGTCAATGACTCCCTCAAGGCCGGATCCGAGGTGGCTTTGAAAGTCAACTACCTTGAGGCGATCGTAGTTACCTCTGTAACGACGAATTGAGTTTGCAACTGGATGGCTTGACCCCTCCTCAAGAGAGGCGACAATATCCAAGAGCCTTTGATCGTCCTCACCTTCTGCAACGTGGTAGGCAACGACATCGAAGACACCGTTTGTCAAGGTTCCCGTCTTGTCGACAACTGCAGTATCGATCTTTCCGGCCCGCTCTAAAACTTCTGGTCCTCGTATTAAGATCCCAGACTTTGCAGCCCTTGTAAGTCCAACCATAGTTGCCATCGGCGTCGCCAATCCCAAAGCACATGGACAGGCGATAACTAACGTGGCTACCGAATAGACGACACTTCTAGAAAATGACGCTCCCATGGTCATTCGTACAACGAGTTCAATTACCGCAATCGATATGACTGTTGGCACGAAGATCAGAGAGATACGATCGGCAAGGTGCTGTATATCTGCCTTCTTACCCTGAGCCTGCTCGACACGAGCTGCAATCCGAGCTACGAAGGTATCCTTACCGACCTTTTGTGCCTTTACCGTGAGATGCCCCTCTACGACAACCGCACCAGCAATAACGTCATCGCCAGCACCCGCCATCTTGGGTTCGACCTCTCCAGTTATGGAAGGAGACGATATGAGCGCGCTACCATCAATGATTAATCCATCCACTGGAATACGACTACCCTCACGCAATCTAAAGGTCATACCCTTAGAAATTGTCTTCGCTTCGACGCTCGTGACCTCTCCATTTACTTCGACTTCGACAATATCGTCATCGAAGTTCACGAGTTCGCTAAGGGCAAGACGACTCTTGCGCTTTCCTCTAGCTTCAATGTAGCGACCGAGAAGGATAACCGTAATTATCACTGAGGCTGAATCGAAGTAGAGGCCACCAGCACCACTACGAAAGATATCTCCGAGACCAGCCATCGCGCGGTAGGTCGAACTTCCGTATCCTCCTGCCAAAAGTTCATACGTTGAAAATAGAAACGCAGAGAGGGTTCCTACCGACACCAGCGTATCCATTGTCGCATTCTTATGGCGAAGATTCAACCACGCACTTTTGTGAAACGAAATACCGAAGTAGAAGACGACCACTGCACTTGCGGCGAAGGCTACGTACTGCCAGTAACTAAATTCAAAGACCGGGAACATGGAGATTGCAACGACAACGATCGATAAGATCGCAGATGCGGCGAGGTTCGCTCGAAGTTTCAAGACCTCCGAATCCGTCCCTACGACGCTTCCAAAGTCATTACCGTCGCCTATAGAATCCGCATCGTAACCGATCGATCGAATCGCCTCAATCAGATCGAGTTGATCAACGGAGCCCTTTCGGACCTCTACAAACGCCCGTTCCGTAGCGAAGTTAACGCTTGCTGTTGCTCCATCTATCTTGTTCAGCTTCTTCTCGATACGAGCCGCACAAGAGGCGCACGTCATTCCTTTGATGCCAAGATCGATATGAACGATCTCTTCCCCGACTGCCTTCACAGGTAGACCGTTCACGCAACTACGACTTCGTAGCCTGCTTCTTCAACGGCCGCAACAATGTCAGCGTCGCTATATCCTTCACCCATTACACGAAGAGTCTTTTCGTCTAAGGATACCGAGACTTCGTTGACGCCGTCTACCTTCTCAACCTCTTCAGTTACGGCGTTAACGCAGTGACCACAGGTCATTCCTTCAACTTGGTAGATCTTTTCTGCCATCTCATGTTCCTTCCGTACCCTCTAAAAACTGCTTCTAAACCAGATTATACGCTCAAAGAACGGCTAAGTCAGGGGTCAAATGTCACAGGCTATCAAGCTACTCAACCGAAGTTAGACGCGAGGAGTCGCTCGCGCTCTTGGCGTGGTATGAACTCCTGGTATTGGGTGAAGATTCGACATGACTAAAACCAAGTTCATATCCATAATCACGAATCTCAGCAAACTCACGGGGGAGGTACCACCTAGCAACTGCGGCATGCTTCTTTGTTGGTCTCAAGTATTGCCCCACGGTCAAAATAGAGACTCCAACGCTTCGAAGGTCACGCATAGTGGCTTTTACCTCATCAATAGTCTCGCCAAGTCCCACGATGATTCCCGACTTGGTTACCAATCCATGGTTGGCCGCCCTAGTCAACACAGTTAGAGAACGTGCATAACTCGCCTGAGGTCTGACGGCCCGCTGAAGACGAAGTACCGTCTCAATGTTGTGATTTAGAACCTCTGGCCATGCATCAAAGATGATCCTTTGGGAGTCAATATCCCCCTTGCAGTCTGGGATAAGTACCTCTACCTGACATCCGTTGCGTCGTTCTTTGATCGCTTTGATGGTATTAGCAAACGCAGTTGCCCCTCCATCACTAAGATCATCACGCGCTACGGCAGTCACCACAGCGAAGTCAAGGTTCATCTCATCAACCGCAATGGCAACGCGACCCGCCTCTTCTGGATCGATTGGCAGTGGCTTATCGGTCTTAACGAGGCAAAACGAGCACGACCTCGTGCAATCCTCGCCGTTGATCATGAAGGTTGCAGTACCTTCGCTCCAACACTCGAAGATATTCGGGCATCCAGCCTCTTCACAGACGGTCACCAATGAGAGCGATCGCATTGTGGACCTTATATCGTTGAAGTCGTCACCCATCTTCGCGTTCATTCGCAACCAATCAGGCTTTCTCGAGCGAAGAGTAACTGCTGTCGAAGCGTCGACCCCAGCACTTGCCAAACGACGATCCATCGTACGATCGCCCGCCACCTCAAGAGGAGCGACTCTCTTTACTTGGGATCGAGAGTTATCCTCGACAGCAACTTCATAGTATCCCTCTCGCGAAGATGTGCCGTAGAAGTTTGATTTGTCGAATTCAAAGATGTCAGGCGCTATTGAAGCAACTCTCGCAACCACATCTTCAAGCTCAACGTTTACTCCCTCTTCTGCCATAGAAGTAACTTGGTACTCGGATATTCCACATGGGATAATGTGGCCGAACATCTCCATATCAGATGCCACATTAAGAGCGAATCCATGCATGGATCGTCCCCGAGTAACGCGAACTCCAATAGCAGCAATCTTTCGAAGGTCGCCATGGATAGAGTTCACCCACACACCGGGGTAACCCTCGTTTCGAAAGGCCGTTACTCCGAATGTTGCAAGAGTATTGATTATCGTCTCTTCGATTCGATTCACAAACCGAGGAATTGCATTTGAGTTCGAATCGACGTCCACTATGAAGTATCCGACAAGCTGTCCTGGACCGTGATACGTAACGTCGCCACCACGATCGACTTCGACAACGGTTGCCCCGACTGAGGCAGGATCCACCAAGATATTCTCTCGTTTGGCGCGTACGCCCATAGTGTAAACGTGAGGATGCTCTAGGAGTAGTAGGTAATTATTTGTAGAGTGTTCCATCAATCGATGTTGGAGGTCGAGCGCCTCAGGGTATGTAACCTTCGACAGCCATCTAACTTCAAGCATGGGTCCTCCTTGGTGTGCACATAAGAATTTAGCGGGGAAAAATTCGCCTTGATTAAACGAAGAAGCGCTATGAAAAATAGCCTACCCGAGCAGGGGGGCTAAATTCCATAGCGCAAAGTCACTATGGGACTAAAACTCTTGTGCCCAGTTCCAAGTTTCGATAATCTCTTTCATTCGAGCCAAGAAGGCCGCAGCATAGGCGCCATCGATAACACGGTGGTCGAAAGCGATGGTCAAGATTCCGACCGAATGGATCGCTATGCTCTCGGAACCGTCAGGAAGAGCAACCACTACTGGCTTGCGCTTTACTCCGTCAGTGGAGAGGATCGCAACCTGTGGTTGATTGATGATCGGGTAGGTCATAAAGGTGCCAAATGGTCCCGGATTCGTAATCGTGAATGTTCCTCCAGAGAGTTCATCGGCATTCAGACGCTTCGTTCTCGCACGAGTCGCCAAGTCCCGTATCTCCCGAGCCAATCCCTTCAAACGCTTCTGATCGGCATTATGGACCACAGGAGCAATTAAGCCCTCTAGTTCCAGGTCAACCGCTATTGAGAGATTCAAATCGCGATGGACGATGAGCTCATCTTCGCCGACCGAAGAGTTTAGATACCTATACGTTCTGAGCGCCTCGACTGTCGCACGAGCCAAGAATGGTAGATAAGTAAGGGTAAATCCCTCTTCCTGCTTGAACGAGTCACGCAAGAGATTACGAACCTTTTCAACGCTCTCGTAGTCAACTTCAATTGAGACCATGGTGTGCGCTGAAGTAGCCTTGGAGCGAACCATGTGCTCGGCTGTTCTACGCCTAATGTTGTTGAACGGAACAACCTCATCTCGACTCGAAGCTGAGATGGGTGCATATGCTACCGGTCGAGCTGATGGGGCTTCCGCCGGCAGTGGACGAGGAGCCACGACTGTTGGTGCGACCTGAGGAGCTGGCACCGGATCTGAGACGGGTGCAGCAAATACAGGGGCAGCTGGTGCGGCAACAACTTGTGCGACCTGAGGAGCTGGCTCAGCGACGCTAACAGGAGCTACGGGTGCCGACTGGGCGATGGAGTCAAGGTGGTTCAAGACATCAGAGCGAGTAATGCGACCACCTGCTCCCGTGCCTACGATCTGTGATACGTCCAAGTTGTTTTCATCGATGAGCCTACGCACGACCGGCGATAGAACGATTCCCTCAAGATCTGAGCGCGTTTCAACTACTGGCGCTGGAACAGGTGCTGGCGCTGGGGTAGGAGCGGCGACAGGTGCCGCGGGCGGCGGCGTTACTACCGGAGGCGCAACTGGTGCCGGAGTTGGTTCAACGACCTGAGCCTCAACGACCGGTGCTGGGGCTGGCGCTGGGGCGGGCGCAGCATCTGCACTCTCCGATACAACGGCGAGTACCGTACCAACCGAGACGGTGTCGCCCTCTTCTGCCAAGATCTTGGTTAGATACCCCGAGGCGCTAGAAGGAACCTCGGAGTCGACCTTATCGGTCGAGACCTCAAAGAGGACTTCGTCGATGGCAATAAAGTCGCCAACCTTCTTTAGCCATTTCGTAATTGTTCCCTCGGTGACCGTTTCACCGAGTTGTGGCATTGTAATTTCAGCCAACGTGAAGACCCCTTCCTGTGAGTGCTATAACTGTCTCGCCAAATGTTTCGGATAGTGTTGGATGTGGTTGAATGAAGGCTGCAACTTCGTCGACGTTTGCCTCCCAGTTCACAGCTAGGTACCCCATACCAAGTTGCTCAGTGACCCATGGACCCGCCATGTGAACACCCAAGATTCGACCTCCGCTGCCGTCCGGATTTCGTTCGGCGACGATCTTAACCAAACCCTCGGTTTCGCCGATAATCCTCGCTCGGGAGTTTCCTCCAAATGGATCCTTCTTTACGACTACGTCGTAGCCTGCAGCCTTTGCACCCTCTTCGGTGAGGCCGGCGAAAGCGACCTCTGGATGGGTGTAAATACACCAAGGAACATTTTGGTAGTCGACTGGAAGAGTCTTCTCACCAATGATCGTCTTGATAGCCACGATAGCCTCGGCAAATCCAACGTGAGCCAATTGGGCCGTTGCGACCAGATCACCGATTGCGTAGACGCCAGCCTCGCTGGTGCGCATCATGGAATCGACTTCAACAAACCCTCTTGGGTCGACCTTTACCGTTGAAGCACCAGTCAAGAGATTGTCACTATACGGTCGCCGACCGATGGACATAATGACCTTTTCTACGTGCACGCTATTGCCATCTCCAAAGAAGACATTTGCTCCGGTCTCGGTCAGGACGTGGCCTGTGACGGAGACACCAGTATGCATCGCGATTCCTCGCTTACGGAAGGAGCGAACAACTACGTCGGCCACATCCTTATCACAACCAGCTAGGAGGGATGGCAGGGCCTCAATAATGGTCACTGAAACACCTAGGTCGCTCATAAGTGATGCAAACTCACAACCAATTGCGCCGCCGCCAATAATCGCAACGCTCTTGGGCAGTTCACGCATTGAGAGCACTTCATCTGAGGTGATAATCGTTTCGCCGTCGATATCGAATCCCGGAATAGTTCTGGGTACCGAACCCGATGCCAAAATTACCGAATCACCAACGACCTCTTCACCATTGCTCACAACAACGCGACCGTCACCGTGATAGGTTCCCGCACCCTCGACAATCTCGATCTTTCGCCCCTTCATGAGGCCCGAAAGACCCTTCCAAAGCTGGTCAACGACCTTTTGCTTTCGGTCTTGGGTGATCGAAAAGTCGATTGTCGGCTCAGAGGAGAAGATGCCAAATTCCTTTGCACCAAGGACATTTCTGTAAGTTGCTGCGCTCTCTAAAAACTCTTTTGCGGGAATGCATCCTCGATGGAGGCACGTACCTCCCACCTTTTCCTTTTCGACCACGCAAACACTAAGACCAGCACTTGCACCATACAAGGCTGCCGCATAGCCACCTGGACCACCGCCGACTATCACGACGTCATAATTTTTCGCCGTCGGAATCACCTCCGCACTCTCTAAACATCATGAAACCAAATCGCCACTTATTCCATTTCGGTCAAAGTGACCTCTACTTTCAACTCATACTTTATGTTGAAACATATACGGATAGCAAAACAGCGTCGGCTTACGCAGTATTTTGTTCAAAAAGAATCATCTGACCATCTATAAATCTACCCATTGCAAAACCTTCGGAACCATCCATAGATGGGCGCGCGAAAGACCAACTCCTCCGATGGATTGCGGACAGACCATAGATGTCAATAGATGCACGGTGTCGAGGGGAAGGATATCCCATATTCGATGCGAAGTTCCAAAATGGATACTCTTCATCTAGGCCAACCATTATTTCATCGCGAAATACCTTAGCTACGATGCTCGCACATGCGATAACAGCATTTCTACGATCACCACCAACGATCGTCTCTACCGTAACGCTAGGCATCTCTAGGTAGTCATACTTTCCGTCTAGCAAAAGCAGGGATGGAGGTTTGACGAAATCAATACTCGACATTGCTCGGGTAGCACCGTTAGTCAGAGCTTTAGAAAGACCAGATTCGTCGATCTCGCGATGCGATACTGAGCCTATTCCGACTTCGAAATACTCAGAGATCAGCTCAGTCGCGCCCTCCCGTCTCTTTTTAGAGAGCTTTTTAGAGTCATCCACTTTTCGTTCATGGTGCACGTCAAAGAAAGATGTCAAACCATCAATTCGAATCGCCGCAGCGCCAACGACGAGCGGACCCGCCCAAGAACCCCTTCCGACCTCATCGAATCCTACAATCCAATCGTTAGGAGAAAGACGGCTCATTATTTCGTGTGACGTATCGTCGATCATTGCAAGCCTTCTACTTATTTGCATTTATGATCGCCGAAGGAAGCCTCCTGATTACGCTTAGATCGACCATACCTATATCTTTGAGTTCTCTGGGCTTTAGCGGCTTGGCGGTAAATAGACCACTCTCAAGTGCTACGTCGCCGACTACGCGGGTTGCAAGTGTTGTCCCTGGAGCTGCAATGTTTACGATCCGCGATGCCGTGTTTACGACAGATCCGTAATAATCGCCGTCTTGGACAAGAACTTCTCCATACGAAAGTCCACCTCTAACATTACTTATCTGAGAGTCTCTCGAATAGTACTCAGCGAGCTCTAAAGCAATCGCGCACGCCTCTACCGGTGACTCCACGACGAACATCACTTCATCGCCGATCATCTTTACTACTCGTCCGTTATGTCGCGAGACTACCTCAAAACTAACCTCTTCGAATCTGCCGACCACCTGAGATAGTTCATCTATAGATAGCTGCTGCGAGATGACGGTAAAACCAACGAGATCTAAAAACCCAACCGCTAAAGTACGTAAACCCACGTCCTTGGCGCCGCTATCAATTGCGATGAGTGCGCGCGTTGAAGCGGCGTGAAGGTGCCTTAGCCATGTGTAGACGAGGAGTTGTGGGATAGTGGGCACTGTTGACGAGGAGTACCTAGTAAATCGATCAGCGAGAGTTATGGGGTCCGACGATATCTCGTCGTCTTCTATATCTTTAAAGGCCGAGGAGGCTACGATCTCAGCCTCAGCGAAGCGTGCCATCGATGAGCCCATGACCCGCGCAAGCTGCAAAGCCGAAGAGGTCGAGATGTTGCCCTCAGAGACTATTGCCTTTAACGAATAGGCAGCATCGAGGTCAACCTCGGTAAAGATTGCTTCGTCATCACGAAAGTCTCGAAATCCGAGTGCTCGCCACAGGCGACGAATAATCGAGGTGTCAAGTTTTACCTTCTCGGCAATTTCAACCGCGGTATATCGAACCTTCGATGAGCCAAGTAGCTGATCAATTGCCAGGAAGTGCAAGGAACCGTCTGCGGCCGCCGCATAGATTTCATCGTCGTGAAATCCACGTTCACGCATCAATTCGAGCAATCGCTGCGGCACAACGTGCTCCTCCAAAACCCCACCCCCTTTACTACCTAAGATAGCGACTCCTTAGATTCAAACGAATAGATTCCATTACTTTTATGCTCTAAGTGTTACCTATGCTGCATGCCACAACTTTCACCGACAACTCCATGGATACTACGAAAAGGATGATCCTTATTCCAGTTCGTAGCTTCGATGTTGGAAAGAGTCGACTAGCAGGAATCTCCGAAGCCAATCGGCGGCGATTATTGACAGATCTCGCCCAAGGCGTAATCTCTGAGCTAGCAACGATCTCTAGGCGTGTAGTTGTAACTACGTCTGACGAAGTGGAAGAGTGGGCAAGCGCGTTGGGTTGCCTAACATTGACGACTTCGAGTCCCCTCAATGTCGCACTTAGCGAGGCACTTGAAGAATACGGAAGCGAAGGAGGCTACGGCGTTGTGATGGGAGATATTGCCCTACCGTCTAGGAGCTCTCTTGCTGCAATAGTTTCAAGACCCACGCCGATAGTCACCTCCGATCGACTCTATATCGGAACATCAATTCTTACGATTCCTACGAGTGAAAGAATCGACTTCAAATTCGGAAACGGTTCATTCAAGTCACACCTCACCGAAGTCATAAAACACTTTGGAATTGCTTATGCTGGCTCACCGACCAAGGAGACAGTCGACATTGATAGCTTTGAGGATCTACTGACGCTCCAGGGTGACAAGACTCTTTCGCCGACTGAACGTTTAAGGATTGAAACGATGATCAAATTGACCAGTCAAGGAGTGAGAAATGACCTCTAACTACTACGGCGATGTACTTAGCCTACGTCCACCTTTACCGCGACCAAATAGAGTGCTCGCAGTCGGGGCACACTTCGACGACGTCGAATTTGGAAGTGGAGCAACTCTTTCCAAATGGTCCAAGGAGGGTACCCAAATCGAAATCCTCGTCATGACCGACGGATCTAAAGGTACCTGGGACGATCACCAAGACGGACACGCCCTAGCACTAATACGCAAGGAAGAGCAGTTGACATCGGCAAGAGTGATTGGCGAAGGAGTATCAGTCAAGTGGCTAAATTGGATCGACGGAGAACTACAACATTCGTCGCGAACGATTGCCCAAGTTGCCTCCGAGATTAGGAAATTTCGACCCGATGTAGTTGTAAGCCACGACCCATGGAAGCGATATCGCCTCCATCCCGACCACAGAAACTGCGGACAGATCGTAATCGACGCTGTAGTTGCCGCACGTGATCCTCACTTCTACAGGGAACTTGGAAAACACCACCGACCCAGTTCCGTCCTGCTCTTTGAACCAGATCAGATAAATTACGTTGAGGAGGTAGCTAATGCCGATATCGAAAAAAAGGTACAGGCGTTGCTCTCCCACAAGAGTCAGCACCAGACATCAATGGAAGATAGGTCTGGTGAAAACGATCTCTTAGAGATGACCCTAACATTCGCACGGCGAATAGGTAAAGAGTATGGCTGTGAATTAGGGGAGCCATTTCACATAATTGATGACGTTTAAAAATGTCTGCCTCACTTAGTGAAAAATGAGGCAGACCTATCACTGATAATTCAAAATGTCGAAAGTTATTCTTTCACCTAGTTGACTAAGCGAGTGCGTCCCTCCCAGTAAGGCGCCCTCAGCTTGAATTTTTGCAATTTTCCAGTCGCGGTTCGGGCTAGCTCGTCCCGAAACTCAATTGTCGTAGGACACTTGAAGTGCGCTAAACGTTCACGACAAAAGTTGACAATGTCCGCCTCTGTAACCGAAGAGTCAGGGCGTAGTACAACTAGCGCCTTGATGGTCTCCCCCCACTTTTCGTCTGGAACACCGATAACAGCAACCTCTACAACTTGAGGATGTTGGAATATGATATCCTCAACCTCGATAGACGAGACGTTCTCGCCTCCGGTGATGATGACGTCCTTTTTACGATCCGAAATCGTCAAATATCCATCTTCAACAAATCCCCCGTCGCCGGTGTGGAACCATCCACCTTCAAGGGCATCTGCGGTAGCTGTTGGATTATCCCAGTAACCCTCAAAGACTTGGTTACCCTTGACCAAAACTTCTCCATTTGAATCTACGTGAATACGTGTACCAATCACCGGACCACCAGCACGCGATAGCAATTTGGCCCTCTCTTCGAGTTCGAGGCCATCCCACTCACTACGATGCTTATTGAATGTAAGAACCGGTGAGGTCTCAGTGAGCCCGTAGATCTGCATAAAGCGCCAACCGAGTTCCCTCTCGATACGTTCAATGGTCTTCGACGGTGGTGGAGCTCCTGCGGCGACAATTCGAACGAGGTCTCTACCAGGAATTTCAACTCCAGCTGCACGACGCTTCTCGGCAGCCTGCAATACGGCAGCCCAAACCGCAGGAGCACCGCACATGAAGTTGACACCTTCGACTTCAATTCGACGCAAAATCTCTTCCCCATCAACCTTTCGAAGAATGACATTTCTGCCACCCATTCCCGTTATGGCGTATGGCATTCCCCACCCATTGACATGGAACAACGGAAGCGTGTGAAGATAGACATCTTCATCAGTGACACCGGCGTGCCATCCAAAGATAGCTGCATTCAGCCACATATTCCTATGCGTAATCTGAACACCCTTCGGTCGGGCGGTTGTACCGGATGTGTAGTTGATGGAGCAAGTGAAAGATTCATCGGAGGCCCAAGGTTTTGGACCTACGCCATCGTCAGCTAGCTCGCCAAACAGATGTGCGTCCTGAACACCATCCATTATGATCTTGGACTTGACCGTGATAGACGCAAGGTGTTCCTCATAGTCGGGATCAACTAATAGGACCGAGGCTCCGGAGTGTTCAATGATGTAGGTTACCTCTTCTGGAGTGAGTCGAAAGTTGATCGGTACGATCGTTCTTCCGAATCCAGAGACGCCATAAAGCGAAACGATCATCTTCGCTGAGTTTGGGCTAAAGATTGCTACTCGCTCTCCCTGCTCAACCCCCATATCTTCGAGCGCCTTTGCCAGATTCCTAGCACGACGATACAGGGAGAGATTAGTTATCTCGCCCAAGGATCCCGGAGCGCTCGGTTCATCTACAATTGCAATACGATCGGGATAAACAAGAGCAGCTCGCTCAAGATAGTCAAGTACGTTTAGTTCAACGCGCAACCTATTCCCCTTTTTACTCCGCTGGATACAACAACCGTCAACCAACTTGAAGCCAGTACCCAAATACACCTCGACTGTCGCCGAGATTGATAAAGATTACTTCGAAATCCTAATAATTTCAAACCATCCCTAGCTGATGTAATAACAATATGGAGGAGTAAGACAACCTTTTACAGAGAAAGCCCGAGCTCTCGCTCCAGCAAACGATCGCGCGGGGAATCGAGCCTCGATAGGGTGCCTCGATTCAATTCGTGAAGCTCATCGTTTTCCAGGTACGAAAGGCCAACCTCAACGAATTTCGTGACTTTTTCAGGAGAAATACCTTGGGGAGCCCCTAGGTACCTCCTTTTCTCAGCAACCAAGCGCGACAGTGTTCTTACGTTCGCAACAATTCGAGATCCATCAGAGGCGTCGGCGCTCTGGCCAAGGCTGCCAATGTCGACAATACGTGCGATTCGTCGATTTAAAGAACTATCTCCCGAGGTAGATACGGAGTGCGTGAGAACATTTGAAGTCGCAAGATGCTCAACCATGTCGACGACGGATTTGCCCATATTGTTCGAACCAATTGGTCCTTCCGCAGCACTATCGCGCGGTGCATTTTCATACCCTGTGCCAAGCAATCGAATCGCTCGTTCACCGAAGGTAGCCCGCCGTAGAATTTGGCGCGATATCGGGAGTGGTTCAACCCTCATACTTACCTCTTCGTCGCTGTTGATCGATCGACAGATCTCACCTTCTCGTTCGCCCACGACTTCGCTAATATGGGAACGAGTAGCTGAACTCCGAATAAATTCGCTCGTTGACATTACGCCAAAGGCGTTGAAGGCTACCGGTTCACCACAATCGCTAAGTGTGACCTCTTTTCTCAAAGGATGGATCTCGCAAAATGAGAGATACTTCTCTTTCATGGTCACACTATTGTCACCTCGAAATTGAGCCGAACTAGCTTCAAATGAGCTTTCGTCTAATTTGCGAACCCTATCGCCGATAGCTTTAGATATAGCCGAGCGAACCTTGTCATCTTCCACAACAACCCGCTGCCGCTCGTGCTGGTCAGGATATATCAGCCCACCACATATGACTGTGCTCGCCTGTCCATCGACGACTTCATCAATGAGAGATCGAGCGGAGGGGTGGAACGAAAGTCGCTTTGTTCGCTCTGCCGCCGAATGAGGCGCACCTTCAAAATCCCGCCCATCAAAGGTAAGTGTCAAGGTCGACCGTTCGCTTTCGTCGCGTAGTTTGCCATCGATAGTTTGAAAATCCTGAAGAATTTCCTGCCTGATTGATGCTCCTCTTCCAATTGCTTCGCCTTCTCGATAACGCCCTGAATCGACGATTACCAACGTCGAAGAGGAAAAATTATCGAACTCAATGACTCCCCAAAGCGATGGCAGTGCCGTCGCGGAGGTGACTACCATAACTTCTTTTTCCTTTAGCTCTCGTGCGTTAAATCTGTTGAAGTCGATCGATGTCGCCTTTAAGGAGTCTCCCAGGGTCTCGATTCGATCTTGACTAATGGACAGTATGCCAACTCCCCCTCTAATCGATCTCCTAAGTAGATCATCTAGGGCAATGAGATCTTCTGCAGCGTTAGAGCGCACCTTCAATATCGATCCTCCAACTTGTTCGAAGTGGGAGAGATCGCTTGCCAGCGTCTCCTCTTCCAAGACTTTGATTCTCTGAACAGGATCGCAACCGAGATCCTCTGTTGGAGTTATCGAAAGTCTCGTAAGCAACGGATTTTCATTTACGATCGGTCCGAGTAGTGCGCCTCGAACTCGTTCTCTAGCATGAAGAAAAAAGTGGTCGAGACCACCTATGATTGCTCGGTTCTCAAGGTGCTTATAGACGGCTGCGATCTGGGAAGCTAGGGTCAAATCGACGGTAGACGCCGGTGATAAAGGTGAGCTTCTAGACAGTTCAGATAATTGCCACATCTCGAATACCTTGCTAATTTCGCTTAGGTCACCTTTATCTTGGCGGCTCGATCGCTGAGCGATACGCCTCGAACGAGGAGTTTGAAATACATCAAAGAGGGCGATCTCTCGACTACGCCTTGAAAACAACTCGTGAGCTTGAGGGCAGAGTGCCAGCTGCGATGGACGCGCAATGACTTCAAGTATCTCTGGACGCGCAAGGTACTTCTTGAGCGCAGTTAGGTAAACGATGTCGGCGTACTTTGAGCCATATGACAGGAGATCATAGGAAAGGGCGTGAGCCAAACCCTCTACCGAGATTGAATTAGGGATAAGTATGTGGCTGTGAAGGTGGGGGTCCCTAGAGCGAGAGAGAATGTGAGTAAAGGAGATAGGTTCCAACACTCCTTTGCGCCTAACACTCACACCGCCGCGAGTTACGTTGGCGAAGTTGAATTGACTTTCTAATGTCATAAGCGTCTCATCTGTTGCCACCATATGTGCAGCTAGAACCGCCTCTCGAACATGACGGTCGCCAAAGGCAAAGAGTAGGGAGACGACCTTCGGTGCAGCCGCAACAGCCTCAATAACTCGATAATTTCGTCGGTCATTGGAGGGAGTATGAAATCCTAGATTTATTACCTCGCCCCTCCGCGCGGACTCGAAATCGTTCAAATAACCTTGGTAGTCGTCGCGCGGAGTAACTTGTCGAAAGAGGGCATCCTCTTCCTCTTGGTAGTACGAGAGTGCAACGCTCTTACGTTTCGAAATTAGAAAAGCCATCGGCCCTCCCCAGTTGGAATTTACAGGGAAAGGTCCGATGGCTTTTAAATGAGTGGTGGCCTTGTGGCTACTTCAGAGAGTCGGGGACTTCTTCAAGCACCGCGAGAATCGTCTTAGCAAACTTTAGCGCATCTGCTGGTCTGATCTCAAGCGCTACCCTGTCAGTTGCTGAGCCGTCGCTTTTTAGAAAGTCAATATTTAATGTATGATCGTCCATGGCGTGAACCGGATGATCAAATGAAACAACCACTTCATCGGAGGAGAACCAACCGTTGCGCCCCTTTGCCGAGCCTTTTATCTCAACTTTTTCAACGATATAGGTGCACACAGGTACTCCTAGAGGTTTTCAGCAAAGAAGTCGCGGATTAGCTCCCAGCCCCGATTTGCAGCTTCCACCCTGTAAGAGGGACGATCCGTTGCAAAGAAGCCATGGCCAGCGTTTTCCATTGTATGAAACTCATGGACTTTTCCTAACTCCGTCAAGATCTCATCGAGACGACCAACCTCTTCGGGAGACGGATTTTGATCTTCAACCCCGAATAGTCCAAGTAGCTTGGCAGTCAGATTTGGAGCCTGATCCGCTATCGCATTCATTCGAACTGGAAATTCGGGTGCTGGATTATTTACGATGAAGGCGCCGTAGCAGTCAACAGCTGCATCAAATTCGATGTTGCAGGCTGCAAGAAACGTCTGGCGGCCACCAGAACAGTACCCAATAACCCCAAATTTTCCATTGGACGACGGAAGCTCTGCTAGGTAATCCTTCGCACCTTGCACATCGCCAATTAAACGCTCATCAGGAACTCCGCCATTAGCCCTTGATGCGGCGGCGGCATCGTCACTATCAGCACTTGGTGCCTCACGGTAGTGTAGATTTGGACAGAGAGCGTTGTAACCCATCGATGCAAACCGAAGGGCGATCTCCTTGGTCGCGCGATCGTAACCTGGCATGTGGTGGATAACTACCACGTTACCTCGCGATCCTTCGGCAACCGGGATAGCCAGGTAACCCTCTATTTGATCGCCATTTGCACCGGAGAAATTGACCGTGCCACCTTTGATGTCAATGTCCTTCACAGACTCACCTTTCGAAACTACAAGAATTATTTACACTTCAAAACTAGAAGCAACTTTCGTCTTTGTGACTCATCCTAAAGTCGCATTTTCCTTCAGAGTATCTTCAAG
>VFSW01004792.1_pt1 | contig 20133 bp, 16 predicted proteins | sample 5358111 | NCBI WGS metagenome assembly VFSW01 (sample SAMN11554181, study PRJNA540505) | mine drainage metagenome | isolation source: sediment from site ElyBrook_90M | place: USA: Ely Copper Mine, Vershire, VT | collected 2017 | reverse complement strand
CGGTCGGGCACGTGCCCATGCGCCCCCAGCAATCCCGCCGGGCGCGGACTATCGGGCCGGGGACGCATTCCGGGGGAGGGGTGGGCTCCTGATAAGACTTCTGGCGCGGTGGCTACGGGGCCGACGATTGCCTCGAGTTCCGTCCTTGAAATGCCGCCCGGACGAAGCTGGGTGGGGGGATTATCTACGAGCGAGAGGACCGTGGATTCAATGCCAATGTGGCATGGGCCACCATCGAGTATGAGATCTACTTCGCTACCAAGACCGTGGCGGACGTGATCGGCGGTGGTTGGTGAGAGCCCGGTGAAGCGATTCGCGCTGGGCGCTGCAAGCGGAACTCCGGCGGCGCGAATGAGGGCGAGGGCTGCGGGATGAGCGGGCATGCGTAGGGCCACGGTAGCCAGACCTGCGGTGACGATATCTGGAATCACTGGTCGTTTGGGAAGCACAAGCGTGAGTGGGCCCGGCCAGAACTTCGCAGCCAGGTGGGTGGCAGATTCAGGCCATTCGGTAACCAGCGATTTCGCCATTTCGATGGAGGCTACGTGGACGATGAGCGGACTGGCGGAGGGCCTACCTTTGGCGGCGTAGATACGTGCAACGGCTTCAGCATCGAGAGCGTTGGCGCCCAGGCCATAGACGGTTTCCGTTGGAAAGGCGACCAATCGTCCCGTGCGGAGGAGTTGGGCGGCGCGGTCGATTTCAATACGGTCGTTTGGCGGACGAAATGGCGGCACAGAATTATTTTAGAGGCAAAGATAAGGACGCAACCACTGAGGACGCGGAGGAATACAGGGGGACCGCGATGGAAACGGCGGGCGCCCGGCTCTCCAACAGAAAAGCTTGCAAATTACTTCTTTTTATCGTCTGTCTTCTCTTGTTCTTCGACCGCGAGGTTGTTGGTCACGGAGAATGCGCCCTGGACCTGATTGGCCTGCACGCCAGCAATTTGCTTATCCATCTGGCGGGCCACTACGCCCTCGAGCGTGATCTTGCCGTTGTTGACGATGATGTGAATCGGTGGAATGGCACGCATCTGGTACTGGCTCAGGACACTGTTGCCGTAGATGGCCCGATAGGCCGCGCGACGGATTCGGTCGTCGTTCACGGACGTCGGCAGGACCTCGATATTGTTCACGACCTTCTCGACGCCTTCTATGCGCTTGACTACGTTTTCGGAGTCGGACTTGAGAGTAGGAAGCACAACCTGGCCGAGCAGAGTTACGGTACCGTCGGGGTCGACTTTGTAAGCAAGATTATCGAACACGCCATAGAAAGGAAGCATCACGAGCTCATGATGGACCTCTTTGTAGATGCGATCGATACTCTTCTGGTTGAGTGCGCGCGTGGTTGGGTTGTCCTGGGTAGCGGAGGAGGCAATCGAGAAAACCAAAGGGAGAACCAGAACGGCGGACAGTAGTTTTTTCATTTCTTTGACCTCGCGTAGAACTTCACGATATGTGGTTAGAGGCCCCGAGAAACCTTGAGATTGTGAGACGCGATGACAGGCTCAGAAGTTGCTTTTTTTTATTCTGAGTTCGGAGCACGGCTCCCTCTTCAAAGTTCCGTGCGAAGGGGATTCAACTAGGACGTGTTTCATAAATGCCGGGAGCTCAAGGGGCGCGTTCCCTCAGGAGTCAACGCCCCGGCTTCCAAAGGGCCCAATCGGCACGGCTCAGCCGCTGAGGATGCTCAACGACAGTTGCTCGGCGCCGTATGGCCCGCAAACCGTGCCTTGATCCAACTGATCTGATCTGAGGTCGAGGATCCCATCGCCCCCCCGGCATCCACGTTTGGATACTTCAAGAAAAGAATTTTGTCGCCCTGCTTGCACATCCGGGCCACAGTTTCTCCTGACATGTCAGCCGGTATGACCGGGTCCGCCTCGCCACTGATTACCAGGATTGGTCCGCGCGCTGCCCGTTGACCCGGAGTGTTGCTGCCGAAAAATTCCTTTACGAAGCGGTTACTCTGCCAACCTGGGTTTAGCATTTCGCTTGTGAATTCCGGTTCCCCATCGCCTGGGCAGGTCTGTGTGACGCGCTCGTACGCCGGCAGCGCCTTGTCTTTCAACATGTCTTTCAACTGGAATTCCGGGTGCAGCACTTTGATAGTCGACGCTAAAACTGGCAGGAGGCGGTTGGAAGAGGTCAGCGCGAACCGTTCATAGGCCGACTGTGCATCCGCCAATCCCGAAGTAACGGCGCTTCCCAAATAGTTCGGATCGCGTGCCTCGCTCTCCGCGACCGCAACCGCCGCCAGACCTCCCTGGAAGGCGCCCAAAGCAATCCATCGGGGTCCAATCTCTTTCACGGCCTCCCGCGCGGCCGGAATCGAATACATGACGTCCAATGCATTCGACTGCATGTCGAGCACGGGTCGGCTGGAGTCAGCTCCCAAACCGGCATAGTCAGTCGCCACCACCGCGTATCCGATACTGGCGTACATCGCGAGCAGCGGTCCCACGCCTAGATTCCTCATGAGTGACGGAGCACACTGTCGCGCTGCACCCCTGAACTCGTGTGCCCACGCAATCACTGGCCATCCGCCACTTGGGGCCTTGCCATCGGGAATGAGCACCACCCCTGAGACAGGCACATCCGCCCCGCTCGCGGTGCGGGAATGATAAAGAATCCGCAACGCAGATAATTCATACGGAAGTCCGTATTGATTTGTTGGTTCCGAACGTATCAGTGTGCCGGGCTTAGCCGCGGGCAGCGGGTGTGGCGTGTCATAAAAGCTTGTCAATGGAAGTGTCGGCGAGGGGCGAAATCTCTTGCCCGGTGCTGCCGTCTGAGCGTGGGCAAGTTCTGGATTTCCAACTGTCCCCGAAGGCATCAGACAAACGGCGGCGACGGTCATTGCAAGAAATATCTCGCGCCTGACTCTTGATGACCCTAACCTTAGCGTTGTCATGTTCTCAGACCGGAATGGTACCACCTTGCGACTTCGAGAATCGACCACAGACCCACATCTAAATTCTCCCGTTAGCTCCCCACGTCTTCCTACGATTTGCCCGCTCTCCATTCTGCATACAAGATGGCGATTGCCGACCCGATCGTGAAGCCCCAGGCCCAAATTGGAAGATTCTTGAATCTGTCGGGCACGACGTACCGGGGCTGCGCTTCCTCGACCGGAACTCCTGCTTTGTAACATCGATTCTGCTTGTCCGGCGATGTCGTCGAAGACTTCGCGGATGGACGCGATGCCTTCCTGCCCACAAATCTGGCTGTGGCCGGAGACAAACAGAGTGTCTTGGCCGAGTGCGGCGAACTTCTTCAGCGTTTCGCGCCAGCCCGAAATCGTCGCCTTTTCGTCAAAGCAGACAGGATATTTGCCTTGGAACGACAGGTCTCCTGCACAAAGTTCTGCTCGGGGACGCGCACGACGATGTCGGTTCCGGAGTGGCCGGGATCGCTCGCGATCGACTTGGGCGGATTGACCGCGCTACTGGAATTCGCCCATGATTCCCCATCTCCTTGAGCTTAATAAGGTGCACTCAACTCAACGCGAGTAACTTCACATACCAAATGCGACCGCGAGTCAGGCTCGCTTGAATCGCGACTCGTCCTGGCCGCAGCTGATTCTTTTCCACTTATAAGGAGCGCGCCCCTTATCTCATCTCAAAACCCCTTCCCATGGCCGCATCCGAGCCAAAACAGGAATCAGCCTCGTGACCACCTACACTGTACTGGCACGTACCGAGTTTCCCACTTGTCGGTGGTAAGATCATTATCATGTCAGAAACTCTAATTCAGTCTGTAGTTAAACAACTCCAACATGAACGCGCTCGCCTAGAAGACGAACTCCATCGCGTGACCGCAGCTCTAACTACCTTCGGGCAGGTTTACTTGCGGGGAGCGAAAGCTAGGCCCGGTGCAACTTTCAAAAGGCGAAAGATCTCAGCCGCTGGACGAAAGAGAATTGCCGCTGCACAGCGGGCACGCTGGGCAAAGTTTAGAGCCGGCAAGAAATAACAATCTCGGGCTGACGCTCCTCACCACCCCGCGCGAACGACCGGGTCTGTACCGGGCTGATAGAGTGATCTAGAGATGGTAGCCGCTTTATCTCGTCCGCGGGTTCTTTTTTGGCTGCTAGCGCTCGAGTTGGCGGCCTTTTATTCGCCCGCATTCGCCCAGGGCCGCGAGCCTAGACCCGGCGTCTACCTTCCTCCCAACGAACAACATCCAGCGGTGGCGCTACCACTCTTCCGCCTGAGCAATCATGGAACTTACGTCTCGGTCGGTACGGAGCGTTCATTCATTGGCGCGGCTCTCAGCGACGCCCAGGCCTTGGTGGTGATTGACTACGATCCGGAAGTAATTGAATTCGCCACGATCAATCGCGCGTTGCTGGCTGCCAGCACAGGGCGCGAGGATTACATCGTGCTGCGTCTCCACGCCGCCCCAGAAATCTGGCGGCAGCGAGCAACCGCGCTCTCCCCGCAGGACAGGGTTACCCTGTCCGACCCGCATTCCTGGGAGTTTTGGGATAAAGCCGTGCGCAACAATTCCGGCGCGTGGTCCTCGGCGTTCGAGCATTTTCAAACGCCGCCCAAACAGCCTCAAGACTCCTTTGCGGGCGCCGACTATCTTTTCGACGACGCCTTGTACCTGCACCTGCAGAAACTCGCAAGAGAATCTCGTATCTGGGCGCGCACGCTCGATCTTCGTCACGAAAAAGAAGTGCGCGCTTTGTGTGCCGACCTCACGGCCAAAGGTCTAAAACAGGGAATCATCGACACCTCGAATGTGCCGGATGCTTCCGAAGCGGGTTCAGTGGCTGCCGGACAGTACTTCCTTTGGTTTTCTAGTTGCGCGGACGACGATACGCTCTTCATGAACACCGAAAGAGCGAACCGTCCATCAGTCAGCTACTGGAGCTATTACGCCTTCAGCAACAAAGTTCTCAAGACACACGACGCGGCCACAATCTCCCGCTGGATCGACATAGAGATAAGGAACCTCAAGACCGATCCCGAAACCCGCGCACTGCTCAACGACCCCGCCGCAGTCGAGCACTAAGTTCACGCCACGCATTGCGCCACAAACTCCGCAAACCGGCGCACGTCCTCTTCCGTCGTGTCGAACGAGCACATCCACCGCACTACCGACTCCTCCTCACTCCACACGTAGAAGAAATACCGCTCCAGTATCTTTTTAATTGCCACCCGCGGAATTTGCGCGAATACGCCATTCGCCTCCACCGGATACACGATCTTCAGGCCCGGAATCCTCCTTGCTTCCGCTTGCAGCAGTTGTGCCATCCGGTTGGCGTGCTCCGCGTTCCGCCGCCAGAGCTCGTTGGTTAGTAGCGCTTCCATCTGCACCGACAGGTATCGCATCTTTGAGGCCAGTTGCATCGCCTGCTTGCGTACAAAGCAGAAATCTTTCGCCAGCTCCGGGCGAAAGAAAACGACCGCCTCCACACCCATCAACCCGTTCTTCGTTCCGCCAAAAGAAAGGACATCCACGCCCAGATCGCGCGTCGCCTGTCGCAGAGTCAGTCGCTGCGCTGCCACGGCATTCGAGAGCCGAGCCCCATCCATATGCAGAAACATTCCCCGCTTGTGGGCAAACCGAGCCAGCGTCTCGACCTCCGCCGGCTGATAAACCGTCACCATCTCGGTCGATTGCGTAATCGAAATCACTCGTGGCTGCACGTGGTGCTGGTCGCCGATGCCGTGATAGGCATGCTCTACCGTTTCCACCGTGAGCTTGCCCCCCGGTGCGTTCAGAGGTACAAGCTTGCACCCCGTGAATTTTTCCGGCGCCCCGCATTCGTCGGTATAAATATGAGAAAACTCCGGACACAGGACCGCATGAAATGGGCGCGTCAGCGCTTGCAAACTCAGCACATTCGCCGCCGTCCCATTGAAAACGAAGAAGACCTCCACATCTTCGCCAAACTCCTGCCGGAACTTTCCCGCCGCTGCGTCCGTGTGCGTATCGTCCCCGTATCCCACCACATGCCCTTCATTCACGCGCCGGATTGCCTCCAGCACCTCGGGATGTACCACCGCATTGTTGTCGCTCGCAAAACTTCGACTCGGTTTCATGACAAAACAATTTAGCAGAAGCAAAAATTCTTCGGAGCCTCCCGCCCGTACCGTGAATCTATATGTTTGATCTAGTATGGTGGGTACTGGGTCGCGATGTTCGGTTTTATTTGACGCAGGGCGTCAGCGCCGCGGTTGACTGATTCGCTTCGAATCTGGCTTTATTGTTTGCTGGAAACTGGGGTTTGTATCAGGCTACCGCTTCGGTTTTGTAAGGTAGGGCATCAGCGATACCGCAATCGTTCCAAAACAACCGCCTCTTTAGGCGGCTGGATGTTGGATTTCAACCTTTTCAGCAAACTGTTTAACCGCCGTACTCCTTATTAAGGAGAATGGTTCCCGAGCACTCCAAAGTGAATTTTTTGCGAGCAACGATTATGTCTCGATTCCTAAAAACGTCTTCTCTCATTCTGCCCGGCGCTCTTGTGGCCGCGCTTCTTCTTGCCACCGCGTGCGGCGACAGCAAAGCAGCCAAGGCGGACGCCCCGCAGGCGATGCCGGTCAAAGTGCAGACGGCTATCGCCCAAAAAGTGGACGACACCACCGACTACGTCGCCACTTTGAAATCCCGCGATTCGGCCGTGGTCATGCCGCAGGTCGAAGGGATCATTACGCAGATTTTCGTCCACTCTGGCGAGCATGTTGTGGCTGGCGCTCCCTTGATGCAGATCGACCCGGCCAAACAGCAGGCTACAGTCAAAAGCCAGGAGAACGCTCGCGCCGCCCAGGAGGCTCAGGTCGTATGGGCCCAGCAGAATTATGAGCGCGTCAGCGGTCTCGCCAATGCGGGTGTTGTTAGCCGCCAGGATCTCGATCAGGCGAAAGCTACCCTCGACGCAGCGCAGGCGCAGTTGCAGGCGCTCGGCGCTCAGGTCAATGAGCAGCAGGTTCAGTTGCACTACTACCAGGTTGTCGCCCCCCGTGCCGGCGTCGTCGGGGATGTCCCCGTTCGCGTCGGCGACCGCGTTCTCACCACCACGCAACTGACCACCGTCGACCGCCCTGGCAGCCTCGAAGCTTATATCTATAATCCCATTGAGAAATCATCTCAGCTCAAAGCGAACCTGCCCGTCCAGATCCTCGATGGATCGGGGAACCAGCTGGCCAGCAGTCGCATCACCTTTATCTCACCTCAGGTCGATAACTCGACCCAAACCGTGCTGGCCAAAGCGACCATCGCCAACTCGAATGACAACCTGCGCACCGCCCAGTTCATCCGCGCACGAGTAATTTGGGGCAGCCAGGAAAAACCAGTCGTCCCGGTCGTGGCGGTCTCCAGAATCGGAGGCCTCTATTTTGCGTTTGTCGCGGAGTCCGACCAGAAAGGTGGATATGTCGTCCACCAGAAGCCGCTCCAGATCGGTCAAATCGTAGGCAACAACTACGTAGTACTAGACGGCGTAAAGGCCGGAGACAAAGTAGTTATTTCCGGCACACAGTTTTTGATCGACGGTGTACCCGTAACCCCGCAGGAAAGCAGTTCGTAGCAATTCAATCGCAGCTCGTCTCAGCGGAACAACGTGCTTAACAAACTGGCCACTAGCCATTGATCACTGGTCACTGCCTTCTATGGTCGACTTTTTTATTCATCGCCCCGTATTCTCCACCGTCTGCGCCCTGATGATCATTCTCGCGGGCGGCGTTTGTATTCCCACCTTGCCCATTGCGCAATTCCCCGACCTCGCTCCTCCACAAGTCGGCGTCACCGCCGTCTACACCGGAGCCAGTTCTCAGACCGTTGAGGCCGCCGTCACCACCCCTCTCGAGCAGCAGATCAATGGCGCCGAGGGCATGAAGTACATCACCTCTTCCAGCACCAATGACGGCGTCAGTACTATTACCGCGACGTTCGATATCACTCGCGATCCCGACCTTGCTACGGTCGACATCGAGAACCGCGTCAACACCGCTTCCGGCCGCCTCCCCGCCGCCGTCAAGCAAATCGGAGTTACGGTCGCCAAAACCTCGCAAAATTTCGTCTTCGGCGGCGCCGTGTTCTCCGACCCGGTCGATCGCTACTCCACGCTCTTCATCAGCAATTACCTCGATGTCTATGTTCGCGACAGTCTCAAACGCGTCCCCGGCGTCGCCGACGTCCTGATCTTTGGAGAGCGCAAGTATTCCATGCGCCTTTGGCTCGACCCCGTTCGTCTTGCCGGCCGCTCCCTCACCGCCGACGACGTGGTCAACGCCCTCTCGGAACAGAACGTCGAAGTGGCCGCCGGCAGTGTAGGTTCACAGCCCGCCATGCCGGGGCAGAGTTTCCAGATGAGCGTCCGCGTCGTGGGCCGTCTCTCAGAAGCCGATCAGTTCGATAACATCATCCTCAAAAGCAATCCCGACGGAACTCTGGTTCGGCTCAGAGACGTAGGTCACGCTGAACTGGGCGCCGAAGACTACAGCACCGACCTCGATTACAACGGCCGCGAGGCGGTCGGCATCGCCGTTACGCAGCTCTCTACTGCCAACGCCCTCGACGTCCATCAAAAGTGCGTCGCCGAACTCGACCGTCTCTCCAAACGCTTTCCGCCCGGCATGAAGTATGAAATCGCCTTCGACACCACCGACGCCGTAGACGAATCCATCCGCGACGTCGTTTTTACTGTGGGTTCTGCGATCCTCCTGGTCATCCTCGTCATCTTCGTTTTCCTCGGCGATTGGAGGACGACGATTATTCACTTCATCGCCACTCCCGTTTCGCTTATCGGGACGTTTACTTTCATTAAGCTGCTTGGCTTTTCCATCAACACCCTGACGCTCTTCGGCATTACGCTCGCCACCGGCCTGGTTGTCGACGACGTGATCGTCGTGATTGAAAACATCGAGCGCCACTTACAAGAGGGCGAGGCCAGTGCGGCCAAAGCTGCCTCCGACGCCATGCGGGAAGTTACCGGCGCGGTCATCGCCACCTCGCTGGTGCTGGTCGCCGTCTTTGTGCCGGTTGCGTTCTTCCCAGGTACCACGGGCATCCTCTTCCGGCAGTTCGCTTTAACAATTGCCTTTTCGATTTCGATTTCTGCCTTCAACGCTCTCACCCTGGCGCCTGCTCTGGCAGCGCTATTGCTGGGCCGCCTGCACGGAGAAAAGAACTGGTTTGCCAAGCTAGTCGATCGTGTGCTCAACGCCGTAACCAGCGGCTACGTGCGCGCTCTTCGCGCGTTTCTCCGCTTTGAAGCCGTCGCGCTCATTCTCTTCGCCCTCGGTCTCGGCCTCGCCTACTACACTTTCCGCCACGTGCCGCAAGGCTTCGTGCCTACCGAAGATCAGGGTTACCTGATTGTCGCCATCCAGGCTCCATCCGGAGCTTCGCTCGAATACACCCGCGATATCGGCCGGCAGGTTTCGGCCATCACAAAAAACATTCCCGAAGTTCGAGGCACTTTCTCCGTCGCCGGCTTCAGCTTCGGCGGAGCCACCCCCAACGCCGGACTTGTCTTCCTGCCTCTTCGTCCTTACGGGAAGCGCGAGGGCGAACAGCATACCGCCGCTGCCATCTTGAACCGTCTCCGCGGTCCGCTCTTCGGTATCTCCGGCGCCATCGTCATCCCCTTCGAGCCGCCTGCCGTGCAAGGTCTCGGCCAGTTCGGCGGCTTCCAATACGCACTCCTCGATCAGGGTAGTCACACCCTGCAGGACATCGACAAAACTACTCACGACCTGATTCGTGCCGCGGCCCAGCGTCCCGAAAAAGATCTGACTGGACTCTTCAGCACCTACACCGCGAACGATCCGCAATACGTTGTCACCATCGACCGCGAAAAAGCCAAGAGTCTGCATATCCCACTCAGCCAGATCACCGACACCCTCAGCGTCTACATGGGTTCGTCCTACGTCAACGATTTTGATTTCAATAACCGCTCCTATCGCGTCTACGTCCAGGCCGACAAACAATTCCGCTCGCATCCGCAGGATATCGGTCAGTACTACGTGCGCTCCGATTCTGGTTCTATGATCCCGCTCCAGAATCTCGTCACTGTCGTCCAGACTCCCGCACCCCAGGTCATCAATCACTACAACCTTTTCCGCTCTACCGAAATTGACGGCTCTGCCGCCCCCGGATTCAGCTCGGGACAAGCTATCCTGGCCATGCAGCAGCTCTCCGCCAAGTCCTTGCCGCAGGGATACACCTATGAATGGTCGGGCATTTCGCTCGAAGAGCTAGCCTCCGGCTCAACCACGCTCATTCTCTTCGGTCTCGGAACCCTCGTCGTCTATCTCACGCTTTCGGCACTATACGAAAGCTTTGTGCTCCCCTTTATCATCCTGCTCGCAGTACCCATGGCCGTGCTCGGTGCGCTCGGCGCGCAATGGATGCGTGGGTTGCAAAACGACGTCTACTGTCAGGTCGGCCTCGTCATGCTGGTTGGCCTTGCCTCCAAGAACGCCATCCTGATTGTCGAATTCGCAGAGCAGCTCCGCGAGCGCGGTATGACCATTCTTGACTCGGCGGTTGAAGCAACCCGCATTCGTCTGCGTCCCATTCTCATGACGTCGTTGGCCTTCATCATGGGCGTCGTTCCTCTCGTCGTCGCCACCGGCGCCGGAGAAAACGGACGCCACTCCGTCGGCACGACAGTCTTCGGCGGCATGATCATGAGCACGATCCTGAACCTGTTTTTCATCCCGGTTCTCTACCTGCTGATCGAAGGCTTCCGGGAACGCCGCCGCAAACCCAAAGCCGCGTAGGTGGGTTTCGTGTGCGTGTGGACACGCCTACGGCAGTGAGAAGAAGCTGTAAGACGCGGTATCATTCCCCATGCTCCGCGCATCGTGTCTCGCTGCTTTGCTCCTTTGCCTAACCTCACCGGCCCCAGCCCACCCACCCTGGACGTTCGCCGTCTCCGGCGATTCCCGAAACTGCGGAGACGTGGTCATGCCCGCCATTGCCGCCGGCGTCCACCACGATCAGGCCGCGTTCTACTGGCATCTTGGCGACTTTCGCGCGATCTACGACTTCGACGAGGACTACAAACAACAGTCTCCCAAGCCTCCGCTCATCATCGATTACGAAAAAAATGCATGGGGCGACTTCATCCAAAGCCAATTAGTGCCGTTCTCTCCCACTCCCGTCTATCTGGGAATTGGCAATCACGAACTGATCCCACCGAAAACCCGTGCTGACTACCTGGTCCAGTTTGCCGACTGGCTTGATACTCCAGAACTCCAGCAGCAGCGCCTGCGCGACAATCCCAAAGACCACCACCTCCGTGCTTACTACCACGGGCAGCGCGGAGGGATCGATTTCATCACTCTGGATAACGCCTCCCCCGAGCAGTTCGACAACGATCAAATATCCTGGTTCGAGCAAGTGCTGGCTGCGGACGCGAAAGATCCTTCCATCACCACCGTCGTTGCCGGCATGCACGAAGCTCTTCCTGACAGCATCGCCCGCGGCCACAGCATGAGTGACTCACCGCAAGCCGAGGCCAGCGGGCGCCGCGCCTATGCCGACCTGCTCCAGTTTCATCAGGCGACGCAAAAGAATGTCTACGTCCTGGCCAGCCACTCCCACTTCTTCATGGATGGCATCTACAACACCGATTACTGGCGCAACCACGGTGGTGTTCTTCCCGGATGGATTGTCGGCACGGCCGGCGCCGTTCGCTATGCTCTTCCACTCAACTCCGGCGATGCCAAGGCGGCCAAAACGAATGTTTACGGATACCTGCTCGCCACCGTGAGCCCAGACCACAGCATCGACTTTCGCTTCCACGAACTCGAAGAGAAAGATGTTCCTCCCGAAGTGATTACCCGTTTTTCATCGGATTTTGTCCATCAGTGTTTTGCGGGGAATCGCTCGAACTAAGGGAATTTTTCTAGCACATGTTTCATGAATTGGCTTTGTGTAGGGCACGGCTAAGCCAGATCAATACCACCCAGCCTATCCGAGCGCTGAAAGCGCCGGGACACCTTCAAACAACGCCCCTCTGGGGTGGGCTACCAATTGCGGCCGGAGCCGGGCACCTCGTCGGCCCGTCTGACCTGGTTGCGTTTGTGATGCACAACGAAAATCATGCCCACGGACGCCAGGGTGGGCGGAATGACCAGAATGAGAATTCCGCTCTGCAAGGCGGCGATCATGCGAGCACCGGAGGAAGCCGCTTGCGTATAACACAGCGAGCAACTTTGAGAGAAGGCCGGCAAGGCGGTCCAGAGCAGGGTCAAAACCGCCAATGCCAGCCGTACAAGACGCAGACGCATTTCACGCATAAAAGACTCCAAAAGCTAGCTCGGGCCGAAACCTGTAAGGCGGAACAGGAGCAAGCGGAAGCTGTCCGTCCAGATGTAGTTCATGGCTGCGAGGACGAAGAGAGTAAAGACAACGATGAACTGGATCAAGTTCTTCTTTTCCGTGGCCAGATTCATCCAGAAGAAAACAACAAGGACAGTCTCGATCGCGCCAAATGTCAGCATGCGCACGACCAAATGAGACCCTGAGATGTGCTGATAGCCGATGAAGAACTGCGCGGCCGTAATTACCAGCAGGCAGACATACACGACCACATACTTTCCAATTCCCTGCCCTGCAGCTGTCGTCATAGTATTTCGCTCCTTATTCCGATCCCCTTCATCGCACCGTGATCTGCCCTTCCCTAGATCAGGGAGCCACGTTCATCAGATAGACCGCGGGAACAATGAATAGCCAGACCAAGCCCACGAATTGCCAAAAGAGGCTGAAGAGTTCGATATCGTCGGCGTTGTAGCGGCCTCCCTTGTAGCGGAGCGCCACGACGAACAGGGCAATCGTACCGACACCCATGTGGAGCAGGCTGAATCCGGTAATGGAGTAGAACGAAGCGCCAAAGGCCGGCGGGCCCCAAGGATTTTGAGAAATGCCAGCGCCCTGGCTGATCATCCCCATCCAGTCGCGGATATGCAGCGCGGTGAAGATCACGCCGGCGGCAGCGGTGATCAACAACCAACGGAACGCGCCCGCTTTGTCGGCCGCCCTAGAGGCTTTAACCGCCAACAGCATGGTGAGGCCGCTGGTCAGCATCACCACGGTCATGATGGCGACATTGGTGACGGTTCCGCCGTGGAAAGGCCGCGGCCATTCGGGAGTGGCATTTCGGACGAATGCATAGGCTGCGATACAGGCAGCGAACGTCATCACGTCGGACATGATGAACAGCCACATCGCCAGCTTTTTGGAAGGAATCGCAAACGGGGGTGCCTCCATCGGACCCGGCGTATGTACTCCCATCGTCAAGTGTGCTTCGCTCACATTGCCTCCTGTGTCGCACGCATCAGAGTTTCATCCAAAGCAGTAAAAGCAGATAGACCCAGAGAATGCCCATAAAATGCCAATAGTAGGAGAAGGAATCCAGCGTGCTCCGGCGCAGGACGGTCTTGTACAGCTTGCCCAGAACGTAGATCAAGCCAGCGAGTCCGCCGATAACGTGAAGCGCATGAACCGCAGTCAGCAAGTAAAAGAAGGAGCTGTTTGGATTGGTTGCGAGATACAGTCCTTGGGAACGCAAATCCAGCCAGGCGGCGTATTGACCGGCGACGAATACAGCGCCGAGAAACGCAGTGACGTACAACCAGCGTGCTGGATTCAGATCCGTAGTTCTCTTGCCGCCCATGAAAACCGCCACGCGGCGACGCGCGAGTTCCAAAGTTACACTGCTGACAAGTAGCACCAGGGTATTGAAGTAAAGAATTGGGGGGAGGGCAAGGTGATGCCAATCCAGTGAAGAACCTTGTCGAACGAACAGGGCGCTGGTAAACGCCGCGAAAGACATTGAAATTGCGGCGAGAGCCACCCATATCCCAGTTTTTGAAGGAACTGGTGAGTACTCCTGGACCGCAGGCAAGTTGCCATTGTTTGGAATCAGATTCCCGAAGCCTCCATTGCCCGGAGGCGTCGATGCTGGGGAACGACGCGAATTAAGCTTCGGCGGTACTACGGTAGTTGCCATAAGGTACAGCACTCCTCAAAAAAAATGCATGCATCAGTCTCACGTCTTACGTCGGTGCGACCTGCCCCAAGGACATCTGAGGGTAACCGGGTCGTTCCTCCGGGACTTGATTTCATCTCTTCCAGCGCGTTCCCAGCGCTGACGCGCGGGGCTAAGCTGGCTCGCCCCTTCGGGCTGGGACACTTTCACGCGCGCTTTACGGTGGCGCGCGTGTTCTTAGGGCTCGTCGTGAGCGGGGTCCACTTTCTCGGGTGAATCCTGCATCACGTAATCACCCTTGGAACCCTGCACGCCGTACTGATAAGGATCGTGATAAACGACCATGTGGCGGCCACCGAAGTTATCCCAGGGTGGCGGCGAACTAGTGGACCACTCGAGCGAGGTGCCTTCCCACGGGTTGTCGGGCGCAGGCTCGCCTTTGAACCGGCTGTGGATAAAGTTGTAAATGAAAATGAACTGGACAGCGCCGGTGAAGAGCGCGGCCACAGTGATGAACTGGTGCACGCCCACGAGCGACTGCATGTAGTCCGCGGGAAACGACGAGTAACGGCGTACATTGCCAGCCATTCCAAGGTAGTGCATCGGCATGAAAATGCAGTAGACGCCGACAAAGGTACACCAGAAGTGGATCTTGCCCAGCGTTTCATTCATCATGCGTCCCCACATCTTCGGGAACCAGAAATACGTTCCGGAGAAGATGCCGAAGACCGCGGCGATGGCCATGGTGAAGTGGAAATGAGCGACCACGAAGTAAGTCGCGTGGAGCAGGATCTGGATCGAGGGCTGCGCCAGGAAGAAGCCGCTTACTCCGCCAGTGATGAACACGGAAATGAAGCCCAGCGCAAACAGCGAAGCCGCGGTAATGCGCAACCTCGCACCGTAGAGGCTCCCCAAGGCAATCAAGACGATGATGGTGGAGGGAATCGTAATCATCAGCGTGGGGAACGAGAACAGTATCGAGGAAAAGGGATTCATCCCGCTGACAAACATGTGGTGTCCGTACACCATGTAGCTGAGGACGGCCAAGGCGCCCATGGAGTACACCATGACGCGATGACTGAGCAGAGGCTTGCGCGCGCTGGTGATGAGGACGTGTGAGATGATGCCCATCCCAGGCACAATAGCGATGTACACCTCAGGGTGTCCGAAGAACCAGAAGAGGTGCTGCCAGAGAAGCGTCGAGCCCCCCGAGTGCGGTTGCAGTTGGTCGTTGATCACCAGGTTGGATGCGACGAAGAAACTCGTCCCGGCAACGTGGTCGAGGATGAGCAGGATGCAGGCCGGCAACAGCACGGAGAACGACGTGAGCCCCATGCAGGAGGTGATAAACCAGGCCCAGGTAGGAAGTGGCAGCCGCCACATGCTCAAGCCCTTACAGCGCAAGTCCAGAATGTTCGGAATAAAATTCAACGCTCCGAACAACTGGCCCACGCAGAATATAGCGATAGAAGTCGCCCAAATCACGACACCCGCGCCTTGGCCAGGACCCGCCACCGAGCCAACGGCGCTGAGTGGCGCGTATTGGGTCCAACCGCCCAAGGTAGGTCCGTCGCCGACGAAGAACGACAGGAGCATGACGCAGAAGGCCACGAATGTGGTCCAGAACGACATCATGTTGAAATGCGGGAACGGCATATCCTCCGCTCCCGTATGGATGGGGATGAAAAAGTTGCCGAAGGCCGCAAAGGGCGCAACCGTGAGCACAAAAAAGACCATGAAAGTTGCATGCATGGTCATCAACTGGAGGTAGTACTCCGGGGTCATCACGTTGCCGGGAGCGCCAGCGTTGGAGAGGAAATGCAGGCCAGGGATGGCAGCGTTGGTCCAGGCCAGGTGGATGCGCATCAGCCAGGAAAGCACCATGCCGATGATCACCGCGGCCAGGCCCAGCATGTAATACTGCTTGCCGATCACCTTGTGATCTAGGCTGAAAACGTGCTTCCTGATGAACGTGGTCGGGGGCCCGTGGTGTGCCGCCGCGTGCGTTGCTGTGTCGCTCATGTGCTCACCTCGAAAAGGGATCTATTACGGCGCAACGAGTACCGGCCTTTCCTCGCTGCCTACGTCACTGCATTGCTTGTTCTTTCTTGATCCAATCGTCGTAGTCCTGCTGCGACAACACGCTCAGATAAGCCTTCATGTTGTAATGCCCGAGACCACAGAGTTGGCTGCAAACGATTTCGTAGCGGCCAACCTTGGTTGCCGTGAAATGAAGTTGGAGATCGAGGCCGGGCACGAAATCCTGATGGATCCGCAGCGCCGGAACGTAGAAGGAATGACTGACATCCTTGGCGTGCATCATCAAGCGGACTTCACGGTTGACCGGCATGGCCATCTCCGCGGTCACGATGTCATCTCTGGAATCCGGGTCGTTGGCTGGATCGAGGCCAAAGAAATTCTGGTCGGCCTCGCTGATCTTGTCGGCGTGCAGTGGACCGAACTTTCCATCGGGCCCAGGATAGCGGAAGTAGAAGGCAAACTGGCCGGCCTGGACCTGAATGGGGATGGCGTCCGCGGCGGGCTGCGTGAAATAGATATTGCCCCAGGCTTTCACTCCAAAAATTCCCAAGGCAAACACTTCAACTCCGACGAGAACAATCGCGCCAATCACGAGGCCTTTTGCGCCGCCGGGAAAGCTCTTCGACTTCTCGCCCGGCCTGGGGCCAGAGAAGCGCCAGATGAGCCAGGCGAGAAGAATCTGGGAGGCGAGGAAAGAGATTCCGGCTTCCCACATGGTTTCCGACAGCTGGTCGTCGATGGCTTGGCCGTGGGACGAGACATCCTCCACCGGATGCCAGGTATTGCGCTCGACGGGAATCGCGGAAAGAATCGAGATTACGTTGATAGTGATCGCAAATAGTTTTGCCATGATGGGTGCGCCCTCCGATGCTGCGTCCGAGCTTAGTTCCCAGAAAATGCAGCGGCGGAGAATGTTACTCCGCCGCCTCTTTTGTCAATATGCCTTCGCCTTGAAGGTGAAGTTCACGTCCTTGGTTTCATTGCCGGTGATGGTTACGTCGGCGGTCTGGGTGCCGTAGTCCTCATGCCATGCAGTGATGGTGTATTTGCCGGGCGGCAGGTTCGGCAGCTTGAATTCGCCTGCGTCCTTGCTTAGGTCGTAGTGCGAGGTGTTGAGCACCACGAACCAGCCGTGCATCCAGGGATGGATGTTGCACTTCACCGGGATGAATTCGGCCTTGTCGTATTTCTCTTTGATCGGGGGCGTGCCGGGGGGCTGAGACTTGTTCCACTCAATGTTCGATTTCGGCATGGGGTGGATGTTGTGCGAAGTCTGGTCGGCGTTGACAATCTCGAATTCCTGGTTGACGTGCATCGGCAGAACGTGCGGAACGTACTGGCAACCCTTCTGCGTGTATGTAATGGCCGTTGAGGGAACCTGGCCATCATCGGGAACTCCGGAGGAAACATACACCACCACATTGTCCAGCGCATTGTTGGCCCCGGTCACAACCGTCTCAGTAGTGATGGGCGTGGCGTGCTGTTTGGCACAACTGGGTTCCTTCGACATGTCGATGGGTTTTTGGTGGGCGGGCGTGCCCGTGTAGGTCACCTTGCCGCTGACGGTTCCAGCGAACATCAGGGACGAGCATGCGAGCATCGTTAAACCAGTTAGCAACATCTGCTTGATACGCATTCGGGTACTTCCTCCTCGGATTCTTCTAATCAATGGCCGCCACCGGGCGCCTTGTTATCGGCCGGGGCGGTTGCTGGTGCAGGGTTTTTATCCACGTACGGCGGAATGACTCCGTGCGCAGCCGACAAAACTTCATTTTCCTTGCTGTGACGATGAACCTGCAGCGTGCGCAGGAAGTGAACTAGATCCCAGGCATCGTTGGGCTGAATGACGTCCGCGAAAGACGGCATAGGCGTGCCATCGACGCCAGTCATGAAAATCTTGTAGATGTCCTGGTTGGTGCTGCCGCACTTGAAGCGCGAGTCGTCCTTACCTAAGGCGAAATTGTAGGGGCGAATCGGATTGTCCTTGCTATCGGTAAGAGTCGCGGCGGACGGACCGTCTCCCTCGCCGTGGGTCCCGTGACACTTCCAACATTCGAGTTTGGTGAAGAGCGCTTTGCCGTGGGCGATGCTGTCCATGGTGACCGGGGGCTCAGCGGGAATCTTGATCGGTTCGCCGGCTTTTTCTTTTTCCCAGCGCGGCGAAAATATTTTGATATAAGCGACCAGATCAGCGCGTTGCTGCTTGGTAAAGGTATTCCAGACCGGCATGTTGGAGTTGGTGAGGCCGCGCGCTATGGTGTTGAACAGATCTTCGTCAGTGGGCAGCGTCCCGGTCAGCGTGGACCGGCATTTGAAGGCCGCGAGCGTGAAGTCTCGGGGCTTGGGATCAAGCCAGACCGCGTTTTCCCCGTTGCCATCGCCGTATTCACCGTGGCAGCCGGCGCAGTAGCGGCGGAAGTCGGACTTGGCGGCGGCGGCGTGGCCGGTGATGTTGCCGATGTGGCTCTCCATGGGCTTGACCACAACCGGTGGCTTCGGACCCACGTCGGGTGCATCCTGAGCAAAAGAGGCGGTTGAGGCAACAGCCAGTCCAAGGACCGCCGTCGAAAGGATCGCGCCTGCAAAATGCGTTGGCTTCAATCTGTTCATAGTCAGCACCCTTAAACCTAAAGTCAAAGCCGGCCAAACGAGTTCGCCGGCGAATCCCGTCTCGGCTAGAAATCGAAGTCAAATCCCATCAAGAGTTCGCTGGTGTTGATGTTCGCGCCGGTCGATGATGTGTGGTCCTGATGGAAGATATTGAACTCGTTGTGCCAGGCAAAACCGGCCCGGCTGGTCATAAACGGGTTGTAGCGATAGCCGACGGTGTAGGTTGTGATGTTACCGAGGTCCGAACGCATGGTTGTGTCGGCCTGCTGCGACACGCGCATCGTTTCATAACGTGCGAGGAACAAGAGTTGCGGGCTGTAGACGTAGTGCGGTTCGATGAGCACTCCATTCCAGCTTGGGTTGCGCGCGGTCGAGGGGAGCGCCGACACGCCAGGCGTATTGTTGTTCGGCGCGATCCCATCGATGAAGTCTCCATACCCCTGGCCGAACCACGCACTGTCCGAACCATGCTGCGTGACCACCTGAACGTCAATTTTCTGGCCAAAATAGAACTGTCCGATAAAGCCTTCGCGGCTGAAGCCTTTGTTGTTTGTTCCTGAGCCAGGAATCACAACGCCGCCACTCAAGAGCCATGTGGTCGGAGCAACTCCCGCCATGGCGTAGAAGCCCAGGCGCTGGACACCGAGCCTGCCAGCATCGAAGGCTTGGCTGGCTGTGAAGAATCCGGTATAGGCTTGGGCTCCATAGGGCATTCCGACTTGACCATCGTTTGAACTGAGCAGGGCGGCGGAGTATCGCGTACGGTCGTTGTACGAGTGCCCCATGACCTCGACGCCAAGCTGGTTGTCACCCATTTGACCCCAGACGTTGCCGTCGGGGCCGCCCGTCACACTCTGCGGCCGGAAGTGATAGAGCTGGTAGATCCCGCCATTGCCAGTGAGCGTGAGGATACGTTTCTCGGAGAGCAGGTTGTCGAGTTCGAACTTGCCGAACTTCACGTTCAACCAAGGGCTGCCGAAGAGGTTATCCAACCGCGCCATGACGGTTTCGAAGTGAAACGAGGCAGAGTTATTGGACGACGGCAGGACGTAGAACGAATAGTTCTTCTCAAGCGTGCCACCGGTGTGGAAGTCGAGACCACTGAGGTCGAAACCCGATGACGTGATGCGCTGCTCGACTTGGCCGGTGCCGCTGTCAACCGGGACTCTCCCCTGGCTCACTCGATGCCAGATCGGCGTAATGCGGAAGGTGACCGGCCAGTACCCCGGATTCTGCCAGATCGGGGCATCGCGGTCGTTCATGAGCTGATAGCCGTTGTCTTTGAACTTCTGGCCGAAGTAGTTGAGCATGGGCCAGCTTTCATGGCAGGCGGAACAGCGCAGTCCGTATTTTCTGGCGAAGGCGGGCAAAGCGCTCGCTGATTGACTGGTCCCCACGATCAGGACAATCAGCACAAACGCAGCGGCGCGGAAAGAGTACGTCCGCTGCGGCTGATGCCAGAGATGAGACTGCGCCCCCAAACGCATGCGGACCGCAGCAGCCGCCTGCACAGATTTTTAAAAC
>VFSW01004791.1_pt1 | contig 20141 bp, 18 predicted proteins | sample 5358111 | NCBI WGS metagenome assembly VFSW01 (sample SAMN11554181, study PRJNA540505) | mine drainage metagenome | isolation source: sediment from site ElyBrook_90M | place: USA: Ely Copper Mine, Vershire, VT | collected 2017 | reverse complement strand
TGTCCGCCCCAGCTACGCAAAACAGCCCCAATCCAGCCGCATCGAACAACTGTACCGGGCTGCTCAGCCGACTGATGAGTGGGTACGCAAAAAACACGATCAATCCTGCGGCAATTGAAACAGCCACATAGCGCCACTCGCTGATCGCCGCCGGAGGGATGGCGCCAATCATTACATCTCGCGTGATGCCGCCGGCGTTTCCCGTGACGAAGCAAAGGACCAAGATCCCAAAGAGATCGAGCCTGTGCTTGACTGCGGCGGTCGCACCACTCAGGGCGAAAACGAATGTTCCAGTGAGATCGAAGACCACCAGAAATGTATTCACGACGTTGTGACTTCCGGCTGCGATCAGGTTCATGCACTCAGCCAGGCTTGAGAGGCCACGACCATTGCCTCGACACCTGCCTCCAAAGTCGGATGAATCACCGGCGCAAAGCGGGGATTGTGATTCGTTGGGAGATCTGCGATTTTGCCAGACGCTCTTGCCCTGGCGTATTCGTCGAGATCGTTGCCGCCAACAAACCAGAATACTGACGGAACATGCCAGCCTCTTCCGAAAGAACCAAAGTCTTCGCTCGCCGTTGTCGGTTGCGTCTCTTGCACGCGATCAGCCTGGAAATGGCTCCTAAATGCATCTGCTACACGCTTTGTTGCTTCAGGATCATTCGTCACAAAGGCATAGCGGTCCAAAGCTGTGATTTCAGGTTTCCTCGGTGCTCTTGACGCTTCTGCTTCCGCGTTCACGATGCGCTCGATGGCGGACAGCACTCGCGTCCTGACATCGTCATTGAAAGTGCGCACGTTCAGTTTGATGACCGCTTCATCAGGGATGACGTTCTCCTTTGTACCCGCCTGAAGAGAGCCCACGGTCAGTACCACAGCATCGGTCGGGGCAACTTCCCGAGACACGATCGTCTGCAGGCGGAGCACTGTGGATGCGGCCATAATCACAGGATCAATGCTTGCTTGAGGCATAGAGCCATGCGCGCCTCGACCGAACACCGGCACAGCTTTTCCGTCCCTGTCGGTGGTGGTTACATTGCTCGCATAGGGAAGGCCGGTCGCCTCGCGAACCGGCAGCGCATCCATGTCAGCCCGGAGCATAATGGTTGGGCCATCACCATTTTTGAGAACGCCCACGACTCCAGTTTTCCCGATGGCGGTTGTCACGTCATACCCGTTGGCTCGAAGATGCCTTGCAGCAGTCTCTGCTGTCCGTTCTTCTTGCATCGACAGCTCGGGATGAGAATGCACATCTTTGTACACGGACTCGAGTGTAGGCAGCAAATCCTCCAGACCTGCGAGAATGCCTGCCGATTGCCGTTGCGCGCCTTGGTTCATGATTTCAACCTCTGGTCAACCACTTCTTGCACCTTATACTTGATCCACGGCATGTCGACGCACCTCGATACGATTCTGCGAGAAACACGGGCTACGGTGGCTGCGGCAAAGCTGCGGGTCCCTGCTGGCGATCTGGAACGCGCGGCCATGCGGCATCGTCCGCGCGGCTGGGCTGCAGCGCTGCAGCGGCAGGCGGCGGAAGCACCTGCTGTCATCGCAGAGATCAAGAAGGCTTCACCCTCGAAGGGGTTGATTCGCGAGAACTTTGATGTGGCGTGGCTCGCTCGCCGCTATGAGGCGGGCGGTGCGGCTGCGCTCTCGGTCCTGACCGACGAGCCGTTCTTCCAGGGCAGCTTGCACAATCTGGAGATTGCATCAGAGACGGTGGCTCTGCCCTGTCTGCGCAAGGACTTCACCCTCGACGCGTATCAGATTGTCGAGGCGCGTGCGCATCGCGCGGATGCAATTCTGTTGATCGCCGCGGCACTGACGAATGAAGAGCTGAAGGCATTTTCCGGAGTCGCCAGGGGCCACGCCCTGGATGTGCTGGTGGAAGTGCACACGAAAGAAGAACTGGAGCGTGTGTTGGATTGCCTCGGCGAGCGCGGCGCGGATGCGATTGGCGTGAACAACCGCAACCTGAAGACGTTTGAGGTTCGCCTGGAAACTTCACTGGAGCTGGTGGATCAGATTCCTGCGTCGGTCGTCCGTGTTGCAGAAAGCGGAATCGCCGCCTCGGAGGATCTGGCCCGGCTGAGATCGGCTGGCTTCGATGCATTTTTGATCGGAGAAAGTCTAATGCGCCAGGTTGATCCAGGCGCAGCACTGGAGACCTTGCTGACTGGAGCAGGGGAAATACGATGAACTTGTGGATCAAGATCTGCGGCACCACCTCCCTTGAGGATGCGCTGCTGGCCAGCGAGGCCGGCGCAAACGCTGTCGGTTTTGTGTTCGCGTCGAGTCCCCGGCAGGTGACTCCGGCCGAGGTCGCAGCCATCACGCAGCACCTGCCGGCTGAGGTTGAAAAGATTGGCGTATTTGTCGATACGCCGCTGCAAGAGATTTACTCTGCGGTGCGCACCTGCGGCCTGACCGGCGTGCAACTGCATTTTGATGCGGGGCGCGACGTTTCGTCCCGTCTGCGCGAGTTGCTCGGACCATCTCTGCGCATTCTGCGGGTGGTTCACTACAGTGCGGCAGCGGCGGATCAGGTTTCGAGGATCGACCAGGACCCGCATGTGGATGCGATTCTTGTGGACTCGCGCACCGGCACCGCGCCGGGCGGCACCGGAATCCCTTTCGACTGGGAGGCCGCCCGCGTGGCCGTCTTTCAGAGCGAGCGAGGCCACAGGCGCATTGCAGCGGGGGGGCTGAATCCGGAAAATGTTGCGGAGGCCGTAGCCAAGCTGCGCCCGTGGGGAGTGGACGCAGTCAGCGGAGTGGAGGCTGAGCCCGGCCGCAAGGACCGCTTCAAGCTGCTGGAATTCATCCGCAACGCCCGCGCAACTGGGGATGCGCCGGAACCGAACAAGAAGGCACCCGCGGAAGCTCGGCAGACTCAAGCGACGCATTGATGGATTCGGTCGATTGCGAGTCCAGGCCACCGAAGCAGAGTTCTGCGTGTCCGAGTAAACTGAAGGGTTATCCCCATTCAGGAAACCAGAAGCAGGAGGCCATCCATGGCATCAGTCATCCTTCCAGCGGCTCCATCGGAATCTGCGCCGGGCCGCTTTGGCATCTACGGAGGGCGCTACGTCCCGGAAACACTGATGGCCGCTCTGGTCGAGCTGGAGCAGGAATACGAGGCGGCAAAGAAGGATACAAGCTTCCAGGCTGAACTCGATGCGCTGCTGAAGGACTATGCGGGAAGGCCGACACCGCTGTACTTTGCGAGGCGGCTGAGCGAACAGCTCGGCGGGGCAAAGATTTACCTGAAGCGCGAGGACCTGCTGCACACCGGTGCACACAAGATCAACAACGCACTGGGACAGGCGCTGCTCGCCCGGCGCATGGGCAAGAAGCGCATCATTGCGGAGACGGGCGCTGGCCAGCACGGCGTAGCCACGGCCACAGTCTGCGCATTGCTCGGGCTGGAATGCGTCGTCTACATGGGCGAAGTGGACATGGCTCGCCAGGAACTGAACGTGATGCGCATGAAACTGCTGGGAGCGGAGGTGCGAGGCGTTGGCGCGGGTTCGAAGACGCTGAAGGACGCGATCAGCGAGGCGATGCGGGACTGGGTCACGAACGTGCGCACAACCTACTATCTGCTGGGCAGCGCGCTGGGCGCACATCCCTATCCCACGATGGTCAGGGATTTTCATCGCTGCATCGGCCGGGAGATGAAGGAGCAGATTCTTGAGAAGGAAGGACGGCTGCCCACGGCCATCGTCGCCTGCGTAGGCGGCGGCTCGAATGCCATCGGCGCGTTCTATGAATTCATTCCCGATCGCTCCGTCCGCTTGATCGGCGTCGAGGCAGGAGGCCGCGGCACGGCATTAGGCGAGCATGCGGCGCGTTTTCATGGTGGCGCACCCGGCGTGCTGCAGGGAACCTTCTCCTACGTGCTGCAGGATGAGGACGGACAGATCGCCTCGACGCATTCGGTGTCCGCGGGTCTGGACTACGCATCCATCGGTCCGGAGCACGCGGCACTGCATGACGCGGGACGCGCCGAGTATGTCTCACAAGACGATACTGCGACCTTGGATGCTGTCGTGAGACTGGCGCGAACTGAGGGCATTTTGCCTGCGCTGGAGAGCGCGCATGCGGTGGCCGAGGCGATCCGCATTGCGCCAAAGATGCCCGCGCATGACATACTGGTAGTGAACCTCTCCGGACGCGGCGATAAGGATATGGGCATCCTGGCCCATGAACTGAAGCTCTAGCGAGCGGTTCGATACGATTCCGATGGCGATTCAGTTCCAACACAGACCAGGCCTGGTGGTGTATCTGACGGCGGGGGACCCCAGCCTGGACGCCACGCGCGAGATCGCGATTGCGGCGATCGACGCCGGTGCGGATGTGATTGAACTGGGGGTGCCGTTCAGCGACCCGCTCGCCGATGGCCCGGTGATTCAGCGCGCCAGCGAGCGCGCCCTTGCAAGGGGCACGCGACTGAACGATGTAATCGCACTGGCCCAGGAGATTCGAAAGGCGCGGCCCGCGGCAGGACTTATCCTCTTTAGCTATTTCAATCCAATTTTGCGCCACGGGCTTGCAAGCTTTGCAGACGACGCCGCAGCGGCTGGCGCAGACGGCGTCCTCGTAACGGATCTGATCGTCGAAGAGGCAAAGGATTATCTGGCGCAGATGAACCGCGTTGGGCTCGCGCCGGTCTTTCTTGCCGCGCCCACCAGTCCCGACGCGCGCCTGCAGGCCATTGCGGAGCACAGCAAGGGATTTGTTTACGCAATTTCGCGCACCGGCATCACCGGCAAGCAGGCCAGCCTGACCGAGGATGCTGCGGCGCTGGTCGCGCGCATCCGGCGATGGACGGGGCTGCCGATCGCCGTCGGGTTTGGCATCTCCAGCGCGAAACATGTCGCCGAGGTCGGCGAGTTCGCAGATGCGGCCGTGATTGGCAGCGCGATCGTCGAGTTGATCGAGCGGTCGGAACCCGAAGCATCGCCCGGCGCGGTTGCCCGATTTATCAAGGGCCTGCGGCTGCAGCCTGCGGCACTGGCCCGTTAAGAAAGCACCCGGTAGGGCGGCGCTTGCGCCGCACAGATGCACTCAACTTTAGCTCCAATGCAGTCAGGACTCGCCTACCCAAAGCACCAACCCGGTGAGTCGCGACACGCACCATGAGGATGCAATGACGCTGGAAGAACTGCGGAACAAGATCGATGAACTGGACCGCCAGCTTGTGGAACTGCTGAGCGAGCGGGCACGCGCAGCGCAGATGATTGGACACCTGAAGGTCGCCACATCCCTGCCGGTGTATGAGCCGGCGCGCGAGAAGACGATCTATGCCAACGTGCGCGCGGCCAACAAGGGCCCGCTGCCGGACATCGAACTGACGCACATTTACGAGCGCATTATCGACGTGATGCGGGCGCTGCAGAGGAACGAGTTGGCGTCAGAGAAACACGCCCAGGCAACAGCGCAGGGCCAAGGCACAGGCGCACAAGCGCCCGAGACAGGGAAGAAGCAATGATCGTTGCAATGCAGGAAAGCGCCACCGAAGAGCAGATCGATGCAGTCATTGAGGCCATGGTGGAGGCAGGCGTCGGTGTGCATCGAACCACTGGAGCGATTCAAACCATTCTGGCGGGGGTAGGACCCACAGCGTCTGTGGACCTGAGCAAGTTTGAACTGCTGCCCGGCGTCGAGCACGTCCATCGCATCAGCTCTCCCTACAAGCTGGCTGGACGCGGCTTCCGGCCTGAGGGCACAGTTGTCACATTCCGCAACGGCGTGAAGATCGGCGGCAAGCAGGTAATCGCAATGGCCGGACCATGCTCGATCGAGAATCGCGACCAGATCTTTGAGACGGCTCGGCGCGTCAAGGAGTCAGGCGGAAGCTTCTTGCGCGGAGGCGCATTCAAGCCGCGCTCGTCCCCGTATGCATTCCAGGGCCTCGGCATTCCAGGCCTTGAGCTGATGCGCGAGGCTGCCGAGGCGCACGGGCTGCTCGTCATCAGCGAAGTGATGGAGATCTCGCAGATTGAGCCGATGCTTCCACTTATCGATTGCTTCCAAGTCGGCGCGCGCAACATGCAAAATTTCAATCTGCTGCGCGAACTGGGCCAGGTCCGCAAGCCGGTGTTGCTCAAGCGCGGAATCGCTGCGACCATTGAAGAGCTGCTGCTCTCGGCCGAGTACATTCTCTCCGGCGGCAACTACGACGTGGTTCTTTGCGAACGCGGTATTCGCACCTATGAAACGGCGACGCGCAACACGATGGACATTGCCGCGATTCCAGTGGTGAAGAAGCTCTCGCACCTGCCCATTGTCGGAGATCCCTCGCATGGTACCGGACGCCGCGATATGGTGGCGCCACTCGCCAAGGCCGCAGTTGCCGCGGGAGCAGACGCGATCCTCGTTGAGGTTCATCCGAATGCCGACAAGGCGGCCTCGGATGCCGCGCAGACTTTGTATATGGAGCAGTTCGACACATTGATGAAGGAGCTGCGGGTGATCGCAGAAGCAATTGGGCGCACCATGTAACAAGGAGTAAAGAGCCTTAGGATGATCGAGCGCATCGCTATTCTCGGCACGGGCCTGCTGGGCGCATCCACAGGCCTGGCGTTGCGCGCTTCGGGATTCCATGGTTCGATTGCCGGCTGGAACCGCAGCCCGGAGCAGGTAGAGCTTGCCTTGCAAATGGGCGCGATCGACTCCATCGCGACCGACCCAATGGCCATGGCCCAAGCATGTCAGGTGCTGGTCCTGGCCACGCCGGTGCTGGCTGTTCTGGACTGGATGGAACAACTGGCTGGCGTAATGGGGCCGGACCAGCTTCTGACCGATGTGGGCAGCACCAAAGCAATGATCTCTGCAGCTGCAGACCGTCACTTCAACCGCGCGGGTCGCGCCGCGTTTCTCCCCGGTCACCCGATGGCAGGAAAAGAGCGCGGGGGGGCGGCTCTCGCTGACCCCGACCTGTACCGCGATGCAGTCTGGCTATTCACCGACAGTCCTGACTGGGAGCGATCGACGCAGGCAAGCCGGTTCGTTAAGGAGTGGCGCGCATGGGTGGAAAAGATGGGTGCCCGCATCATTGATCTGAACGCTGAGAGACACGACGAACTTGTCGCATGGGTCAGCCACCTCCCCCAGTTCCTTTCGACGGCCCTCTGCACGGTCCTCGAAGATCAGGTTGGAGATGCGCCTGAGCTGAAGCAGATCGGAGGTCGTGGATTGCGTGAGATGACCCGGCTGGGCGCGAGTCCATTTTCCATGTGGCGCGACATTGCGCATACCAACTCGGACGCAATCGCCGGGACGCTTCTGGCCCTTGAGCAGAAACTGGCGCACATGCGAGAAAACCTTCGCACACCCGAACTGCGCGATGAGTTTGAGAAGGCGAACCGCTTTCGCCAAAGCTGATCGTCAGCCCGCCTGAACGGCTTCCTCTTCTACCGGATTCAATGTTTTGAAGCCCTCGCCGCGGGCCGCCGCCAGCAAACGATCGGAAGCCGACACAAAAGTGATCTCCACATCGGTAAACATCTCGCGCGCCACCATCGCTGCGGCAATCTGCACCGCGTCAATCCAGGGCAGCTCTGCCTGGTCCAGCACGTGCCTGGCAGTATCGAGCACGGAAGGATTGAGTGGCTGCTGGACGAAACGCGTCGACTCTGCGCGCAGAATAACGCAGGCCTGCGCCGCATCTGCCGCGCTGATGAGCCCTGCTCGCTCCCGCTTGCGGATGCCTGCGTAGACCTCCAGGGGCGTGGACGCTGCAATAAGCTTGCGGCTATCTTCCAGCGACTCCGCAAGGCGAATCATTGCGCTGGTGCCCGGCTCATGAAAAAAGAGCCGAAAGAAAGCCGTCAGCTCGAAGAAGTAGCAGTTCACTCGTCCCCTCGACCCTCATGAATGGTCTCCTCGATGCTGCCACCCCCCTGTGCTACCGGCTGAAAGCGAGGACCCTCTTCTGCGGTTGCAGCGTCTGTGCGGTTCAGCCGGATGGTCGTGGTTGGATATGCGGGTGTCTTTGGATTCGCGATCTTACTCGTTAACACCACACCGCGCTGAATGGCCTCGGCCAGCACAATCTGTCTTGACTCCGAACTGCGGTTCCAGCGATATGCCTTCCGCGGCAAAAATGAGTCCCGAAACCACTTGAGCGCGATGAATGCGTGTCCACCGCGCTCCGCCTCAGCCAGCGCCGCGCACAACTCCTTGACGCGCCCATCCATGTCGCCGCTCACTGGGGCATCGTGATTGCTCTCATCGCCGGCGGTGTGCTCCCGCAGTCCCTTCAAGCCCCGCACCGCCCGATGCGCAGGCTCTCCTTCTTCAATCTGCTCAAAGTAGATGCGAATCTCGTCTTCTTCGGGACTCCAGGTATCTGCAGAAGCGGTACGGCGCTTGCTGCGGCCATTTTCGCTGCAGAGCTCCACCACGGCCTGATATCCCTCTGGAGCGAGAAAGTGCAGAGCACGCACGAGGCCGGGATCCTGAGAAAATGCAAGCTCCCCCAGCGCTTCTTCAATAATCTCTTCTGCTTCCGGGATACTTACATTGGTCACGTCTACGACGCTTTGTACAGATCTTGTTGACTTCATGGCACTTTCTCCAAGCCGCTCTAGGAGCTCCTGTAATTTGCATCCCATGCCAAGGCTGGCGTATATGCGGATACACAACTTTCAGAAACGACGCTGGCAAAGAAATCTGCAAACTGGAATATCTACAAGCATTCCAAGAATAAGTAAATAAATCCTGCGCGATATAGAACATGTTCCGGTCGGGGATGCCGGCGGCACGCGCCACACTCTGCACTAATGTTTTCCAAAGATCTTGATTTTGAGAGTACGTTGCCTTGGTCAAGCCCAAACTAGCACATAGTGTAAACGAAAAGAGCGGTTCATGACGCTGAATGCACCGGAATCGTAACCGTCGTGCAAGAGCACCCCAATCTAAAGCAAAATGAGGCCTCAAACCCTCCCTCCCGCGCGGCAGCCAGTTCGTACAATAGATGTATGCGTCGCGGATTTGCCCTCGCGTTCCTGGCCCTCTTCCTCTCATCGAGTCTCCCTGCGTTCTCCCAGGCATTCGACCTGACCGGCCCCAAGGTGGATGTGCATGTGAAGCGGGGACAGGTCACGTTGCCTATTGGCGAGGTCCCGAACCTTCTGCCGGGAGATCGAATCTGGGTGCATCCGGACCTGCCCGCCAGTCAGTCCGCCCGGTTCGTGCTGGTGGTCGCCTTTTTGCGTGGAGCTACGAACCCGCCGCCAGCCGGATGGTTTACACGTGTGGAAACCTGGACGCGACAGGCCCGCGATGAGGGCGTCTTTGTCACGGTGCCTCAGGAAGCGCAGCAGGCCATCCTTTTTCTCGCCCCTGAAACCAGCGGAGATTTCACCACTCTGCGCAATACGGTGAGGGGAAGGCCGGGCACTTTTGTTCGCGCCACTCAGGACCTGCAGGCCGCAAGCTGGGATCGCATGCGGCTGGACGCGTTCCTCAACGAAGTGAAGACCACTTCGCAAACCGATCCAAAATCGCTCAAGGAGCGAGTGGAGATCTCCGCGCGGAGTCTCGGAATCAAGGTGAATCAGGATTGCTTCCTGAAGCCGGCCGACCAGCAGGCGTCGTGCCTTTCGCAGCACACGGAAGGTCTTGTGCTCGACGACGCCAGCACGCAGTCGCGCGTGGCCCAGATCGCGAACGGCTCAACTGCGGACCTGATGAATCAGCTCAGCTATTCGCAAGCCGCCGGCGCAGGCGCCTACAGCCCCTACGTCGGTGCGATTGTGGACACCGTCAAGATTCTCTCGTCGCTGCACACCGCCCACTATCAGTACATCCCCGCTCTGGCGTTGCCGACCGACGACACGCTGAATCTCCGCCTGAGTGTGCCGCCCTCGTTCCGCGATCCCAAATCGGTGGTGATTGTCGCTTTGCCTCCTGTGGCTCCCACTCAAATGCCGCCGTTGCACCCGGTCGACCCCGGCGCAGAGGTCTGCGCACAAAAGCCGGGGCTGGTGCTGACCGCCGACGGCGCGCCCCTGGTCCTCGCCACCCAGATGGCCCATGACTTGAAGCTGCACATCGAAACCCAGCATGGGCCCTTCGATCTGCCCCTCACTGCAGATGGAGCGCAGGGAGGTCTTGTTCTGGAGGGTGTTCCGCATTCGCTGCCGCCCGGCAATCTGACTGGAGTCGTGCGCGGCAAGTGGGGGTTTGACGACTGGGAAGGACCGCGCTACAACTTGCACTCAGCCGAGCCCGGCAACTGGACCGTCTCGACAGACGACCAGTCCGCACTCATTATAGGGCGGACAGATACGCTACACCTCCAGGGCGACAGCACGCTGTGTGTCGAGAAGGTCGATCAGTTGCTGGCAAATGGCCAGACGCAGACCCTGACATGGAAGTCTCCCAGGCCGGAGGAGCTCGAGATCTCTGTGCCTCTCAAGAGCGCGTCGCCAGGCACCATTACGCTGCAGGTCCACCAGTATGGCCTGAGCCACCCCGACGCACTTCCACTGCAAGCCTACGCCGAAGCGGCCTCGCTGGAGCATCTCTCTCTCAGTGCTGGAGACAACACCGGCATCCTGACCGGGACACGTCTCGACGAGGTCGCACAGATATCCATGGATGGTATCCATTGGACTCCTGCCGCCCTGCATCGCGTGGAGAACGCAGATCGGCTGACGGTAAATGCGGACAGCTCGACCGCCGGACTCGATCCGGGCAGGGCCTACACGGCCAGCGTTCGACTGCGTGATGGGAGAACCCTCCAGTTGCCGGTCCATGTAGCACCTCCTCGACCTCAGATTGTTCTGCTCAGCAAAGGCGCACAGGATGAAGCGAGTGAGACAGAGTCTCCAGTCCAGCTCGCCAGCCCCGACGATCTGCCGGTGGACCGCAGGCTCGTCTTCTTTGTGCGATCGCAAACGCCTGTGAATTTTCCGAGAGACGAAAAGATCGAAGTCGCAGCCCAGGACGAAAGCTTCCATACCGTGCTTTCGCTGGCGGATGGCAGCCTGATGCTGGAGGACCAGAAGACCGCGCTCGGCGTCATCAAGCCGCTGGCCCGCTTCGGCTCGTCGGCTTTCGGGCCGATTCGGATTCGCGCCATCTCCGGCGAAGGCATCACTGGCGACTGGTTGCCCCTGGGCACGCTGGTTCGTCTTCCGAACTTCACAGAACTCAAGTGCCCGCGCGCGCAATCCAAGCCCTGCCTGCTCACCGGAAATAATCTGTTCCTCGCCGCGTCTTTCTCTGCGACGCAGGATTTTCAGAGCCCAACGGACGTGCCCTATGACTTCACCGGAACGCAGTTCAGCGTTCCCCATCCCGCCAATGGAACCCTCTATCTGCGACTGCGCGATGACTCGACTACGGTGCAGACGCTGGCCCTGACCGTGGAGCCTCTTGCGCCGGCGGTGCAATCGACCGGTGTCAAGGCGCCGGTGGAGGCGTCGAAATCGCCAGGCTCCGATGCGCCACCCCCGGCGACTCTGATAAAAGGAGCACCGCCCGCCACCGGCACGGCGACTGTAAGACCGACGTCGTCTGCTTCGCAACCCTGATTGGCCTGAAGGCGGGGTATGCGGTTGCGGTGGCGTGGACCGAATCATGCGCGCCTCCTCGAGCTCTTCCTAAAAAAATCTCTCAACTATAAATCCAATCCCTCCCCACGCTCGTTCCTTGTCTGTGCGCCAATGCTGGTGCGCCAAACAAGCAATGAAGGAGGCAACTTATGGCTCGATCGAAAGAGCTCATCGAGAGAGGTTTCTCGCGTCGCAGATTCCTCGCGGGGATGGGCTATGGAACAGCAGCGGCTGCATCGCTCACAATTGTGTCCGGCTGTAGCAGCAGCATGACGGGGTCCACCTCAACATCATCCCCTAACCCACCCACGTCTTCTGGAGTGACCGATCCTGACATCCTCAACTTCGCTTTGAATCTGGAGTATCTGGAGGCGGAATTCTATCTCCGCGCAGTGACCGGCGCAGGTCTTTCCGACGCCGATGCCGGCTCCGGTGCCGGCACAGTGACCGGAGGGGCGCAGGTTCCCTTCAAAACGCCCGCCCTGCAACAGTATGCGATGGAAATCGCAAATGACGAGCTCGCGCATGTGCGCTTCCTTCGCTCGGCGCTCGGCTCGGCGGCCGTGAGCCGCCCTGAGATCGACCTGAGCAATAGTTTCAATGCGGCAGCGATGGCCGCCGGTATCGGGTCCGCATTTGACCCGTTCTCAGATGAAAACAGCTTTATCGTAGGGGCTTTCACATTTGAAGATGTCGGGGTCACCGCCTATCACGGGGCGGCCGGGCTTATCAGCAGCAAAGCTTTTCTTGGCGCAGCAGCGGGCATTATGGCGACAGAAGCTTACCATGCTGCAGAAATCCGCACTCTCCTTGCAGACATTGGCGGCAACTACCTGACCTACGCAAACCAGATCTCCGCTCTGCGCGCGGCTGCGGGTGGAGGAAGCGAGGTCGCGGTCTCCGGCAGCACGATTGCCGCCGCAGACAGCAACTCGATTGCCTTTGATCGAACAACAGACCAGGTGCTGCACATCGTCTATCTGAACGCGACTTCAGGTCAAATCGGCGCAGGCGGCTTCTTCCCGAATGGCCTCAACGGCAACATCAAAGCCACAGCTTCCTAAGGAGATACGCACATGGAACTCGCATCGATACAATCACAATCCCGAGCGGAAGCCTCATCCCTAGGTCGACGTACAGCAATGGTGATGGGTGGCGCGGCTCTGGCCGGGCTTGCTCTGACCCGCTCCGTCATGGCGCAATCTGCTGTCACCGACACAGACATCCTGAACTTTGCGCTGAATCTCGAATATCTTGAGGCACAGTTCTATACCCTGGCCACAACTGGCCAGACGATCGAGCAGATCGGCATCAGCACCAGCGGCCCAAATGGAAAAGCAGGTGGAACCGTCACTGTGAAGAGCAATCCGATGGTTCCGTTCTCAACGCCTCTGCTTCAGCAATTCGCTGTCGAGACAGCGACGGATGAGCAGAACCACGTCAAGTTTCTCCGCGGTGCTCTTGGGGCCAGCGCTGTTGCCATGCCCAACATCGACTTGATGAACAGCTTCAACGCACTGGCTCAGGCTGCGGGTCTCGGCAGCTCATTTGATCCCTTTGCCAGCGAAACGAATTTTCTGCTCGGGGCATTCATCTTTGAAGATGTAGGGGTCACGGCCTACCACGGCGCGGCAGGTCTGATTTCCAACTCGACGTATCTTGATAAGGCCGCGGGGATTATGGCGGTGGAGGCATACCATGCGGGCAGCATCCGGCTGCGTGTATTCGCGGCGGGTACGGCCGCCCAGCAGGCGTCCCAGAAGATTGCCGCTGCTCGCGCCATGCTCGACGGCACCGGAAACGATGACATCGGCGTGGGCTTATCCGGCAGTGCTGCCACAATTGTCGATGCAGACCAGAACGCAATTGCCTTCAGTCGCAGCACATCGCAGGTGCTCAGCATTGTCTACGGCGGCGGCATGAGTGGCGGAGCATTCTTTCCCGGTGGGCTCAACGGCAATATCCGATAGGACGTTGAGAAATGGCGGGCCAGTGCCAACTCAGGCCCGCCGCATATAGAACTGGCAGATTCTTTTTGCGGAAAGTAGAAGCATCGGTAGAATGGCATTGGCAGCAATCCCGCCGCGCTTTGATGACTGAGAAGTTTTCCAATCCGGCGGGCACTGACCATCATTCTGTCCATCGCAGCGGGGCACGTTCCGCTGGCGACCCCGTACAGCCTCCGACGGATGACATGCTCATGGAGCGAATCGCCGCGAAAGATCAGCAGGCGATGGCGCAGCTCTTTGATCGCCACTCGCGCCTGGTCTATTCGATTGCGTTCCGCGTGTTGCACAATTCAGGGGAGTCTGAAGACGTGATGCAGGAGATATTCTTTCAACTATGGAAAGCGCCTGGCTCATTTGTTGCAGGGCGCAGTTCTCTTCCTGCATGGCTGGCAGTTGTGGCACGGAATCGGGCCGTCGATGCACTGCGGCGCAGAAAGCCTTCCGACCCTGTTGACGATGTTGTGCTCGCCGCGCCGGTCAATCTTGCGTCGGAGGTGGAGTGCAACGCAATGATGGAGAAGGTGCGCGCTGTGCTTCAGGGACTTCCCACCGCGCAGCAAAAATCCGTTGAGATGGCATTCTTCGAAGGGCTCACGCATTCCGAGATTGCGGAACAGACCGGCGATCCCGTTGGCACCGTTAAGACACGCATCCGATCGGCATTGACGAGCTTACGAAAGGCAGTTCAGGCATGACCTCGCACGCACATATCTCGCAGGAGGATCTGGCACTTTACGCCATGCAGTCCCTCTGCGCTGAGGAATCTGTGGACGTGCAGTTGCACTTGCGCGAATGCAGCGCGTGCCGCGATGAACTAGCTGCGGTGTCTGGCGACCTCGGGCTTGTTGCGATGAGCGTGGAAGAGGTTGCACTGCCTTTGGGTGCACGGCAGCGCTTTCTTGATCGTATTGCTGCGTCCGAGGTGAGCGAGAAAGCATCTGCAGCGCAAGGCCGGCACGTCGTCCCGATTGCTTTCGAGCGTACAGTGTCGACTTCCCTTAATTGGTTTCCATGGGCGATCGCCGCGGCCCTTTTAGTCGTTTCGATTGTGCTCGGCGCAAAGATCCGCACGCTCAATCAGCAACTGAGGCAGGAAACGGCGTTGGCAGCCCGTCAAGCCGCAGCGAGTTCCCGCGCAGAGGAAGTACTGGACGTGCTCACTGCGTCCGGCGCGCAGCACGTACTTCTGATCGCGAGTACGGCCCGCCCCACACCCACGGCTCGCGCTGTGTATCTCGCTGAACGTGGTGGACTCATCTTCCAGGCAAACAACCTCGACCTGCTGCCTGCAGGCAAGACGTATGAGTTATGGATCATTCCCGTTACCGGGAAGGCACCCATCCCCGCTGGTCTGTTCCGGCCAGATTCATCGGGCAGCGCCAGTATTATACTGCCAGCCCTGCCCAAGGGAGTGCCGGCAAAGGCCTTTGGTGTGACAATCGAAGAGGCAAAGGGATCCACGACACCGACTGCGCCGATTATTCTGGCTGGAGCGGCTCCTTCCGCCGGAAGCTGACAACCGACAGGCTGCCCAATCGGTCCTGCTGTTCCTGCGTTGACCTGCCTGTCTGCCCGCAGGAACATAGTTGGATGTTCGTCCCGATTTTGAGGATGAGAAAGTACCCCTATGATCAGAATGTCGTATTCACAATGCATGGTTGTGGTCATCTTTGCGCTGGCAACACTGCATGTCAGCCAACCATTGCCAGCACAATCCGTAGCGGCTCCTTTGAATCCAGCATTGCGCCTTGTCGCGGACGCACCCATGCCCGGACCCGCGGTGCGCTTCGACTATCAGAGCTTTGACGCGCTGCACGGCAGACTTTACATCGCGCACATGAATGCAAATCAGCTCGTCGTCTTCGACGTGCGGTCACGAAGCGTCTTTGCGAACCTGGATGGCTTCGCAAGGGTACATGGCGTCATTGCAGTTCCACAGATCGATCGAGTCTTTGCCTCCGCGACGGGCAATCACCAGGTCAACATTGTCTCCATGTCCACGCTGAAGACAGTGGCAGCCGCAGGCCCCATCGACTACCCCGACGGGCTGGCCTACGCGCCATCGGCGCATCGCGTCTTTGTCTCTGACGAACACGGCGGAGTCGATGCGGTTCTTGATGCGACCACGAACCAGCTGATTGCGAAGATTCCACTGGGCGGCGGCGCGGGCAATACTGTCTACGATCCAGGCTCAGACCGCATCCTCGTCGCCGTTCACGGGCTGAATCAACTCGCCGCGATTGACCCGGCAACCATGAAGATTTCGGCGAGGTATGCACTGCCCGGCGTGGATAACCCACATGGCATTGCTCTCGATCTTGCCAACCGCTTGGCCTTCGTGGCGGGCGAAGGCAATCACACACTGGCCGTCTTTGATCTTAAGTCGCAGAAGCTGCTCGCCGTTCATCCGGTCGGCGACGATCCGGATGTGCTCGCCTTCGATCCCGGCCTGATGCGGCTGTATGTGTCGGCTGAATCCGGAACCGTGGCAGTCTTCCAGGAAGTCGGCCGAAAGCTGAATTCAATCGCGCAGTTCAACATGCCCCACGCGCACACGGTGGCCGTCGATCCTGCCACGCACCTCGTTTACTTTCCGCTGGAGAACGCGGGAGGCAAGCCTATGCTGCGCATTATGGAGCCAATTCTGTCGCGCTGACCAGGGCCGCGATTGGCCCGGCGCCCGGAGCCCAGAGCGATGCGCCCCGAGGCCAGTTGCGGCTATTCGACGCGATTCTGCGCGATGGCATTGCTGTACCAGGACGCGCTGAGCTTTGGTGTCCGCTTCAGCGTTTTATAGTCCACGTAGTGAATGCCGAAGCGTTTGCTGTAGCCATCGACCCACTCGAAGTTGTCCATCAGGCTCCACAGGAAATATCCCTTCACCGGATATCCTTCATCGACGGCGCGATGCAGGTGTGTCAGATGATTGCGCAGATACATCACGCGATCCACATCTTCGATATGACCGGCAGCATTCATGACGTCGTCGGAGGATGTCCCATTCTCCGTGATGAAAATGCCTTTGGGCTTCCACAGATCACACACGTTGCGCACGCCCCAGTAGATGCACTCCGGCGCAATCTGAATCCAGGGCGACGCCATATGCGGATACGATGCGGGCATGGGCTCGATCACAAAGCCCGTCGGGCTGTCATCCGCACGCACATACGACGGCGTATAGATGTTGAGGCCCACGAAGTCGAGTGGGCTACTGATGGCTTCCATGTCGCCGCGTTCCACGTGCGGAGCGTCTGCCCCTTCGTGTTGCAGGTACTCGTCGATGTACTTGCCTTCCATTAGCGCGGTAAGGAATGGAGCATTCATCAGGCGCGTTGCCTTTTGCGCTGCCTTGATATCGTCGGCGGTTTCCATCGCGGGCACATAAACGCTCGCGTTCTCAGCGAGGCCCACCTGCGTTTCCGCAGAGGCGTTGGCGCGGATGGCCTGCACTCCCAGCCCGTGCGCCAGGATGCCGTGGTGCCGCACCTGGTTCGCCTCCTTCGCCGGGAGCTTGAGGCCGGGCGCGAACTGCCCCCAGCGGTAGCCGAGATCGGTAAAGCAGACAAATTCGTTGGTCGTCATGAAGTGATGCACGCGATCGCCTAGATGTTTGGCCATAAATCCCGCATAATCGGCGAAAGCGTGCGCGGTGTCGCGATTCTGCCAGCCGCCCGGAAGTCCAGCCGGAAGGTCCCAGTGGAACATCGTGATGTACGGCGTAATGTTGTTGGCCAGCAGCTCGTCTACCACACGGTTGTAGTAATCAAGTCCTTTGGGATTCAGAGGAGCCTTGCCGGTTGGGATGACGCGCGACCACGAGATCGACATGCGATACGTTTGCACGCCGAGCGCCTTCAGCAGTTGCACATCCTCTTTGTAAAGATGGTAGGAGTCATCCGCCACATCGCCCGTGTCGCCATTGTGCGTTTTGCCCGGTGTATGGCTGAAGACATCCCACACGGACGGCCCGCGGCCATCGTCCTGCGCGCCACCTTCAATCTGATACGCGGCCGTTGCGCATCCCCACAGGAATCCTGCCGGGAACTGCAACGCTGCGGGCTTTGGCTGCCCAAAGGCGAATTCCGGTAGTACGGCGCCCATCGAAGCGGCGGCTGCCGCAGCGGCTACACCTGTCCCAAACTGGCGACGCGTGATCTTCTTCATTCGGCTTCTCCCTCCGGAATTTATACACAATCTGTTGAACAAAATCGTTTCAGCACGATTGTCTTCCGGCAAACAAGCGGAATTCTACCAAACGAAGTCCACAGCACGCCCTGAAAAAAGAATGGGCCGCGAGTTTTGACCTCGCAGCCCATCGGTCCTGATCTGGACCTGCATCACATTTCCTTCACGCCTTCCACAAACGCCTTGAGCTTGCGGCTGCGCGACGGGTGGCGCAGCTTGCGCAGCGCCTTGGCTTCAATCTGGCGAATGCGCTCGCGCGTCACCTGGAAGCTCTGGCCCACTTCTTCCAGTGTGTGCTCGCTGCCATCTTCCAGGCCGAAGCGCATCTTGATGACGCGCTCTTCACGCGGCGTGAGCGTGCGCAGAACCTGCGACGTGTACTCCTTCAGGTTGACGCTGATGACAGCTTCGCTCGGCGAAACTGCCTGACGGTCTTCAATGAAGTCGCCGAGGTGCGAGTCTTCCTCTTCGCCAATCGGCGTTTCGAGCGAGATCGGCTCCTGCGCGATCTTCAGCACCTTGCGTACCTTGGCGACGGGGATATCCATGCGGCGGGCAATCTCTTCGCTCGAAGGCTCGCGGCCCAGCTCCTGCACAAGCTGCCGGCTGGTACGGATGAGCTTGTTGATGGTTTCGATCATGTGCACTGGGATGCGGATGGTGCGTGCCTGGTCGGCAATTGCGCGTGTAATCGCCTGGCGAATCCACCACGTTGCATAGGTCGAGAACTTGTAGCCGCGGCGATACTCGAACTTGTCCACCGCCTTCATCAGGCCGATGTTGCCTTCCTGAATCAGGTCGAGGAATTGCAGTCCGCGGTTGGTGTACTTCTTGGCGATAGAGACCACCAGGCGCAGATTGGCCTCAATCAGCTCGCGCTTGGCCTGCTCGGCGTCCATATCGCCCTGGATCATCTCGCGCTGCGTGCGCTTGAGCTCGGCGATGGAAACGCCGGAGTCGGCCTCAATTTTGTCGAGGTCGGCTTTGCAGTTTTTTTGCTGACGCCTGTACTCCTTTTTCAGCTCCTCGCTCTTGCTGGCCTCATGCTTCTGATCCAGCGAACGAATCTGCCGCTCCAGCGTGCGCATGGTGTCCACGGTCTTGTTCACGCGGTCCAGCAGGCGCTTGCGCTCCAGGCCCGTGTACTTCAACTCGCGCACGATGCGCGAAACGTAGACCTTCTCGCGCGCTATGGCCCAGCGCGTCCGGCGCTGCTCGCGCTGGCTGGTCTTGCTGGTGGCGGCGGCCTGCTTCTCTTCAAGCTGCTGAATCTTCTTCTGGTGCTTGACGAGCGCGTCAATCCGCGTGACGGTCGCTCGCACGCGCGCCTGCACCACGTCTTCGGTCAGTTCTTCTTCGTCGAAGACCACGACCTCTTTCACGTTGCGCACGCCGCGCTTGAGGTCCTCGCCCAGCGCCATGATCTCGCGAATCACGATGGGCGAACGTGAGATTGCCTTCATCACGCGCATCTGCCCGCGCTCGATGCGCTTGGCGATTTCGACCTCGCCCTCGCGCGTCAACAGCGGCACGGTGCCCATCTCGCGCAGATACATACGCACCGGGTCGTTGGTCTTCTCGAGCGTGCCGGGCGTCAGATCCAGCTCAACGTCTTCGCCCTCTTCCAGCTCGAAATCTTTCTCACCGCCGAACTTCGGCCCTTCCAGAAGATCGATGCCCTGGGTGCCGATCGTCGTGATCAGGTCGTCGAGGTCGTCCGCGGAGTTCATGTCCTCCGGCAGCATGTCGTTGACATCGCCGTAGGTCAGGTAACCCTTCTCCTTGCCGGTATCGATGAGGTTGTGAATGTCGTCGTCAAACTTTTCGTCGATTGCCAAAGTGCTCCTGCTCTCCCGCGTCAGAAAAATCCGCACCGCTGCGCGCACCGATGCCAGGTCCGCTCGACGGGCATTGCCGTCCAAGCACGCAGACCTGCGGCCTCCGCAACCAGAGGCGGTCAAAAATATCGCTCGGAACAGGATGTTCGCGCTTCAGGTTTCGCCTGGTAGCCCGCGAGCCGCAGCTCATGTGTGGGGCAAAGTGGCGCGCATCCTCACAGAGATCAATAGATTACCACAGTCCGCCAGCTCTTTGCCAAAGCATTTTCATGCCCTGGCGTCATCTCCGGGGCGGCAAACACCGCTCCGAGTCAGGACCGGTCGAGCAGGATTCAGCTCCCCTGCCCGCTCTGTTCTACTTTTTAGACGCAAAAAGCTGCGATTCGACGCGGAGAATCGACAAGTTGCAGGCCCGCCGGGCTACCCGGCGCTCAGCCCGCGCAGCGCCCGGTCGAGCTCCAGTTTGCGCTGGGTCAACAGGGCCAGCTCTCCAAAGTCTCCGCGCCGCTCGGCCTCTGCGATTTCGGCGCGCA
>VFSW01004790.1_pt1 | contig 20143 bp, 19 predicted proteins | sample 5358111 | NCBI WGS metagenome assembly VFSW01 (sample SAMN11554181, study PRJNA540505) | mine drainage metagenome | isolation source: sediment from site ElyBrook_90M | place: USA: Ely Copper Mine, Vershire, VT | collected 2017 | reverse complement strand
TGTCCACACTGCTGGAGGAACTTGGCTGCGAATACGACTTGATCATCCTCGATTCGCCGCCTGTGCTTGGCTTTGCAGAATGTCTCCAGATGGCCGCCGCCGCAGATGGGGTTGTAATCGTGAGCGTGGCAGGGAAAACTCGTCGGCGCGCAGTGATGGAAGTGATCTCGCTGTTGGCGAGACTCCGGGCCAATATCGTGGGGGTTGTACTGAATCAGATGAGCCGTCGGGTTTCCGCTGATGGGCACTTGTACAGCGGTTACTACAGAAGCGGCTATTCCCGCCAGACGGCTGACCGGTCAATGTGATCCGTATGGCTCGCGAATGACGGAGCGATCTGTGATCCCGCTTGATCGAATGACGACAGAACACATTTAAAATAAACCACGCAAGTTGATCCCAACGGATGAGCCCCAACTCGCGACCGGGACCACACGCCAAAGATGCCCTTTCGATCACGTCTCAAATATCTGCGTCTACGGCCCTTCGATACCTCGACGGCTGAGGGGCGATCCCACGAACGATATAGGCGGGCACTTCTGACCTCTCTCGCGTCGGGCCTTGCAAGGACGATCAGCGTCTCGACAGGCCTATTGGCAATCCCATTGACCCTGCGCTATTTAGGAACGGAGCGCTACGGGCTGTGGATGACGATCAGCTCAGTTGTCGCATTTATGAGCTTTTCCGATCTAGGTATCAACAATGGGTTGATGAATGGTATCGCCAAGGCCCATGGGAGGGATGATCTAGACCTAGCAAAGCAATACACTTCGAGCGCGCTGTTTAGTCTCAGTGTGATATCTCTGCTGCTGGGGATCCTATTCGCAGCTGTATATCGTTTTGTCCCTTGGGGATCGTTCTTTAGAGTTCACTCATCTATAGCTATTGCTGAGGCTGGGCCAGCAGTCGCGGTCTTCACCGGATGCTTCTTGCTGAACATTCCAATTGGGACCGTCAGTCGCATCCAGGCCGGTTATCAAGAAGGATTTCTGTCGAACCTATGGGCTTCACTCGGGAGCGTCATTTCTCTGGTCTGTATTCTTATCGTCATTCATCTTCACGGCTCATTAGCCTTTCTTCTCCTTGCGATAGCCGGTGCACCGCTTTTCGCCGGAGTACTTAACGGAGCCGTATTGTTCCGTATCCAGAGACCGTGGCTTTTCCCCTCATGGCACTACCTGCGGCGAGACATCTCCCGAGACCTCCTCCATCTTGGAGGGCTGTTTTTTGTTCTGCAACTAGCTGGTGCTGTCGCCTTCTCATCCGACAATATCGTCTTGACGCGTATCCTCGGGCCCGAGGCCGTACCCCAGTATGCCGTTCCGTCGAAGCTGTTCAGTCTGGTGACGATCGTAAGCTCTTTTGTAACGGCACCTTTGTGGCCGGCGTATGGAGAGGCCCTCGAAAAGCGCGACTTTGTGTGGATACGTAAAACTCTATACCGCTCACTGACCATCGTAGCTACCATTTCGTTCACGATGAGCACGCTGATAGTAATATTTGCTCGGCACTTGTTATCCGCGTGGGTTGGATCGCAGATCCACACGTCACTCCTCCTACTATTCAGTATTGCAGTTTGGGTGGTAGTGAGCGCGATCAGCGGGACCGTTGCGATGTTTCTCAACGGTGTCTCCGTGATACGCTTCCAAGTGATCTTTGCGCTCATCGGAGGCTCAGCAAACATCTGCTTGTCGATTGTGCTGACACGAAAGCTAGGTATCCCAGGCGTCGTGCTCGGTTCTATCGTAACCCAGATCATGTTTGGCGTGATTCCCTACTATTGGTATGTGCGTCGCTATTTCGCTCGGAGGGTTCCCGCTGGGAACGGTGGTCGTCGTGCGATGGTGGAGGAGATGAGTCGAAGCGTCGTCCCTCTGCATGACGACGCGCGTCATGCGATCACCTATGATGCCTAGCTGCTACATAGTCGTTCGGACCAAGTCGAACAACGATGCACTTGTTCGTCTTCAGTCGGACCCGCTCATTGGCGGGCTCCAGCAGAGATCCGGGGTGACCGCGCGAGTGTCATCGCCAACGGCCTGCGTCGATATCTGCAATAACGCAGTGCTCATTTTCCATTATGACGATAGCGAAGCAGCCGCAGCGGTGCGCAGCATAAAGAGACGCCAGCCTACTGCCCTCGCGGCAGCTATGGGAAGTGATATTATTAGCTTTGGACCATACCTGTCCGTGCAAGATATCGTCGATTTCTATGTGATGCCCACGGAGTTGCATCGACAACTGTTATCGAGCCAGGTTTACAAGCCTGTTTATGTATTACAGGAGGGTCTGGATCCGATAGCACAGGGCTCGGGCTCAAAGCCCTTTCCTGATAAGGTATCGAAGAGGCTGATGTGGTTCGGTTATCCTGAGAGCTTCGATAAAGGGATGGCCTCGCTGGTTCCAGTCCTGCAACTCAATCTGACGACCCGAAGCATAGAGTCCTTCCAGCTAATCGTGGGAACACAAGCGTTCCGCAATAGGTTTCAGCTTGCTGCCATACCGTTTTCCACTGATACCTTCGCTGATACGGCAGCCGACTTCGATTACTGCGTTTTGAGTCATTTCCCCCTGGACCTAGCGATCAATTCCTACATCAAATCGCCGAATAAGCTGCTGACTGCGCTAGTGGCGGGTCTTATTCCGATTGCATCGCGTACCCCCAGCTACGAACGCGTCCTGGGTGCCTTCGGATTGCAGAGATTTCTCTATGAATCGCCAGTTGATCTCAATCGCATACTGAAGCGCCTCGATCCGGTCGTTGACTCTCGCGCCGTCAGGGAATCTGGCATCGTTGAAGCCATTGCCGACCGACACTCAGAAAAGAAGGTGGCGGACCGATTCTGCGAGATTGTATCTGAGTTCAGTGAACGGGACCCCGCCGACACTCTCAGCGTCTCGCCTGCGATTATTCCGACGCACCCGGTCAAAATGAGACTTAGCGAGCATGTCCGAGATCTCATTCCAAGCACTCGTCGCGCTTTAGAGTGGAGAGTGCGGCGTGCGCGCACATGGATGAGTGTGCGCGTCAGCCACGATCGATAAAGCGGCGTAGTGGTTATCACAAAGAGTCACGCCAATCATATCTGGGTGGGCACAAGGATCTATAGCGAATGATCTGGGGAATTGCAATGGAGTTGCAGAAGTGAAGATCGGGGTCGCTGGACCTAATGATCTGAGCCTTCTGCGCGATTTGTTTCCGCAGGATGTCCAAATACCCAAAACAATTAGTTTCCCTTTGATAGCTGATTTGGTACGGTCCTTTCACAATCGGGGTCATGAAATCGCGGTGTTTGCGTTATCTCCAGCAATAACAACATCCTTACGGATTCGTGGCAGGCGAATAACTGCGTATATTTGCCCCCAGCGGCGTCCGCGATATCAGATGTTGGATTTCTTTCGCAGTGAGCGTCGGGGGCTGCGTGATGCGATGCGTGGGGCGGGCTGCGACGTGATCCATGCGCACTGGACCTACGAGTTCGGTTGGGCGGCGGTTGCAAGCGGTGTACCTCACGTTGTCACCGCTCACGATATCCCAACAGTTGTGCTGCGATTCGCGCGGCACCCATATTGGATCGAAAAACCGTTGCTCGCGTGGTCGGTGCTGCGGAGTGCCAAGTCACTGACGGCTGTGTCTCCTTATGTAGCGGATGCGCTCAAGAGCTGGACCAAGAAGGCTCTTGGGATTGTCGTTGTGCCGAACGGGGTGACGAAGGACGTCTTCGATTTATCGAGTGAGCGGTTGTCGCGGCAGCCGGAGGAATGCTTCACATTCGGTTCTATCCTGAATGAATGGTCGGAGCGCAAGAATGCCAAGCGGCTGCTCGAGGGCTTTGCAGTCGTGCGCAGGGAGTTCGGTACTAAGGTGAGGCTTGTGATGTTTGGGGGTAGCTATGGGCGCGGAGAATCCGCGGAAATGTGGGCTATGCGGCGCGGGCTCGCAGACGGGGTGGAGTTCATGGGCTCGCAGCCGTATCGCATGTTGATGCAGAGGTTGGCGCAAATGGTCGATGTTATGGTGCATCCCGCGCTGGCGGAAGCCCATTGTATGGCCGTGAACGAGGCAATGGCGATTGGAGTTCCTGTGATTGGTGGAGCGAGTTGTGCCGGCGTGGCATGGGCACTGGACAACGGCGAAGCCGGTTTACTGGTAGATGTAAGGTCGGGCGCCTCGATTGCTCAGGGAATGCGGGGCCTTATCGTCGATTCGGGACTCTGTGCGCGGCTCGGGCAGGCCGGCAGAAGAAAGGCGCTAGCGGGGTTCCGGCTGGAGCAGACGGTTGAGAAATATGAGCAGGTGCTTATGGATGCGCAGGCGGCGCAACGATGATCGCGTTGATCGGAGAAGCTGCAGTCGCCGTCGCGGTTGGTCTGCTGCTGTTCTTTGCCGCGACCCGATGGCCTGGCTGGATGAGCCTGGGATGCGTAATCTTTGCAGCCTGTTCGGACCTGTTCATTCATCCTGGTTCAGACGTGATAAATCTCGGGGTGTCCGTTTATGTTAGCGATCTTGCTACGATCGCCTTGTTTGGGATCGCTCTACTGCAACTGGCCCGCTATCCATCGACGTTCCCGCTTGATGCTTACCCCTGTATTGTGCTGTTTGTATTGCTCGTGCTGAACTTCGCCAGGGGCTTCACGATGTACGGCCTGAAAGAGGCGGGCAACATGTCGCGGAACATGACCTTCTTCCTCGCGCCGGCGTTTGCTCTGATGTTGCTGCGACCGGTGCTTTCGGTCAGGGCCGAGCGCCTGGTGAACTGGGTGGTATGGGGCGGACTGTGCCTGAGTGCGATTGCACTGCTACGCTGGATGCACGTGCTGCCGATGGTTGCCGAAGCGGGGGACTTTCGCCAAGTGCCTCGCACCCTGCCTTCAGATTATGCGATTCCGATCGGGCAGGCGTTCATCGCAGCGGGCTATCGAGCCCTGGCAGAACGCAAAGGGATTATGTGGTGGGTTGTGGCCGGACTGCTTGGTGGAGTAACGCTTGCTTCTCAGCACAGGAGCGTGTGGGTCGCCACAATCCTTGGATTTGCGTGGCTGGTGTTTCGGAGCCTGCGGCGGATATCGCCTTTGCGACTGACGGTCATTGTGCTGTCAGGCATCTTAGGATTGGGGTGTATGACAGTTGCGACACCAAAGATGCTGAATGCAGTTGATGCACTCCTGACGAGCAATATCCACGAGACCGAAAAGAGCGATAGTACTTGGGAGTGGCGGGTGCGCGGTTACGACGAAGCCTACGAAAGGCTGGTGCACAGCGATGTGACAGACATGCTCGTGGGGCCGCCGGCCGGCGGTGTCGATAACTCCGGGGGAACGTTTGCATCGAGACACATCCATAGCCGCTATGTGGATACCATGGCGAACTACGGCATAGTGGGGCTCGCGGCGTTGTTGCTCTGGTTTGTATTGCTCTGGAGAAAACTGAGGTCGCCCCATGCTTCACTCAAAGGGAAGCATGGAATCGGCGCCGTGGCGTGCCTTGAGGCAATGTTTATCGCAGAACTGATTTATTTGATTCCTTACTTTGGCGGTGTAGCGGAGGGTAGTTGTCTCGGGCTGCTTTGGGTAGCAGCTCAACATCGTGAGGTCGCGGCGGTGGCAAGGGTAGCTCGGGCGAGAAGCTATCTTTTCGGAAGAGGGAATGCGTCCGGCGGCCGATCGCGCGACGAATGGCCGGGCCTGACGCAAGGCTGACCATAGGCCCGATGGCAGGCAATGTCGGCAAAGAGGTAAATCAGACGTAGCTTCGGAGGTGCAGTGAAAACTACGCCGGCAACTCGTATCGCTGTTCTTGCATGCTGTTTCAATCGGAAAGCGGTAACGCTTCGCGGGCTGGAGTCTGTGTTCAGACAGCAATTGCCAGAGTGGGTTGAGCTCACCGTGTTCCTAGTCGATGACGCAAGCACCGACGGCACCGCTGTGGCTGTGGAGGAACAGTTTCCGATGGTTCGACTGCTGCGCGGAGATGGTTCGCTATGGTGGGTAGGCGCGATGCGGGTGGCGTTTGACGCAGCCATGGCGGAAGACTTCGACAGCTACGTCTGGTGGAACGACGATACGCATCTGACGGAGGACGCTCTCCTTCGCTTAATGAACTGCGCAAATGAAGTCAAGCAGGAGAAGGGACCAGCCATTATCGTGGGAAGCACGTGCGATCCGGACACGGGCGCGCGGACCTATGGGGGATGGATCGAGCGGCGGGACTGGTACCGATTCGCGCTTCTTCCTGTTGAGCCGGACGATCAGCGGCCGACAGCGGTCGATACGATGAATGGCAATCTGGTCCTCATCCCGGCGGCAGTCGCGAAAGTGTGCGGAAATATGGAGCGAAAGTTCCGGCATCGCTTGGCTGACCATGACTATGGACTGCGGGCGAAGAAGGCTGGATTTCCCATCATCGTTGCGCCGGGCTATCTGGGAACCTGCAGACAGAACTCGAGTCGGGGAACGTGGAAAGACGGTGCGCTGTCTCTCGGACGGCGGTGGAAAGACCTGATGTCTCCGCGTGGAATGGATCCGCGAGAATGGTTCCTCTTCACGCGACGCCACTACGGGTGGTCCTGGCCTTTGTATCTGGTCTCTCCTTATGTAAAAACTTTGGCTGGTGTCGACATGCTTGAGCGCACGCATTAACAAGCCGTCGCGACTTTGTGAATGAGCCGCATTCCTGAAGCATGGCATCGTGGTGTTACGCCGGATGTTATACGTCGAATCAATGGATTCCAATGAATATGAGTGAGCCGCGTATCTCGGTCATTATGCCGTCTTACAACACTAGGCAGTACATCCCTGAGGCAATCGCCAGCATTCTTGCTCAAACAATGGAGGATTTTGAGCTGATTGTTGTCGATAACGGCTCAACCGACGGGAGCCATGACTATGCGAGATCTGTCCTTGACCCAAGGGTGCGTGTGATCATGGAGCGTTCTCGTGGAGCGGGTCTCGCCACGAATGCGGGAATTGCCGCCAGCCGAGCCAGCCTGCTCGCGATCATGGATTCGGACGATGTTGCTCATCCGAACCGATTGAAGATCCAGTTGGAGTTTATGGATACTCATCCTGATGTCGTGCTACTGGGCGCGGGGTTCAAGTTCCTCGTCGGATCGTCGATCGTATCCCCTCCGCAGCAGCCCCGGGATCACGACCAGATTAGGCGGGCATTGCTGGAGGGTCGCCCGGTGATTCACAATCCATCCACGATGTTTCGCAAGAATGCCGCAATTGCAATTGGAGGTCACCATTTCCCGGGGCCAGGCGCTGACTGCGACTTCTTTTTGCGGATGAGTGATGTGGGCAAGCTCCATAATCTGACCGAGGCATTGCAATTCTACCGGTTGCACGACCAGATGACGACCGTGATCCGCATGCTGGAGGTCAATCGAATCCTTGCGTACGGCGTGGCATGTGCGAAGGCGAGGGCGGAGGGAAGAAGCGAGCCGAACGCTGCGGAGTTTGACCAAAAATGGTCGCAGAGGTCCCTTTTGCCGAAGGTGCGCGCCCGCGCAGACTGCCGTGCATCCGCACTTTACAGGAAGGCAATCCTGCTACGCGCCGAGGGCAAATGGCTGCGGGCTGCAGTTGTCACGGCACCTGCGGCCCTGCTCAACCCGAACCGAACGGTGTGGCACATCAAGCGCCAGCTCCGATTGGTGTGACAGATGAGGGCCTTCATCAAAGGTGCAGCAGGGATGGTCAGTTCTCTATGAGAAATACAGCGGCAGAAGAATTGGTTGTCGGTATGAAGGTGAATGCCACCAGCCTCCAGCATGCTGCGTGCACGGTATGCGAGTGGGCAGTGAGCAAAGAGTCGCGATATGTATGTGTGGCGACCGTTAACAACGTAATGGAAGCGTTCGACTCGACTGACTTCCAATCGATCATGAATCAGGCCGATTTGGTTACGCCCGATGGAATGCCGCTCGTTTGGGCTCTTCGCTCTCTGGGACACAAAAATGCGACGCGAGTCTACGGCCCTGATCTGACTCCGATCGTGATTGAGCGGGCGGCAGAAGCACGCATACCGATCGGGTTTTATGGCGCGTCACCCCAGGTACTGTCACTTCTGGTTCAGAACGTCCGCCGCCGCTTCCCGAACGCGGAGATCGCGTTTACCTATTCTCCACCTTTCCGTGCACTATCTGTGGTGGAAGACGAGGAAATCGTCAGGCAGATCAGCCAGTGCGGCGCCCGCATCATTTTTGTAGGGCTGAGCACGCCGAAACAGGAGCGCTGGATGGCAGACCACAGGGGACGTGTGGATGCGGTGATGATTGGTGTAGGTGCCGCTTTCGATTTCATTGCGGGCACGAAGCCGCAGGCTCCGCGGTGGATGATGCGCTTAGGGATGGAATGGTTCTTTCGCCTTGCCACCGAGCCGAAACGTCTCTGGAAGAGATACCTGAAGCACAATCCGAGGTTTGTTTTTCATTTTGCAGCGCAGTTGTTCGGGAATTCATCAACTTCGCGCTGAAAACGCTGGCGTCGAGTATTTGGTGGCAAACGATGGCACAACCTAAGTAATGGAGGAGGGATGAGAATGAAGAAGGTTCTTGTTGCGGGCGCGGGTGGATTCATTGGCGGGCATCTTGTGACGCGGCTCAAGTCAGAAGGCTATTGGGTACGCGGGGTCGATATCAAGCGGCACGAGTTCGCCGTCCCTGCCGCTAATGAATTCATTCTCGGGGACTTGCGTGATGCGGATGTCGTGCGCAACGTCGTTGAAGGTATCAGTGAGGTTTATCAACTGGCTGCGGATATGGGGGGCGCCGGATATATCTTCAGCGGCGAACATGACGCCGCCGTGATGCATAACTCGGCCACGATTAACCTGAACATGCTGGAATGGGGGCGCCAGGCCGGAGTAAACAAATTCTTTTATTCGTCCTCCGCGTGTATGTATCCGGCATATAATCAGTTGGATCCCGCCAATCCTAAGTGCTCAGAAGATTCGGCATATCCAGCTGCTCCAGACAGCGAATATGGATGGGAGAAGCTATTCAGCGAACGTCTATATATGGCCTATATGCGAAACCACGGCATTCAGGTTCGCATTGCGCGCTTTCACAACATATTTGGACCTGAAGGGACATGGTGTGGGGGGCGGGAGAAGGCTCCTGCAGCCATCTGCCGAAAAGTGGCTGAAACAGACGACGGCGGGTCGATTGAAATCTGGGGCGACGGGAAGCAAACGCGGTCGTTCCTATACATTGATGAATGCGTTGAAGGTGTGCGCCGGCTGATGGAGTCAGATGTTACGGATCCGGTAAACATTGGTTCGGACGAGATGGTCACGATCAATCAGTTAGCTGAGATGGTCGCGCAAATCGCAGGGAAGAGGATTACGCTTCAGCACATTCCTGGACCACTGGGTGTGCGCGGCCGTAACTCAGACAACCGCCTGATCCGGGATAGGCTGCAATGGTCACCCTCGCGACCTCTCGCTGAAGGGCTCGATAAACAGTATTGCTGGGTGGAAGCACAGGTGAAGGCACGACTTGCGACGCCCGTAGCAGGGTAGACAGTACGAGAAACGTCGATGCTACGATCGGGCGCATGCGTGGCCCGAGTCTATAGGCGCCTCTCAAGCGCATATTGACGGATCCCAATAAATTTAGCGTTGTTCGCCATGAGTTGAAGGTGAGGGACATGGGGCTACCACTGATTGCGAGAAAGATACGGGTCGCTTTATCGCCGAGGAGTTCATTGCTGCGCACGCGTCTGAGCAACGGCGCAGTCATCTCCGGTTTAAATCGACCGGGCTACGGTGGTCGCGGGATTTATCTTTTCAGGGATGCACTCGAGCCTGAATTACTACATTTGGAGAAACTTCTGGCGGCCGGCGATGTGTTCATCGACGTAGGTGCGAACGTCGGAGCGTTTACGGTTAAGGCAGCAAGAACCGTCGGCGATGCTGGGTTGGTGATCTCAGTTGAGCCCTTCACCGACTCCGTCATGCGCCTATCGAAAAATGTCGAACTGAATGGCTTTCGAAATGTACGCATACGAGCGTTATGCGTCGGCAGAGAAACAAGACAATCGAAATTGTATCTTAACCGAAACAAGCCAAATTCGTTTGGCCTCGCGCGGATAGGAGACGCGGATTCTGTTTCGACCCTTACGGTGACCTTAGACGATCTATGCCGGTGGGAGGAAATTGACCGCCTCGACTTTCTCAAGATCGACGCGGAGGGCGCAGAAGAAGATGTGCTGTCAGGCGGTGCACGAACAATCCAATTGTTTCGACCTGTCATTCAAGTCGAGACGACGGTATGTAGAAGCAGGATCCCGCCCGGCTATCGTTCCTTTGTCGCCGAAGCGAGCCCGAATCGGCTCTTCATCCCGGAGGAGAGATCGGCCACGATCGCCACTGTAGGAAACCTCGGGTGGACAGAACTGAGCTCGTAGCGTACTCGGATTTCAATCATCCCTCGTATTGCGACGGGGCTGCCGGGCTACTGCGAGAGACGGAACGAATCAGAAGGCAGCACTAACGGAGTGAGGTAGAAGGATGGAAGAGTCTGCCGTTGTTGTTGCTCCCACGGAAGGCCAGCCAAAGGCTGGGCCCACGCGGAGCTATGATCGCCACGTACAGGAAGAGGAGAATCTCTTTCGAAGCATATCCTTACCGTCATGCTATGAAGCGCCCGATTCGGTCGACGCCTGGCGCCACAACCGTATGCTCGCTGAAGTGCTTCCCCTCATCGCGCATTTCCCTGAGGCGAAGTGGTTGACAGTGGGAGACGGAAGATTCGGCTCCAACGCATACTTTTTGAGAAAGCATTCAGCCGATGTGACAGCGACGAGCATTTCCTCGCATACGCTTGAGATGGCTCACTCAATGGGATTCATCCCTAAATTTGCGGCTGCAAACGCAGAAAATCTCGGCTTCGCCGATGGTTCATTCGATTTTGTATTGTGCAAGGAGGCCTTACACCATTTTCCGAGACCAGCGGTTGGCTTTTACGAGATGTTTCGCGTTTGCAAATATGCGCTGGTCATGATCGAACCCATCGAAGGGCATCGCCGCCCTCTCACCGCCATGAAGTGGTTGATCAAACGCCTCGTGCGGCGAGACATAACAGACGAGTTCGAGCCGTCCGGGAACTTCCTTTATCGCATCAGCGTGCGAGAAATTACCAAAATGCTGATGGGGATCGAAGCCCCTTGTCTCGCATGGAAGGGAATCAATGATTTCTATCATCCAAAATGTGCTGACGCACACATGGGTCGCTTGTCGCTTCCGGTCGTGAGCACTTACAGCGCGATCGCGCTCCAAAATGCACTCGCTTCCTTGAGACTTCTGAATAGTGGCTTAGCAGCATTTGTGTGTTTTAAGGCGTCTCCGTCGGACGATGTACAGGAAATACTGCGAAGAACTGGCTTCAAGATTGGTGAGCTGCCCAAAAACCCCTTCACGAAGTCCTGAGCGATGCTCACATCCCGTTGCTGATGGTCCTGAGCGTGGAGTACTTCAGAAAGGGAGCTAGATTGGTGGGTATGATCGATGAGAAGCTCGACGCAACGGATGGCACATCGAAGCCTAGATTGCGCGTACTGCTTTCCGCGTTTGCCATAGAGCCCAATCAGGGTTCTGAGCCGGGAATCGGATGGAACGTTGCCAGTCGTCTTGCGCAGTATCATGATGTCACGGTCTTCTGCGGTGATATCGGCAGCGACCGTCGGAAGCTACTTGTATTGGAGGAATACTTCAGGCTTCATGGCACGGTCTCTGGGCTGACGATCGAATACATTCCGCCCTCCGTGCGGACCCGGATCCTGAGCTGGTGTTGTGGTTTGCCAGGTTTGGGTCTGCTTTACTATTCCGCTTATAACAGTTGGCAAAGGGACGCCTTCGCGCGGGCATTGCTCCTGCACGAGAGCGCCAGGTTCGATATTGCTCATCATTTGACATTCGGGAGCTTCCGCGAGCCAGGATACCTTTGGCGCCTCCCGATACCCTTTGTCTGGGGTCCGATAAGCGGTGCTTCCTCCCCTCCCGTGAGGATGCTCTTTGTGGGTGGCGCAAGGTCCGCAGTCCGTTCGCTTGCAAACTTCTTTCAAAAGCGATTCGCTCGCCGGTCCATCTTGGCTGCCAGAAAGGCAGCGATGACCTGGGTGAGTACCGACGATGATTCGCGATTAATAAGAAGATGGGGAGGCAAATGCGAACCGCAATTTGATGTTGGAACATCGTTCGTCTCTGAGCGGGCACGTACGCGGCGTCCGGGAGAGCCCCTGCGTTTTGTCTGGAGCGGATCGCACATCCCTCGAAAGGCGCTGCCGATTGCCCTCCACGCGTTTTCCCGCTTGCCAAAAGATGGGACGTTCCACATGCAGGTGTTAGGCAAGGGAAAAGACACGGCCAGGTGTCAGGCGCTGGCGAAAAGCCTCAAAATCGACCATCTCTTAACTTGGCACGGGCAGTGCGATCACAAGGCGGCTCTTGAGATCATGTCGAGAGCGCATGCGCTCCTTCATACCAGCATTACGGAAGCCACATCGACTGTCGTACTGGAAGCTCTGGGCCTCGGGTTGCCTGTAGTCTGTCATGACGCCTGCGGCATGCATCTTGCCATAACTGAAGAATGTGGGATCAAAGTTCCTTTGCGCGACCGAGACACTAGCATCGATGGCTTTACATGTGCGATGGGAAGGCTCGGCGACGTAGCGCGTTATGGCGAATTGAGTGCCGGCGCCATCCGGAGAGCAGCCGAGCTTACGTGGGATAAGAAGGTGTTGCGGATGAGCCAGCTATACCGTGCTGCCTGCCCGGTCACGGCCGGGAGTTGAGGCGGCTCCTGAGTTCAGCAATGGCAGTCGCAGCAGCTACCTGCAGGTCCCATGGCTCTCCTGGCCCGCAGCCCGAAACCCATTCCAGTCCATCCCCTTAATCCAATTCCAGTGAAATCGCGAGGAGGGACGGACCTTCAGGATGTAGTGATTGGAGTCAAAGCTGTTATTCAGAGCCGTCGTGCTGCTCGTATCGTCGACAAAACCGGAGTGCCCGTCAGGACCCAAATAGGTGATCGTATTGTTGTAGACCCGGTCATTCCGCCCCATCCATGGGCCCTGGGAGCCGCTCCCGCGCTTCTGATTGATCACCGCGATTCCATTGCCTCCTGCCGCGGGGACCTCGACGACATTCCCGTAAACCGCTGAGTCCGACGAATTCTGTAGTTCAATTTGGGCATTCCAGAGCCACACGGTCAGCGTGTTGCCGTTTCCCTCCACAACGTTGTTCCGGATCGTTGCGCGATAGCTGATCTCGTATTTGATGCCTTCATTCAGGTTGTTGGTGACGGTGTTGTGTTCGTATACCGTGCCGACATTGTTGAAGTCGGACCAGAGGCCGGGTCCTTGGTTGTCGTGAACGTAGTTGGATTGGACCAGAAGGTTAGTAGTAGCCCAGAATTTGCTTCCGCCCGCCTCCCAGCCCGTCTCGAAACCTGCGTAGTTGTTCCACGAGATATCGTTGCCGATTATTCGGCCGCCGGCTCCGGTCATGGCGACTCCGAGCTGGCCGTTATGGTCGATGTGGGAGTCGGAGAGGGTAGAGCCCGGTCCCAGTTCTACGCCGGCCCCGTGATTCCAGCGTACATCGACTTGGTCGACGGTCCAGCCCGAGCCTTCCTTGAGATCGCCGATGGCTCCCTGCTGGGCGTGGGTAGCGTACTTCTCGACGATGACTCCGCGGATCTGCACGTCTTTGGCGGTGCCGTAGAAGGCGCAGGGAGTGGCACCGAGTTCGACGGTGTGCCCGGCGGGGTTCACTGGGAGAAAGATTCGCTGATGCTTCAGGTCGTAGAACCACCAGCCGGGCTGAAGGCCAACAGGTGTGGTCGCCGGCTTCTGGATGACGTTGTCCACGAAGAGGTCCTGAATTTGATCGCATAGGGGCTCCGCCTTCGCGCAGGGAAATTTCCCACTGTAGAGTGGCGAAGCTGAAGCGACCCACAGACCGGAGGGGTGCGGCTGGAACGTGAGGACCCGGGAGCCGTTCAGGACGACAGTCCCCTGACCCACAAAGAGATCTCCATCTTTGGGTGCAATCCTTTGCATGCGGTAGACGCCAAGCTGGAGGGTGAAGGTCGTTCCGGCGGGTGCGGCGTCAACTGCGGCTTGCAGATTGTCGCCGGGTGACAGCGTCACGAGCGGCGGACCGCCGGTCTGCGCCATGGAGGAGAGAGCCAATAGAAAGCAAATGGGGAAGATCAACATCAAAGGCGCCAAATGGACCTCACCATAGATCTGGACAATCCGCTCTTTCGACACTGGCTCGGCCGGAATGAAGTGTTCGTCCGAAATATTGGGAAGTCTTAGCCGGCATTGACGCATACGACTTTTAACGCCGCAGGAGCAGGTGCTTGTGGTGAACGAACGAAAAAATGATAGCCAGGATGCCAATAAAGAATCAAGAGACGGCCGTATAATTTTCGTGACTTTCAATTCTTAGCCCTTCAAGACGGTGGCGCAAACAGCTCATGAATCTACCAGCCCTTTATCTTAATCTTATGATTCGCGATCTAACAAGATTCGGCGAAGACGACTTCATTCCATGGTCTCCAAAATCCAGAATTGGCAAGCTGGTTGGAGGAGCGATTGGAGCGAGGTTGCTCGTGAAGAACCTTCAGATCGTTCGAAGAATACCGTTCGAATCCGAAAAACGACAACTCGGGCGTGATTGGCCGATCTCAGCTGTCACGATGATCGGAGTGAAGCGCCTTCAGAATATTTGCGACTGTATCCGATCGGTAGTGATGGACCGCATACCGGGCGATGTTGTGGAAACGGGCGTCTGGCGTGGCGGCGGAAGCATCATGATGAAGGCGGCATTAGAAGCGTACGGTGATAATTCTCGGATTGTGTGGTGCGCAGATTCCTTCCAGGGACTCCCCGCACCGGATTTGGAGCGCTACCCACAAGACGACGGAATGACATGGCATACGCATTCAGTACTTGCTGTTTCTGTCGATTCCGTCGAGGCAAACTTCGCTCGATACGGCCTGCTTGACGATCGGGTGAGGTTTTTGAAGGGCTGGTTCAAAGATACTCTGCCGACCGCCCCCATCGAATCGATTTCGGTACTTCGTCTGGATGGTGACCTTTACGCATCCACGATGGATGCCTTGAATAGCTTGTATTCAAAGGTGTCACCTGGAGGTATGTCATAGTGGACGACTACGGCATCCCGGAAGATACCTGTAGGCGGGCGATCGAAGATTTTCGAGCTTCTCACGTAATCACAGCACCACTCCAAGACATCGACGGATGGGGTAAGTTTTGGAGAGTTTAATTTCAGCCGCCTGGTCTAAGCCCAGCGCCTTTCGGGCGGTGAGCTTTCAGCATCGGTGCTAATGTTGGCGGGGATGGCGGAGTACCGAAAGAACGTGTACTCAGTTCGGGATATGAACTACCACTTCTCCATCGGATCCGCACCGCGATGCGGAATGGCTCCCAGCTCAAAAGGGGGGATCGCAGAGCGGCCCCGTCGAAGCATGAACGATGGGGTCTTCTGGGGCACGCCGAGAGGCTGCTGATCCGTTTTTGAAGTTGGCAACGGTCCCAAACCCCAGGAAGCCATTTCTCAAGGTGGCCAGAATTTGCTCCCTTCTGCCTCCCAGCCCGTCTGCCCGTCTCGAATCCTGCGTAGTTATTCCACGAAATTTCGTTACCGATTATCCAGCCGCCGGCTCCGGTCATGGCAATGCCGAGCTGGCCGTTATGGTCGATGTGGGAGTCGGAGAGGGTAGAGCCCGGTCCCAGTTCTACGCCAGCCCGTGATTCCAGTGGACACTCGGGTCGCATTAAACATGCATCTCATGTCGGCTCCTTGGAGAGGGAACGTAGATCTATGATGTTGAATCACTCGATACTGTAGTCTGATCGTCGCCAGCCCGGTCGCGAATTCGTGGTTAGGACCCAGAGCCCTTTCGGGGGAATCACTGCGACGCGCTGCCATTTGTGCATCACTGTCATGGATACTCTGTCTCGTTTCCTCGCAAGTCTACTTCGAATGATGATTGCAGCAGCATGCTGCTTTGGAATCTGGTGTTCCTGGGAGTTAATGCGGGCGGACTTGCTGTTTCGATCCGGAAGCGAGGCTGGGGTACGGGAGGCAATTCGAGTCGCACCCGAGGCATGGCCCTATTATGTGCGGCTGGCGGAGCTCAACCCGAGCGATGCAGGGGAACTTCTGAAAACTGCGCTGCGCCTAAATCCCTACGATGCCCCGGCCGATATGGAGTTGGGGATGCATTACGAGGCGGAGGGCGACTCGGCTCAGGCAGAGAAGTTGCTGCTCGCCGCTTCTGAGGTTGACAGGTCGTATCGGCCGCGCTGGGCACTGGCGTACTACTATCTACGCCACGGAAATATGCCGGGATTCTGGATGTGGGCACGGAGAGCGTCGGATGTCCCTGCCGACGATCTTGGCCCGATCTTCGAGCTCTGCTGGCGAGTCGATCCGGACCCGGAGAAGATTGCTGTCGCGGCGCTCAAAGAAAAGCCTGAACTTCTGCGACAGTATCTAGTATTTCTTCTGGCTAAGAATCAGCTTGACGCTGCTGATGATGTGGCTCCGCATTTGTTGAAGAGCGGCGACCCGGCCACGGACACGCCTTTGCTCTTATCGATGGTAACTCGACTCATGAGCGTGGGTGAGGCGTCTTCGGCTAATGCGCTCTGGCAGTTGTTGGTGAAAGGTGGGTGGGTCGTTGCGGACGTGACAGTGCCGAACAATAGCCACTTCGAGAGAGAACCCCTGCCCGTCAGTTTCGATTGGTCTCTGTCAGAGAATCCCGGTTTCCATTCATGGACGAGCGCTTCCGGACTCCGAACGGAATTCACGGGGGCGGAGCCAGGAGATTGCACCGTCGCGGAACAGGTCGCGCCTCTAGCGCCGGGTGATTACTCGATGTCGATTGAGTACCACACGTCGCAGATCGCGAAAAACAGCGGGCTTCATTGGCGGATCATCGATATGGCTTCGAACGCGGTCTTGGCGACGTCTTCGGATCTGTCCGGCGAGACTCTGCAGCGTACAATCTTCGATTTCTCAGTTCCGCCAAACGCTTCCTTCGTCCGCATACGGCTTGCCTATCGACAGGTGCCGGGAACACCAAAGATCTCAGGGGATCTGATGGTTCTGTCGACCGCAATTCAGCCAGAATCCGAGGTGCAAGCTGATTCGGGTATAGACGTACTCACCGAATAGTCAGGTAAAACAGGTTCTGCACTTGCGGATTCTTCCTCGACGGCGGAGGTGTGGGCCGGCGGGGCTTCGCTGTCCGATGTTCTTGTAAAAGAGAGGAGCCCGAGCAGCGCAAAGGCCCAAGCGGAAACACCCACATCGGAAAGAGGATGATCTACGAGGCCATGCAGCATGATCGCAATGAGGCCCAAGCCCCAGGAATGTCGGACAGCGGAGGGAAACGCAGCGACGAAAGGGATCAACACCAGCAGTAAAAACGGAACACCACCTTCTGCGGCAAACTCAGCCCAGTCGTTCTGTGCGTGGACCACTCCGCCAAAGTGGGTGTCGGTATATCGAGGGTACACGTCCGGAAATGTCCCGAGACCAAACCCCGTCATTGGTCGATGCTTTGCCATTTCCAACGCGGAGCGGGGCAATTCAGCGTTCATCCAGGGGGAGTCATCCATTTCGTAGCGATGCCAAACGGACCGCCAGCCGACCGTGAAAACAAGTGCAGTCGCGACGAGGATGATGATACCGAGAACAAAGGCGGTTGACCGCTTCGGCAGCCCTGTGTGCGGATCCCGAAATTTCACCAGGCCGACTACAAGAATCGCAACGAACTCGACCGAACACAGAATCGTGCCCACACCCGAAGCTGAGATTATGACAGAAGAACAGAGAATGCCGCTGGCCAGCACATACGGCCAGGATCGCAAAGGCTTACGGATCGCTCGCCAAAGGGCGATGGGCAAGACGATCTCGACGAATGCCGTATAGCCTTCGCGGTACGGAAAGGTTCCATAGGCGTGTTTATAGCCGACTGAGAGGATTGAGAGAGCCCGACTTCCGGACGTCAAGATTTGTACGTGGCGAAGCACCGCCATCGCTGTCGCAAAAACAACGAAGCAGGTGAGAAATGTGCGTCGCGTCGTTCTGTTGGATGCAATCGTCCGGCCCAAAAAGAAGATCCCGCACAAAGCGCCCCACTTCAAGCAGGCCTCCCGGGTCTCAAAGCTAGAGACAGTGGTGTGCATAAACAACTGGGACACACCCCAGACCGGAGTCAGATATAGCAGCCACTGAGCCCAGCCCCCGAGGGGTTCGTTTCTGCCCTTCAGGCCCGTTAGGAGATAGACAGCCAGCAGGGCGAAGACCCCGATCTGAAACGACTGAATGGCCCACGCGGCTGTTACGAAATCGGTCGATGAGGAGAATATAAGGAGGGCGAATACGCAAACTGCGACGGCTGCAGGGGCACGTCGGTTGGGATTGCTTACCGGTTCAGAATTGTCGGCGGTGGTATTCGCGAGTGCGGCTGAGACGGTCAACGCAAACTTGGTATATCACGTCTGTGGCGTCCACGCGCGGTGTGTTGTTGGCGGCCGAGATGTCGCAACAATGGCGAGGGGTTTCTTCCCCTGATTTCCGGCATCAGCAGACGAAAAGAGACTTTGTCGGATGTGGACGACGGTCCGGACGGCCGAAGAATGATCCGCGCACACGGCGACCGACGGTGGATGGCCAAATCGAATCGTTAACGGCAGATTCGGCGAGGAGTGCTTGAGCAAGCGCTGGTTCCTGATCCTGATCGATGGCACGGGATACCATCGAAAACTGGCGGCCGAATTACAGCCGGGTGCGCCCGCGCAGCTCGTCCGTATATCTCACCCCGAGGAATGTCGCATGGGCTATGCTAATGTGGAAGGCAAACATCGTTTCCCGCAATCGCACAGCCCCGACGGCGGCGAGATTATCTCGCTGGTAAGGTCAACCGCTGGCGATCTCACCTACCATGACTAAGCGGGGAACAGCACAGTCGGTTTCTGACACGGAAGAGAGAAGAAGGCAGACGAAGGTGTGACTCATAGGTATGGGAATGGATATGAAGCTGGCGGTTGCCAATGTAGCTCGGGTTCTCTCGGGAGGCGTGGTTTTCAGAAAACGACTTCCCCGCGCATTTGGGGGCGCTCATGTCAGGGTCACAACAAGGTCCGACATCCGACTGTTAGCCCCTGGGTTTAGTCGGAGTGCGAGCGACCTTCTTCTGATCGCTTGCATGTATGTTAGGGGTGGCTTCTGTATATGGGACATCGGTTCTAATCTTGGTATTTTTTCATTCTGTGCGGCGTGGAAGGCGGGCAAAGCTGGCAGAGTGTGTTCGCTAGAGGCGGACCCACTCTATGTAGAGCTTCAAAATAAGACGGCAGGTTCACTTCCCGAGGGTTACGCCCCGGTCTTCCCGATATGCGCGGCGGTGTCTGATCGGATGGGCATTCTTGATCTTTCAGTTCCTAAACGTGGCCATGCGAGGAACCATCTCGCGATCGTCGGGGGCAACGATCCCGGCGAGACGAAAAGACAGAAGCAGGTGCTTTCGGTGACAGCTGATTGGTTGCTTCAATGTTGGCCGAAACCTGATTTCATCAAAGTCGACATTGAGGGAGCTGAATGTTTGTTCCTCGGAGGTGCCACCCGATTGCTCCAGAATGTACGGCCTCAAATCTACATCGAAGTGGCTTCGGCAAACTCAGAGCAGGCCACGCAAATCTTGAGATCATTTAATTACGGGTTGTTCTCTGTTTCGCCGGATGGGTTAGAGCAGAAGCAGGCTAGCTGCACCTTCAATACGATTGCACGACCTCTCTGATCCTACGGTGCTTCCTATTCTGCGACAGGTCCTTCCGCTCTGTTGGAAACCTGGCTTCGAGGACGTGAAGGAGTAAGCCGGCCGCGTCGGGGCCAGCCCAAAGACGGACCTTGCGAATGTGGTCGATGCAGTGGAGGAACTCGTTGATGGGCCTCTCCCGGGAAAAGACACCGCGGGCTCCCGCCCGGAAAGCATTTACGACCGATGTTGGAGAGGCCTGGCTGAGGAGGACCACTACGAACTCGTTGAAATTCGACTGATTGCGGTGTCTCCACTGGTGATTTTCATTTCTT
>VFSW01004789.1_pt1 | contig 20144 bp, 15 predicted proteins | sample 5358111 | NCBI WGS metagenome assembly VFSW01 (sample SAMN11554181, study PRJNA540505) | mine drainage metagenome | isolation source: sediment from site ElyBrook_90M | place: USA: Ely Copper Mine, Vershire, VT | collected 2017 | reverse complement strand
CCCTGATACCGTAGTCGAATCGGCACCGGAATCCGATGCGAACACCGCCATCTACAATGCAGCCAAAACCAATTCGACAGAGGACGCACCCGTGACTCAAGCCAGCGTGGCAGGCCGCCGATGAACCTGCGCATCGGGAGCCGTGGCTCCCAGCTTGCCCTGTGGCAGGCTAACCATATCGCCGATTTGCTTCGCGGACGCGGTCATTCCGTCGAAATTGAGATCATCAAGACCACCGGGGACCGTCTCCAGGAAGTCACCTTCGCCCAGGTCGGTTCCAAGGGCATGTTTACCAAGGAGATCGAAGACGCACTCGCCGCGGGCCGGGTCGATCTCGCTGTCCACTCCCTTAAGGATCTGCCCACGGAATTACCCCCGGGGTTTGCGCTCGCGGCAACGCCCACACGCGTCGATCCGCGCGATGTGTTTGTGTCGGTCAAACACGCCAACTTGGCCTCGCTGCCTTCCGGCGCCAAAGTGGGAACCAGCAGCCAGCGCCGCCGCGCCCAGTTGAAATTCCTCCGCCCCGATATCGAAGCTATCGAGTTTCGTGGCAACGTCGATACCCGCCTGCGCAAACTCGCAGAAGGCCAGGTAGACGCAATTCTCCTCGCCGCTGCCGGCCTCGACCGTCTTGAAAAAACCGAATGGGTGCGCGAACGCCTCGACCCTAAAGACTTCTGTCCCGCGGCCGGACAAGGCTCCCTCGGCATCGAAACGCGTCTTGGCGATGAGGCAACGATTGCCGCCCTGGCATTTCTTGACGATGTCAAAACCCGCTTTGCCGTCACCGCGGAACGTGCAGCTCTGGCTGCTCTTGGCGGCGGATGCCAGGTGCCGATCGGAATTCATTGCCGCCCGCGCAGCGAAAATGAAGGCGAGTTGAGTGAAGCATGCTGGGAGATCTTCGGCGTGGTTGCCGACCCTGAAACCGGAGAGACAACGCGGGCCTTCCACAGTGCCCCCGCAGCTCATCCCGACGCAGCCGCTTTCGGCCGGATCATCGCTCAAATGCTGATCGAATCGGGCGCTGCGGTCCATCTCCCCAGCCTTGCGGCGAGCGCCGGAGGGGCCGCCTGATCATGTCCCTCCCGCTGGCTGGGCGTCGTGTTCTGGTCACCCGGGCCGCCCATCAGGCCGGCAAACTGAGTGACGGGCTGCGTGCCGTGGGCGCCGAGCCGGTCGAGGTGCCCGTGCTCGAAATTGGCCCTCCCGCCAGCTTCGAACCTCTCGATGCCGCGCTCCGCGACCTGAGCCGTTTCGAATGGGTTATCTTCACTAGCGCGAACACAGTACGTGCGCTCGCAGACCGCTGGCAGGAAGTCGGACTTCATGCCGTCCGTTCACGCGACCTGAAAGTAGCGGCGATTGGTACAGCCACAGCCGCTTCCGCCCGCGAAAATGGGTGGGATGTCACAGTCGTTCCAGAGTTCTATGTCGCAGAAAGCCTGGTCTCTGCGTTCGGTGACCGGCTCGCAGGCAGCCGGGTTCTGCTGGCCCGCGCAGCGACTGCTCGCGACGTGATTCCCGACGCATTGCGCGCTTTCGGCGCCCAGGTTACGGTGGTCGACGCCTATCAAAACGTGATGCCCGCTGACGCTCCTGAGCGACTGCGCGCCGCTCTGGCAGGCGCTCTGGACGCAGCGACGTTCACCAGTTCCTCCAGCGTGACGCACCTCGCCGATGCCGCCAAGGAGAGCGGAATATCCTTTCCATTCCCCAGCGTCGCCGCCGTCTCCATCGGCCGCATCACAAGCCAGACTTTGAGGGAGTTCGGCTGGGAGCCGGCCGCCGAAGCGCAGCCCTCGGATATTCCTGGCTTGATAGCGGCTGTTCGTTCCGTCTTTGATCGCAAACGCTGACGATGCCATCGTTTCATGATCCAGGCGGGTGTCATTCCGGCTGATCAGCCCTTCCTTATGCCTGCGATGCACTCGCGCTAACTATGCCAGGTCTTGTCTTTCGCGTGGCATAACTGCTCAAGATTGCAAACGTTGCATTTGGGCTTGCGGGCGATGCACACCTGCCGTCCGTGGTGGATGATCTGATGGGAGAAATCGATCCACCGATCCTGGGGAATCACCTTCATCAATTCTTCTTCCACTTTGGGGGCGGTATCGCCTTTCGCCAGACTGAGCCGGCGAGAGATCCGGAAGACATGGGTATCCACGACCACACCCTCCGCGAGCTTGTATGAAACTCCGAGCACCACGTTGGCGGTCTTCCGCGCTGCTCCCGGAACGGTGATCAACTCCGCCAGCGTCCTTGGCACCTCGCCGCCAAACGTTTCGACGATTACCTTGGCAGCACCTTGAATCGACCTGGCCTTGTTTCGAAAGAACCCTGTGGTGCGGATCAGGTCCTCGAGCTCAGGCAACGCTGCCTGCGACATCGCTGCCGGGGTAGGGAAGCGCCGAAACAACTCCGGTGTCACCATGTTTACGCGCACATCGGTGCACTGTGCCGAGAGAATCGTCGCCACCAGCAGTTCCCAAGGCGTGTGATGATCGAGCGCGCAGACGGCGCTCGGATAGGCTTCGTCAAGCCCCTTGAGAATCGCCGCGATGCGCTCGGGTGCCAGGTCGCCCCGCGTGCCAGATGATTCAGCCACAGCCTTCTTTTGCGCTTTCGAAGCGACGGGCTCTGCAGCTTTCTTACCCTGCGTCTTGCTATTCTTCGCCGCCTTTTTCGTTGCCATGATCAAGATCCCCTGAGCGCTTATTCAACCTTGCCGCTAAGCCACGCGCCAAGCTTCTCCACCGGCAGCCGCACTCCAATATAGAACTGTCCGAACAGCGCATAGACCGCGCTCACCTCGTCGAAGCGCATCTCGTAGATCAGCTTCTTGAACACCACGGGGTCATCGGCAAACAGATCAACGCCCCACTCCCAGTCGTCGTAACCGATCGAGCCGGAGATGATCTGCTTCACAACATCGCCGTAGCGCCGCCCGATCATGCCGTGCTCATGCATCATCCGCTGCCGCTCGGCGAAGGGTACCGTGTACCAGTTCACCTGCTCGCCGCGCTTGCGGTCCATCGGATAGAAACAGATGTATTTCGTCTCCGGAACCGACGGGAACAGTCGCGTAGCCATGGCATCAGACCCGCGCTTGAGCGAAGCCGCAACCTCGGCGTTCCAATCGGCCGAGTGTTGCTCAAACCCCTTCGCCGCCGCAGCTTCATAGGTCTTGCGCGTCGACTCGTACAGACCGAGCTCGACCACCGACACATACGAGTGCACCGGCGACAGGTAGTCATGGAGGGCTGTCTGCGCCAGGTCGAGCTCCACCTGGTTCAGATCTTCAAGCTTGTCCCGGAAATGAACGAGAATCAGATCGCCTTTATGGCCCAGTTCAGAGAACAGAGCCGTCTGCACCACCGATCCAGCCGCATTGCGCTCCATGCCTTTCAGAGCATGCTTTGCTTCCATGGCAATGCGCTCCCGGTCAGCGGCTGGCGTTGTCCGCCAGGCCTTCCAGTCGAAGCGAAAAAATTGATGCAGCGCGTGGGAACCTTCAAGAGTAAGCGGAACGGGAGGAAAACTGGCCAACGGACACCTCGTTAGTTGTTGCAGAGCAACCTCAATCCTAACAAACGTGGCGTATTGAAACTCACCCCCTCGGCGGCCTGCACCGCATCGGTCTGCCGCGCCGGACCTATATACTTAAAGTCGCGCATGAGCGAAAAGATACTTGCTTTCCTAGTCCACTTCGTCACCAGTGTCATTGAGAGCGGCGGTTATGCCGGCATTATGGCGCTCATGGGCATCGAGTCGGCGTGTATCCCGCTTCCCTCCGAAATCATCATGCCGTTCGCCGGCTACCTGGTCTACAAAGGAGTCTTCAACCTGCTCTGGGTCGCGACCGCCGGCGCCATCGGCTGCAATGTCGGGTCGGTGATTGCATATTGGATCGGCGCCAAGGGCGGACGTCCGCTCGTCGAGCGCTACGGACGCTGGGTCCTGATGAATCATCATGACCTGGACCGTATGACCTACTTCTTTGATAAGTACGGCTCCATCACCGTGTTGCTTGGCCGCCTGCTTCCGGTGGTGCGTACCTTTATCGCCTTTCCCGCGGGCATTGCGCGCATGCCGCAAATTCGCTTCCACCTCTACACGTTTGTGGGCTCGTGGCCGTGGTGTCTCGCCCTCGCCTACGCCGGCATGAAGCTGGGCGAAAAATGGAACGATCCGAACTCCCCGTTCCATTCTCTTTTCCATCGTTTTCACACGCTGGTGATCGTGCTGCTCCTGGCAGGAGCGGTCTGGTTCGTTTGGAACCACCTTCGTCGCCGGAGGCAGTTAGAAGCGTAATCACCTCGTTTAAGCGCACACTGTTGCGTCACATCAATCAACAAATGCTGAACTGCCTGGATCTGTTTTAAGTAGTAGAGATAAACGGTTAGGAGAAACGATGTCGACAGAGCAAGGAGGCGGCCACAAGACCGCCGTAAACGTAGCGCCTGCAACCGGCAAACTGGGAGTGATGGTTGTCGGGATGGGCGCCGTGGCCACAACATTTATCGCCGGCGTCGAGGCAGTCCGTCGTGGACTTGCCAAGCCGATCGGCTCGCTCACGCAGATGGGCACCATTCGCCTGGGCAAGCGCACCGACAACAATTCACCGATGGTCAAGGACTTTGTTCCGCTCGCTGATCTGAAGGACCTCGTTTTCACCGGCTGGGATATCTTCGAAGACAATGTCTACGAGGCCGCTTCCCACGCCAAGGTTCTCGAGAAGGAGATCCTCCAGCAACTCAAGCCTTATCTCGAGACGATCAAGCCGCTTCCAGCGGTCTTCGATCAGTACTACGTGAAGCGCCTGCATGGCAATCACGTGAAGAAGGGCAAGAACAAGCGCGACCTCGCCGATCAGGTCATCGCCGACATTCGCAATTTCAAGAAGACGGTCGATCGCGTCGTGGTCATCTGGTGCGGCTCAACCGAGATCTATATCGAACCGACCGCCGTCCACCAGTCCATCGAAGCCTTTGAAAAGGGACTTGAGAACAACGACATCGGCATCGCTCCGTCGCAGATCTACGCCTACGCGGCGCTCAGCGAAGGCGTTCCCTTTGCCAATGGCGCACCCAATCTCACGGTTGATGTGCCCGCGATGATCGAACTGTCAAAGAAGTATGCCGCCCCCATCTGCGGCAAGGACTTCAAGACCGGCCAGACCTTCATGAAGACCGTGCTTGCGCCCGCCTTCAAAGCGCGCCTGCTCGGCGTCTCCGGATGGTACTCAACGAACATCCTCGGGAACCGCGACGGCGAGGTCCTCGACGATCCCGAATCGTTCAAGACCAAGGAAGAATCAAAGCTCGGCGTACTCGATTTCATCCTTCAGCCTGACCTTTACCCCGATCTCTATAAAGACATCTTCCACAAGGTTCGCATCAACTACTACCCGCCCCGCGGCGATAACAAGGAAGGCTGGGATAACATCGATATCTTCGGCTGGTTAGGTTATCCCATGCAGATCAAGGTGGATTTCCTCTGCCGCGACTCCATTCTTGCCGCGCCTATTGCACTTGATCTGGTGCTCTTTCTCGACCTTGCAAAGCGCACGCAGTCACTGCGCAATATCGGCATCCAGGAGTGGCTCTCTTTCTACCTGAAATCGCCGCAGACCGCCGCAGGGCTCTATCCCGAACACGATCTCTTCATCCAGTCCATGAAGCTCAAAAACACCCTCCGCCACGTCATGGGCGAAGACCTCATCACTCACCTCGGCCTCGAATACTACGACTAATCACCTGGCACCCGAGGTGCGACTGACTGCCTCCCGCTGACCAGCCACAAAACGGTCTCTAAGCAACCAGAAAGGCCCCACACCACTTGGTGGGGCTTTTCTGGATTGCAAAACAAATGAATCTACTTGCTGGTTGCCATATCGCTCAGCAATTTCAGCGACCTTCCTCCAAGAATGATCTTCTCGCCGACCGGCGAGGTCACGAACGGATCGTCGATGTTCTCGGTATCGATGATCTGGCACCACGGCTTGCCGCTGGGTGATTCAGGAACGGTAAATTCCACGCCCTCATGAGCCGCGTTCACGAAAATAAAGAAGCTGTCGTCGACCACCCATTCCCCATCTTCATCTGATACCTGGAGGGTCTGCCCATTCAGCATCAGGGCAATCGCCCGGCTCCACGCCGAGTTCCACGCCTCATCCGACACTTCGTTTCCATCGGGGTTGAACCATGAAAGGTCCTTGATAATTCGCACCAGCGTCCCATCGCCTTTCTTCCGAATCTCGCGATCCTGGAAGAACTTGCGCCGGTGCAGGTTGGGGTGGGCCAGGCGAAGTTGAATGATCCTGCAAGTGAAGTCGCGCAGCCGCTTGCGCGATTCATCAAGGTCCCAGTCAAACCACGTTAGTTCGTTATCCTGGCAATAGCAATTGTTGTTGCCGCGCTGCGAGCGGCCCACTTCATCGCCGCCGGTCAGCATGGGCACACCCTGCGAAAACATCAAGGTGGCGAGGAAGTTGCGCATCTGCCGTTCGCGTAGCGTATTGATCGCTGGGTCGTCGGTCGGACCTTCAGCCCCCATGTTCCACGAGTCGTTATTGTCTGACCCATCCTTGTTATCTTCGCCGTTCGCTTCGTTATGCTTCTCGTTGTAACTCACCAGGTCGCATAGAGTGAATCCATCGTGCGCGGTGATGAAATTGATGCTGGCATACGGTTTCCGTCCATCAAATTGGTACAGATCACTCGACCCCGTAATACGATAGGCGAAATCGGAAAGCATCCCGCCATCGCCTTTCCAGAAGCGGCGCACCGTATCGCGATATTTGCCGTTCCACTCCGCCCACAAACCAGGGAAGTTGCCCACCTGGTAGCCGCCGTCGCCCACATCCCACGGCTCTGCGATCAGCTTCACCTCTGCCAGCGTCGGGTCTTGGTGAATCGTGTCGAAGAACGAGGACAATTTGCTCACGTCGTGCAGTTCGCGCGCCAGCGTAGCAGCTAGGTCGAAACGGAATCCATCCACGTGCATCTCCGTTACCCAGTAGCGCAGCGAGTCCATAATCATCTTGAGCACTTGTGGGTTGCGTACGTTGAGCGTGTTCCCCGTGCCGGTATAGTCCATGTAAAACTGCGGATCGTCCTGCATGAGCCGGTAGTATGTCGTATTACAAACGCCCTTCCAACTCAACACCGGCCCCATGTGGTTACCTTCACAGGTGTGGTTGTAAACAACGTCGAGAATAACCTCGATGTTGGCCGCATGCAGAGCCTTCACCATCTCTTTGAACTCGCGCACCTGGCCGCCCTGCTCCCCCGTTGAACTATAACGCGACATGGGAGCGAAGTAACCCAGCGTGTTATACCCCCAGTAGTCCTTCAGTCCCTTATCGACCAGGTTCCCTTCATCAATGAAGTGATGGATCGGCAATAACTCAACCGCTGTTACACCGAGTTTTTTGAGGTACCTGATGCTCGATTCATGCGCCAGCCCGGCATAAGTCCCGCGCAGGTTTTCGGGAACCTCGGGGTTACGCATGCTATACCCCTTGACGGGGACTTCGGAGATCACCGAATCCGGCAGCGGCGTCGGCGGTTTGCAGGCATCGGTCCAGTCGAACCTTGTGTCGATGACAACCGACTTGGGTACCCCCGCCGCGCTATCCTGCGTATCCATCACATTAGGATCGCCGGATGTCAGATCGTACGGGAAGATAGGTGCCTTCCAATCAACATCGCCTGAGATGGCCTTGGCGTATGGATCGACGAGTAACTTGTTGAAGTTGAAACGGTGACCTTGCTCAGGCGCCCACGGACCATCGACGCGCAGGCCGTAAAGCTGCCCGGGCTTAATGCCATTGATAAATCCGTGCCAGACAAAGGCAGTTCGTTCGCGAAGCGTGACGCAGTCTATCTGATTCCCATCCTCATCGAACATGCAGACGTCGACGCGAGTAGCGGCTTCAGAAAATATGGCGAAATTCGTTCCTCGTTTGTACGCAGTGGCACCAAGAGGGTAGGGCTTACCAGGCAACAACGTTCGGCTCATACGCCCTGTGATGCAATTTTTAACCAGGCATGTTGTATTAGAACCTTCACGATGTCGCGTATTGCGGTAGCGAAATTACGCTGCCATAGCCTGGGCAAGACGGCGTACAGTCAGCACTGTAATGTCGTCTTCCTGACCAAACATTTTTGCCGCGTCTGCAATATAGAACGCCGACTGATTGCTCAGGTTATGCACCCGTGCGAATCCAAATAGCTCGCCAGATCCTTGTCGCGCTTCAACGACGCCATCCGAGAGCAGCAATATCCGGTCTCCGGGATGCAGATATAGCCGTACTTCTTCATAGGTGATGTCGGGCAATACGCCCAGCGGCAGTCCGCCCGGCAGCGCAATCTCCTGGCTGTTGAGATAAGGTGGCAGGTGCCCGGCATTGGCAATCACGAGTTCGCCATTGGCGCCAAACCACGCCGCCTGGCACGTCGTAAAGCTTTCACTGCCGACCAGTACGCGATTCAGAGACCGGAGAATTTTGGCCGGACTCCGTTCGGGAATACGGCGCAGGGCTCCCATCAGCATCGAGACGTTCATTGCTGCCTTCAGCCCTTTTCCAGCCACATCGCCTATGACCACGAGAAGGCCCCCGTCCGGGGTTGGCTCCACATGGTAAAAGTCGCCGCCCACCTCGTTGGCAGGATTGTAGACCGAGTCCACTTCAAACCCTGGCGTCTCCAACTTCTCCCGCGGAATCATTAGTTCCTGCACACTCCGCGCCGCCGCCAGTTCGCTTGACGCCCGTTCCTTGTCGCGGTGGATACGCAGGAAGCGAACGAAAACAATCAGGATGATTGCCAGCAGCCCTGTAAAATCCGCAATCGAAGCGAAATGAATCGGGATGGGGCCTGCCTGAAGTGTGAGCGGCGAACGATAAGGATGTCCCTGCCAGTCGCTCATGCCTGAAGTCATGATTGGCTCAAGTATTCCCACAAAACTCAACACCAGCGGGACGAGCAGCAGTCCGGCTTCAAAATTCCGTTTCACGGTCGCGACAATCAAGGTAATGAGGATGAACGCCAGCCATCCCATCGTCCAAAGTATGCTGCCAATAAAGACAATCGCCAGGACGACGCCAATCCAATGATTATGGCCGACCAGGAGCAGGGACGGCCCCAGTCCGGCAAGAATGGGCGACGTATAACGGAGCAGTTTGATATACCAGCGCCGCCGAAGCGAAAGAAAGCGGATGATGAACTCGAAATAGAGGTACGCCGAAATCATGATCAATTGCAGAAACAAAGCGGCATACCAGAGTTGATCGAGATGCGCTGAGCTGCCCGCCAGGTCGATAAAGCCGATCGGCGTTTGCACAAGCTCGTAAAAGGCCAGCCAAAGATATTCTGTGTGGCCCTTTTGCGTGAAGTAAAGTGCCAGGAGGAATATCCCAAGCACGGCCAGCAAAATCTCGTTGATGATCCGCGGAAGGCGCTCAAAAAGGCTGTGCAGCGACCACAACTCCAAAGATCGGTTCAAATCGTCGGGGTTACCGATCCGGAGCGTGCGGTTGGCGAAAAAAGAAGTGTAGGCGGTATACCCGAACGGCACATAAATGGTTCGAACTACGAGCACCAGATTGGTCTCGTTCGGGGCGAGGTTCAATCGATAGAGCCGGGAAATTGCCTGGTAATGCTCCGGAGCGTCGCCATGCGGACCCTCAGGCGCGATCTGCTTTCCATTGGCGAAAACGTCGATATCTGATCCTGAAGCAGTCGAGCTGACTCCGATTGAGGCATTATGCGAAATGGGAAGCTCAACCAGCAGCGCGACAGGGCCGTGATTTGGAGCCAGCTTTACATGAATTCTGAACCAGGCGAATGGCCGCTGGTGTCCTTTGGGATGTTTGAGCGCAGTTTCCTGATCGGGTGGGCCCGATTCGGTTCCCGGCGGCCTGTCTTCGTCAGGAACATCCGGAATGGACTCCTTTGCTTCACGAACGCTCCACGACGAATCGTCGAAATCCGGTGAAATCGCCTCACTGTTGGCAGTGATCCCGACACGCCAGTTCTTGTCCAGAACCACAGGTGAGCCCAAATGCGTGGCGTCGATCGCCATATCGGGGGTCGGCTGGGGACGCTCCGGATTGGGGTGAGGACGGCCATGGGGTGCGAGCAGCGCGCCTAGCGGTCCCGGTCCCTTACCCGGCTGGGCATGAATCCCGTCTTGCAAGATCCAGCTCAAAGCCAGCGCGGCCACCACAAGAATTCCCCGGCGCACAAAACCTCCCCAATGACGCGTGATCTCCACTTTAATTCAGCCAATTAGAAGCTCCAAGGTTTTTGGAGCCATGATAAGAACCAGCATTCGCTTCTAAATGACGGTGCGACAATAGTCACAAGCGACAGCGAGTCCGAATTATTCTTTCCCTTAGCTGCCGAACAAGCACATACTAGCGTCTAACACGTCGAGCGAAGCGGAACCCGATCAGGGATTCCATCCGGAGGTGACTTGATGAGGAGAGCGTTTAAGAGTGTGAGAACCACGACTGTTGCAGGAGCGGCGGCCTTCGCAGTAGCCCTGGCAACTGTTTCCTGGGCTCAGTCCACCCCTCAGTCAACTCCGCAGACTGACCCTTCTACTCCATCCGCCCAGCCCGCTCCGGGCACTACCCCGGTTCAGGGAGATACCCCGGCCAAGCCTGATCCCAAGACTAGTACCTCCTCTGCGCCGCCTGACAACTCCAAAGGCACCGGCAATAAGTCCGGTAACGCCAAAACTGGTGATAAAGACCCATCCAAGCCCGCTCCCGGTACCGAACCTGTGGCCGGAGATGTTGCCGCCACTGCAGTAAATCCCGAAAAGGTTGTCGAGCCGGGTAGCCAGCAGATCAAAGTGAAGCCGGGCAGTATTGAGGACGTAAGCGCTGTCGGCAATCGCGACATCGGTGGCCGTGGGGTGGGGAACTGGTATTCCACCGACACCGAGATCAAAATGGGCAAAATGTATGCCTCGGAGATAGAGAAGAGCACCAAGTTCATCACTGACCCTGTTGTCACTGAATATGTGAACCGTATCGGCCAGAACATCGTAAAGAACTCTGATTGCAAGGTCCCATTTACCATTAAAGTCATTGATTCTGATGAGATTAACGCTATGGCGCTGCCAGGCGGATTCTTCTACGTCAACTCCGGCCTGATCCTTAATGCCGATGAGGAGGCCGAGTTGGCCGGAGTCATGGCCCATGAGACTGCCCACGTCTGCGCTCACCACGCCGTCCGCGAACAGACCCGACTCAACTACGCGCAACTCGGCACAATCCCCCTCATCTTCATCGGCGGCTGGACCGGGTATGGCATCTACGAAGCGGCATCGATCGGCGTGCCCATTACCTTCATGCACTTCTCCCGCGAGTTCGAGGCGCAGGCCGATTTTCTCGGTGTGCAGTATATGTATCGCGCCGGATACGATCCCCAGGCCTTTATCAGCTTTTTCGAAAAGATCCAGGCCCTTGAAAAGCGCAAGCCAGGTGCGGTGGCCAAGGTCTTTTCCGACCATCCGCAAACACCCGACCGCATCCTCCATTCCCAGGAGGAGATCGCACGGATCCTTCCTCCCAAGGATGAGTACACCGTCACGACCTCTGAATTTGATGACGTCAAAGCCCGGTTGGCCCGAATCGAAAATAAGCGCCGTCTGACAGACTCCAAGGATACGAAAAAGCCCTCTCTCAGGCGCGCGAGCACCGATCCTAACGCTCAGGGTGGAGATCAGAGCGGCGATGACCGTCCCACACTCCACCGGCGAGAAGACCAGCAGAACTAAAAGGCTACTCACTTCACTGGGAGAACCTATAGGGAGGGCGGGGCTTGCCTAATTTGCTGCCCTGGCACTTTTGCCTTGTCTTGCCCCAATCTCCGCTTTACTCTTAAGGTAGAGAAATCGACAGGGTCCCATTGTGTCCCGGCGCAGCCTGTTTGCGCGCGTCGTGTCGTGGGCGCATCTGCCGGCTTCCCGGGGGTTGCGTTATAACATGAAAAAGATTGCAACGCTTGCGGCCGCCTTTGTCTTCATTCTCCTGCTGACAAAGATCGCCAATCAAGTCCCGGCAGCACCGCCGTCGGGGACAGCTTTCTCATTGAAAGCACAGCAGGTTATTCAGTGTTCGTCAGACGAAATTACATTAGTCGATAACCACCAGAAATCCACCCACCTCGAGAAAGACGATAGTTGGCCGGACTGCTCCGCCTTCAAGAAAGACCAGGTCATGGACTTTTACCTTTCCCGCGGTGATAAGACACGTTTCCTGAGTATCGAGACCACGGCATGGTGGCGAAAGGCGATGTGAATTTCAGCGCACCTTTCGCTGCAATACCCCCACAAGTAGGGCAGCGGAGTTCATGAAACCCCAGATACAGTAGCCTGAGCTTTAAGCCTTTGTTTGTCCCGACCTCGCCGCCACCGCTAGTTCCTGAAATACCTGAAGAATCCCCAAAATCCCTTGAAATCGCGGAGAGAACCGCGTTAAATACAAAGCTACCGGCAGTCCGCCGGTTTCCTGCCCGCCAGGTTCAAACATTTCGGAGGTAGTTATGCGCAACGCTGCCGCTCGCTCCAATCTTCTGGTTCCTGAGATCCGCGAAGTGATGGACATTCGCCAGGCATCTGACTACCTCGGTATCTCTCCCGACACGCTTTATAAATACGCTTCCGAGGGTTTCGTGCCCGCTTTCAAGCTGGGCAATCGCTGGCGCTTCAAGAGGTCGCGCCTTGACGAGTGGATGGACCGCCAGTCAGACATGCAGAGCGGCAGCGCCATCGACCCGGAGCAAAAGAAGCCTGTCCGTTCGGCGCTGTAAAACGAATTGCCCAACAGAGCAAACGCCCTGAATGGGTTTCCGTCCGGCCTCGACGGTGAGTAATTACGAGCCTTGCCGCCAATTGCCGGAGATAAAAACTACGCGGAATCTCCCGTCAAACCCCAGCTAAATACCTGTCACCCCACGACTACCCACACGGGGAGAATGGCGCGAAGTCGTTCTTTTGGAACATTATTCCTCGTCCTGCCGTATCATCCGTATCACTGCTGTCTCTTATTCTCAGGCAAGCAAATTAAGGCGCCGTAGCTACGCAGGTCCTGAATTGCGCCTGAAGAATCGAACCGTCGAAGACCCTCATCACATGCCGCTCCGCAGGAGGATGGTAGTACATGGAACTTCGCATCGAAGGTCTCACCAAGGTCTATAAAGGCGGAGTTCGCGCCCTCGACAATGTCAATCTGGTCATTCCTCTGGGACTTTACGGATTGCTGGGCCCAAACGGCGCGGGCAAGTCCACCTTGATGCGCACCATCGCCACGCTGCAGGAGCCAGACTCCGGTTCCATTCACTTGGGCAGTCTCGATGTGCTCCGCGAAAAAGACGAGGTGCGCAAACTGCTCGGTTATCTTCCTCAGGACTTCGGCGTGTACCCGAGGGTGAATGCGGAGGAGATGCTCGACCATATCGCGCTGCTGAAAGGCATCACGAATAGCCGGCAGCGCAAGGAGATCGTTCATGAGCTATTGCACCGCGTCAACCTGTGGGAACATCGCCGCAAGCGTCTAACGGGATTCTCAGGCGGGATGCGCCAGCGGTTCGGCATCGCCCAGGCTCTCATCGGCAATCCCAGTCTGCTGATTGTTGACGAGCCCACAGCCGGCCTCGATCCCGGAGAACGCAATCGTTTTTACAATCTGCTCGCTGAAATCGGCGACAACGTGATCGTCATTCTATCCACCCATATCGTTCAGGACGTCATGGAACTGTGCAGGAATATGGCCATCATTCATCTCGGCAAGGTATTGTTTGCCGGAGCCCCTGATCGTGCCGTGCTCAATCTCCAAGGCAAGGTGTGGCGCAAATCGATCGATCGCGATGCGGTCAAGGATTATTCGGGCCGCATGCACGTCATTTCCAACAAACTTGTCGCCGGCCGCCCCCAGATTCATGTTTTCTCCGACGCCATGCCGGAAGAAGGCTTCGCCCCTGTCGCCCCCGATCTTGAAGACGTCTTCTTCGCCAGCCTTGCTGGCCTGAACTAGGAGGCCCGGCATGCTGCGATTTGCCTTATTTGAGATTCGCTACTGGCTGCGCTCCATCATGCTCTGGGTGTTCACCGGCATCGTCGCGCTGCTTGTCCTGCTGGCCATGAGCACCGACCAGGTGCAGGTGGGCGGCGCCATTGGCAACACTTATCGCAACGCACCCTTTGTCGTTGAACAGTTCTACTCCATCTTCTGGTTCATCACCCTGCTCATGGTCACAGCGTTTGTCAACTCCGCTGCCGCCCGCGAGTTCGCTTATGACATGCACCAGATCATCTTCACCAAGCCGATCCGCAAATTTGATTTTCTTGCCGGCAGATTCCTGGGTTCCGTCGTCATCTCCACCATTCCCATGCTGGGCATCTCCGTCGGAGCGCTCCTGGCCAAGGTGATGCCATGGGCCGACGCCGATCGGTTCGGTCCCGTCATCGGCGCAGCCCACTGGCAGGGGATCCTAATCTTCGCTTTGCCGAATACACTCTTTATTGCGGCGATCATCTTTGCCATTGCGGCGTTGACGCGCAGTACCGTGACCTCGTTTTTAGGCGGCTTGTCACTGCTCGTCGCGGACATCATCGCCGGCGTTCTGACACAAAAACTCGAGAACGAAAAACTTGCCGCCATGGTCGATCCCTTTGGCAGCGACGCATTCGCGCTTCTCACCAAGTATTGGACTGTCTCGGATCGCAACACCCACGCCCTCGCTCTCACGGGAATCCTGCTCTGGAACCGGCTGCTGTGGCTCAGTATCGGTGTTCTTGTCTTTGCTTTTGTCTACTGGCGCTTCAGCTTCTCTGAACGTGCCGCCAGCAGCTCAAAGAAGAAGGTTGCGGACGCCCCAGATACCGAACCTGAGACCAGACCTCTTGTTCTGCCAAAGTATTCGCTCAACTTTGGAGCGGGAGCGCGCTGGAAGCAGTTTCTGGCCACCGTCAGGCTCGAATACCGGCGCCTTCTCAAGACCGTTACCTTCATCGTAGTCACCTGCGCAGCCCTGTTAAACAGCATCACCGCTCTGATCTTCACCGCGACGCAGGGCTTTGGTCTCACCACGCGTCCGGTCACCTATGCACTTCTCCAGATCATTACCGGCACGCTATTCATTTTCCTCATCGCGCTAATCACCTTCTTTGCCGGGGTCTTGGTGTGGGAAGAGCGAGACGCGCGCACCGATGAAGTCCAGGACGCGCTGCCCATTCCCGAGTGGCCGGGTTACCTTGCCAAGTTCATCGCGCTAATGACCGCGATCGCCTCCATCCTGGCGCTGGTCATGATTGTGGCCATCTGCGTTCAAGCGGCCCATGGCTATACCCGTTTTCAGCTCGGTCTCTACACTGAAACGCTGCTGGGCCAGGACTTGCTTAGTTTTGCGTTCTTCGCCGCCATTGCATTCCTCATCCATGTCATCTCGCCCAACAAATATGTGGGCTATTTCGCCTTCATCGGCTTCGTCGTCGCGAACTCATTCATGTGGCGCCCGCTCCATGTGGGCACGCGCATGGTTCGCGTGGGCAGCCTGCCCAACATGACTTATTCTGACTTCTTCGGCTATCAGCCGTGGATGAAGAGCTGGTGGTGGTTCGCGCTTTACTGGACGCTCTTCAGCATTCTCATCGCCATTGCGAGCATCCTGCTATGGCAGCGCGGGCGCGACACCCGCTGGAAGGCCCGCCTCGCCAATGCACGTCTGCGATTCAATGGCCCTTTGCGCGTATGGACGATCGCAACCGCCACAGCCTTTATGCTTGTTTGCGGCTGGGTCTACTACAACACCGAGGTGTTGAACCACGTCGAAAGCCAGAACGATCAATTGCGCATCCAGGCCGACTATGAAAAGAACTACAAGCGCTACCAGCATCTGCCCCAACCGCGTGTTACCGACGTGGTTTACAACATCGCTCTCTATCCCGCGACTCACGAACTGGTCATGAGCGGCACGGAACAAATCAAAAACGAGACCGCCGGTCCCATCGATATGCTGTACTTGACGCTCGACCGCAATATGAAATCGAGTGTCAACTTGCCTGGTGCCCAGGTAGCGCAGGACGACAAGCGGCTGGGCTATCGGATCCTCAAGCTCACAACACCCTTGGCGCCCGGCGAAGTCCGCGCACTTGACTTCGATGTCGAGTCGCACCCGCGCGGCTTTGAAGATTCCCTCACCATGACCGGTGTAGTCGAGAACGGCAGTTTCCTCAACTCCGGCACGGTGCCGCAGATCGGCTATCAGGACGGCAATGAGCTCACCGATCTCAACGATCGCAAGCGATTCGGGCTGAAGGAAAAAGACCTGATGCCGAAGCTTGAACGCAACTGTACCGCCGATTGCTCCAATCATTACATCAGTAACAACTCCGACTGGGTCAATGTAGATACGGTCATCAGTACCAGCGGCGATCAGATGGCGATTGCTCCCGGATCACTGGTTCGGCATTGGCAGCAGGATGGCCGCAACTACTTTGAATACAAGCTCGATCACTTTGCGCTGAACTTCTATTCCTTTCTCTCGGCGCGTTATCAGGTCGAGCGGCGCACATGGAACGGCATCGACGTCGAAGTGTACTACCTCAAGGAGCATCCCTGGAATGTTCCCAAGATGATCAACTCCGTAGAGAAGTCGTTTGCATATTACACGACCAACTACGGACCTTACTTCAACAAGCAGGCGAGGATCATCGAGTTCCCCCGCGTTGCCAGCTTCGCGCAGGCATTTCCAGGTACCATGCCCTACTCCGAATCCATCGGATTCATCGCCAGCATTGAAAAGCCTGACGACATCGATATGGTCTACTACGTAGTCGCTCATGAGATGGCGCATCAGTGGTGGGCGCACCAAGTCGTTGGTGCCAATATGGAGGGCGCGACGTCGCTCTCGGAGACGCTCGCCCAATACTCCGCATTGATGGTGATGGAGAAGGAATACGGTCCCGACACCATGCGCAAATTCATGCAGTATGAGATGGACAACTACCTGCGTTCGCGTGGCGCGGAGCGCCTGAAAGAGCGCCCCTTGATGCGCGTCGAGGCCAGCCAGGGATACATCCATTACCGCAAGGGGAGTGTCGTCATGTACTACCTCCGCCAGATGATCGGCGAAGAGGCAATCAATCGAGCCTTGCGCAAGGTCCTGGCCCAGTATCGCTACGCCCCCGCTCCCTACCCAACTTCTTGGGCGCTGGTCGACGCGTTGCGCGAGGAGACGCCTCCGCAGGATCAATACCTGCTCAAAGACCTGTTCGAAGACATCACTCTCTTCTCCAATCGCGCCACAAGCGCAACGGCAAAAAAGCGCCCTGACGGCAAGTACGATGTCACCGTCCAGGTCGAAACGAAGAAATTCAAGGCCGATGAGAAGGGCGCGGAAACCGAAGTCCCGGTCGATGATTGGATCGAGGTGGGCGCACTCGCCGCTCCCGCCAAAGGCCAGCGCTACGGAAAAGTGCTGGCGCGCAACCTTATGCACATGACCGGCGCAAAGGGCACCTATACGTTCCAGACAGATTCAATGCCTGACAAGGCAGGCATCGATCCGTTGCTCCTCCTCATCGATCGCATACCGGATGACAACCTGAAAAAGGTAGAACTCGCGCATTAGCAGAGGACAATCCGGTCGGGTGGTGCCAACCTGTCCAGCGGCGCCTCTCTCGATTGCCAGATGCGGTGGCTTGCTGGCCCGGCGTCCTCCAGAACCCAGCCACGCCACCCAATTCCCACAAGAGATTTTGTTGAGCAGCCTAGCATGATAAAACTGACCGGGTGGACCATCTTCGCCGCATAGGACAATTGCGTAGACGACTCGCGGGTGCCGAGCTATCGGGACTGCTCGTGACACACCTTCCCGACGTTCGCTATCTGTGCGGATTTACGGGTTCGAGCGCGGCCCTGGCTATTACCCGCAGGGCTGCCCGGCTCTTTACGGACGGCCGCTATACGACGCAGGCTGCCGAAGAAGTTAAGGCCGCCAAGGTCGCCATCGTCACTTCATCCCCCGCCATCGCGGCGGCCCAGTGGCTTGCCGTGCAACCTGGCGCCGAGAACGCGGGTTTCGACCCCGCAACAACTACGGTTGCCGAACTCGCCCACTGGAAGGGCAGCCTGCCCGCTCGCCTTCGCCGAGCCTTCCTCGTTCCTCTCGAAACTCCCCTGATCCAGCCCCTGCGCATGATAAAGGACGAAGACGAATTAGCCATTATGCGTAAGGCGGCTATCCTGGGCTGCAAGCTTTTTGATCATGTCCTCACCTTCCTGCGACCCGGCCTGCGCGAAGTGGAAGTGGCTGCCATGCTAGAGCACCAGGCGAGGCTGCTCGGCGCCGAAGGCATGTCTTTCGGCACGATCGTCGCTTCTGGCATCCGCTCCGCGTTGCCGCACGGACACGCTACCGCCGCACGCCTGCCCCGCCGGGGATTCCTGACCCTCGACTTCGGTGTTATCCTCAATGGTTATTGCTCGGATATGACGCGCACGGTTCACTTTGGCGCGCCGAAACCGAAGCAGCGAGATGCTTACCAGAGAGTGCTCGAGGCACAGGAAGCCGCGGTTGCGGCCGTCGTTTCGGGTGTGAGCTGCGGCGACGTGGACGAGGCCGCCCGCAGTGTGTTGCGTAAGGCAGGACTAGCTGAAGCGTTTTCTCACTCCACTGGCCACGGCGTTGGCCTGGAGATCCATGAGCCGCCGCGTATCGGCGCCGGACAAAAAACAAGACTGGCTCCCGGCATGGTCATTACCATTGAACCGGGAGTCTACCTTGCAGGTGAGTTTGGCATCCGTATCGAAGATATGGTGGCAGTAACAAGGACCGGAGGCCAGGTGTTGACACCGGCCCCCAAGGCCCTGATTGAACTCTGAAGGGATTCAAACTCGCCCACTGGGTGAAGGTTAAAGGAAAGAATGAAACCAGAAGATATCCAGGATCTGAAACAACTGATCGAGTTCCTGAAGGAGAATCAGGTCGCCGAATTCGATCTGGATCGCGGCGACATGAAGATCCGGCTGAAGTTCAGCCAGCCCGCACCTGCGGCCGTTGCCCTGGCGCTGGGCAATCCTCCCATCCTGGCGGCCCAACCTGCAGTTCAGGCTGCTCCGCCGGCTCCTCCCCCCGCTCCCCCGTCCGACCCGGACGCGGGACTGCACATCGTCAAGTCGCCCATCGTCGGCACCTACTATGGTTCTCCGTCTCCGGGTGCGGCAGCTTTTGTTTCCCCCGGCGATCGCGTCGAAAAGGGTCAGGTTGTCTGCATTATCGAAGCCATGAAGCTGATGAACGAAATCGAAACCGATGCGTCGGGCGAGATCGTCAAGTGTCTTGTCACTAACGGGCAGCCCATCGAATTCGGGCCGCCCCTGTTTGCAATTCGTACGGCATGAGAATGCACAGGAATTGGCGGAGGGGGCGAGGCTCGTCGGGCAGCCAGCCGTAGACGGATCATGTCAGAGCCGTAGAACTGATTGCCGCGACCGGCAACCTCGCAAGCACTCCCAACCCGCTTAAAAGGATCTGAATGTTTCGTAAGGTATTGGTTGCCAATCGCGGCGAAATCGCGCTGCGCGTTTTGAACGCATGCAGGGAACTCGGGGTTCGCACGGTCGCCGTTTACAGCGAAGCGGACCGCAATTCGCTCCACGTCCGCTTTGCCGATGAAGCCATCTGCATTGGGCCGCCGCGCCCCGCCGACAGCTACCTCAACGTCCCTGCCGTCATCTCCGCAGCTGAAATCGCCGACGTTGACGCCATCCATCCCGGCTACGGACTCCTCAGTGAGAACGCCAATTTCGCCGAGGTCTGCCGCGCCTCCAATATCAAGTTCATCGGGCCTCCCCCTGAGGTCACTCGCCTCATGGGAGAAAAAGAAAAGGCCCGTCAGGCCATGAAAAAGGCGAGGGTCCCCATCCTTCCCGGCTCCGACGGCGTGCTCGACTCCGCCGAAGATGCTCTCGCATGGGTAAAGAAGGTCGGGTTCCCCGTCATCCTCAAGGCCAAGGCCGGCGGCGGCGGGCGCGGCATGCGTATCGTCCGCACCGCCGAAGAACTGCCCAATCTCTACCACGCCGCTTCCACTGAAGCCGCCAACGCCTTCGGTACCGG
>VFSW01004788.1_pt1 | contig 20145 bp, 31 predicted proteins | sample 5358111 | NCBI WGS metagenome assembly VFSW01 (sample SAMN11554181, study PRJNA540505) | mine drainage metagenome | isolation source: sediment from site ElyBrook_90M | place: USA: Ely Copper Mine, Vershire, VT | collected 2017 | reverse complement strand
CCTCAAAGGTGGTTACGCACGTCGAGGAGCCCGGCGACCGCACGGATGCGTTGAATCGGCTGCGAGATGCCGCACGGACTGGGGATTGGTTTGAAGGTTCAGGATATACGTCATGGCTGGTCTGGTCAGAGATCGAGCGACTGCGCACGATCATCGCCAAGGCGCAGAATCCTCATGCTCGTGATTGCACCCAGAACCTAGAGTGGCAGCGCGGCAGGTGCCCACCCTGTAATTGCGGCTATGGTCCCGAGACAGAACCGAAGACATGAAACGAATCTATTCAGAGCGCACCCTATTTGAGCGCTGGTATCGGCACACTTATGGTGGCGATTCAGCGAGGATGAAGAACATCCGCAAGGGCGACAGATATCAGGATATGGATATAGATGCAATGTGGATTGGCTGGTGTGCCCGCGGAGACCATAGGCAGATCTGCCGTCGAACAACTGATCTACCCACGTGAGCTGAAGCCGTGATTACAGCATTACAGCTTGCGACCGAGTTCCACGAAGCCTATGAACGACTGGCGCCTTACTTCGGCTATGAGACTCGGCCGGAAACGCGGACTTTTTCGCCATCGTCGGCCAATGGGCAACTGATGATTGCGGTATGTCAAACGCTTGCTGGAACATTTTGTCCAAACCGTGAGAATGACATCATGAATGAGTGGAAACCGATTGAAACCGCACCGAGAGACGGAACGGCAGTCCTCGGGTTTCTGCCTAATCGAAGCGGCTACGTTTCAGATAAGCGGTACGAGATCATCAGTTGGAGCGGATGGGGAGGCGGCGTCTGGGACAATGCCGGGGGATATCATGTATCTGACTCGCCAACACACTGGATGCCGTTACCGGTTCCCCCCGCCATACAGAAGGATGGCCCATGAATCTTTGTCAAAAGTACAAGTTCTATCGCCGCGAGGGACCCAGCCGGAGGCGCTGCGTAATCCTCGCGCTGTTATCTTGCTGATTTAATCAAACGTGGAGAACAACATGGGCGATAGAACGCGCGGCCTGTACAACAAGTTTCGAGTCGAGCGCACGGATGGCTCCAGTGCGCCAGGCAAGAAGCATGACGGCTGCCAATACTTCGTTTTGGACTGCGACCATGACCCGCACGCCGTGGCTGCATTGCAGGCTTATGCGCGGTCCTGCGAGGCAGAGTATCCAGCGCTGGCGAAAGATGTTCGCGTGCTCGTGACGTGCTACTCACTGTCCACAGGAGTAAAGCCGTGAAGTGGTGGCATCCGATTGCCTATGTGCCAGCCGCACTATTAGCGCTCGGTTGCGGTGTCGCGATGTATGTAATCCTGCGTTACCGCTGGTGGCGGTTCAAGCAATGAGAGTGCTGATCGGCTGCGAAGAATCAGGGATCGTGCGCGACGCCTTTCTGGCTCGCGGCCATGAAGCCCTGAGCGTCGATCTGCAGCCTACGCGCCGACCCGGACCGCACTATCAGGGGGACATATTTGACGTGCTCGACTTCCCTTGGGATCTGGCCATCGTGCATATCCCCTGCACGCACAGCTCTGTGAGCGGCGCCAAGCACTTTGCGGCCAAGAAGATGGACGGCCGCTACTATGCTGGTAACGCCCTCTGGATGCGCGCGTGGAAGGGCTGCGAACACATTCCGAGGGTTTGCTTTGAGCATCCTGTATCGGTCATTTCCAGCCTGTTCCGCAAGCCTGACCAGATCATCCAGCCGCATATGTTCGGGCACCCGGAACTTAAGACCACCTGCCTCTGGCTGCGCCGCCTGCCGCATCTGGTCGCCACACAGGAACTACCGCCGCCCTATACGCAGAGAGTCTGGCGGCTTGGGCCGAGCGAAACCAGGGCGCGCGAGCGCAGCGAAACCTATCCGGGCATAGCTGACGCGATGGCCAGCCAGTGGGGCGCAGCGGCCGAGAGTGTCGCAGCGTGAAAAGCTTACAAACCAATCAAAACCCAAAGGATTCGCCATGACGTTGCTGAAGGAAACCTTGTTCGTCCACAGCGAGTGGGAGGACAAACATGGCCTGAAACGCTCGGAGCGCGTTGGCACGCTGCGGCAAGTGGTGAGCGAATACACGGACAAGATCCGCAGGCTAGAGGATGCCCTTGTCGAAGCAAATGGAATGCTCCGTACCTTTCACCATGTGGTGGCGCGGGAAGGCCAGCATACGAATTGGGGAGGTCTGAGCAAGAATCTTGGCACGCTGTTGGAAAAACAGCGCCTGCACATCAATGAATTCAACGGGTACACGCGCGATCTGCCGGAAGCCAGTGATGGCTCATCTGGCACCCAAGAAGGTCAGTCGAAATGATGGTCGCCTACTCAGGCGGGGAGCGCGAAGTTAAGCCCGGCGACAACTTCAAGCTAACCCTGGATGGCTCAGAATGGCAGGTGGTCAAACTGCGCCGGGGCGAGAGCATGTACAGCCCTTCAGGACTCGGCGGAACACCGGTATTCGCCTGCCAGCACATTTTTGGCGCGAGCACCGCTCTGAAGTACAAGGAAGCTGACGGCTTGGTGAACTTCTGCGGCGATTCGATTGCCGCATCACTTCTCAGCGCAGGGCCGAAGCCGTGAAAACCGGATGGTTCATAGATCCCGGCCGGCAATCTACCGTATGGGCGACTGGTGACGAATATACAGAAACCGGAAGCGCGCCCGGCCGCGTTGTCGTGATTGCCTTCATGCCGCACCTTGGGCCATTCATGACCTGGGCATATGACGCGCACCTAGATCCCGCCAAGGATCGTGGCATTGCAGCGTTCGTGGACGCCTGCAAATCCTATTACGAGCGGCAGCGAGCCGGGCTCCGCGAACAGATCGCAAATTGTGACCGTGCCGAGCGTCGCTGGGTATCGCGATGCTCTGGCCAAACCGTGAGCGCCAAACATGAGTGAGTGCGGATGCTGGAAGTGCCTGAATGCGCGTCCGAGCCCCATGAAGGGTTTCACGATGGCCGCACATCAGATGGCAGTGTGCCCTGTATGCAGCAATAAGCGCTGCCCCAAGGGCACAGACCATGACTTGGCCTGCACTGGCAGCAATGATCCAGAACAGCCCGGCAGCCGCTATTGCAGCGGTCCGATGGGCGCTTGAGTCACCACGTAGGAGAATATTATGGACGAGAACGAATTGAGAGCCATGGCGCTGCGCCAAGCGTCAGACGATGAGAAGCATTATCAGACCGGCGTCAGTGGTGGCATGGGTCATTTTGAGCCTGGGCGTGGCCCTCCAGATACTGCGGCCGTCGTGAAGCGCGCCAAGGCATATCTGGCGTTCCTGCGCGGCGACAAAGCTCCCAAGCCGCGTCGTTGAGTCTTCAAACGGGACGTAGTGATTTATGAGCTTCAAGGCGGTCTACACCTGCGATATCTGCCGTGAGGATGCCCTCAAGGCCAACATACGAGGATGCAATTTCAGTGGTATGCGCACCTTCAAGATCAGCGACGCCGAATCGACGCAGGGCGTCCATATCTGCATCGGGTGCCTGGATCAACTCAAGGCACAGCTGTGCCGCATGGGCTCAAACTATGCAGAGCCTACAAACCTGAAGCCATGACCATCGAACTGCGAAACGACGAGCGCGGCGAACTAGATGAACTGGTGGGCAAGAACTGCTACGTCCATCTTGAGCGCATGGACGAGCACTGGTTTTGCCTGATCGTCGAGGATGGCGAGCGCAAGGTAATGCTCAATGTGGGTACTCCAAACCAGCATCGCCGCAAGGTCAATGCCACGGTTTATGAGGACTGCGAAAGCGATCTTTGCCTAGATTGTCTATTTTCGGTGGCGGCTTGCAAATGCGGAACATCACCAGAACCACAGGAAGGAAAGTAATGGAATCAACGACTGAAGAACTATTGCTCGAAGCCAAGGACCGTCTGGCTGATATAGCCATTGGCGCAAGAATGATGCTGGAGGTCACCACGGGCGCGTCGCGCCGATATGCGGCGGAGGTCCTGCGCGTAGCCACTGCCTGCCTGGACCCGCGCTGCGGCGATGAGGGGCGGCTATGCGATGCGTGCAGCGACAAAGCTGCGAAGGATCATCGGCCATGGTGCAACGGCCCGATGGAGGGCACACCGGAATATGACCAGCAGTTACGCGATGCCGGGCGCGGCCATTTGATTCGGCCGTGAGCGACAACGACGTATTCGAGGGGATCGGACGCCTGTATTACCGGCGGTTCCATCGGCTGCGGCCCGGCAAGGATGAGCCGATGGCATCCGGTCGCAATAGCATGGACGATGACAATCTGCGCCAGTTTCGGGACTGGATAAAGCACCAAGCGATGGACGATGCTCTGGCGCGGATCGATGAGCTGGAATCCGCCATTGAGGTTTGCACCGGCGAACTTGGCTGCACCGCCTATAAGCTACGGTCTTAACTCAGAACCTAATGAATCGGATGCAGATTGATATCCGTAATCATCAGCGAGAGCAGCCACAAAGCCATTCCTAGCCAGCCCCAAGATGGCCTGCTCGGAGGTCCGCCAAACAAATTAAAAGCCGCAAAGAACAAGAATATCAGCGCGGCAACATCGAGAATCAGCGGAATGATGTTCATGGCACCCTCCTGGGGTTTCTAGGAAGGTGCGCCAATTGCAAGGAATAAGCTGTAGGACTCAACCCTGAGTTGCGCCAGTGATAGTCGGGGCTGAGGGGGCCGCCAGAGGCGCTGCAATGACCACAGGGAAGACATCGCTAAGAGCAGAGGTCAGAGGTGGAACCTGCTTATCCGTGGCTGTAACCTGATATCCGTGGCTTCCAACACTTACGTTGTTATCCGTGAAAGTAAGCGGCGAAGCCAAAGGAGAAAGCGTACCCACCATGACAGCGGCGGCGGAACCGTCAGTACGCCAGATATTGATGCTTGCAAGATCCGAGGCGGCGAGGGCGGTGCCATCCGCTCGGGTGGTGGGGTCTGAGATGGAGAGTGTGACATCAGTCATTTCCGTTCCTTTCGGGTTACACAGTAGGTGCCAAAATAGAGCGTCAGGTACATCTGGCTAATTCGATCCGATGGGCAGGCTGACCACGCAGATTGCGTAGATGCCTTGAGCGAATGAGGACCCCGCCTGGTCCTTTTGCCCGGCCACACTATAGTAAGTCGGGCTTGTCGGGATTCTGTTGGTCTCATCACAGGCTGTTGCGACAGCAACTGATTCACCTGGTATGGCTTGAGGGTTGAGGGTTCCGTCCGCTTTGGTCTTATAGACCGACCGGGTTGTGCTACTGCCATTGAAGGCCACCAGCGCTCTGGGCTTGTTTGCCGCAATGAGGGTATTGAGGAAAGTCAGTTCAGTTGCAGTGGGGGCAACACAAGTCTGCAGACAGTCCGCCTGTGCTTGAGCTAACGTCCAGTTGCCCTTCACGTAGTTCCAGATCACCGACATCACCGTGGGATCCGGATTGAACAGATTCGCGTAAGTTTGATACCCACCGGCAAGCTGACAGACCCACACCGTGTAGTTGGTGTAGCGAGTGGAGACTCCAGCGGGGATTACTCCATCCAGTTCATTTAACGGGTACTGCACCTTTGGCAGACATGGTGGAACCATCGGAACAAATGCAGGAGCCGATGACTGTGAGAATGCCGGCAGGCAGACTACGAGCAGAAAGAATGCGAGGACGTACTTCATAGTTGAGGTTTTATTTCCGCTATCAAGGCATTCAATTGGTCTGCATTGTGCTGGCACTCGGCGGCAGCGTCTGCGAGAAGGCCCGCAATCGATCCATCGCCTGATGCTGGGCCGGTACTAACAACTGGCTGTCCACCCTTGGCTTCAGGCACTGTACTACTGCTGGAGGGGCGGGAGGCAGCGTTGAGCAAGCGCTGAGCCAAAGCCCGATCAGAAGCCCAGTTAGCTTGTATCTTGGCATTGTCATTCTGAAGTCCTGCGATGACAGTTGAATTATTCGCACTCACCGTCTGTTCGTTCTTAAGCTGTGCCTGAACTGCAGTGAGAGCCACTTGGGTAGCTTGTGCTTTGGCCTGCCAGTCCTGTGCCTGAAGGGCCGCAAGGGCCGATTTTGGTCCAAGGCCCCCTATATGGAATCCCAGGAAGAACGCGGCTATAACGATTCCCAGGCAACCCGCAAGGCGTATGTAGAGGGATGTCACAAAACCTTCTTAACTCCAGCAGCAAGTGCTTGAGCTGCAGCAACCTTACCCATGATGACAGCGTGGTAGATATAAACGACTGCGCCGCCTGCGACGCATCCACCGATGAAGGTATAAACGTAATTCATAGTCACTCCTTAACGTTGAACCGTAGTTGAGGCTACTGTCGTGGTGGTCTGACTCTGCGCAGTCCAGTCACGACCGTTTGCGCTATAGACATCAAACACCAGTTTCAGAAACCCAAACACACTCAAGAATACCACAGAGGCAAAACCGGACGCCTCAAGACTCCTTTCCTCATGCGATAGATGCATGTACCAGAATAGTAGTTCTCGAGTCACAACAACCGTCCACCAGAAACATGCAGCAAGAAACAATCGAGGGATGATTCGATAGCTATCTACGAGTTCTGCGATATCAAGCCACCGCTGCTTGTTCATGCTATCTGCAATGCCTCTTGCACGCTTGCCGTTGGAGGAAGTCCTAATCCATTGCAGATGAAATCAAGGTACTGCTGAGAGTCATTCTCTGTGGGTGGCGCAAACTCATAGATCGCCTCTTGCAAAGTCAATCCACGCTTTGCAAATAGCTGTAGCTGTCTTTCAAGATCAGCCCACCCGTCCTCTGGTGTGTCAATCTGCCCGATAGCATTAGGGTCGCCAGAATGAAAAGAGTGAGGACTGTGGCGTAGATCACCAGGATTATTATCCCGATTCGGTAATGATCCTGGGACATTGAATCCCTCTTCCTGTGCTATGAGTCGCGCAAGCTTGCTCACGAATTAAGCGCCCTGACGATCTCTTTACCGCAATCCAGCACGAACAAAATCTCATGTTCAGTGAGCGAATTCTCATCCGCCTGGTACTTCGCATAAACCCTGTCGAATTCGATCTGATGAACGGCTGACAGATTGCTCTTGTAGATTCTGACCTCACCGATCAGCGGACCATCTCCCACTATCCCGCCGCCCTCACCGCCGCCTGACTGTGGCATCACTGTTCTCCATGTTCATTAATGACTGTATTTTCTTGTCATGCTCATCGAGCTTTGCCTGTTGAGGCATGACCCAATCTCGCTGTAACCAGTCGTATCGGTTCTGATCCAAAGCCTTTGCTTGATAGTAGATGAACGCACCATAGGCAATCGTGAAAAGACAGATGATGTTGATGATGAGAGAAGCGGCCAGAACGAAGTGTTTGGCCTTCTCTCCATTGATGACGATCTGTTGATGCGAGGATTCACTCGCACGTACCTGAAAGGATTCAGGAGAACGCGAACTGATGGCATCCGGTGTATCAAGGACTGTCGTAGTCATCCACGCGCGACCTGTCTTCGGATTCTCTCCATGCCCTGCTTTTGCATCAAGGAACCGATCTCCATATCGTGTATCAGAAGATCATCTCCATGAACTTCCGCCTTGCTCTTCAATCTTGATACTTCCGTATCCGTTATATCCCGCCATGTCTCAAGCCGTGTGAGACATACTTTCAGCGTCACAATTACCCCGATTGCACTGCCTAGTATTCCTACCAGAAGCGATATCAGAGGCACTGACACTTCAGTTGGCATTTATTGCCCTTGTATCTCTGCGATGCGGGCGACAATGCATCATATCTTGCGCCCTGTCTCAATCCACGGGCCTCCGGGCTGATACTCCACAGTCAAGGTATTATTAGCCACCATATTGAAGTTGGCCGCACCGCTAAGTATCAATTTGGTGCTCGCCGCCCCCGTATTGTGTTGGAATGTACAATTACCCGTGGCAATGACAGTGAATATCTGCCCAGGAGTAGGATTCAATAGATCCGTAACCGCTGTTGCTGCCCCGTAATACATCAGACGCTGGTTCGCCACACTGGGCGTCGCGCTCGTGGCTAGCGTTCGACCTATCGGCGCATTACCCGCGACAAACTGATTGGTCTGACCGTTGATATCGTTTAAGCCGTAGTACACCGCCCCAGCGGTATCCTGAACTCCATTGGTTGCTGTCCCTCGAATGCAGTTGCGGTCAAAGAATATAGGACCATTACAACCTGATCCGAAGAAGAAATCATATGTGACGCTATTTCGAGATTCGTTACCTGAAACATCCCCTCCAGTGCATGAGTCGATCAGGAAACCAATGGTGTTTGCATTGGAATGATTGCCAGTGATCTTAGGTGATTGACAGTTCAATACCTGTATTCCGTGCACTCCCGCTGTAGAAAATCCCGTAACACGATTGCTTGCAATCATGATACCAATCAAGGCACCAACTCCGGCTAGTACGGTGATTCCATCGTCTGTTGCCGCTACTCCAAAAACCTCATTTGCGATCACGGTTACATTATTGACAGTATTCAACTTTATTCCAGCGTGCGCGATGCATCCGGTGATGACATTCCCCTCAATGACTCCGCCACCTAAGCCATTGCCATCGTTCACAACGTAGATTCCAAACCACACAGGGGAGCGGATGACGTTTCCCTGAACGGTAAAACACGACGTACCGTTGATTCCTATAGCACCTGGTGCCAGGTTCGCATTGACCGTATTGACATTGGTGTTGAAGAACGTATTACCAACGACCGTCACCCACTCTGCCGTTGTGATGTACACACCTGCGCCGAAGGATGCCGTACCGCTGACATAGGTGCCGGTGATGTCATGGATATGGTTGCCTTCAATGATCGTGTTACTTGATCCCGCCCCACCTCCGGTATTTACATAGGCCAGGATTCCATAGCAGGTGTGAGTATCGATCTCATTGTTGGCGAAGATGTTGTAGTCCCCGCGCGCACCCGTGCCGCTGATAAGCATGTAGATGCCGTTGGTGGCAAGTCCAGGGGCCGCGCTGCCGATTCCTCCCTGGCACAAGTTGTTTGTGATGCGGTTATGGGATCCCTGCCCATAGATAGCAATGTCCCAGCAATTGTCTGCCGCACTCGCGGATGTTATCTGGTTGTTGTGAATCGTGCAGTAATTGGCGCTGGTGATCGTGACGCCGGCGCGCGTGCCTTCGAGGCGACAGTTCAAGACTTCGCAGTAGGTAGCTGCACCCTGTAGGATAATGGCAGCAGAGTCATTGCCACTTGAAAACGTACTCACGCATTTTACGAATAGATCGCGCACTATTGCGTGGGTTTTCCCATTTATATTGATGGCATTCGTAGTCGTGCCATTACAGCTTATCGATGACTGCGGCCCAAATCCGTATAGCGTCTGGTTTGACAGCATGTTCACGGCGGAGGTCGTGTTGACGGTTAATCCGCCGATAATAAACACGTCCTGCTGAACTAAAAGAGCGTTCTGTAACTTAGTTGTCTCATCTCCAGTGCCAGTAACACCATATCGACGTACATCCCCTGGCTGATATGCGTAGTTAGTCGGTGTAACACTCGCTGCGATCTCGGCGGCGGTTTGCGGATATAGAATCTGTCCTAAGAAGGCTTGCGTCAGAAGCGCTATTAAAGCCGTCTGTGTCAGAGAGCCTTGAATGTTATCTACCGGGAATCCTGCGATCTGATTTCCCAATGAATCAGTCAGATTGATCTTATAGATCAACGTCGGATCCAACCACAACGCACACTCGCCACGTGCGTTCAAGGTGATCGGATTGGTATTAGGCGTGACTTCACTTTGTGATGGATATGTGGCTTGTGGAGTGGTCGTTCCGGCCGCATAGCTATATAAGAGCCCATTCGCAAGAGGCGTACCATCGTTACCAAATGCCTTAAATATAGGGGCCGGTGAGAGTTGAGCTAGAGTCATAGTTCAGGCTAGATGAAATAACACGAGGCCATTGGAACCGGCTTGCATGGGCGGATTAATTACTCCAAATCCCCCACTGGGGCCTGTGGCATAAGTCCCAACAATTCCAGCCCCTCCCGCTGATAGGGTCGCTCCGGCATTACCCGCGGTGTTTGTTGATGTGCCACCTGTAGCAGTGCCGCCACCACCAGGAGTTGTGCCAGAAGCAGAAACACCCCCAGAACAGGTCATAGTGCTGATGGAGAACGTACCGGAGGATACTGATGAGGTTCCCGATACACCCCCGACTGTATAGTTCAAAGTCTGCCCTCCATCTCCTGTGACGGTTGCGACAGTCTTGGAATATCCTCCTGATCCACCACCCGCACCAGGAGTGGCAAATCCATCCCCGATTCCCCCAGCTCCCGTGCCGCCCCAACACTCGATAGTCATCGTTGTAGCACCAGCAGGGATGGCAAACGTTGTACTGGTGGGAACGTTGAACGAATAGGTAATGGGAGCAAAGGATCCTGCTTGAGAACTTACCAATGTAGCTTCCAGGTAACTTCCCGCTGCCACAACAGATCCTGTGACATTGCTGCCGTTCTGCGCCCAGTTAAGCGAGAGCGTTCCTGTGGCGGTAACCTGGATCATCCCTTGGATGTACATGCTGCCCACACCGGTTTGAGCAGATTGCAATGTGGCTGAAGTGCCAATGGCTGTTAAGCCAACGTTCGTTACACTGGTTCCGCTTCCCATCATCGCCCAGTAACCGGCCAAGGAAGAACCGGTAAAGAATATGCCCCCCTTCAATCCACCCGCTGAGGATCCCGAAGCATCGTTCAACCAGCAATTGATGATGTAAGTACCGGTCTGCCCGATAGGGATCTTCAATTGTGAATCCGCGGCAGGTGTTGTATTGGATGTGACTGTCGCGGTAGTCGTGCGAACGACATACATGTTGGTCGCCACTTCCGACTGATACATCAGGATCTTCCAGTTTCCTGATCCTAAGTATTCCGCCAGCATCGCATCCCCGGCGTTTACGTTTATGTTCGCCCCTGATGGGGTGATTAACGATGTCGCGTTATAGGTGAGGATTGGAGATCCGGAGAATCGCACGACGAATATCGGCGCATTGATCGAAGCGGAAGTACCCAGAGCGGTAATGACGCTTGAGCCTGTCACGTTGATCGTGTGGGTTCCTGTGCTCCCAAGATCCGTGACATTAGCTGAAGCTATCGAGACTTCCGCTCCAAAAGTGCCGATGTTGAGTCCTGCTGTGGCACCGATTGATGTCAGGATAAATTGCCCGGTCTGCCAGACAATCTGCGTCATCTGTCCTGCAACGATTTGTCCTGCAGTCAGTGGAGTAAGATTCGGGTTGACTATCGAGACGATGCCAAGGGGGGTTCCATTGATGCTGACATTGATCGTGGAGGCTCCCGTATTGGAGTTGGAAGCCACGAAATAGATGACCGGGTTTCCCTGCGTATAACTCGTATAGGGAGCCGAATAGTTCACCAGGTACGCATTAGCTACCCCAGTATCAACGCCTGCAAAGAGCGTTAGGAGTTGGCTGTTGATGATGTTATCGACGGGGTAACCTGAAACCAGATTACCGCTGGAATCAGCCAAGGAGAGCTTGTAGGCAACATTGGGAAGCAGCCAAAGCGAGCATTCCCCTCTCGCATTTAACTGGATCGGATTGGTATTTAACGCCCCTGAGCTATTGGAATATGTCGCAATCGGTGTCGTTGAACCTGCGGCATAGGTGGTCAACTGACCATAAGCGAGCGGTGTGCCGTCATTTGCGAAGAATTTCTGTTGGGCATATGGCGCAAGTGTGTATGTCGTCACAATATTGCGGCCATACAGTTGTGCATACAGTGCGGTACTGGATTAGAGTCTGTCCAACAAGGAGGCTCTATGGTCTGGTTATTCGTGATCTTCATGGTTGGACTTGCCTGGCACGCCATTGCGACTCGGCGCTGGGGACAACTGGCATTCTCCATTTTGATTAGTCTTGGCACTGCTATTGTTCTGGGGGGTTAGCTATATCAGATAGCTTTCCAAGCCCTGCTCCTGGAGCCAATACTCTCTTTGCAAATGCTCGATCCGCTAAGCCTTTAACAATTGGCACGCCAAGCCCCATTGTCTTGGCATTCAATACTGCCCCACCAATTTCTTGTGCCGTCCCAGTGGCGGCATTTCTCAAAACCCCAGACTTAGAATAGTTCACAAAATGCCCCTCGGGGGGAACCTTGGCATTGGTTATTACATGCCCCAATGATTCTAACGATTCAACCGTTTCCGGTCCGACCAATGAACTTAGTTTAGGTCCGTATTTCTGGATCGCGCCGTTATATCCATTTGGCGAGACCTTGCCATTGTTCGTGATGGCAGAATCCCGAATGGTACTTAGCGCATGAGATGCCACGGCCTGTTTGGCTTCCGGAGATAACTTCTGCATCATCAAATCTAGATTTGCTTTGGGCGCACTCAATGCGTACTTGTCGAGGAACTTATCTGCTAATGGTGATGGGGTTCCGATCTTTGCATTGTCATCTACTGCTGCTTGGTATGCCGGATCTGAATCCAAGGCATCAAAACGCGCTTTAGCAGCCGATCTTGCAGTGTCTGCCAGCCCCTTAAGGCCCGCTGCTTGCTGCGATAGTGGCAACTGTTCTAACTGATTTCTGATGATGCCTGCAGCAACACCAGAACTTCCGCCATCCCTTTGTGCTTCGGCAAGCCTAGTTCTTGCCGCCTCGAATCCTTCAAAGTCCAATGGTTCTCCAGCACGCAGGCTTCCTAGCAGTTCCGAAGCAGCAGGCGGCACACTAGCCGTTAGATATTGTTTCTTTAAGGCACTATCAACATTTGATAGGAATTGCCCAGGATCAATGGGAACTGTTCCGCCATTAGCATCTACCAGCGCCTGATATTTTGACTTGATATCCGCCTTGATAGGCTCGTCATAGGACTTCAATGCATCCACGGCTAATTGGCCATTCTGGATGGGATTGTTCTGCACTGTGGTGGGACCAGCTTCGCGACGGATGTTATCAATGGCATCCGTCATCTGTACTTCCTGGTCCTGGCGTCTCTTCATGACTGCCGGATTGGTGCTATTTTGCTCATCTGAAAATGTAGTCGCATCCCGTGTTGCCTGGCCTTCCATCAGATCAACGCCATGAGCAGCGGCTTCAAGATGGTTATGCATGGCCACATCATTGACAGCCCCACCTGTTTGCTGAGCGGCTTTGACAATTGCCACTTTTATCTGTGGAGGCGCTTTGCTTAAGTTTGCAGCCGCCGATGCCGCGCCCATGGATTGGGGAGAATTAATGGCCGAACGTTCCACTACCTGCTGTGCTGTCAATGGAGTTGGCCTAAAAGCACTAGCAACTGAACCAGCAAGATCAGTAGCAGTTCCAGCAGCTTTACCAGTGGCCTTAATAGCCGCTGCGCTGCCTTTTCCACCCAAACCTAATGCTTCCAAATTCACAGCAGAATTAGCTATCGCGCCAAGAAGCGGCGATCCAGTATCACTTGCCACTGTTTCGCCCAGCATATTGGCCCCACCTGATATCGCATTAAGCGGGTTCCATGGGGACGCCATAACTTCTGCTGTACGTTCATTTGTGCCAGTGGTAAAGCGACTCTGGGTGTCTCTTACGTTATTTGCAGCCTGATCGATTCCCTTCCCTGTAGCGATATCCCACAATCCTCTATACCCGGCACCTATTGAGGCTAGTGTTCCTGACCCATAGGCCAGTGCAGCCTGCACAGGGCTAAAGTGTCCTTTATCTGCTGGCGGCAGATCCTTTGTGGCAGCAGCGGACATCGCCGCTTCAACCGGATCGGTCGTGTCCTGGGGGGCATAGTTGCCTGCCGCTGCAGACATTGCGGCCTCCACAGGATCACTGGCCATTGACCAGACTCATCAAGGCCCGACGCTTTTGTAGGAGCTCCGCCATCCCCTTGCGGCCTTCATCCTTCTCTATCTCTTGCTGCGCTTCGGTATCGCCACGCTTTACCGCATTCTCATAGGCAAAGACGTTCGGATCGAAATTCTTGGCCCATGCGCCTCTGTAGGCTTGATAGGCGTTAAGGTTCGGGGTGGCCCCTGTCCCTACAGCCTTGTCTAAGCCGGCTCTATAGGCTCCTGCAGCGGTATTAAGGCTATCCACGAACCTGGTCTTATCCTTGATGACTGTATTGTTGTATTGCGTGCTACCCGTGAAAGCTTTCGCGGTTTCCATGCCGGCATTCGTATTCGGCAATCCCATTGACTGCTGAGCAAGGGCTGCTTGACGGTCTAGGAATGCACCTAGTTCCTGATAGGAGGAACCTGATGGCAGTCCTGCTGCTGCTGCGGCCTGGTGAACGAAGTTGGTTCCCGGCCCACTGGAGGTCTGATCGGCAAGTTTCAGTATGCGGGTATTGATGTCTCGATTGACCGGGACCGCATCGCCAACTTTGCGCGCTGCATCAATATCGGCAAGGATCTGCTTCTGATCCGGAGCCCCTTGCATACCAGCTCCCCCAATGGGGACTGCATTCGTTCCTGCCCCACCTCCAACCTGCATCGGACTGTTATTAACAGTATTGGATACGATCTGCGGCGCAAGTGTCTTAGCAATGGGTTTGCCGGCGCTTGCAATTCCACCAGTGTAGGGACTTGTGGTAGTGGGTTGAATCTCCCCTCCCGTATCGAGGGTTCCGGGGGTCTTTAATGCCGGGCCACCCAAATGAGCTGATAGAGAAGCGGCCCACTGCTGTTCGGCCTGCTTACCCTGTTCTGTTGGCATCATTCCCGTGCTGGGCTTAGTAGCTAGCAATCGATCCAGCATCTTCTGATAACCACGATCATCAGAAATGTCCCGCAGGCGGTTAATCTCATCCACCGCATCTGCGCCCTGCGCAATGCTCTGTACTCCGGATTGCATGAGTGCTTGCTGTTCTTTTGTAAGCCCCAGCATGGCTTTGCGGTTCTCTACCGCACCATTGAAGTTACTGGTCATCTGACCGATATAGGCTTGCCCATACACTGGGGCCACTTTCATCGCATCTTGCTGGTACTTTCCGACATTCGCCGATCCATCATCGTTCTGATAGGACGGATCCTGGGCGGCAGTCTTGGTGAATTGCGCGAGCGCCTGAAGCTCTGAATTCTTCTGCTGATCCTGCTGGGCTGTCGCCTGCGCAGACTGCTGCTGATAAGCGCCAGTCTGTAAGTTCTGCTGTTGCTGCTGCAATCCGATAATGCCGGATCGCGCAGAGATCATCTTGGATAGTGAACCTAGTGGATCTGGAGGGTTGATCGTATTACCGACCGGTATCATCTCAGGCACTAGCCACCTCCGTACAACTGGTTAACCCAATCACCGCTATTGAGTGATCCAGAATTGGCAGGCGGACTGTTCTGCGCATAAAGCCACGGCAGAGCGCTCAAGCTAGAAAGTCCTCCGGTAATTGCATTGGCTTGACCAATCTGTCCTGCCGCAAGTGCAGAACCTACATTCGTAGCAGACTGCGCAGCCTGTCCAGCCAATGCAGTGCCTTGCTGGCCCGTGTTGGAAGCCGCGTTCTGTCCCAGCTGGGCAATGCCTGAGAGGCGGTTATAAACATTCTGGTTCTGTGTCTGGTACTGGTTGAATGCATTATTGAACGAGGTATTGGCGAGATTCTGGTTATATCCGATCAGGTCTTTTGCAGCAGCGCCGGATAACGATCCTTGCCCTGATGCATCCTGGTTCAATACTCCCTGCAATCCCTGCTGCTGCTGAAACTGATAAGCGGGGGAGAGATTGTGGAAGTCATCAACGGTGAAGGGTTTTGTGAGTGATCCATAGCCAAGGGTATCCCCCTGTATCGGGTTTCCAATTCCCAATCCCTGGTTCAGCTCATTCAATGCCCCATAGCCGGCATTCATGAACGGCTGTTCTTGCCCTGTGATGGTATTGAATTCGTTTTCAGAGATTTGCTGGGCATTGTTCGCAGCATTCGCCTGGGTCTGTGCGGCAGACTTTGCACCACTTGCCGATATGGCGCTTCCCGCTACTGCTCCGACGGCTCCTACTACAGCGGTTGCTGCGGCCCATCCTTCAAACACAGCTGCCTACTCCACCGATGTTAAAGTGTGTCACCCAGATCATTCTTGAGTTCTCCGGGCTCGTTCCCTTGCCTAACTTAGGAATACGAGCGTGATACAAAGGAGCTTTGAATATGAGAGCACGGTTGTACTTGCCTTCCACGTAATGAACCTGTTTCCAATCCTTCTCATCCGCCTCATCCATTTCTTTCTTCAGTACCTCGAACTCATCCGTTCCAACCAGTCTTTCCAATGGCGGCATCTCGCAACTATTCGTGCGCAGGTTCATGTAAAACCCGGTGCCTGATTTCTCATACTCACGGGAGAGATATACGATGCAGGTGTAGTTCCCATACATCCGATCAGAGTGAATCCGTGAGGGATCGGACTTCTCACCCGTTACCCGAAAGATCATGCTTTCAGGATAGATCGAGCATCCCATTGCATCCGTAAGGGCTTTAATCAAGCAGGAGTGCATCCCGTTGATATTCACCCCGTCGTAGTTCTTGTACCCGACTAAAGTATTGTCAGGCTTCCAGGTTCCAAAACCTGACACTAAAGCGGAGTTACGGACGGCATCAGGATCGGGAACAAAGTTATCGACCGTCAAAACCTTCAAGATGGAACAAATACCATCGTTGGCTTACCCGAATACGTGACCTTGATGATGTCCCCAAGGTTCACTGCAAACATGCCTGCAGTTTGGCCTGTGACGTAAAAGACACCAGAGCGTGAGAATGCAATTTGTGAAACCGTGCCACCGCTTATGATGACAGAGCCTCTTAAGGTCGCCTGATAGCTGAAAGGCGACGCAGTAACGACTATCGCTACTTCATTACTCGGAGGGGTTCCAACCTCAATGTCGTGAAACCATCGCCTCCAGGCGGCTGACATGTTCTGCCCTACAGTCATGGGCTGATCGTATGTCGGGATACCGCGCTTGGTCGTCATGCGGCAGCCTCCATAAAGCACGTAGCCCCGATGATGTCCCGCTGTACAGGATCAGTGAAGGAAGCCTCCCAAACCCTGTCTCTGGCTTCTCCCAACAAATACCAGATCGCGCGATTCTTGGTTTCTCCAGCCATGCCTATCGAGGTCCACACCTCATCATTCCAGGTGAACCCACCGTCATCCGACCATCTAAGCATGCACTGCGGATTAGATCCCTGACCGACCTGCAATCCCACTCCTGGGGTAAATTCGATCTGCAACTGTGCAAAGAACACTCTCTGTCGATTGGCTTTCTGCCAGACATGCTTGGATCGTCTCAATGCTCTTAAAACCGCCCCGGCATCCGTGTAGTACTGTCGGGACATCTGATACAGATTTCCGTTCTGGTAGTCCCCTACGATCCTGATATCTGCAAAGTTCATGTAGCAGTTTGACAAGTGCCGATGGAATGATCCGGTAGCAGAGTTCCACGACAGTCGCTTGTGCCATGTGGGCTTCTTTAGTGCCACAGAAACCGTGGCGTCATAGCACCAGGTCACATCCGCTGTGGGAAAGGTTAAGACATAGAAGAGGTGTCCGGCCTCTTCGTACGAGTACGCAATCGCATCTGAAGTCACAGGATAGGATGCAATTGCGGTATCAATTGCGTGATTTGAGATGCGATCCCAACCATATTGATTCGTTGCAACAACGAAGTTTTCCCCCTGTTCGTTCTTGGCAAGCCATACCAAAGACGGCCCAAGACGACTGATCGAATACGGTGCGGCACATCCTATCTGTGGTCCTACTCCGGGGATTCTTGAGAAGCTGAAATTAGCAAGTCCTGAGTTGTACCAGACCTCTGATGTTCTCTCACCCACCAACCACAGTTCCCGGTTGTTCTCTTCCAGAGTAATCAGGTTGTCCGTACTGGAGTCCTTCAGTGCAAAGAATGAAGGGGGGAAGAGGAACATGTATGGGACCGGACCTGTTGTGACAAAGGTCCTCGTTCCGACCTGATTTCCTATCAACCAGCCTTCGATAAAGGCAAGGTTTGACATGGAGACAAACCCAGGATCTAAGATCCGGCCAAAGACTGGAATGGTAAGCGTAATCGCCTCAGAGGCATTATTCCCCGTAGCAGGCAGACTCATTCCTAGTGCAGGCGTATTGAAATCAACAGAACTCAACAGGCTTCCGCCTTGGATGAATCCTGAAGCGTCAGTCAATGTCGTTGCAGCCCCAATCACCAATCCATAGGGAATCGTGCTGGGCAGTGAGATGACCGTCTGTCCAGTCTGCACGCCACCTGTGAAAGTGATCGTTCCCGCTCCAGATATACGATAGTAGTATCCGTATATCCCATCAACGATCAGGACGAATCCGCCTTGATTGTTCTGGATGACGCCATTATCCCTCATGACCACGGGGCCGGAATTGGTCAGCAAGTTACCGATGAAAGTCCCTGATAGAACCGGTTGACTGGTAGCGGTTCCAGGAACTGAAATCGTTACCAGGTATAGCGAATTGGCTACCGCTGCTAACGCCTGCTGTCCTCCAGGTAACGGCCATGATCCTCTTACCTGTCCTGCAGTAGTCGTAAGGACCGTGTTTAATCCAGGCGTCCCCAGCATCGCCACAGGCTCTTTGGAGCCATCTACCTCTGCGACCTCCAGATACCAGTTGATCGAGTCCTCGGCATCCTGCAGCGTCATTGGAGCTTGGTAGGAAGGACCTATTAGACCCATGTCACTACCTTCAAACATTGACGTAACTCATTGATATTTCAGCGAAATCCGCCATCTGTTATCCATGAGGCGTCTGTGTGTCTCGAGTACACCAAGTCGCTATCGTAATTCAGCGTTATCACAGGCGATGCGTTCTGAGCCTTCAAGAGATTCTTAGCCTCCTTCGCCTGCGTGATGAGCTGCGGACTAGGTGTCTTGCCGAATATCGGACACAGTTCCAGTGCCAAAAGCTTCTTTAACGCTCGCGAGTATCCTTGAGGCAGATTGATGCTCTGAGTGAGATTCGTGAACTCCGTTAAGATCAGATCCGTATACAAGAACACCGTCCCTGCCAAGGATGGTTGTGGATAGACCCACAATGTGGCTAAGGGATAGGTGGGTTGGAAAGCTGCCATGTAAGGCCACGGCCCCGGAACGCCCTTGTATCCAATCTGGTTGTAGCGATCCAGTGATACGAAATCAAACCAGTAATCCAACCCCGCCGCATTACCCGTTGTGATGCGTGTAAAGCCCGTCCGAAACCTCAATGGGCGCGTAAAGGCGAAGTTCCCTGGTGTGGTGTAGGTAATAGACTCCGCGGCCGTAGAAGTAGCAGTAGCGGCCTGCGACATTGTGATTGCCGCTGAATTGAAGGAATTGCTTCCCGCTGTGGGGGTTCCTGTCAGTGCCGGACTCCATGTCGCTGTCCCTCCGGGTGCTATTGCACAGGTTCTGGTCTCACCATCCGAGAATGTCATCAGGCCATATTGCTGACCGCCTGCCCAGCCTGAAACAGAGGCACTAGAGCCTGTCGGGGGAGCAGTAAAAGTAATGGCGGTAATAGCACCAACATTGTAAGAAACAATCGTCGTACCTGCTGGAATCGCTGCATTGACGTCAGTAAGCGTCCCGCCGACAAAGACATTCGCATTGTTGAACCCATACGTGAAGGTCGGTCCGATGGTCGCAAGATTTGTGATGCCAACCAAAAGATTGGTCATCCCCGTAACAGTGGACGTGAAGCCTAGAAACGTTCCTGCTATCGGGTTTCCTATCGTGTATTGATAGGTTCCAGGGGTCCATTGGACGATGTTTTCTACCTGGGTATAGACAAACGCCTGATCGGTGGAAAGGGAATCAAGAAGATCATTCAGTATCTGCATGCAGGTTGATGCAATCGCAGATGACATGGTTTGACCCGGAGAGAACGCATTGATGTTCAATGCAGCGCCCTGAATCAGATCCTGAGCAGATGTACTTACATTTCCAGTCATTTGGTTAAAAAGTACCAGTAAGGTATGGGTTCGTTCTGTTCACTTGCGGGAAACTGTCCATGAGGCTTATTGACTGTAAAGGTCACTGGAGTTCCGAGCGTTGCTGTAACTCCTGATGCAATCGACTGCCCTATTACTACCCCAAACTGAGAGGATCCGCCTTGTTTCACTCGCACCTCAATCGGTGCTGTAGGGGTATATCCAGCCGCAAGTAATGCGGCTGTAGCTGCGAGATACTCCATGCCAATATAGTTCGCCATTGTTGTCA
>VFSW01004787.1_pt1 | contig 20146 bp, 20 predicted proteins | sample 5358111 | NCBI WGS metagenome assembly VFSW01 (sample SAMN11554181, study PRJNA540505) | mine drainage metagenome | isolation source: sediment from site ElyBrook_90M | place: USA: Ely Copper Mine, Vershire, VT | collected 2017 | reverse complement strand
GCGCCGGCGATCATGGCGAAAACAATCCAGGACGTCAGCGAGAGGCGCTTCACCGCTCGCCCCATTGGAGCTTCTGGCGGAGGACGTCGAAGAAAAGCTGGCGAGGCGGGCGCACGAGGAAAACGGAATGCTCGGAGCGGCGGCAGAGCACGTGGTCGTCGCGCTTCAGCGGCGCGCCGATCTGGCCGTCGATGGTGAGAAACGCCGATTCGTCTTCGGCGAGATTGCGCATCTGGATCACCGAGGTGTCGGGCACAATCACCGGGCGGTTGGTGAGCGTGTGCGGGCATATGGGCGTAATGCCGAGCGAGGCGACGCTGGGGAAGATAATCGGGCCGCCGGCGGAGAGCGAGTAGGCCGTGGAACCGGTGGGCGTGCTGACAATCAGCCCGTCGGCTTTGTAGGTACAAACGTAGTGCGAGTCGACATGCGTTTCGACGTCGATGATGCGCGCGATCGAGGCCTTGGTGATGACGATGTCGTTGAGCGCCTCGTAACAGGCGACGCTGTGGCCGTCGCGGAGCACCTGGCAGTTCAACATGCGGTGGGCGGCGGTGCGCTGTTCGTTGTTGAGGGCGCGCTCGAGTTCGGGATAGAGGTCTTCTACCGGGATGGTAGTGAGGAAGCCCAGGCCGCCGAGGTTGACGGCGAAGATCGGCGTCTCGCGTCCGCCCACGGCGCGGGCGGCGCTGAGCAGGGTGCCGTCGCCGCCGAGAACGACGACCAGGTCCGCGCCCTCGACGATCTTCTCGCGCGGGGCTCCGTCGGAGCGGCGCAGGTAGAGCGCGGTCTGATCATCGAAACGAACTTCCACGCCATGGTGTGCCAGGAACTCCATCAGCTTCGGCAGCAGAACATAAGCCGCCGGGGCTCCGGGCTTCGTCATTAGCGCTACGGCTCTAGCACGCGCCATACAAGAGGAACTCCTGGTTCCCTTCGGCTCCGAGCACCGGGCTCGGGATGATGGCGCAATGATAGCCCAGCGAGGCGACCGCTTCCGACACGCGGCGGCAGGCGCGCTCGTGCAGCGCCGGATCGCGGACAATGCCGCCTTGGCCCACGAGCCTGCGCTCCAGCTCAAACTGAGGTTTCACCAAAATCACCATCTCGCTCTTCCCCCCGTCCTGCTCGCGACCCGCGCGCAGGATTCCATCCAGGGCGGGAAGGATCATTGTTACGGATATGAAGCTCACGTCGCAAACCGCCAAAGTCGGCAGGTGGGTAAAATCGGCCGGGCTAAGATAGCGCGCGTTAGTCCGTTCGCGGACGACGACGCGCGGGTCATTGCGAAGCTTCCAGTCAAGCTGGCCCGTGCCGCTGTCGATCGCGTAAACCAGCGCCGCGCCGCGCTGAAGCAGGCAGTCGGTGAAGCCGCCGGTGGACGACCCGATGTCGATGCAGACGCATCCGGCGGGCGAGATGTGGAAGTGATCGAGCGCGGCGGCCAGTTTCGCTCCCGCGCGGCTGACGTAGGGCAGCGGGCGCAGCACTTCGATTTGGCTTGCCAGGTCGATCTCCTGGCCGGGCTTGCCGGACGGCTGCCCGTTGACCAACACCTGGCGGGCGAGGATGAGCGCCTTGGCCTTCTCGCGGGTGGGGGCCAGCGATCGATCGACCAGAAGCTGGTCGAGCCGGCGCCGCGCGGGCATTGTGCCTCAGGCCTTGCGCCGGACGATGAAGTCGGCGATTTCGCGCAAGCGCTCGGCGCGTTCGTCGAACGGGCGCAGCGCCAGGTGAGCCTCGAGGCGCTCTTCCTCGGCCATGGTGTGCGAGCCCTCGATGCCGTACACCGCGGGGAACGTCACTTTGCCCTGCGCGGCATCCTTACCCGCGGTCTTGCCGAGGTTGGCGGTGGATTCCTCGACATCTAGCAGATCATCGACGATTTGGAAAGCCAGCCCCATGTGGGAGCCAAAGCTCGACAGCGCGTCAAGTTGTTCTTCGCTTGCCCCGGATTGGATGGCGCCGAGACGAAGGCTTGCGCGGAGCAGCGCGCCGGTCTTGGCGTGGTGAATCGAGGAGAGCAGCGCGGCCGATGGCTCGTGCCCTTCGCTTTGAATGTCGAGCACCTGCCCGCCGATCATGCCGCCTACGGTGCCGGCAGCGTGGGCCAACTCGCCCACCAGCAGTGCGCGGCGCGTGTCCTCTCCCGGCGCGCGCGCGAGCACTTCGAAGGCGAGCGTCAGCAGCGCATCCCCGGCGAGGATGGCCATGGCGTCGCCGAATACTTTGTGGCACGTCGGCCTTCCGCGGCGGAGGTCGTCGTTATCGAGCGCCGGCAGGTCGTCGTGGATCAGCGAGTAGGTGTGAATCAGCTCGAGCGAGCAGGCTACTTCTTCGATGCCGGCGGTAAAATCGGCGACTGCCTCGGCGGCAGCCAGACACAGCAGCGGACGAATGCGCTTACCCCCGGCGAAAAGGCTGTAGCGCATCGCCTGGTGAATGGTGTCGGGCGGTGTGGATTCGGCCGGAACCAAACGGTCCAGCGTTTTGTCGATGCGGCGTTGTTGCGCCGCCAGGTATTCGGCTAACGTCATGCGGGGCCGGGTTGGAAGGGTTCAGCTTGAACCTTGTCGCCCTTCTTGAGCAGGATCTCCACTTTCGTCTCGGCCTCTTCAAGCTGCTTGCGGCAACGCTCACTCAAGCACATGCCTTTCTCAAACAGTTCGATCGACCGCTCGAGCGGCAGCTCCCCCGACTCCATCTCTTTCACGATGGCTTCAAGCTGCTTAAGGCCTGTTTCGAAGGAATCTGCAGGAGCTTCGGGCTCGGACATCGCTCTATTTTAACCGGCCTGGGCAGGCAAAGGCACGTTGAGCGCCTCGGCCGCTTCGCGCAGTGCTTTCCATGCGCCGTCGGAAAGAGGAATGCCGCCACGGCGGCGCTGCTCCTCGATGCGCCACTCCGGATCGCCGGCCACCAGCACCTCATCGTAGCCTTGCGCCGGCGCCGAGGACTTGATCATTTCCACCAGGCGCGTCATGCGCGCGCCCAGGTCCTCCATGGGCAGGAAACGCGTCGGGTCGATGGCGAGAAACATCTGGCTGGTGCGCATGGGTTGCGAGCGATTGTAAACACCGCCGACTTCGGTGCTCATCGCGCCGCCGCTCAGCACGGCGCAGAGGATCTCCACCATCATCGCCAAGCCGCTGCCCTTGTAGCCGCCGAGCGGCATGAGCAGACCTTTCATGGCGACCGCAGTGGACGTCGTCGGGTCGCCCTCGGCATCCATCGCCCAGCCCGCCGGAATCGTTTCGCGGCCGGAGAGCGAGGCATTGACGATCTTGTTCATGGCAACCGTGGTGGTGGCCATATCGAGCAGCCAGCGGCGCGGTCCGGGGAGAGCCACGCTGATCGGGTTGGTGCCGAGGCGGCGATCCTTGCCCTGCCATGGAGCGACGAGCGAACTGGCGTTGCAGGCCGTTATGCCGATGCATCCGGCATCGGCGATGCGCTGCGTCCAGTAGGCCGCCGCGCCGTAGTGGTTCGACTCGCGCGCCACCGCCATGCCGAGGCCGTGTTCGCGGCACAAGCGCACCGCGTGGTCCGAGCAGGTGGCCGCAACGTGCTGGCCGAAAGCGCGCTCGCCGTCAAACAAAAGGCAGGCGCCGCTTTCCGATAACACGCGCCCGTTCGAGTCCACGCGGATGTTGCCCGCCCGAATCTGGTCGAGATAGTAGGGCAAAAGTTGGAGGCCGTGCGAGTCCACGCCGCGCAGGTTGGAAGCGGTCAGCGACACGGCAACCAGATTGGCTTTGCCCGATGGAACGCCGGAGCGCTCCAGGATCTCCTGCGCGAACGCGGCCAGCGCCGCAGAGGGGAAAGTCATTGCACGCACCAATATACTGAACGGTACGGGCGGCGCGCCCGAAGACTCCCGCAACGAGGACTTTGCCGATGAAATGGACCGCGATGCTGTGCCTGGCGCTGGCCGCTCAACTCAGCGGCCAGGAAATCGAATCCCGCGTGAAGGAAGGCTTCGCCGACAACAACGGCGTGAGGATTCACTATGCGAGTCTGGGAAAAGGGCCTCTCATCGTGATGATTCACGGCTTTCCGGATTTCTGGTACACATGGCGGGCGCAAATGGAAGGCCTCGCCGACAGCTACCAGTGCGTGGCCATCGACCAGCGCGGCTACAACCTGAGCGACAAGCCCGAAGGTGCGGCCTACTACGTGATGCCTCTGCTGGTCAGCGACGTGATTGCGGTGATCCAGGCTTTGGGCAAGGACAAGGCGATCATCGTCGGCCACGATTGGGGCGGAGCGGTGGCCTGGACGCTGGCGCTGACCGAGCCGCAGTATGTGGACAAGCTGATTATCCTGAACCTGCCGCATCCGCGAAACATCGCCCGCGAGTTGGCCCACAACCCCCGGCAGCAGGCCGCCAGCGCGTATGCGCGGACCTTCCAGCAGGAGGGGGCCGAGGCGCACCTCAGCCCGGAGCAACTGGCCTTCTGGGTCACCGACCCCGAAGCACGCCCTAAGTATATAGAGGCGTTTCGCCGCTCGAGTCTTACCGCGATGATGAATTATTATCGGGCGAATTTTCCGAGGGAGCCGTACCAGGAAGATAGGTCGCCGATCCACAAGGTGCGGATGCCGGTCCTCGAAATCCACGGGCTGAAGGACACGGCGCTACTGGCCGATGCGCTCGACGGCACCTGGGACCTGGTGGCCAACGAGTTGACGCTGGTGACGATTCCCTCCGCCGGTCACTTCGTGCAGCAGGACGCGGCGGCGGAGGTGACGCGCACGATGCGGGCGTGGCTAATGACGCACTGAAGCGCGTCAGGCCGTACCGAGTTCCTTCAGCGTCTTGCCAACCGGGCCCGGCCCGAACGGGATGCGCGCCTCGGCCAGTTTCAAGCCGCGGATGTCGATGCGGCTCAGGTCCGTCGTACCGAGGCCGGCGGCTTCGGCAAGTTTCAGCGGGTTGTCTCCGCGGACGAACGGCGCTTCTCCGTGCGAGGCCTGCGGCGAGTAACTCATGACACCCATGCCCACCGAATCCACGCAGACCGGATTGCGGCCGGCGACGATAACGTGCGGCGTCATGCGTTCGAGTCCCTTTAGCCACGGGCCTTCGCCGCCGCGCACGGTCTCGACGCCATCGACGATGGCGAGGTCGATGGGACGGATCGCGGCCTGTTCCACCGCGATGCGCGGCACACGATAGCCGGGCTCGCGGGGCGAAGCAGGATCGATCTCCGCATCTACGCCCGAAGGCGGCTTCGTGGTGCCGGAGTGGCAGACCGGACCGCGCTCCTTGGTGGGGTTTTCATTGCCGCTCGGACCGCAGTCGCCGCCGTACAGCGAGCACGGCGTGTCGCCGAAGTTGTTCTTGATCGACATGGTGACGCCGGCGAGCCAGTGGTTCTTCATCTTCGACAACGAGGCGTAGACGTCGCATTCGACGAAGGCCTGGTTGATGTGATATGCCGGAAACACGTAGCCTCCGAACGGCACTTTCAGCCGCACATAGTTCTTGTACGGGCCGCGATTCTGCACGTTGATCCACTCCACCGGCACACCGAGGTTGCCGATGGCCAGAACATCGAGGCCATAGCGCGCCCAGAGCGCGAGATCCTGCGAGGCCGGAAAGAAACTCTCAATGATGCGGACGCGCCGCGCGCCGTTGCGCGCCAGCAGATGGACGGCGGCGGCCACGGTGCGCGCGTCGGTGCGATAGGGCAAGTCGGGGGTGAGTGGGAAGCGGGCCGGGTTGCCGGTGAGGTTAAGCTTCAAGGCCACTGTCTTGCCGCGAACCAGCGTGCCGATGCCGCCGATTCCGTCGAAGGCGGAGGCGAGCGGGGCAGCGAAGTCGTCGTAGTTCCGGCAGCGCACGAGAGCAACCGGGCTTGCCGGAGCAGTGGCGCGTACCACGGGAGAGACGGCGAGCGCGGCGGCTGCGGTGAGAACCTCGCGGCGCGAGGGAGAGGCTGCGTTGGAAAGCATGGGCGATGCTCCTTTGCGGCCTATCTTATCGCCGTTGGGGGCTCCGTGGGACAGCCGCTCCAACCGCGGCGCCCCGACGGATGTAGAGTATGATCAAGGTCCGTCGCGACTTGGCGGCGACTTGGAAAGAATCCGCCCCGTCTCCTGTAACGGGTCGGGCGGCTAAGTCACACATAAGGGGATGACCAAGATGAAATATCTCGTTGCCATGGCGGCGCTCGCCGCCGGCCCGGCGCTGGTTCGCGCCGACTTCAGCTACCAGGAAACCACTCGCGTAACCGGCGGAGCAATGGCGGGAGCGATGAAATTTGTTGGGGCGTTCTCCAAACGCGCCAATCAGCCGGTTCAAACCAACATCTACGTCAAAGGAAATAAGATGGCGCGGATCAATCAATTCACCGGCGAAATTATCGACCTCGACGCCAAGACCGTCACCCATCTCGACTTCGAAAAGAAGACTTACTCGGTGATGACGTTCGAGCAGATGCAGCAGATGATGGACCAGGCGATGCAAAACATGAAGAACCGCAAACAGAGCCCGGACGGACAGGACGTGCAGATGAAGTTCAAAGTGGACACGAAGGAGACCGGGCAGACCAAAACCATCGCGGGCATGAATGCCAAGGAAGTGCTGGTCAGCGTCGAGATGGATGCGCAGAACCAGCAGAACAGCCAGCAGGCGGCGGCGACTCTGTTGAGTCATGTTTGGCTCACCCCAACGCCGGCGGGCTACGCCGAGGTGCGGGACTTTGAGAAGCGGCTGTACGCTTCCGGCGGCATGATCTCACAGCAGCAGGCGGCGCAGATGCAGCAGAACATGCAGGGGATGGTGGAGGTGAACAGCACCATGGCGAAGCTCGACGGCATGCCGGTGCTGACGGTGCTTGACATGATGATGGCCGGCAACCCACCCGCTGGCGGGCAGCAGCCGCAGCAGGGAGCCGAGCGGCAGCAATCGCAGACGCAGGACGGGGGCGCGCAGGGTGGGCTCGCTGGCATGGCAGCGCGCGGGATCTTCGGTGGGTTCGGACGGAAGAAGAAGGACTCGGCAGAATCGCAACCGGCATCCTCGGCGCCCCCGGGGACGCTGATGGAGTTGACCACGGATTACTCCGGCTTCAGCGACGCCTCTGTCGACTCGTCCCAGCTCGTTGTGCCAGCGGGATTCAAGCAGGTGGAGCCGGACCTGAACGCCCACGGTCGTCGCTAGGCCCGGCGCGAAGGCAGGGCCGCTGGCAGGGCTCGGGGAAAATCCGCAGCCTGCTAGAATTCAGAAATGACTCGCAGTTTCCTGGCAGCCGCTTTGTGCGCCGGCGCCGCGCTGGCAGCCCCTGCTCCGAAGACGGCCTTCGATAAGCCGACGCTCGAGGCCTATTTGCGCCACATGCTGCCGTTTTCTCCGCAAGTCAAGATGGAGATCGGCGATCCGGAGCCCTCGCCCGTGCAGGGGCTGAAGAAGATCACCGTGCGTTACACCTACGGCCAGTTCAGCGAAGACTCAACGCTGTATGTGTCCAATGACGGCGAGCACATCCTCTCCGGCGATGTGTTTAACGTAACCAAGAGCCCGTTTCAGGCGCAGCTTGACAAGCTGAACACGGCGGGCGCGCCGAGTTTCGGTCCGGCCAAGGCGCCCGTGACCATGGTGGTGTTCAGCGACTTCGAATGCCCACTCTGCAAGGAGGAGGCGAAGGCGCTGCGCACGAACGTGCCCAAGGAGTATCCAACGCAGGTGAGGGTTGTCTTCAAAGATTATCCGCTGGTGCAGATTCACCCCTGGGCCAAGACGGCGGCGATCGCCGGGCGCTGTGTGTATCACGCGAATCCGGCAGCCTTCTGGGACTACTACGACTGGATCTACGATCACCAGAGCGAGATCACGGCCGACAACGTGAAGGCCAAGATCGGAGAGTTCGCCACCGCTCATAAGCTCGAATCGATGGAGTTCGGGCGGTGCGTGGATACGAAGGCGACGGAGAAGGAAGTGGATGCATCGCTTGCGGAGGGCAAATCCATCCCGGGTCTGTTGCTGGCAGGCCAGCGCATGAACGGCGTGGATTCGACTCCCACGTTGTATCTGGACGGCCTGCCGGTGGTGGGAAATGTTCCCTGGACTAACCTGAAAGCGCTGATCGACAAAGAAGTGGCCTATCAGCAGACCGCGAAGGAGGACTCCTCGAGGTGCTGCGAGGTTGGGATCCCCTCCGCGCTGAGCCACTGAACGGACTTAAACCGATGCGCGCGCGTGGCTGGAATATCGTCGCGGGTTTTGCGCTGGCCTTGGCGGGTGCTGGGCTGGCCGCGCGGCTCGACACCGCGGACTACATCAGCCACGTGCGCTACCTCGCCTCGAATGAGTTACAGGGGCGCGGCAATGGGTCGCCCGGGCTGGAAAGAGCGGCGGAGTATCTGGAGCAGCAGTTCGTGATCTACGGCATCCAGCCGGTGCCCGGCCACGGATTTTTTCAGGATTTTCCATTGACCACCAGCGCGAAGCTGGGGTCGAAGAACAGCCTGACGTATGAACTTCCATCCGCCGCGGCCTGGCAGACAGGAGCGTTGTATGCGAGCTTTGTTCCGCTGAATCTGTCGGAGAGCGGGGAAACGGAAGCGGAGGTGGTGTTCGCCGGATTCGGGATTACCGCGCCCGAGTACGGCTACGACGATTACGCGGGGCTCGATGTGCGCGGCAAGGTGGTGCTGGTACTGCGGCATGAACCGCGCGAGTTCGACGCCAAGAGCAAGTTCGCGGGCAAGGCTTACACAGCGCACGCGCAGCTTTTCAGCAAGGCTTCGAATGCGAAGATGCACGGCGCGGCGGCGCTGCTGATGGTGAACGACGTTGGGGCGCATCCGAATGAAGCCGACAAACTCGAGCCGTTCGGGGACGCCGAGGGTCCGGAGAACGCGGGCATCGAGTATGCGCAGGTGTCGTCGGCGCTGGCCGATAACTTGCTCGAGGCCGCCCATACGAGCGTGCGGCAGACGGAGGAGGCGATCGATGCCGGCGAGCAGCCCCATTCCTTTGCGCTGCCGGCAAGCCTGCGCGTGCACCTTCGCGTGGACCTTACCCGCGAAGTGAAGACGGTTCACAACGTCGTGGCGTATCTGCCGGGAGAGCAGTCCTCGGAGTACGTCGTCGTCGGCGCACACTACGACCATCTCGGCCTCGGCGGGCGCTACTCGCTCGCGCCTTCGCAGACCGGAACCATCCACCCGGGCGCGGACGACAATGCCTCCGGCGCGGCAGGCGTGCTCGAGATCGCGCGGCTCATGAAGGATTCGCGCCCGCCCAGGCGTGGCGTGCTATTCCTCGAGTTCGCGGGCGAGGAACTGGGCCTGCTCGGGTCGAATTACTACGTCAATCACCCGGAGTTGCCGCTGAACGACGCGGTGGCGATGATCAATATGGACATGATCGGCCGCATCCGGGATCACAAGGTTTACGTGGGAGGCTCCGGAACGGGGACCACATTCGCGCCGGTCTTGAAAAGCGAGGAGGGTATGGACGGGATCGTCACGGACCTCACCGAGCGCGCCGGCTACGGTTCGAGTGACCACACCTCGTTCACCGCCAAGCAGATTCCGACGCTGTTCTTCTTCTCCGGGCTGCATGCGGACTACCACCGCCCCGGCGACACCTGGGACAAGATCAACGGTGTGGAGGCGATCCACCTGCTTGCATACATCAGCGATATCGTCGACAAGCTGGCGGCCAGCCCGGACCGCCCGCGGTTCGTGGCCGTGGCCGAGCCGGAGAACCCCCATGCGGCGTCTTCGGGCTCGGGCGGGGGTTCGGGCTACGGACCCTACTTCGGCAGCATCCCGGACTTCACGGAACTGCCCAACGGAGTACGTTTCGCCGACATCAAAGCGGGCTCTCCGGCGGCCAGGGCGGGGCTGAAAGCTGGCGACGTCCTAACAGAATTCGACGGGAAGCCGATACAGAATTTGTATGACTTCACCTATGCGTTGCGGGCCAAGAAGCCCGGCGATGAAGTCGTGGTTAAGGTCCTTCGCGGCAGCCAGCCGATTGAGGCGCGGGTGCTGCTTAGGGAACGGAAGTAGGTCCTCATGATGACCTCCTCCGAATCCAGTCCCGCCGGCCAGCGCTCGGCTGTCAAGCTGCCCCCGCTGATTCTGCACCCGTTCGCCGATGCGGCGTCGCAGACTAAATTGATCGAGAGCTCAAAGGCGGGGATGGTGCTGGAAGGGCTGCTGCCGGAAACCGGAAGGACCCGCCGCGAGTTGGACCGCGCGCTCATGGAAGGACGCTATTGTGAGCTGCGGATGCTTTTCTATGTGGGCAAGGACCTCCGGCGCTGGATCGACCAGTGCATGGAGATCGCCGCCCGCCATCCGGAAGCGTTCCCGGAGGGCGTCTGCCGCCAGTCGTTCGCCGCTTATCTCATTCAGACGGCGCCGGCCGCGGTCCTCGAGAAGCTCGACCGATGGGGCGTCAAGGGACATCAGCGCATCTTCGCCCGCGCGTTGGCGATCAACCTCGTCTTCAGCGAGGCGCCTGGTGCGGAGCTGCTGACCGAAGAGTTCATCCGCTACCACCATCAGTATGCGGATCAGATATTCGCCTTCGACCAGCACCGGCCCTATGCGGAGCTTGCTGCAGCCGACTACGACTTCGATCTCTACGCCTCCGGCGAGTACTCCCGGATTCTGGAGCGTGAATGGGAAGATTAATCCGGAGCGTGACGCGCCGGGCCGGATAAGGTTTATCAAGCCTTGATTCGCGGCCGGGCGCTGTTTATACTAGCCTTTTTTGGACCGCTTTCCCCATGATGCTGCGAGAAGAATTCGACCCGCTTGCCCCGCAACGAGAGGCGGCGCTTTTCTACGGTCTGTTTCTTCGAGGACACCCGGCCGAGGCCTTGCGCAAGGACATCGACGTGCCTAAGCCAATGCTCGAGAAATGGCTTCGCGGTCAACGGTTTGAAGGCAATTTCCAAGAGTCTCTCCGCCGCGTCTATTCCTACCGCAAGCGCGTTCTGGCCATCTTCGACGAACTGGTGACCAACGAACGCCGGCGCCCGCGCGTTCATTAGCGCTAGCGGAACGTCACCCCAACCGTCGGAACAAAGTCGTGCAGCCAGCCTCCAACCGTCACGCCGGGAGACGGAGTGATCGAGCCGGTTGGAAACGGGGTGGTATAGTCCCGAAGATCGACGCGCAGTGCCCAATGCCGTGTAAACGCCCACTCGACACCGCCTCCGTAAGTGATCAGCGGCTCGGCGACGAAACCATCGTGGAAAACGGCGAACTGTTCGAGCGGCCGCGGGCTGGGCGTCTCAGTCCCGTGGTACAGCTTGGCGCCGGTGCCGGCGACGAAATACGGCCGGAGACGGCTCGAGCGCGGCCGGAGGTAGTACAGCAGGTCCGCATGGAAGGAATCCGCGTCGGCGTCGAAGGCGGTCTTCGTCGCGCCGGAGACGAGTTGGAAGTCCCCATCCTGGTACGTCCAACCCCCCTCGACCGCGAAGTGATCGCCAAGCGCGTGGCCCACCATCGCTCCCAGCACGATCCGCGGGCCCGGCGCCGCCGAGGCGCTGCCAAACGACGCCGTCAATCCTACCGGATGATAGAACCAGAAACCGCCAAACGCGGTGGCGGACCAATCCTGGGCGGCGAGCGGGAGTGCGGTCAGGCCCAGTCCCGCCGCCAAAACAAAAACCAGCAATTTGTTGTGTTTCATGTGCGTGTACTTCTCTTGCCTCTACTTCGTCTCGGCCCGCCCGAAGAAGCGCACGCGCAACACGGCGTGGCGTCCCTCGTCGCCGAGAAACTGGAGAAACTGTGGCGAACCGATGGTGTTATAAACCGCCGTCGGATTCATCTGATCGGTGATATTGTCCATCCCCAGCCGCAGCGCGAAGCGGTAACCCCGCAGCGTAAACATCCGCTCGATGGCGATGTTCAGGTCGAAGTTGAACGGATAACGGTAGGAATCGAACGCGCCGGCGACCAGCCCGGTCTGCTGCTGAACCGAGAACGGATACCCGGTGCGCGCATCGGCGAGCACCGAAAGCGCCCAGTTCTTGAACGGCAGCGGCATGTACGCCCATCCGAGGAACCGGTTCGGCGAGTCCCACGGCATCGGAACCATCGCTTGCATGACCTGCAGCGGGTTGGCGGCGTTGTAATCGAGTACGGCGTTGGATAGCGCGCGAGAACGAGTGTAAGAAGCCATCCACTCAAACTGTCCGCCGAACGTCTCGCGAACCGAGACCTCGGCCGAATCATAGGCGTCGCGGCGCAGGTTCGTCAGTTGGTAGTTACCGGGCAGCGTACCGGTCGGCAAGGGCAGGATCGACGGCGTTCCGTATGGGTTCAATAAATTGTCGTAGGCAAACCCGTCGTTGCCGCGGCGGCGGTTCAGCTTCACGCTGGCAATCAGCCGCGATGTAATCTGGCGTTCCGCGCCAAGCGTCCAGTTACTCGCGCCCGGCAGCGACAAACCGCCTTTGGGCAGCGTGAAGTAAGACGGTGCCGCCGGACCCAGCGGGATGCCGGTGGCGCTGTATTCCGTCGTGTAGGCGGCTTGGTCCAGCGGCATGCCGAGTAAGTTCAGCGGCACGGCGTCGTGCGTGATCGAATAGCCTCCGGAAATTCTTGTACGCGACGTGCCGAACGGGTCCCAGGCGAAGGCGACGTGCGGCGACCAGGCTGTCCCGCCGATCGCCTGATCCCAGTCCTCGCGGATTCCGCCGTCGATCTGAAAATGCGAACCGAGCCGCCAGGCGTCACGCACGTAGTAGGACATCTCGGTGTCGCGTAAATGAAAGACGCCCGAGCCTTGGAACGAGGTTTCCGACAAAAGCTGCCCGGTAAGTCCGAGAAGCTGATAGGATGTGCGGCGAAAGTCGCCCCTGTAAGGCATCGTGTCGCCGTCTACGCCGGCATGAATCAGGTGCGTGCCGAGAAAATTGAACTGCGGGAAATAGGCCTGCGCCATGCCCTCGTCGCGCGCAACGGTCTCGGTCGAGTTGACGAAGTAATTCCCGCTGCGGCCGAGCGGGCTGAACACATACGGGCCCTGGCCCTGGGGCGTCTGCGCGTTGGAGAAGTAGTTCCGCGAAAAGCCGAACTCGAGCAGCGTGCCGTGGCCGAGATAAGCCTGGTCCTTCACGCTGGCGAAGTATTCGCGCGAGTGAAGCGTGGTGGTGGTCGAGACCGGATCGAGCGGGCTCAAGCCCAGTCGATTCTCGTCGTCGAGGTTGACCAGGAAATCGGCGAACAGGATATTCGACGAGTTCAGATTCACTTGCGCATGCAGCAGATTGCTGCCGGCCCAACCGCTGCGGGTGTTGGCGCCGCTAGGAAGCCCGGTCACTAACTGCTCGTTGTAATCGGAGAAGAACATGTCGGAAAACCAGGCGCGGCCGCGCACGATCGGCCCGGAGACCCCAAACCGCGGATACCAGTTCCCGATGCGCACGCCCTGTTGGAGATCGAGCCCGGGAATGAAGTCCGTCGCGGTGAAGTGGAAAGCGTCCGTGCCCGATTCCGTGTTGACGGCGAGCACGCCGGCCGAGCCTTTCCCGTATTCCGGCGAATACTGGCCGGAGGAAAAATCCATCGACCGCACGCCTTCCACCGCCAGCACCGATTGAAAACGTCCCGAAACCGGATCGGTGAGATTGAAGCCGTTGAGCACGTAGAGCACCTGATTTTCCGACGAACCGTTGAAGTGGAGCGCGCCCGTGGAGTCCTCCACCACCCCCGGCATCAGCTTCATTGCGTCCCGCAGGCTGTGGCTGTTGGGGTACATGATGTCGTTCACCTCGGTGCCCGTGAGCCGCGTCTGGTTGGTGGTCTGCGATATGTCCACCGGCGACGGCGTCGCGTTCACGTCGACCGACTGGAACACTTCTTTCACATGGGCAATGCTGAGCGTGATTTCCTGCCCGCCTTCGATGCGCGCGACCTGGTCCTTTAACGCGTAGAACCCCTGCCGGTCCACGCTGATCAAATAGTCGCCGGCTTCCGGCAGGCTCAGCCGGAAATCTCCGGTGGCGTTGGTATCGGCTTCCCACAGACGCACCGGCGCCGCGGAGGCGCGGATCGTCACATGAGCCTGGCGCACCGGCGCGCCGTCTTCGTCGGCAACGTGGCCAGCCACATCGATCGAGGCCGCCCGGGCCGTAGGCAATAGAGCGGCGAATAACAGCGCTGCCAGGGGCAGCCGGCCACGATACATCCGTAAATTCACTCGATGATTCCGTTCCGCTGGAGTAAGAGGCCGCAAGAGACTTCAAGTGTGATTCTACCGGCTTCCATCGCGTTTCATCGTTCTCCGCTACACTGAGCGAGTGAACGTTGCGCTCTATCAGGTCGACGCATTCACGGATCGCTTGTTCTCGGGCAATCCCGCCGCCGTCTGCCCGCTCGATGCGTGGCTTGCCGACGAGACGATGCAGGCGATCGCGGCCGAGAACAATCTGTCGGAAACCGCCTTCTTCGTGCCTGACCGCGAGCGATTCCGTCTGCGCTGGTTTACGCCCGCGGTGGAAGTGGACCTCTGCGGCCATGCGACGCTGGCCTCCGCGCACGTGATCTTCGAACGCCTGCGTCCTGCCGCCGAAAGCGTTAGTTTCCTGACGCGCTCCGGCGAACTTCTCGTCGCGCGCGATGGCAAGCGGCTTCGGATGAATTTTCCGTCCCGGCCTCCGCAGCCTTGCCATGGGCATCCCGAACTGGTTCCGGCCCTGGGCCGCACGCCGCAAGCGATTTTCTGCGCGCGCGACTATCTTGTGGTGTACGCTTCCGCGGATGATGTGGCGACGCTCGCTCCGGACATGGAACGGCTGAAGCGTGTCGATCGCTTCGCCGTGATCGCGACCGCGCCGGGGGACGACTGCGATTTCGTCTCGCGCTTCTTCGCGCCGGCTAAAGGCGTGCCGGAGGACCCGGTCACCGGTTCGGCGCACTGCACGCTGATTCCCTATTGGTCCAAGCGGCTCGACAAAAGCGCCCTTCACGCGCGGCAGGTCTCAGCGCGAGGCGGTGAACTTTGGTGTGAGGACGAAGGCGAGCGCGTGTCGATGGCGGGCGAAGCGGTGCTCTACCTCGAAGGGCGCATTCTCGTCCCCGACGCGCTGTAGTTCGCAAGGGCGCCGGCCTCAGGAATGACCGGCCTCGCCGCCTTCCCTACGCGCAACGTCGACGCGTTAGGCTAGAATTGAACATCCGTGGAGCGTATCGGGCGTTATCAAGTCATAGGGGAAGTGGGCCGCGGCGCAATGGGCGTCGTGTATCGCGGCCAGGATCCTGCGATCGGGCGCGTCGTGGCGATCAAGACGATCCGCCTGGCGGATCTCACCGACAGCAACGAGCGGCAGCGCATGCGCGATCGACTGTTTCGCGAAGCGCAGTCCGCCGGAATTCTCTCGCACCCGAACATCGTCACCATCTACGACATCGCCGAGGAGAACGGACTCGCTTACATCTTCATGGAGTTCGTCAACGGCCCGTCGCTCGAGCACGTGCTTGAGCAAGCCGAGCCGCTGGCGCGCGACACCTTTCTCACCATTCTGCGCCAAACCGCCCTCGCGCTCGACTACGCCCATGGCAAAGGTATCGTCCATCGTGACATCAAGCCCGCCAACATCATGGTGCATGATGACGGGCAAGCCAAGATCACCGATTTCGGCGTCGCCAAGATCGTCTCCCAACAGATGACGCAGACCGGTGCGATGATGGGCACACCAAACTATATGTCGCCGGAACAGGTGCAGGGCCAGGCCGTGGATGGACACGCCGACCAGTTCGCCCTCGCCGTCATCGCCTACGAGGTCTTCACCGGCGAGAAGCCGTTTGTCGCCGATTATCTTCCCACGCTGCTTTACCGCATCGTCAGCGAGCAGCCCACCGCACCGCACCGGCTGAATCCGTCGGTCGGCCCCGAGATCGAAGGGGTTCTCACGCGCGCCCTCGCCAAGGATCCGCGCGAGCGCTATCCGACGTGCGGAGAGTTCATCGACGCCTTGATCACCGCGGCCGCGGCCAGTCCGGGCTGGAAACCGGTGCGTAGCGGCGCGGGCCAGGCGCTCGACACCATCGCGGCCACCGAGCTCGACGCGCGAGGGCTCTTGCCCGACGACCTCGCGAGCGAGAGTGCTACGGTTGTTGAACGCTCCTCACCGGTCTCCGCCGTGGCAACCGCGACGCGCTCCGGCGGCTCGACGCGCGACCAGCCGATCCCACCGCTGGCGCAGCCCGTAAATCTGCCGCCGCCGGTCCGCCAGGTGGTGCTCGACGACTCCGACAGCAATCCGCTGTTCAAGAACGTCGCGAAAGTCAGCGCCATCGTCGTGGTGGCCGGGGCCATCTACGCCGGAGTTCATTTTTACCTGCAGAGCCAGGGAAACCGGGCGCAGCCGTCCGCGGCCGCGACTTCGGCCTCTTCCTCGCCCCCACCGCAGTCAAAGCAGCCTGCATACGCCACCGCCGCCAAAGCCGCGCCGCCACCCGCAACGGAGACTCATCCATCACCCGTTGCCGAAACCCGCACAAAGCCACCCGAGCCTGTCGAATCCGCTTCCGTGCGGCCCACCCCGGCGCCTCGCTCGTCCACCGCAACGCCGAGCCATGCGGTCGCGCGAGACGCGCAGGCGCAGTTCGTCACCAGCCCATCCGGCGCCAGCATCACCGTGGATGCAGACCCATCGAAGAGCTGCACCGCCCCCTGCTCCCTTCCCCTCCCTGCCGGGCGCCACACACTCCTCGCCGAGATGAGTGGCCATCGTCCGAGCCGGAAGATCTTCCAAACTCCGCAAGATTCCGAAATCTTCACCCAGCTCGATGCGGCCGGCGGCACATTGCTGGTCACCTCTACACCTCCCGGCGGATCGATCTTCGTCGACGGCAAGGAGCAACCCAAGCGCACTCCCGCCTCGGTTTCGGTACCCATCGGCCGGCATCAGATTGTGGTTCTGCTCGAAGGCCGCCGCGCCCAGGACAACGTGGATATCCAGGACGGCGCCTTCGGGCACGTGGATCTCAAGCTGCAGTAGCGGGGTTCTGCCCGAGCGGCGTTACATTGAAAGCAGGAGGTCCCGGAAGCCCGTGCGCCACCGGAACACCACTCTCGCAGCCGTTATCCTTTTCATCTTCACCCTGCCGGCCGTCGCAGCGGTCCGGCTGTATCTCAAGGACGGCACCTACCAGGAGGTCCGAGAATACCAGGTCACCGGCGATCGGGTAAGGTTCTACAGCGTCGAACGCAGCGATTGGGAAGAGATCCCGCTGTCTCTCGCCGACCTTCCGAAAACCGAGGCCCAGGAGGTCCGGCGGAAACAAGAACTCAAAGCCGCGGCGAAGATCCAGGACACGGAGGACGGCGCCAGCCGCGCCATCCGCCGCGAAAGCGAATTGATTCCGCAGAACCCCGGGACGTATTTCATTCGCGACGGCGCCGTGGTGGCGATCCCGCAGGGGCAATCGAAAGTGATCCCCGATAAGCGCCGAAGCGTCTTGAAGGCGCTGTCCCCGGTGCCGATCAGCGGCAAGGCCACACTGCAAATGGAGGGGGAGCACGCACCGACCGTCATGGAAACCAGCGACCCCGAATTCTACCTTCGCCTGGACCAGCCCGAGCGCTTCGGCATCATCCGTCTGACGCCGCGCAAGGGAATCCGGATCGCCGAAAAACTCACCATCGTCCCGGTGGCAGACGTGACGCTCGAAGATCCGAACCTGGTTGACGTCATTCGCCAGCAGGTGGGGGACGGTCTGTACAAAATCTCACCGATGAAGCCGCTTCCACCCGGTGAATATGCCGTGGTGGAGTACACCGCGGACGAGTTGGACATGCAGATTTGGGATTTCTCCTGTGCCGCAACCGGGAAGCCGCAGGGTGCGTCGGTAAAGCAGTAGCTCCGGGGAAGGCTATCTAGACATGGGGAGGAATTGTGTTTCGAACGCTGACTGGCTTGATTGTGCTGCTGGGAGCGCTGGCGATGGCGGATACGCTCACCCTACGCGACGGAACGACGATTCAAGGCAGCTACGTGGGTGGGGATTCGCGTCATGTCAGGATGCTCGTCGGCTCCGACGTGCAGACCTTCGAGTTATCGCGCGTCAAGAGCCTCGAATTTGGCGATGCCACGGCGAGCGCCAGCCCGGCCGCCGCCCTGGCCGCCACGGCGAATGACGAGAGCGGCCCACCGCGGATGCGCCGTCGCCATGTGGATGAGGCAACAAGCGACGCTCCGGCCGCCGCTACGGCTTCGTCCGCACCGGCGGCTCAGCCTGCTCCGGCTGCTTCCGGAGGGTTCGTGCCTGCCTCCGGCGCCGCGCAGGGACAGGTGACGCAGGCTGCCGCCCCGGCTTCACCGGCCGGCGGTTCGGCCCAGCAGGCCGTGTCCATCCCAACAGGGACCGAGCTTGCGATCCGCCTCGATGACGCGGTCGACTCTCAGAAGGACAAGGTCGGCCAGACTACAAAGCCACCCTCGATCAAGATGTGACCGTGAACGGCCAAACGCTGATTCCCAAAGGTGCCAACGTCACGGCCAAGCTGCTCGACGATCAGCAGTCGGGCAAGATCACCGGCAAGACAGTCCTCACGCTGGCCCTCACGCAGATTCAGGTCAACGGAAAGACGTATGACATCGACACGACTGCCGTGAACCAGTCGAGCAAGGGACGCGGCAAGCAGAGCGCCGAGCGCATTGGCGGCCTGGGCGCGCTGGGCGCCATTATCGGCGCGATTGCGGGCGGCGGCGCCGGAGCGGCGATCGGCGCCGGCGCCGGCGCGGCGGCCGGAACCGGCGTGCAGGTGCTTACCAAAGGGGAGCGGGTAAAGGTGCCGGCCGAGACCAAGCTCGTCTTCAGCTTGCAGGAACCACTGCAACTCTGACGGATTTCGCGCGCGCGTACTGGCTTGCGGTAGTCTAGCCTTTACGCGCGCGATGCGAAAACTCTTCTACGGCTGGATCATCACGGCGGCGGCCTTCTTCACCTTCGGGCTGTCCACCGGAATTCCCTATTACAACATCGGCTTCTTCTACGACTACTTCGAACGAACGTTCGGATGGTCGCGGTCCCAGATCACGCTCGGCTTCCCGCTCGCGGCGCTGTTGACCATTTGGGCCGGTCCGCTGATTGTACCGAAGTTCAGCCCGCGCAAGCTCATCCTGGTGGGCCTGACGCTCACCTCGATCGCACTGGCCGGCTTCGGGCGCATGGGCGGCTCTCTGCCGCTCTACTACGTGCTGTGGGTGGTATACACGGTGGGCTACATCGCCGCCGGCCCCATCCAGCACCAGATCATCGTCAGCCATTGGTTCCGGCGCAAGCGCGGCACGGCCATGGGAATCGTTTACGTCGGCGTGGGCCTGCTCGGCTCGGTGGGTTCGCTGCTGGTGAAGCCGCTCACCGCGTCGCTCGGCTTTCGCAACGCCCTCCTCTGCCTCGCGGTCATGTTGTTTGCCGCCTGGCCCGTGGTGCTCTTCGTGCTGCGAGACCGTCCGGCGGATCTGGGCCTGTTCCCCGACGGCGCCGCCCCAGCGCCCGCCGCGGCGGCCCGCGCTCCGGAAAGCTTTCGCAATCTGCTTACGAGCTATCCGTTCTGGCTGCTGCTGATCGGCAGCTTCTGCTCGATCGGCTCCATCGGTGCCGTCAACTTTCACATGAAGTTCGTATTCCTCGACCAGGGCTTCCACGCCGGCGAGCAGCTTGACTCGACCTGGCGCACGGCCTCGGTACTCATTCTCTGGTCGAGCATCATCGGACGGCTCTCGATCGGCTTCCTGGCGGACCGTTTCGCCAAGAAGCACGTCATGCTGGCGACCTACTTCATCGTCGCGGCGACGATCCCGCTGCTGCTCGGCGCGCGCCCGCCCAGCCAGCCTTACGTGTTCTCCATTCTGTTCGGCCTCGCCATGGGCGCCGATTACATGCTGATCCCGCTCATGGCCGCAGACCAGTTCGGCGTGAACACGCTGGCCCGCGCCATGGCCGTCATTCTTCCCGTCAACACCATCGGCCAGACCTGGTTTCCCTACTTCGTCTCCCTCGTCCGGGAGCACTCGCCGAACTACACGCTCGCCCTCGGCCTCGTCTTCGCGCTCGCCATCGCCGGCGCGTTGTCCATCGCTCTGCTGCCCCGCTCCTCCCGAATGGTAGAGTGATCCGCATGCTCCGCCTCGCCGCTCTCGCCCTGCTGCTTGCC
>VFSW01004786.1_pt1 | contig 20146 bp, 13 predicted proteins | sample 5358111 | NCBI WGS metagenome assembly VFSW01 (sample SAMN11554181, study PRJNA540505) | mine drainage metagenome | isolation source: sediment from site ElyBrook_90M | place: USA: Ely Copper Mine, Vershire, VT | collected 2017 | reverse complement strand
CCGTATCCGGGCAAACCGAGATGCACTCCATGCACTGCGTGCAGTTCTCAGGAATGTAGAGCGGAGTTTCGCGGCGGGCAACGTATTTTGAGGCGGTGTCGCCGGTAGCTGCGGCAATCACGCCCATCGCCGAGAGCGGCGTGGAGGGCTGATCGTAACCGAAGTTCGAGCGGAACTCCGCGTCAAACGTGGCAACGCTGCTGACAGGCGGACGAGTAGCCTGTCCAGCGGGAGGCGGTGTGGAGCGGCAACCGGTGCCGCAAGAGCCGCCGGCGGTGGCCAGCTCAAGAATGGGCATCAGCGCCTGGCCGCGCAACGTGGAGCGATCGGCAGCGCTCAGCTCGCCGATCTTGATCTCCTTCACGCGCTCGAAGCCCTGCAACATGACTTCCATGTTGGACTGAACGACCGCGTCGCCGAACTTGCCAAACTTTTTCACATACTGCTTGTGCACGACCTCGCGGAACTGCTCCTGGGTGATGCCGAACTCCTCAAGCAGGCTGCTGACCGCGAAGAACGCGCCCAGAAATGCGTTGCCCTGCATGCGCAGTTGCAGATCGCCGCGGTCGGTGGCCTTGCGGGCAATATCGAAACCGGGCAAGGTGAAGACGCGAATGTTCTTTTCGATGATCTGGCTGCGCGCCCACAGGGGCAGCCGCTCCCAGGCCTGCTCACCTTCCTCGTCCGACTCCCAAACCAGGCTGCCGCCCTCCTGCATGCCGTCAAGGGGGTTGGTGTGGGTAAAGGCCTTGGGATCGCAGCAGAGAACCGTGGTTACGTGACGCAGGTCGCAGTTGACGCGGATGCGATCCTTGGCCGCCACCATAAAGTAGCTGGTCGGAGCGCCCTTCTTTTCCGAGCCGTACTTGGGATTGGCGCTGACGTGGATCACTTCCTTGGGGTTGCCCAGCTCATCGCGCTCGCCGTCGCGCTCAAAGATCAGGTCGTTGAGGTCGCCGAGGATGGCGCCCAGGTTCTTGCCAGTGGTGATGGCTCCCCAGCCGCCAATAGAGTGGAAGCGTACGGCCACCGCGCCCTCGGGCAACAGCGATGGCTTTTCGTCGCAGGTGACCGCATAGGGGTGATCGATTCCGAGGACGAAGAAGTTCGCGCCGTCGGCCGCAGTCTTGCCGTCCTTGCGAGCGCGGCCTGCGGTGGCAAATTCGTATGCGCCAATGATGTGCTCGGGGCGGAAGTCGCGCGAGCCCAGGCCATAGCTGCCGTTGAAGATGTTGGGCAGTTCGCTCGGGGAGATCGCGGGCAGGCCCTCGGCCGCCGGATGGCCCTCGTACTGCACGGCCTTCGACAGCGCGGTGCGAATGTCGCGTCCCAGCGGATTGTCGCCGGACAGCGCCTCGTCGGTCCGCTCCAGAATGATGACGTTCTTCTTGCCCTTGAGCGCGGCCACAATGGCGGCCTCGGGGAAGGGGCGAATCACGTTGACATGAATTGAACCGACTTTGATGCCGCGTGTCTGGCGCAGGTAGTCGACCGCGGCCTCGATGTTTTCAGCGGCCGAACCGAGCGAGACAAAGACGGTATCGGTGTCGTCGGTCTTGTACTTGCTGATGAGGCCGTAGCGGCGGCCGGTCAGTTCGGCAAACTTTTCGTAGGCTTCTTCAAGGAACTGCAGAATCGGTTCGGCAAAGTTGTTGCGCCGGGCAACAATGCCCTGCATGTAGTGTTCCTGATTTTGCACCGGCCCCAGCAGAATGGGGTTGGTGAGGTCGATCATCTTGGGGACGCGGCGCCGGGTGGGCCCGAAGAGAACGCGCTGCGCCTCGGTGGGGCAATCGATGATGTCTTCGGGAGCGCCCAGATATTCGCGGATAAGTTCCGATTCATGCTTATAAAAAGTACGTTCCAGATGGCTGGTGAGGAACCCATCCATGATGTTCATGCCGGGGGTAAGGCTCAACTCAGTCACGCGGCGCAGGATGAGCGCCTGGTCGGCGGCCTGCTGCGCGTCCTTGCCGAAAACCATGATCCAGCCGGTGTCAAGCGCGCCATAGATATCGTCGTGGCCGCAGTGCACGTTCAGGGCATGCTTGGTGAGCGCGCGCGCGCCCACCTCCAGCACCATGGTGGAACCCTTGCCCGGCGCGTGGTAATCCTGCTCGACGCCGTAGACAACGCCCTGGCCGGAGGTGAAGTTGACCACACGCTTGCCGCAAACCGAGTGGGCAATGGCGCCGCCCTGGGCCGCGTGCTCGCCCTCGGTCTCAATGGCGATGGTGTTGTGCCCGAAGACGTTCAGGTGGCCTTCAGCATAAGCCTGCTGAAAGAGCTCGCCGCCCTCGGTGGAAGGCGTAATCGGATAAAAGACGCCGGCGTCAGCGATGCGCGTCTCGGTGTGGTACGAGACGAGCTGATTTCCGTTTGCGGTAACCCGGATGCCGGGATAACGAGCAGCTACCTTCATAAAACCCCCTCTGTGCTTCCCTTGCCTGTTTCCGTCCATTCGCTGGACGGCGCAGGCCGATTCCAGTTCGGTCTTCACATCGCTCGACGGCCCCGCATCCGGCGGAGCGTCAAGAATCTTCACTGTGCGCGGCGGCGGTTCGTTCACATTGAAAGGCGGCTTCCGCCGTCACGCCGCTGCGGCACATTCCCTTCCCGTTCGCGCCTGTCTTGGGCGTGTCCGGTCCGCGCACTCTATTCCATTGGTCCACTGGCCAGCTGTCTGCAAAGCCCGTGACCGATTGCCCCAGTAAGTCTAATGGCCGAAGTGGAGAACGGGAAACTCCAGGGGAAGATTCCCAGTAAAACGGCCTGTATATAAGTATGCTCCCTTCAAGAAGAATTTGGAGACGCTGTCCCAACTTATGGGATACATGTTTCACGTCCTCAAAATAGGGCTCCTTTCGGGCGCTGTTCCATGCACCCGTCCCGCCCGGACTATACTTGGACCGGCTTCAGGAATCGTCCACAAGGCCACGGAATGCAAGAGACAAATCTGCAATCAAGCCAACCGTTTGCCCGCTATCCCAGCCTGACCGGCCGCGCCGTGCTGGTGACCGGCGGCGCCACGGGCATTGGCGAGTCCATCGTAGCCCACTTTGCACGGCAGGGTTCCCGGGTCGCCTTTCTCGACGTTCAGGATGAACCGGCCAGCGCGTTGGTGAAGACGCTTACAGCGGAGGGCTTTCCCGCGCCGCTCTACATCCGCTGCGACCTGACCGATATGGATGCTTTGCAGGCGGCTGTGGCGCAGGTGCTGACCGACTTTGGCACCGTGGACGTGCTGGTGAATAACGCAGCCAACGACCAGCGCCACACCATCGAGGAAGTGACCCCGGCCTATTGGGACCGGTCGATCGCCACCAACCTGCGCCCGCAGTTCTTCACCGTTCAGGCGGTACTGCCGGCGATGCGCAAGGCCAGACGCGGGTCAATCATCAATATGAGCTCGATCTCGTGGATGATTCCCTCCACCGGGGTGCCTCTTTATGTGACGGCCAAGGCGGCCATTGTGGGGCTCACGCGCACGCTGGCGCATGAGTTGGGGCCGGACAACATTCGCGTGAACGCCGTGCTGCCCGGCGCTATTGCCACCGAGCGCCAGAGGCGGCTATGGTACACGCCGGAGTACAAAGCGGAGATTCTGGCGAGCCAGGCGCTCAAGCGCGAGATTCAGCCCGATGAAGTAGCGCGGCTGGTGCTGTTTCTGGCCGCCGACGACTCCAGCGCCATCACCAACCAGAGCTATGTGGTGGATGGCGGATGGGTTTAGGACATTTCGGGCTGCACCAGCGAATGAGGGCGCGTAGTCCTCGCAATCGGAGATTCGGTCATGCAAAAGCACAATAAGGCTTCGCACCTTGCAGTTGCGTCATTGCTCTCGACCCTGTTGCTGGCAGGTGGCGGCGTTTGCGCTTACGGCCAAACGCCGGCCGCCCAGTCCCGATTCTCCGGTGAAGAAGCCGGCACAAGACCTGCGTCCGCCAACTATCAGCAGGTGCAGCAGCGCCTGTCACAGGGCTGGAACACCTGGGACGTGCACAGTGTTGCCACACAGGTGTTGCTGCCCCAGGGGCTAGCGATTCATGTCGGGCTCAAGCACAACTCCACCGAGGGAGGCGACGCATTTCTACAGGACGCGCTGATCGGCAGGCTCACGCCGGGCGCGGAGCAGGTAACTCCCGGGCCGCACTCGTGGGACGGGAGTTACACCGACCTGCGCATTTCGTGGAAGGGACATAGCTGGCGCCTTCAAAGCGCCCGTGAGGGCGGTGACCTGCTCCTGCTGGCCAACCCGCTGCCGTCGCAGACGACCTCGGCCCTTCCGCCCACCATCGTCTTCTCAGTTGACTTCCTGTGGAACCGTCCGGGCACGACGCTCAAAGAGACAGACTCAATTGAGGCCCGCAGCGCATCCGGCGTGGTGCCTGTCTATTGCACCTGCACTGCGCCGCAGACCAAGCCGGAGAGTGAATTAATTGAAATTCCCGTGGGCGGTCCGTATTTTGCAGCCGACCTGACCGGGCCCGTTGGTGTAAGCACCGGCAAGCGCCGCACTCTGCCTGAGATTGAAATGGCAATTGCCCGGCAGGAGCAGGCTTACCGGCAGTCGATCGCGGCGGCGGGCACCAATGGTCCGATTATGGATGCGATCGAAACGACCCTGGGCTGGGACACGATCTACGAGCCAAGCAAGCAGCGGGTTGTCTCGCCGGTGAGCCGCGGGTGGAGCGTCTACTGGGGCGGGTATGTGATCTTCGACTGGGATACTTTCTTTGCGGCCACGATGGCGGGCATCGGCGACCGCGATCTGGCTTATGCGGACGCGATAGAAACTCTTCGCGAAGAGACCGCAGAGGGCTTTGTGCCAAACTACGCGCGGGCCGGCGGCTGGAAGAGCTTTGACCGCGCGGAGCCGCCGGTAGGCGCAATCACCGTCCTTGGCTTATACAAAAAGTATCAGGATCGCTGGTTCCTTGAGGAGACCTTCGCGCCCTTGCTGCGCTGGAACCTCTGGTGGGCTGAACATCGCGACATACAAGGTTATCTGGCCTGGGGCAGCGACGGGGAGAACAAGCCAGGGAACCTGGACGATAACACGCGAGGCACCCGCGCCGGCGCAATTCTGGAATCGGGTCTGGATAACAGCCCTATGTATGACGCAACGACGTATAACTCCCAGTCGCACCTTCTAGAGTATGCCGATGTAGGCCTGATGAGCATGTACATCGCCGATTGCGACGCGCTTGCAGAGATTGCCAAGGAGCTGAACAAGCCAACCGAAGAGAAAGAGCTAAAGGAACGCAGCGCTCGCTACCGTGCCAAGCTGGCAACGCTGTGGGACGAGAACACAGGTATCTTTCTCAACAGGGATCTGCATACCGGGCAATCCAGCATGCGGCTTTCGCCCACTAACTTCTATCCTATGCTGGCTCATGCGGCCACAGCGGATCAGGCCAAGGTGATGATTGAAAAGCATCTGCTTAACCCCAAAGAGTTCTGGGGCGAGTGGGTTATTCCTTCCATCTCTTTTGACGACCCGGCCTTCCATGATCAGGACTACTGGCGGGGAAGAATCTGGGGGCCGATGAACTATCTTGTTTATCTAGGTTTGTGTAACTACGACGACGCAAAGGTTCGCAAGGAGTTTGCGGATAAGTCCTATAACTTGTTCCTGAAGGAATGGAGCGAGAAGGGCCATGTGCATGAGAACTACAACGCCATCACCGGCACCGGCGACGACGTATTGAGCAGCGATCGCTTTTATCATTGGGGAGCGCTTTTGGGATACGTCGAGTACATGGAACAGAGCCTGCCGGGAAAGTGATCAAGCGGCGCCGGCAACAAATCGACTGCGAATACCAGGACATGCGGGGCCGCTAGCCCGCCGTAATGACTTAAGATTCTCCCGGGGAGTAAATTGCCATGTTTTCTTTCGTCAAACAGAGCCGCCGTTACCCGCTTCAGGGTATTGCTCTTGCAGTTTTTGTAAGCGTTTGCGGTGTTATGTTGTTTGCGAGCCGCGCCACGGCTCAAAGTGCCGCCGACGCTGCCAAGATCGCCGCGAATCTGCAGCCCGAGTCGCAGGCCGTCATCGAGAAGCTTTCCGGCCTGCAAGAGCTACCTGACGGCGCCTGGAAGATGCACGCCGGCGACCTGGCCCACGGCGAGGCCGTGAACCTGGACGAAAGCGGCTGGCAGGCGATAACCAAAGGAAGCAAGGCTCCCAATGCCGCGGTGTGGTTTCGCCAGACGTATCAGGTGCCGGACACACTGAATGGCTACGACCTGAGCGGCGCGCGCATCTGGTTCCAGTTCCACGCCTCCGCCAACGGACCGATGCCGCAGATTCTCTACTTCAACGGCCGGCGTGTCGCGCTTGGCGACGATCTGGAGCCTGTGGTTCTGTTTGACGAAGCCAAGCCCGGCGAAAGAGTAACCGTGGCCGTGAAACTGTTGCACACCGTGGACGCAAAGACCTTTCGCGGCGCAACGCTGCGCATCGACTTTCCCGAGAGCCGGCCGAATCCGGAAGATTTGCGACTGGAGTTTCTGTCGGCGGCGCTGCTGGTTCCCTCGCTCGCGCCGAACGACGCCAGCCAGATGGCGACGCTCAACAGCGCCATCCGCACTGTGGACCTGTCGGCCCTCGACGCCCACGACCAGGCAAAGTTCGATGCCAGCCTGAAGTCGGCGCAGGCCAAGCTCGAAGCCCTCAAACCGCTCTTGCAGCGGGTCACCTTCCACCTCACCGGCAACTCGCATATCGACGCTGCCTGGCTTTGGCCGTGGACCGAAACGGTGGACGTGGTGAAGCGCACCTTCGGCACTGCGCTGCAACTGATGTACGAATACCCGGAGTACACCTACACCCAGTCTGCCGCGGCCTATAACGAGTGGATGGCGCAGAAGTATCCCGACATGAACCGCGAAATTTTCCGGCGCATCCAGCAAGGCCGCTGGGAGATCGTGGGCGGCATGTGGGTTGAGCCTGACCTGAACATGCCCGACGGCGAATCTCTCGTTCGGCAGTTGCTGGTGGGCAAACGCTGGTACAAGCAGGCCTATGGCGTGGACGTGAGGATCGGCTGGAATCCTGATTCGTTTGGATACACGTGGCAATTGCCGCAGATCTTCAAGAAGAGCGGCGTGGACTACTTTGTAACCCAGAAGATGGCCTGGAACGACACCAACCAGTTGCCGTTCAAGTTTTTCTGGTGGGAGTCGCCGGACGGATCGAAGGTGCTGACGTACTTTCCCCACGACTACGCCAATAACAATCTGAACCCGGTGCGGCTAGCTCGAGATTTCACCATCGCCCACAAAGAAGCCACCGGGCTGCCCGGCATCCTGGACCTGTACGGCATCGGCGACCACGGCGGCGGACCCACGCGCGCCATGCTGGACGAGGGCTTCCATTGGGCTGCGCCGGGACATGTAACGCCGAAGATCGAGTTCGGCACGGCACAGCCCTACTTCACGTGGTTTGAAAAGCAGATTGCTCCTGACAGCCCGGAGTGGAACTACCAATCCATTGCCAAGGGCTACACGCCTCCGCCGCTGGTGCCGGGCAAGGTGGACATTCCGACCTGGAAGGCCGAGCTTTACTTTGAATACCATCGCGGCGTGTTTACCACGCAGGCCAACCACAAGCGGAACATGCGCGAGAGCGAAGAGGAGATGCTCAACGCCGAGAAGTGGGCGTCTCTGGCGTGGCTGGATGGGAATATGTACCCCGGAACGGAGTTGACCGAAGACTGGAAAAAGGTGCTCTTCAACCAGTTCCACGATCTGGCCGCGGGGTCGGGGATCGGCGTCATCTATAAGGACGCGCAGAAGGACTACGACGTGGTCCGCTGGTCCACGGATGAGATCAAGGCCGGTGCGCTGGCGACGGTGGATGAGCGGATCAACACCCTCGGCAAAGGCATTCCGGTTATCGTGTATAACCCGCTTGGATGGGAACGGTCGGGCGAAGTGAGTGTCCGCCTGCAGTTTGCGCAGGTTGGCGAATCCGGCGTCTCCGTCTCGCCGGATAATGTGGTTGCCGACTCGAAGATCGACAAGAAGACCGGCCTGGCCGATTTGAAGATCCAAGTTGCAAGGGTTCCCGCGCTGGGCTACAAGGTGGTCTGGGTACAACCCACCAATGCAGGCGACAGTGAACATGCAAAGGGCCCGAGCGCGAATCAAACCGAGCAGTCCATCACGCTCGAAAATGAGGCTCTGCGCCTGACGGTCGACAAGCAGACTGGATGCATCACGAGTCTGTTCGACAAGAAGTCCAAATTTGAGACCCTGGCGCCGGGCGCATGCGGAAATGAACTCCAGGCATTCAAGGACACGCCAAAGGACTATGACGCATGGAATATCGATCCCGGCACGTTGGATCAGGCGCCGACGGTTCTCACTCAGGGTGCTTCGGTCCAGTTGATCAAGGTCGATGGATTGAATCCGGCGATTCGTGTGTTGCATACCTGGCAAAACTCCAAGTTCGTGCAAACCATCAGCCTGGGAAGCTGGGAGTCCGGCCAGCTGGACAACGACAGCCAGCTCGACTGGCACGAGACGCACGTGCTGCTCAAGGCGGCCTTCCCGCTGGAGGCAACCAGCAACTTCGCTACATACGAGATTCCCTACGGAACCATCGACCGGCCCACCACGCGCAACAATAGTTGGGAAAAGGCGCAGTTTGAGGTTCCCGCCATGCGCTGGGCCGACCTTGCAGGAATGGGCCCCGATGGCAAGGTGCATGGGCTGAGCGTTCTGAACCAGACCAAGTACGGCTACGACGCCGTGGGCAACCTGCTGCGGCTCACGCTGCTGCGCTCGCCAGTGTGGCCCGATCCCGAGGCTGACCGCGGGCACCATGAGTTCCACTATGCCCTTTATCCGCACGCGGGAACCTGGAAAGATGCGCTCACCGTCCGCCACGGCTATGAGTACGACTATCCGCTGACGGCGGTGGCGACGACGGGACACCCCGGTTCGCTGCCCGCCGAGAACTCCTTTGCCTCGGTTACGCCGGAGAACGTGGTGCTGACCGCCGTTAAAAAGGCCGAGGATGCAAAAGGCCTCATCTTCCGCGTGTATGAGTGGGCGGGCAAGGAGTCGACGGTCGAGTTCCACGTGCCGCCGGGGGCCACCGGAGCCACCGTTACCAACCTGATGGAGAAGCCGGAAGGCGATCCGCTGCAAGTTACAGGCGACGTGGTGAAGACCCCCATCCACCCCTATGAGATTCTGACCATCCGGGTGAATTACCCCAACGGCGGGCCCAGACTATAGGAGCCGGGTGTCCCTTTGAGCAAAGTGTCTACGCGCAGGTAGTCGGTTCTTGGGCAGGTGCCTGCCTGCGCGTGGTCGATTCGGAGTTGTTGTCGCATCGCACGATCCCGTTTGGTACTCTACCGGTAGGGAGCCTTCTCCATGAACATTACTTCCCCGTTCTTCGTCGTCCCCGTCATCGTGGCCGTCTTTGTGACGGCGATTCTCTTCGCCACCAGCAGCAAGGAAGACGGCCACTCGACCCACTGATCACTGATCACGGCAGCTCGCGCAGGCGCACCAGCACTACCGCCTGCCGCGGAAGCGTGAGATCGATCGTGGCCTTTCCGTCACGGACCGAAACAGCGTGGTCTGGCACCGTCTGTTCGAGAGCGGCAGCTTTTTGGAGTTGCGCCGTCTGCTCTGCGGTGGGGTGAGCAGGACTGCCCATCTGCTGCCAAACCCGGTACGCATTGCTGTGCGTCGCGTCCATGCGGAACTCTGTGGCCTCAGCATCCCTGGCGCGCAGTCCGTCGACGGCCAATTGCACGTGTGCAGCCGGAGCGGCAACGTCGGCGTCGTGATAGTTCCACACCAGCACATCCACCTCTCCGCCGTTGCGCGTGGCCACGACGTTCACGTCGGAAGCGCCCGTTACGCTGTTGGCCAGAACCTGCGCCAGCGGCAGCGCTCCGCTGCTTTCCGTGGCAACCCAAGTCGCACCCGGCTTTCCGCCGCCCAGCATTCCGAGCATTCTGAAAGCGTTCAGCACCGGCTTGTCGATACCGTTGGTGGCGAGTGAACGAAATCCGGCAAAGGTCGGTTGATCCTCAAACTCGAAGGCCCAGGTAACCGCACCTTCGACGTTCACACCGTACTCTCGGGCCAGCTCATAGGTGCGCAGTGTCGCCTCAGCAACGCTGACCCCATAGAGAGGCCCGTTGCGGTAGCCCTCCTGGCTTCCCTGGCAGGCGGCGCAGCCTTCTGGATCACTTTCCCCAAGGATGATGGGCGTGTGCTTCCACTCAGGATAGCTGGCGATTACCTGCATGCCGCGCTCAACGGCGCGCAACTGCGTCCCGATGCTCATCACTACCCACCCCGGCGACGAAGACCTGTCGTCGGGGGCCCCGGTTACATGGCCCCCCATAAACTTCGGGCTGCCCTTGGGGTGGTAGCTGATAAAGTCAAGCGGCGCGCCGACGCCTCCCGTCGCGGCATTGGCGCCGTGGGCGCAGTGATCCAGGAACTGGCGCAGAAAGTCCTCGGAGTGGCCGGAATGGATGCCGGTGGCCTCGGGGCCGCCGATTTTTGCGCCTGGCAGCGCCTGGCGAATGGCCGCGGCGGTCAGGTCGTAGAGCCGGTCATACTCCGCGGGGGTGCCGTGCCAGTAGCCGATGTCGGGCTCGTTCCACACCTCCCAAAGCCAGGTGGAGGTCTGGCTGCCGTAGCGCTCACGCAGATGGGTTACATAGGCCAGGACGAGCTTTGACCACTTGACCTCGTCTTTGGGTGGATAGGTCCAACCGGTGAAGATGTCCCCCTTGGGAAAGGTGTGGCGGTAGGGTTCCGGGTGGGTGGAGAGCGCCTGTGGCATGAAGCCGATCTCGACCAGAGGGCGCACATGCGCGGCTATGAGTGCGTCGAAGATGCGGTCTGTAATCGTGAAGTTGTAGACCGGCGATCCATCGGGCCGTTCGGTGTAGACATTGGTCGAGCCCCACTTGAGCGAACCCTCGCCGTTGCCGGTGGTGAGCAGGTTGTGAGGGCGAAAGTAGACCGGAACCGGACTGAGCGCTGCCACCTCGCCCAACAGCCTTTTGCCGTTGGGCGCATAGAGATAGTTTGGCTCGTCAGCGCCAAAGTAGTTCCAGATGGGCGTGTAGGGGGCAGTGGGCCGGTCTGAATGCACATGCATGACGACCGGCGCGGCCTGAACCTGTGGTTGAGGCTGGGCTTGGGCGAAGAGCGTCGCAGGAGCCGGAAGAGCCAAAGCCAGCAACCAGATGCACACCCGGGGAAGCGTATTCTTCATGCGCTCCACGATACCATCGTCCATCGCACAGGCTGGAATTTCGCGGGGAAATCTGAAAGCGCCGCCGCCCTTTCTTGTGTTGTGCATCGCGCCTCTATACCGAATAGGAGCCCGCCCGCTTGGGAAAGTGGTAAAAAGGTGTTGCCGCGGACAAGGCGATTTGAGGAACCATTTGCCGGGTGCGGGCGTACTAGACGGGAAGAGGGCGATTGCCATGATGGATAGAGCAGCATGTTTGGTGGCAGGGCTGGCGCTGCTGACCGGGATATCGGGGTGCAGGGTGCATGTGGAGAAGGGCGCCAACGGAGAGGACAAGAACGTCCAGGTGGATACTCCATTCGGCGGTGTGCATGTAAACACCGACCAGACCACAGCCGCCGACCTTGGTCTGCCGGTCTATCCCGGCGCCGAGGCAATGAAGGGTGACGACAAGCACGAGTCGGCAGATGTGCACATGGGCTTTGGGGAGTGGCAATTGAGGGTGCGGGCGGTCACGTACTCCACTACAGATTCCCAGGAAAAGGTAACTGCGTTTTACAAGAAGGCACTGGGCCGGTATGGCGATGTCATCACGTGCCAGGGCAGCTCGCCGGTAGGCACGCCCACGGTTACGGCTGAGGGACTGAACTGCGCCGATGACGGCAAGCACCCCAAGATCCGCATCAACGGCGCCGGAAATGGCGTCGCAGCAAAGAACGAGCTTCAGTTGAAGGCCGGATCAAAGCGCCACCAGCATGTTGTGGGCTTTGAGGATCCCAAGGGCGGCAAGATCCGGTTCACCCTGGTGGCTCTGGATTTGCCCGCGGGGATGGACGACAACGGGGGCAAGAGCGACTAGAGCAGGTTCAGAGAGAGAAAAAAGCAGATCCACGCACATTTGATGGCCGGCCGTGGAGGAATTTGCCCTAGAATTCCACCAATCGGTAAACATCTCCTCCTGCACTGGAGCCATCTTCAATGCCCACACACGCTCTTCGTCTTTTCCCCACGGCGCTGCTGGCCGCCGCAGTGGCACTGCATGCCGCGGACAAGCCCAAACCCGCCGCAGCAGCGCCAGCCGACCCTTACACCGAGGTGCAGCCCACTAGCGAGTCGTTGGACCTAAACATGTACCAGCGGATTCGCGACGAAGGGCTGAACCACTCGCATGTGATGGAGTTCGCCACAGCGCTGATGGATGGCATTGGCCCGCGCCTGACAGGCTCACCCAACGCGATGAAGGCCAACGAGTGGGCGCGCGATACGCTGACCAAAATCGGCATGGAGAACGCGCACCTGGAGGATTGGGGTGAGTTTGGCTTGGGTTGGCAGCAACTGAATACCTGGGCCCGCATGGTTGAGCCAGACACTGCGATGCTGATTGTGCAGGCGACGCCGTGGTCGCCATCGACTCCCGGCCCTGTCACGGGCGACGTGGTCTTCGTCAACATTCAAAACGAGAAGGATTTTGATCAGTACAAGGGCAAGCTGGCCGGAAAAGTCGTCCTCTATGGCCCCATGCGCGACGTTCCGCCGTTGGACAAGGCCCTGTTCGAGCGGTATAGCGAAAAGGAACTCGATGACATCGCGGAGTTCCCGGTAAGTGCGAATGCGACCGGGCTGTCACCGGCAATGCAGACCTACCTGCGTAACTACATTGAACGCATGCGGCTGATCGACAAGGTGGCGCAGTTCTTTTATGACGAGAAGGTGGCGGCGGTGATCGAACCGAGCCGTGACGGCAAAGACGGCGGCGGCTCGGGCGGAACGTTTTTTGACGACAACGGCGCCACGCTGGGCCGTAAACCCTACGTTGCTGACCAGCAGGTGAAGACGCCGGTGGTGGTGGCAGCCATTGAAAGCTATGGACGCCTTTACCGCCTGACACAGGCGCACGTCCCCGTTAGTGTGCAACTGGATGTGGAGACCAAATTCACAGGCGAGCACGAACACGGCTATAACACGGTGGCCGAGATTCCCGGCACTGACCCCAAGCTGAAGGATCAGGTGGTCATGTTGGGCGGCCATCTGGATAGCTGGATCGCCGGCACGGGCGCTACCGACAATGGTGCTGGAACGGTTGTTGCTATGGAGGCGGTCCGCATCCTTAAGGCACTGGGAGTGAAGCCGCGACGGACGATACGCATTGCGCTGTGGACCGGCGAAGAGCAGGGTATCTTTGGCTCCAAGGGCTATGTGACGCAACATTTCGGCTCGGCCAAACTCTCAACGGCACCGGACCAACTGGCGTTGCCGGAGTTCATGCGACGGGCCATTGGCCCACTGGAGGTGAAGCCGGAACAGAAGCTCATCTCCGCCTACTTCAACGTGGACAACGGGACGGGCAAAATCCGAGGCGTCTACCTGCAGGGCAACGCTGCCATCGCGCCGATCTTTGCCCAGTGGATCGCTCCGCTGAAAGACCTGGGCGTGACCACGCTGACGATGCGGAACACCGGCGGTACCGATCACCTGAGCTTCGATGCGGTGGGCATCCCCGGGTTCCAGTTCATCCAGGACATGATGGACTACGCAAGCCGGACCCATCACTCGAATGAAGACGTGGAGGAGCGACTGCAACCCGCAGACCTGAAACAGATGGCCACCGTTGAGGCCATCTTTGTGTACAACGCGGCGCAGCGCAACCAGATGCTGCCGCGCAAGCCACTGCCCAATCCCGACCTGGAGGAGAAGCAGCGCGCGCCGCTGGAGGGCATCTTCCCCGGCGCAGTTCCGACAATGGAACCGGAGAAGAAGTAGCGGCCCGCACGATGCCGCTCTGCAACCGGCCCGCTCCGATTTTTTCCTCACGTCAGAGCGGGCTTTTTGGCTGTTGGCCCTCCACAAATTAACCGGGCGACGAAGCCTTGAAAGAACCGGCCTCCGCAGTCGCCTTGGCCGCATGCAGATGCAGGTCAATGGTGGAGTAAAGATACTGGCGAAACAGCCATGAGCCTCTCCGCGAAACCATGGATTCTGCTACACTAATTCAAGCGCATCAAGGGAACCAACGCGCCAGGCCGCGCCCAACGATACGCACCCGTAATCCGTGTTCGGGGAGTGGCTCAGCCTGGTAGAGCACCTGGTTCGGGACCAGGGGGTCGGAGGTTCGAATCCTCTCTCCCCGACCAACTAAATGCCTTATTATCAATCAGATAAAAGTACCTTTGTAGCGAACGCCTTTTGCTAGGTCACCCAAAAAGTCACCCATAACAAAGGGTGGCCCGATTATCGAACCTTCATTCGTACGGTCTGAATTGCCCCGAAATCAAATCCGATATTCCTTCGACGGCAGCCTTCCTCTGTTCCCACCATGTTCCGGTGTAGATATTCTGGGTGACATCCACGGTTGAATGCCCCATGTTGTCGCGGGTCACTTCGGGGCTTGCACCCGTCCTCATGGAAAGGCTGGAGTGCAGGTGCCTGAGGTCATGGAACGTGCAGTGTGGCAGCTTCAACTTTTCTAGAGTGGGCTTCAGATGACGTTTGAGCAGGTTGCGCCTGTTAAGAGGTGCGCCATTGCGAGCGCAGAATACAAGGTCATCTGGCTTACGGTACTTCGTGTCCTTCCACGCAGCTTCCAGGCACTTCCTCATGGCTGCATTCAAGGGAATCTCACGGTCACCGGCATCGGTCTTCGTATCATCGAATTCTCCTTCATAGAAGCGTTCCGAAATCTGGATACGGCCCGTCTGAATTCTCTTCCACCTCAATGCCGCAACTTCTCCGAACCGTAGCGAGCCGTTAATCATGAGGGTGGCAATTGCATTCGTGGGACTGGGCAGGGCTTCCAGTAGATTCCGAATCTCGGCAGGGGTCATCAGGCTATGTTGCCTCCGTAGCAAGCGAGGCAGACGAACTCCAACCACAGGATTCTCCTGAAGCAATCCCCAGCGCTTGCCCTCATTGAGAACGACACGAAAGCATCCGTGAAGATTACGAATGGTCTTCGGTGCCAGATTCGTTTGCGCATTGATGAAATCCTGCACGGCAACCCGCCGAATCCGATTGAGCCTTGTGTCGCCGAATTTGGGTATGAGATATGTGTCGAGATAGAAGTCGTAATTCATGCGGGTCGAATTCTTTAGATGGCAAGCCATTTTCTCCCTATACATCTTCGCCAGCGAAGCGAACGTATCATCATCGTTGGAACAGAGCTGGGGTGAATTGTTCCTTTCGTTCACCTGCTCCATGAATTCATCCGCATTCTTCTGGGCTTCCCTTTTGGATGGCACATACTGCTTCGACCATTTCTTGCCGCGCTTCGTGCGCGATGTGGTGGTGTAATCCCAGTAATCGATCCTCCACTTGTCCCCCGAAATCCTTTACCCTCGTATCCTGACAAGGTGCTCCATCACCGACTTCGGGGATGCTGACCGGATACCCGGTGCCGAGCGACATTGCTTCAGCAAAGGTACTTCTACATCAGTTCTTTGAAGTGGCCGCCCCACAAATTCGCTCCGAGTGGGCATTGGAATTGGTCAATTGGATCAAGAGCGAATTTCTAACTCCCGATGATTCATCTTTAGAGGAACTCTCATGACCCTTCGAATTAAATCACGCCTGTTTCTCTCGGAACTAGAGTTTATGGCAAGCTGCGTAGACGACGGAACGCTAGCTAGGTACTACACGGATTATGGAAGGCTGAACATCGTGGCGCGCAACGGCTCGATGACAATTCGCAGTGTCGTTCCGTTGGTGGAAAAAGAGGCAAAGGCAACGTTTAGGGCGAACGTCCTAGAGCGTATTTCATAAATAGGTTCGGCCTCAAAGCGGTGACTTACTTGTGAGGCGGGCGAGTTGTTGATCATCTGCCATGAGGAATCGGCAGAAACTGTTGACCGACGAGCAATGGGAGTTGATCGAGCCGCTGTTTCCCAAGCCACGGCGGCGGAAAGACAATCGGGGGCGACCATGGGCATCCAATCGAGCGTGTTTGGGAACCCTGGATGCCGAAGGGCTACTGCGATGGGACGAAGCTTTCCTGGATGGGAGCTTCGCTCCCGCCAAAAAGGGGGCGCCGCAGTCTGCAAAACCAAGCGCGGTAAAGGCACAAAGTGGATGGTACTGGGAGACGGTCAAGGTATTCCGCTGGGAGTTCGGCTGGAAAGTGCCTGTCCGGCAGAGGTTACGCTTGCGGACGCCGCACTCCAAGAAGTCCGCGTCCCCAGACCTAAAGGGCAGCTGCGGCAAAATCCAAAAGGGTGATCGCCGACCGTGGCTATGACTCCGATCCCCTGCGCAAAAGATGGAAGAGGCGCGGCATTGAATTGATCTCCCCATACAGGAGCAACAACAAGGAACGGAAATATCATGACGGCAGGAAATTGCGCCGCTATAAACGTCGCTGGATCATTGAGAGAACCAATGGATGGCTCGGCCAATTCCGACGTATGCTGGTCTGCCATGACCATCTCCTCTCCATCTACCGAGCCTTCTTCTATCTCGCCTGCATGTGGATCACGCTGCGCAAATGTTTATGAAATTCGCTCTAGCTTGCCGTCGGAAAATACCTGATTCCTGGTCGCGATTGGCGGCAGTAAAAGAGATAGGTCGCGCTCTCCGGGCGGGACGACGACCTGAAACCGGTACCAGCCGTAGCCGCTATAGCCGGGATAGCCTTGCTCGGCCCAGTCTTGGTCGGAGCGCAGGAGCGGCCATCGCAAGTCGTCGAAGTTGGGGTTGGCCCACGACGGATCGTCTCCCGTGTGAAAACGTCACTTGCCATCGAGAGACGCGACTCGCTCGCGCCCAGTGATGAGGCTGAAGGTTTGCGCGTGCAGTCTGCCGTACGTGCAGGCAAGAAACAACACCAGGATTAGGATTGTCTTCTTCATGCGATGGCCGCTTTGAAGGTCCGTGGTTCGAACCGCACGGTAATATGTTTCCTCGGAGGTCCCACACTACTACTGGGACACAAGGGAGACGGCGGAGATGAACTGAGGAATCATCTCCGCCGCCTGATGGGTGCGATGCAGCACGTGGGTTACTTGCGCTTGAGGACGATAAGGTCGACGGTGTCTGGCGGGAAGGTAGTGGAGATTTTGAGGCTGCCGCCACTCGCGGATTTGTCTTCGACCAGCGCCAGGTTCTGGGTTTTGGAGAGCCGGTAGCGCTGGACGGTGAAAGGCGCGTTGCCCCAGGGGAGATGGCCGACGGTGAGGTTGTAGCCGGCATTGTCCTTGTAGACGATGCCGGTGCGCTGCGGCAGCTCGTTTACCGGGGCTGGCTTGTTTGACTTCGGCTTTGCCGCATGCTCGGCCATGGCCTTCTTGAACATTTCCTGAAGCTCCGGCGACACGTGCATCCTCTTGGGCTTGTAGCCGGGGGGGATTTCGTAGTTGCTGAGGAAGATCTGGACCGTGTGATCGTCGGCCGAACGGCCGGCAAGCGCGGCGAAGCCGTAGGTGTCGGCGCCGGAGACGGCGAGCCGCTGGGGCGTGTCCTGCATCTGGCCCATGGCCTTGAAGGTATAGGCGGTTTTGAAATAGTTGCCCTCAAGATCGAAGAGACCCATCCAGGCGGCGTCGCCGCGATAGAAGATGACGGCGTTGGAGGGGGCGTCCTGGAAGTAAGTGAGAGCGGCGCCGATGAAAGCCGCGTTGTGCGGACCATCCAACTCCGCGTTTGCGACTTCGGTAAAGTCCGGTGTCAGGTTCCATTCGGAGAGAATGCTCTGGGGTTGCGGATAGCCGTGGCCGTCGAGGATCTTGCGGAAGTTGCGGGCCAGGCGGACGCCGTCGTAAGGATCGGCAGAGGCGATGGCGTAGGTGTGCCAGGAGTAAAAGTCGAAGGGGACGTGGTGGGCCTTGCAGTAGTCGAGGAGGCCCTCGCGATAAGGCGAGACGTGGGCGGGATCGGCGATGGCCGGGCCGCCGACCAGCAGGGTGGGATCGACAGACTTGAGGGCGCGAGCGGTTTTTGCGTAGAGGTCGTAGAACTGCTCGGGGGTGCCGGTCCAGAAGACTTCGCCGGGCTCGTTCCAGAACTCCCAGTATTTGATGCCGTAGTGGAAGCCGTGGTCCCAGTCCTGGTTGTAGTGCATGGCCACGTGCTTGACCTCGTCGGCGTATTTGTCGAAGTTGACCGGCGGGCTGGCCTGGGCGCCCCAACTGCGGCCGATGCGGTAATAGACCTTGGCGCCGGCGGCGTGAATGGCGGCCAACACTTTGTCAGTGGGGCCGAAGTTATAGCTGGCGGGATTTTCGGGGTCGCCGTTGGGGTCGGGAAAGATGATGCTTTGATTGCCTGCTTCGACAACGCCGGCGCGCTGCTTGGCATCGGGGATCAGCCAGGTCAGCCAGACGTTATCGACTTTGAATTTGGCGTCGATGTCGGAGGGGCCCATCATGTCGTGGGTGCGGACGAGGCTGGAGCGCAGTTCTTTGTACTGGGGCACCAGGTTGGGCAGGCCGGCCATGACGGGCGTGGGCTGGCCGTTGAGCCCCTGGAAGTCGTGGATCTGTCCGATTACTTTGCCGGCGTCGACGTGCAAAGCGCGATAGCCGGCATGGGCGGGCGGCTGGGCCCATGCGAAGGAGCCCGCCAGCAGAAGCGAGAGAGCTATTCCTGTGCTAGTTTTCATCTGGAGAACTCCATGGCGTTGGTTTCCTCGGAGGTCCCAGAATACTACTACTGGGACCCAAAACCGCGGCGGCCGCGTGCGCGAGCAATCGCCGGCAGTACCCAGTCCCGATCCGATCCCCGCAGTCGGCTAACGCACGCCGCCCTGCGGTGCGCTCATCAGGAAGGAAATGTCCCCGACTGTGTAGAGCACCTTACCCGTGCCCGCAGGAGCTGGCGCGACTTTGCTGCTCCTCACCGTCTCAAACGCGACCACCAGTTGCCGCAGCACTGCCGGAGACGCCACCGGAACATTGTGCGAGCCCAGCACCAGCCTGACCTTCGGCGCCAGCGCCGCCAGTCTCCGGATAGAACGCTCGTACGCCGCCAGATTGGTTTCCGGTCGATACAGCCAGACGGCTCCGGGATAGTAAGTATCCCCGGTGAACAGCAACCGATCGCGTGGCTCAAACAGCGAGATCGCGTCGGGCGTGTGGCCGGGTGTCGCGATAATTTGTAACCGCCGCCCCCCGAGATCGATCCAGTCTCCGTCGTGCAAAAAAGACGAAATCTTCCAAGGTCGCGTCGCGTAGGCCTTTCGATCAAACCCCGCGGGCAAGCTGCCGCAAATTTCACCCGGCTCAATCTCCGCCTGCGCGTCTTCTCTCGATCCCAGCGCATCGTTACGGCTGAAGTCCGTATCCATGCTGTAGACCGTAGCAAATTGCCAGTTGTCGCCCACATGATCGTCGTGCGTGTGCGAGTTGAGCACCACAATGGGCAGTCGAGTCAGCCGGGCCGTCAAGGCTTTCAGGTTGCCTATGCCCAGCCCTGTGTCCCAAAGCAAAGCACGCGTGCTGCCGACGATCAGGAAGCTGATCGCCTCCTCTTCCTGATGCGGCTCGTAGATGGCGAATACCTTCGGAGCAACCCGATAAACCTCAAACCACGAATCCTTCACCGGCACGCGCTCGATGGTCCTGAACGTGGGATGCGGCAGCGCACGGCACCACGCGGGAATCTCTGTCTGTGCTGCCACACCCGAAGCCGCAATAGCCACCCAGAGGAAGCAAAGGCTCAGCACGCGCCCCATCGCTAGGCCGAGCATACCCGCAGGAACCTCCCGCAGCATCGTTCCGCCACTCCCGCCCTGATCTCTCACGCGAACCTCGCTCTCTCTTACCCCGCGGCTGTTGCGCCAGCTACCCCGCGATCGCATTCACACATCGATTGCCATCTCAATCGAACGTCCTAGAGGCTGTTTCATAAACACCGCCTGAGTGTAATCCAGAGGCAGGCGAGGTAGAAGAAGGCCCGGTAGGTGGCAAGAAGATGCTCATG
>VFSW01004785.1_pt1 | contig 20148 bp, 24 predicted proteins | sample 5358111 | NCBI WGS metagenome assembly VFSW01 (sample SAMN11554181, study PRJNA540505) | mine drainage metagenome | isolation source: sediment from site ElyBrook_90M | place: USA: Ely Copper Mine, Vershire, VT | collected 2017 | reverse complement strand
CGCTCGCGCAAGCTCGCCGAGATGGTCGCTAGTCAGCTGCGTCGTCGCTCGGAGGGAGGCCCGCGCCGGGACGAATCGGTCCCGACGGGTCCCCCGCCCGCCACGGCCCGCGCTCGTCCCACCGTTCGTACCCTCGAGGAGTTTCCCGAGGGCGGGGCGCCATGACCCATTCGTCGATCGGGGTCAGCACTCGCAACAGCGACCGCGAGCCCCCGAGGCCCCCGGGACGGATCTCCCGCCGAACGTAACCGGCCTGCTCGAGCCGAACGATCCGACGCCAGAGCGTCGTTGTGGGCAGCGGCCGGAGGCCTTGCGCCCGGGCGATCTCGGCCTCCAGCCGACGTATCTCCCCGAGCCGGGCCGCTCCTTTCCCCGAGGCCACCCCGATCGCGCGGACGCCCCGCGGCTCGACCGATACCCCGACCCCGAGGGCCCGACGGAGCTCGGGACCGAGCGGGCCGCAGCCCGGTCCGAGCAGCTCGCGGCGCAGGAGGTCGAGCGCCCGGCGGGTGCCCCCGCCGTCCTCGACCGCCCGGCGGACGACCCGGCCGACGAGGGCCTCCGGGGCCGGCCGGCCGAGCGCACGGTCGGCCCGGTCGCGGACGATCGCTTCGAGGGTCGGGCCATCGTACGGGCCCAACGACACGAACGGGTCGAACGGGAACCTCTCGCCGACCGAGACCGCGAGGCTCGACAGCGCCTCCGCCGAGCCGGCGACGATCGTCCAGAGTAACGGGAGCCCGTGCTCCCCTTCGGGCAAGAAGCGATCCGGCTCGGCGACCGCCCTCAGGACGGGGGCGAGGTCGGGACCGCCGATCCGCGCGTCGTCGAGCACGAGGACGACCGGGCGCGCGTCCCTTCGGAGGCGCCGGAGGAAGCCGGCGAGGATCTCGACCGTCGAGAAGCCCCGTCCATCGAACCCGTCGTCGAGCCGACGGAGGAGGCTCGAGGCGACCCCGTGCGTGCCCCGCTGGACCGCCGCCCGGCCGTCGACGCTCCGAGGCGCGCCGTCCGCCCGGGCCCTCCGCAACCGGTCGGCGCCCTCCCGGGCGGCCCGCCGCGCGCCGGTCGAGACCCCGGCCCCGCTCGGCCCTTCGACCCCGACCACCCACGGTGGAGGAGCGCGGGGAGCGGGCGGGTCGAGACGCCGCACGACCTCGTCGACCTCCCGCTGACGACCGAGGGCGACGGGAGGGAGCCAGTCGTTCGCGAGCACTTCGGTCCGTACCGCAGGAAGCACGGAGATACTGTATAACTAATTCCTATAAGAATACTGTTTACCGAGACCCGGACCCCTGGAAACTGCTATCGGGCCGGACAGTTCCCCGGGGCGATGGCGCAGTCCCCACCCGGCCGTCCGCTCTCGATCCTCGTCCTGAATCTCCTGGTCGCCCTCGGGGTGGCGGTCGGGCTGTTCGTCGCCTTCTACGCGGTCAACGCCGAGCTCCATCCCGCGGCCGGCTCGACCGCGCTCCTCGCCCTCGAGGCCGGGGCGATCGTCCTCGTGACGGTCCTGGTCGCGCGGGCGGTGACGGCCGCGACGAACGCGTTGCTCGCCCGCCACAACGGGGTGTCGCGCGGCCACGCGGTCCGGCTCTTCCTGAACCTGCTCATCCTGGTCGCGGCGGTCCTCGCCCTCTTCAAGCTCGCCGGGGTCTCGCTCGAGTCGATCTTCCTCGGAAGCGCGCTCGCGGGGATCGTTCTCGGCCTCGCCGCCCAGACGGTCCTCGCGAACGTCTTTGCGGGCCTTCTGCTCGTCGTCGCGGACCCGTTCCGCCCCGGTGACCGGATCAGCCTCGTTTCGTCGAGCTATGGCGCGATCTGGCCGAGCTACCCGCACGAGATGATGTACCCGACCTACTCGGGCACCGTCGAGGACGTCGGTCTCATCTACACCCTCTTGCGGCTCGACTCCGGCAGCTCGGCCAAGGTCCCGAACAGCGTCGTGATCGGGGCGCTGGTCGTCCACACTTCCGCGGGCACGCCCCGGTCCCAGCGGGTCCGGATGACCTTCCCGTCCGCCACCCCCGTGGCGTCGGTCGAGGAGGCCGTCGCCGCGCTCGACCGCGGCGGCGTTCCGAGCCCGGCCGGCTATCCGTCGCCGCGGGTCGAGGTCGCCGACATCGGCCCGACGACCTGGGACGGGGTCGTCGTCCTCTGGACGGCCGTCGCCGAAGAGAACGTCGTGCGGGACGCGGTCCTTCGGACGGTGCTCGCCCGGCTCGCGGCGCCGTCTCCGAAAACCGACTCCGATCCTCGGGGACGGCCGACTGCTTAAATTCGGACGAAGCTCCGCCGGACCGAAATGACGTATCGGGTGACGTTGATCCCGGGGGACGGGATCGGACCGGAGGTCACGGACGCGGCACGCCTCGTGGCCGAAGCGACGGGGGTCGCCCTCGAGTGGGACGTGGTCGACGCCGGCGAGAAGGCGATCGCCGCCCGCGGCACGCCCCTTCCGAACGACGTCCTCGAGTCGATCCGCCGGAACCGGCTCGCCCTCAAGGGCCCGATCACGACCCCGATCGGCAGCGGGTTCCGCTCCGTCAACGTCGCGCTCCGCCAGCAGCTCGACCTCTTCGCGTCCGTCCGCCCCGCCCGCGCGATCGCGGGCGAGGGGACGAGGTTCCCCGAGACCGACCTCGTCGTGGTCCGCGAGGCGACCGAGGGACTCTACTCGGGCGTCGAGCACTGGGTCGACCGGGATCACACCGCCGCGGAGACGGTGAACGTCATCACGCGGAAGGCGTCCGACCGGATCGTACGCTTCGCGTTCGAGCTCGCCCGCGCCGAGCACCGCCTCCACGTCACCGCCGTCCACAAAGCGAACATCATGAAGACGACGGGCGCGCTCTTCCAGACGGCGTTCCAGGAGATGGCCGCCCATTATCCCGAGATCCGGGCCGACGAACGGCTCATCGACAACATGTGCATGCAACTCGCCAAGAAGCCCGAGGAGTACAACGTCATCGTCACGACGAACCTCTTCGGCGACATCCTCTCCGACCTCTGCGCCGGCCTCGCGGGGGGGCTCGGAGTCGCCCCGGGGGCCCTCTACGGGGACGACCTCGCGGTCTTCGAGCCGGTCCACGGCTCCGCGCCGAAGTATGCCGGGCAGGACAAGGCGGATCCGGTCGCGGAGATCCTGTGCGTCGAGCTCCTCTTGCGCCACATCGGAGAGACGGAGGCGGCCGACCGGGTGTTCCGGGCCGTCTGGGAGACGATCGCCGAGAAGAAGGTCGTCACCTACGACCTCGCTCTCCCGGGTTACACGTTCCACCCGGTCCCCGCCTCCTCGTGCTCCGCGATGGCGGCGGAGATCGCCCGGAAGGTGCCGCATGTCGACCTCTCGACACCGCTCCCACGGCCGCGCGGGACCGGCGGGGCGCACGACGAACACCTCGAAGCGGGCGGGTAGCTGGCGGGACGCGCTCCGGCGGCCGGCCGCCGTCCGGTACCCGGCTGGGGGCGGTCCGCTCAGGCGTCGCCGACGACCTTCACGAGGACGCGCTTCGGCCGCCGACCGTCGAACTCCGCGTAGAACACCTGCTCCCAGGGGCCGAGGTCGAGGGCGCCGTTCGTCACCGGAAGCACGACCTGGTGGCCCAGCAGGAGGTTCTTGAGGTGAGCGTCGCCGTTCGTCTCCCCCGTGCGGTGGTGCTCGTAGTCGCCGGGGGGGGCGAGCCGGTCGGACCAGGCCGCGATGTCGCGAAGGAGACCGGACTCGTTGTCGTTGACGAACACGGCCGCCGTGATGTGCATCGAGGAAACGAGCGCGAGCCCCTCCTTCACTCCGCTTCGCCCGACGATCTCACGGACCCGCTCGGTCAGGTTGACGAACTCCCGCTCGCGCTTCGTCTCGAGCACCAGATACTCGGTCCGGCTCGGCATGCGGCCCGGAGTCTCCGCCGCTGGCTTTAAACCCGAGGCCCGACCGTTTCCGGTCAAGAGTTCCCGTGGCGAGCCCCCGCGCCGTCCGCATCCCTCGGGCCGCGCCGGCCGGCACCGCGCGCGCCGTCCGCCCCACGGTCGGCCGGCCGGTCTCCGCGGGGACCGGCCCGGCCGACGTGCGCACGAACCGGCCCGGCACGCAGCGCGCGGTCCGCATCGCGCTGGTCTACCTCGTGGCGGTCGCGGGAGTCTATCTCGGCTCGCTCGCCTACGACGCGAGCCGACCGGAGCTGATGACCCCGGGAGTGACGACCGATCTCACGGTGTTCGGCGCCGTCGCGCTCCTTCTCGGGGTCGTGGGCGCGCTCGTCTCGCTCGGCCCCGCTCCCCGGTCGGTCGAACTTCGACCGGGGTCGATCGTCGTCGTCGAGCGATGGGGGCGCCGCCGGGAGTGGTCTCCGCGCGCCTCGATCCAGGTGCGGGTGGTGCGAAGGTATCCGGCCGGCGTCCTCTCGAGCGGGCCGGTCGAATCGGTCGAGCTCGCCCTCGCTGGCCGGCGCAGAACCTACCTCGTCGCCGCCGGGCTCTTCGGGGAACCGCGAGACCCGTAGGTCCGGCGGGTCGGCCCGGATCACTCGAGGAGATCTTCGAGCTCCCCGGCGACCAACGTGAGAAGTTGGTCGAGCGACCGGTTCTTGAGCTCGGTGATCTGGCCGCCGTCGCTCTCGAGCCGGGCGAGGAAGTCGTCGCCGTCCCGAACGAACGAAAGGGAAAGGACGTGCCGGCGTCCCCCCGGAAGGGAGAGGGCGAGCTCGGAGGTCGGTCGGCCCTCGGCCTTCGACCGGGCGCCGGACGCGGAGGCCTTCACGGGCGGCTTCTTCGTCGGGGCCGCCGGCCGCTTGGTGGCGGGCTTCTTCGCGGCCCGGCCCCCGCGCGCCGGGGGCGCCGGCCGCGACTTCGCGACGGGTCGGGAGCTCGGAGTGTGACGGCGCGCCGACGGCATGCTACTGCGGCCTCGCGTCGGGCGCACAAGGCCCCCCTATTTATGCGTATGGTCACCCAAGCGGGAGCCCGGCGGGCGCCCGGCGGTCGCCCCTCCCGTCGAGCGCACCGCTAAAGGCGAGAACCGGCCTTCGCGTCCCCGATGGTCTCGGAACCGGCCCCGGAGGCGCGGGCGGACGAGAGCGACCGCCCGGCCCCGCTGCGACCCGAGACGCTCCTCTTCCTGGCCGGAACGGTCCTCCTGCTCGTCTTCCTCGCCCTCGAACCGTTCCTGTCGTTCGTGCTGTTCGGGTCGGACACGGGGGAGTACTACCGGCTGACGAGCACGCTCCTTTCCACCGGCACCCTTCCGCACGGGCTCACTTACGCCGGCTGGGGGACCGCCTACCCCGATTTCCCGGGGATCTTCCTCCTCGCGGGGGCGGGGTCCGGCGCGCTCGGGATCGACGCGTTCAGCGCCCTCACGGTGATCGTCCCCGTCGTCGCGGTGCTGTCGGTCCTTCCGCTCTTCCTCCTCTTTCGGCGGCTGTACCCGAACGACACCATCGCCCTCCTCGGTGCCGCGCTCTCTTCCGTGGTCATGCCGAGGCTCTTCTCGATCGCCCACCCCGCGCCGCTCGCCCTCGGCGACTTTCTGTGCGTCGCGGCGCTCTGGATGTTCGTCGAGAGCCGCCACGACCGGCGGTGGTTCGTCCCGCTCGCGCTCACCGGAGGAGCGCTGATCGTCACGCACCACCTCTCGTCGTACTTCTTCGCGGCCAGTGCCTTCGGGGCGCTGGTCGTCCTCGAGCTTTGGCGCCCGGGGTTGTGGAGCCGACGGTTCCCGCTGCGCGAGCTCGTGTTCGTCGGCGGGTTCGTGACCGCGACGTTCCTCTACTGGTTCTACGGCACGATCGCGTTCGTCCGCTACGTCCTGCTGCCGGGCCTGGGCCACGCGCCGTACGTCGGTTTCGGGGCGTTCGAAGCCACGGCGGTCGTCGTCCTCTTCGGCGGCGGAGCGCTCCTCGCGTGGCGCCGACGCTCGTTCGTCGCCCGGCGGCCGTGGGTCCGACTCCCGACGGAGGCGAGCCTCGTGCGCGACATGCTGGCGCTCGGCGTGGGGGTCTTCGCCGTGCTCGCGCTCGTCCTCGTGGTCCCGCTGCCGGGAACGACCCAGACGATCGTGAACCCCGCGGCGTTCCTCTGGTTCGCCCCCGTGCTCGTGCTCGGCGTCTTCTGCGCGGGAAGCCGACGGGCCCCGTCCGTCGCGCGTCTGGGTCCGTTCGCTCTCGCCTGGGCCGGAGTTCTGGCGCTCAGCGCGGCCGCGGCGCTCGCGCTCTCCGCGGTCGGTCCCGTCAACTCGACTCTCGGCGCTCTCGGCGCCACGTTGAGCCCCTCGCGTCACGTCGAGTACCTGATGATCCCGGTGGGCCTCTTGTTCGCGATCGGGGCGGCCCGGCTGGTCGCGCGGGCCGGGGACCGCTTCGGTCGCCGAGCGTTCCTCGCGGCGGCCGTCGGCGTGATCGTGGTCGTCGCGGCGAACGCGGCGATCGCCTATCCGCCCCCGAGCGACCTGGGAGGCTTCCAAGAAGGCCTCACGACGGGCGACGCCGCGCTGTGGCTCTGGGTCGGGATCGCCGCCCCTCCGACCTGGGCGGTCGCCTCGGACCACCGATTGAGCTCGATGATCTTCGGCTTCGACGGCAACCCTGCGACCTGGGGGACGACCCCGTACCTGTTCAACGGGAACGCCTCCGACTGGCCGGCCGCGGCCGCCGAGCTCGCACTCGCGCAAGCGCCGAACCCGAGCCACCAGCACGCGATCGACCTCGTGGCCGTCGACTCGGTCATGTACTCGGGGGTCGCGCTCTCCCCGTCCGCGCTCGCGCTTCCCCTCAGCGCGGCGGCCAAGGCCTGGTTCGCGGGCCTCCCGTTCGTCCTCCTCTACGAGAACGGGGAGTACGCGGTCTATCTGGTCGACGCGCCGCTCCTGCCGAGCGGGTAGGGCGTGAGCGATCCGTCCCGATTCCATCCGACGATGGGGACACGGCTCGCGGCGGCGAGCGCGTCGAGGAGCCGCCGCGCCCACGCGAGCTTGGCGAGCTTGCGCGCCCGTCGGCCGGGGTCCTCGTCGGCCACGGTGTCGAAGTCGAACCCCCAGAGAAGGACCGACCGGGCGCCGAGGTGCTCGGCGAGGTAGACGGCTCGGTCGCCGTCCGTGAACCCCCCCACGTTCAAGACCGACTTTCGGGGAGGGCCGGCCCACGACCCGGCCAGCTCCCTCGGGAATACGGGGACCCACTCGCGAAGCGCGGGCCGGTTGTCCCCGTGGGCATGGACGACCACGAAGCTCCCTCGGCGGTTCGCGGCCACCTCGCTCGGAACCGGACCGTCGAGGTCCGTGACGACGACCGTCGGCACCAGACCCGCCCCGAGGCACGTCGCCGTCGCGCCGTCCGCCGAGCCGATAACCGGCGGCCGGGACGGGGCCGGACGGCGCCAGAGCGGAGGTGGGCCGGCCGACGGCGCGAGCCCCACCACGATCGCTTCGCGACCCTCGAAAAGCGGTCGGAGGCGTCGGAGCGGGTCCGTCCGGGCGGGCCGAGGCAAGAGGGATTCGAGGAGGCGGGCCGCCTCCTCTTCGCGCTCGAAAGGGAAGCCGAACTCCTCGCGGATGCGCGCGTACTGCGGAGCCCACGCGCTGTACTCCACGGCCGCCGTCAGTAGCGGCGTAACGCTTTATAACGGAGTCTCTGCTCCCCCGGCCGGAGTCCCGCCGTGATGCGACCGCTCGCTCAGGAGATCCTCGCGCACCTGCCCGGAGAAGGCAAACGCGCCATCGAGGCGCCTCCGCCCCCGTCCAACGACGATGCCGAGCTGGAGGCGGTCCTCGCCTCGCTGAAGACGAACATCAAGGTCGTCGGGTGCGGCGGGGGCGGGTGCAACACGATCAACCGCCTCGCCGAGGAGGGACTCTCGGGGGCCGAGATGATCGCGTGCAACACGGACGCCCAACACCTCCTCACGATCCACGCCCCCCGCAAGATCCTGCTCGGTCGGCGCCTCACGCGCGGCCTGGGGGCCGGCGCGCTCCCCCAGATCGGCGAGCAGGCCGCCCACGAAGCCGAGGAGGAGCTCAAGAAATCCCTCGCGAACTCGGACATGGTCTTCATCACGCTCGGGCTCGGCGGCGGGACCGGGACCGGCTCCGCTCCCGTCGTCGCCCAGCTCGCGAAAGACGCGGGCGGCGGCAACCCCCTCACGATCGCGGTCTGCACGCTCCCGTTCGCCTCGGAGGGGCTCGTTCGCCAGGAAAACGCGATGTGGGGGCTCGAACGCCTGCGCTCGACGATCGACACGGTGATCACGATCCCGAACGACCGCCTTCTCGAGCTCGTGCCGCGCCTGCCGATCCAGACGGCGTTCAAGGTCGCGGACTCCGTCCTCGCACGCGCGATCCGGGGGATCACGGAGATCATCACCCGGCCCGGCCTCGTGAACCTCGACTTCAACGACTTGCGCACGATCATGAAGGGCGGCGGCGTCGCCCTCATCGGCATCGGAGAGTCGGAGAGCGACAACCGGGCCGAGGATGCGGTGCTCGAGGCGATCAACTCGCCGCTCTTGCACGTCGACATCGCCGGGGCGACCGGGGCGCTCATCAACGTCACCGGCGGGCCGGACATGACGGTCAGCGAGGCGCAGAAGGCGGCCGAAGTCGTCCAGAAGGCCGTGAGCCCGACCGCCCGGATCATCTGGGGAGCCGCCGTCGATCCGACGATGCACAGCACGATCCGGGTCATGCTGGTGGTGACCGGAGTTAAATCCCCGCAGATTTTCGGTGGGGCGAGCGGCGTCGCCGCCGGGCGCAGGTCCGGGCCGGAACTGGACGTCGTCAAGTAGGAACTTGGCATGGCATTCCTCGACCGCGCACGACGCGTGCAGGACCGGTTTGACGGCCGCCTGAGGACCGTCGGTCACGGGAAGTACGGCCGCATCCTTCGGATGGCGCGTCGGCCGACTTCGGAGGAGTACGTCAAGGTCCTCGGCGTCACGTGGCTCGGCGCTATCCTGATCGGGCTCGTGGGATTCGCGCTGTACATCTTCTTCACCCAAGCCGGACCGTGGATCTGGGCGAACTGGCTCCAAGGTCTCTAGGACCCGGAGCGAGGAGGAAATCATGGTCGAGGATACCGGGGACGAAGGGATCGGACTCTTGTCGGGCGGTCCGCCGCAGACGCCCGAGAAGAAACCGACCGAGGTCGCTCCCCCGCCCGTCCCGGTGGCCGCGCCGGCCCCGGTGGTGGTCGCGAAGCCCGACCTCACGAAGGAGCTCTCGCTCCGGGCTGCGGACGACACGACCCGCGAGGTGACCGCGAACACGATCACGACGCTCTCGGCGGTCCTCACGAGCCGCGCCGCCGAGCCGCTGACCGCGTCGTTGACGATCGAGGTCGCGTACACGTCGACGTACCCGGGCGAGGGGGCCGAGTGGCCCGTCTCGTGGCTTCCCCCGGGCAAGAGGACCCGGGCGAACCTGTTCGCCCGCAAGGAGACGGTCTCCGTTCCGCTCGCGCCGAACGCCGGTGTGCCGATCTCGTTCGAGATCGAGGCCCCGGTCGGCGTTCGCTACGGCGACCGCGTCGAGGTCCGCCTCGGCGTCACCGGACCGGACGGCGGGGCCCCGGTGAAGCTCACGCTCGCGTGCGTCGCCCGCCAGGCGGTGCTCGCGATCAAGACCTCCCGCGGGTACGAACGGGAGGTCGCCGACACCCTTCTCGCGCGGGCCGAGGAGAAGGCCGACGTCGTCTTCGCCCTGCTCGTCCCTAGCGCGCTGCGCGGCTACGTCTTCGCCGAGGGAATGAGCCTCGAGGGCGTGCGCGAGATGCTGAAAGGGATCCGCAAAGCGCGGGGCCTCGTCGAGGGCGAGACGACCCTCAAGGAGGTCGAGCCGCTCCTCGTGCCGAAGATCACGGTCGAAGGGTTCGTCGAGGGCGCGATCGTCGAGCTCATCTCGGGGCCGTTCAAGGGCGAGAAGGCCCGCGTCAAGAAGATCGACCAGGCCAAGGAAGAGATCACGGTCGAACTGATCGAGGCGGTCGTCCCGATCCCGGTGACGGTCCGCGGCGATCACGTACGGATGTTGGAACGGGGAGGCGGAAAGAGTGGCGGTTGAAGTGAGCATCCTGGTCGAAGGCGGGAAGGCGGCGGCCGGCGCGACGCTCGGCTCGGCGCTGGGTCCTCTCGGCGTCAACGTCGGCCAGGTCGTCCAGAAGATCAACGAACAGACCCGGGAGTTCGCCGGGATGCGCGTGCCGGTGGTCGTCCGCGTCGACCCGAACACGCGCGAGTTCACCCTCGTCGTCGGCCGACCGCCGGTCGCGGCGTTGCTCCTCAAGGAAGCGAAGAAGGAGAAAGGCTCCGGCAAGCCGAAAGGCGAGGTGATCGGCGACGTCCCGCTCGACGCGGTAAAGCGGATCGCGGAGGCCAAGGGCGAGGACCTGTACGGCCGCACGATCGAGGAGCGCATGAACCAGGTCATTGGGACGTGCGTCTCGCTCGGGCTCACCGTCGGGAACGAGGACCCCCGAACCCTCCTCAAGACCCGGACCGCGGCTCGGGGCGCCCGATGATGGGGGCGCCGGGGGCTCCGCCACCCGACCTCTCGAACGCCGAGATCGTCGACTACCAGGTCATCGAAGGCGACGGTCGGCTCCGGCTCAAGCTCAAGGACGGGTCGATCGTCGAGGTCCGGCTCGAGATCATGAACATCCTGCGCGCGGGCAACGACCCGAACACGGGCCTTCCCGCGTACATCGTGCAGTCGGCACCGCTCGTGCGGCTCGTCGAGTGCCCCAAAGAGCTGCGCAAGCCGCCTTTGCGACCCGGCGGCCGCACCGATACGAAGGCGATCCCCGGGTTCGGGTAACTCGCGCCCCGGCCTCACCCGTCGGACGGTCCCGCGGGCGGCCTCAACGAGAAAAAGAAGGGGCTCCGGGGGTTCGGCCCCGGAGCGGGAAAAGGGTGATTCGGCTTACTCGACCGCGATCTTGACCTCGGACTCGGAAGCGGTCGGGTGCTGCTTCGGGAGCTCCAGCTCGAGCAGGCCGTTCTCGACCTTCGCCTTGGCGTCGGTCGCCACGACCGGTTCGGGAAGTTCGAAGCTCCGGTAGTAGCCCGCATACGTCCGCTCGCGGTGGACGTAGCTTTTCGACTTCTCCTCGGACTCCTTTGCGCTCTCGCCGCGGATCTCGACCGTCGAGCCGCGGATGCGGATGTCGAGTCGGTCCTTCGGGATGCCCGGGATCTCGGCGACGATCTTGTACGCCGTGCCGGTGTCGCTCACGTCGGTCCGCGCCGCACGGAAGTAGGCGGCCTCGCGGCCCTCGACGGGCGGGAACGGCGCCCCGAACGGCTGGATGCCCCAGACGTCGAACAGGCGCTGCCGCATCTCGTCGAACGCTCGGTCCATGTCGCTCCACGGGTCGACTCGGCTCTCCCTCTTCTGGATCTCTTTCGTCATCGTTGCACCTCTCGGCGTACGTGAATAGTATGTTTGTTATACTATAAGAAATTATCCATCGCGGTTCCCGAATCCGACCGTCACGAGGGCCCGTTTGACCGGACTCGCCGACAAAGGGTTTACCCCGGGTCTCGCATCCGCCGGCACGGCCTCGGGAGGAGGCCAGGGCGGGAAGGACGTGGCCGGGTCGAGCACGGGGGGCGCACGGACGCTGGCGCGCGAGGAGTTCCCGGCGTTCTTCGAGGCGCTGACCGCCGAGGGGTACGCGATCGTCGGCCCGACGGTGCGCGACGGTGCGATCGTCTACGACCGCCTCGAGGGGGTCGACGACCTCCCGATCGGCTGGACGGACCGGCAGGAGGCGGGCCGCTACCGTCTCGAGCGGCGGAACGACCATGCCCTCTTCGGCTACTCGGTGGGCCCGTTCACGTGGAAGAAGTTCCTCTTCCCCGCGCGCGAGCGCCTGTTCACGATCTCCCGCGACGGACCCTCGTTCTCGGTCGCTCCCGAACCGTCGGACCCGACGCGCTTCGCGTTCCTCGGGATGCGCGCGTGCGAGCTCGCCGGCCTCGAGGTGACCGACCGCGTCTTTCAGGAGGGGACGGTCGCCGATCCCGGATACTCGGCGCGCCGCTCGCGGATCCTCCGGGTCGCCGTGCAGTGCGGACAAGCCGGAGGGACGTGCTTCTGCGTCTCGATGGGGACCGGCCCGGGAGTGCGCGATGGCGCGGACCTCGTCCTCACCGAGATCCTCGAGCCCGGACCCCACCGCTTCCTTTTCGAAGCTCGGACGCGAGCCGGTGCGACCGTGCTCGAGCGACTCAAGGCCGCGGCCGCGCCCGCCGCGGACGAGCGGACGGCCGGCGAGATCGTCGCACGGACGGCGAGCTCGATGGGCCGTTCGCTCGAGACGGAGGGGGTCCGCGACCTCCTGCGGGAGACCCTCCAGCACCCACGGTGGAACGATGTCGCCCGCCGGTGCCTTTCGTGCACGAACTGCACGATGGTCTGTCCGACCTGTTTCTGCTCGACTCAGGAGGAGGTGCCGGACCTCACGGGCGAGACGGTCGAGCGTTGGCGCCGCTGGGACTCCTGCTTCAACCTCGGGTTCACCGAGCTCCACGGCACGGCCGTGCGCAAGAGCGGGCTCTCCCGCTACCGCCAGTGGCTCACGCACAAGCTCGGCACCTGGCACGACCAGTTCGGCACGTCCGGCTGCATCGGATGCGGTCGGTGCATCACCTGGTGCCCGGTCGGCATCGACCTCACCGAGGAGATCGCCGCGCTGCGCGTCGCGCCGCCGTCCTCCTCGAAGGAGGCGCCCCGATGAGCGCCGTGCCGCCGCCGGACCTCGCCGACGAGATCGCGAACCACCCGCTCTTCGCCGGCCTCGACCCGGAGCTCGTCCGCTCCGCCGCCGCGACCGCGCAGGAGCGGGACTTTGCCGCCGGCGACCTCCTCGCCCGGGAGGGGACGACGGCCGATACCCTCCTCCTCGTTCTCCGCGGCAAGGTCGCGCTCGAGGTCGGTGCGGCCGACCGGCCGACCCTGACGGTCCAGACGGTAGGGCCGGGGGAGGTCGTCGGGTGGTCGTGGTTCGTCCCGCCGTTCCGCTGGCGGTTCGACGCGCGCGCGGTCAAGCCGACGCACGCGGTCGTGCTGAACGGTCCCGCGCTCCGCGAGATCCTCTCCCGCCATCCCTCCTGGGGGTTCGCGTTCCTCGTCCGGTTCCTCCCCCTGATCGCCGAGCGGCTCGAGAACACGCGCATCCAGCTCCTGGACATCCATGCTCGCTGACCCGAACCCTCCGGCCGCCTCCGGCGACCCCGAGCCACCGCCCCTCGCCCCGATCCCGTACGTCGTGCGCAGCGTCGCGACCGAGACCCCGGACACGGTCACGCTCACGATCCGACCGAGCGCGACGCGACGGATCGCGACCCCACGGCCGGGCCAGTTCAACATGCTCTACGCCTTCGGCGTCGGCGAGTCGGCGATATCGGTGAGCCATGCGACTCTCGAGGGCGAACTCGTCCACACTGTTCGGCGGGTCGGCAAGGTCACGAACGCCCTCTCGGCGCTCACGCCCGGCGACACGGTCGGGGTGCGCGGGCCGTACGGACGGGGCTGGCCGATCGCCGAGGCCCGCGGCGGCGATGTCGTGATCATCGCGGGGGGCCTCGGGCTTCCGCCGCTGCGCCCCGCGGTCTACGCGATCCTCGCCCAGCGCGAGTCGTTCGGGCGCGTCGAGGTCATCTACGGCGCGCGCTCGCCGAAGGACCTCGTCTACTACGACGAGATCCAGACCTGGCGGAGGCGGACCGACGTGCGGTTCCAGACGACGGTCGACGCCGCGGGACGGGACTGGTACGGCGACGTCGGCGTGGTCACGACCCGCCTGCCCGACGCCCGGTTCGATCCGCCGAAGACGACCGCCTTCGTCTGCGGTCCCGAGATCATGATGACGCTCTCGGCGAAGGCGCTCGCGGACCGGGGGGTCCCGCGCGACCGGATCTGGCTCTCCCTGGAGCGGAACATGAAGTGCGCGATCGGCCTGTGCGGACATTGCCAGTTCGGCCCGTCGTTCGTCTGCCGGGACGGTCCGGTCCTCCGGTTCTCCGCGCTCGAGCCGTTCCTCGCGGTCAAGGAGGTCTAGCCCGTGCCGCCGGTCCGTCGCCCGCGCCTGGCGGTCTGGAAGTTCGCGTCGTGCGACGGCTGCCAGCTCTCCCTACTCGACCTCGAGGACGAGCTCCTCGCCCTCGCCGACCGGATCGAGATCGCGAACTTCCGTGAGGCGTCCAGCGCGGTCGTCGACGGTCCGTACGACCTCTCGCTGGTCGAGGGTTCGGTGACGACGGCCGAGGACGCGAAGCGGATCCGCGAGGTACGGGCCCAGTCGCGCGTGCTCGTCACGATCGGGGCGTGCGCGACGTCGGGGGGGATCCAAGCGCTGCGCAACTTCGCCGACGTGGAGGAGTACCGACGGGCGGTGTACGCCCGGCCCGAGTACATCGAGACGCTCGCGACCTCGACGGGGATCGCCGACCACGTGCCGGTCGACTTCGAGCTGAGGGGATGCCCGATCTCGAAAGCGCAGCTCCTCGAGGCGGTCTCGGCGTTCCTCGGCCAGCGCGCACCGAACCTCCCGAACGAGAGCGTCTGCATCGAGTGCAAGCGGCGGGGAAACGTCTGCGTCGTCGTGGCGCACGGGACGCCGTGCCTCGGCCCCGTCACGCAGGCCGGCTGCGGTGCGATCTGCCCCGCGTTCGACCGTGGCTGCTACGGCTGCTTCGGGCCGCAGGGGAGCCCCAACATCCCCTCGTTCCTCGCGCACGCCCGCGACCTCGGCCTGAGCGCGCCCGAGATCGAGCGGGTCTTCCGGACGTTCAACGCGAACTCCCCCGCGTTCCGCGCGGCGTCCGAGAGCGCGACGGCCGAACCGGAGGCGAGGTAGGTGGCGGAACGGACGATTCGCGTCGACTACCTCGCCCGGGTCGAAGGAGAGGGCGCGCTCAAGGTCCGGATCGAGAACGACCGGGTCGAGGACGTCGAGCTCAAGATCTTCGAGCCTCCGCGATTCTTCGAGGCGTTCCTGCGCGGTCGGTCGTACCTCGAGGCGCCGGACATCACCGCGCGGATCTGCGGGATCTGCCCGGTCGCCTACCAGATGAGCAGCGCGCACGCGATGGAGCGCGCGCTCGGCATGACGGTCGACGGCCCCCTGCGCGAGCTGCGTCGCCTTATGTACTGCGGCGAGTGGATCGAAAGCCACGCGCTCCACATCTACCTCCTCCACGCCCCCGACTTCCTCGGCTACCCGGACGCGATTCGCCTCGCTAAGGACCTCCCGGAGGCGGTCGCGCGCGGCCTCGCGCTCAAGAAGGCCGGCAACGCGCTGATGCAGCTCCTCGGCGGCCGCGAGATCCACCCGATCAATCCGCGGGTCGGCGGGTTCTACCGCGTCCCGACGCGCGACGAGCTCGAGGCGCTCCGACCGACGCTCTCGAACGCGCTCGACCTCGCCGAGGAGACGGTCCGGTTCGTCGCCGGCCTCGATTTCCCCGACATCGAGGAGGAGTACGAGTTCGTCGCCCTCCAACACCCGCGCGAGTACCCGATGAACGAGGGATCGGTCGCCTCGAGCCGCGGCCTCCACCTCCCCGTGACCGAGTTCGAGGACGCCTTCGAGGAAATCCAGGTGCCGCACTCGAACGCCCTCCAGTCGGTACGCCGCGGCGCCGGCTCCTACCTGGTCGGGCCCCTCGCGCGCTACGCGCTCAACCACGACCGGCTCTCGCCGCGCGCGCTCTCGGCCGCGCACGGCGCGGGGCTGCCGCCGGTCGTTCGCAACCCCTACCGCAGCATCGTCGTGCGCGCGGTCGAGGTCGTCTACGCGGTCGAGGAGGCGCTGAGGATCCTCGACGCGTACGCCCCCCCGCCGGCGCCGTTCGTCGAGCCGCCCGCGCCGTTCCACGCGACCGAAGGCGCCGCGATCACGGAGGCCCCCCGCGGAATGCTCTACCACCGCTACCGGTTGAACGCGGACGGGCGGATCGACGAGGCGAAGATCGTCGCGCCGACCTCCCAGAACCAGAAGCGGATCGAGGACGACCTCCGCCACCTGGTCGAGCGGTCGCTCGACCTCGACGAGGCCACGCTCACCGACGCGTGCGAGCGCGCGATCCGCAACCACGATCCGTGCATCTCGTGCGCCACGCACTTCCTCTCCCTCGACCTCGAGCGTCGCTAGGTCCCCGTGGCGCGTACTCCGTCCGACCCTCGGCCTGCGCGGGCGGCCCGAACGTCGCTGGTGATCGGGCTCGGCAACGACGACCGGGGGGACGACGCGGCCGGGCTCGAGGTCGTCCGCGCGCTCGGGGGCCGGACGCTCGAGTTCGCCCGCGTCGTCGAGGGCCCCCGCGAGGCGACCGGGCTCCTCGACCTCTGGCGCGGCGCGGAACGGGTGATCGTCGTCGACGCCGTGCGATCGGGCCGACCCCCCGGCAGCGTGGTGCGCGTCGAGGTCGGCCCGCACGGGATCCCCTCCTCCGTGCGCCCGAGCTCGACCCACGGCCTCTCCCTGGCCGAGGCGGTCGGCCTCGGGATCGCTCTCGGGGCGATGCCCCGGTCGCTCGTCGTCTACGGCGTCGAGGCGGGCGACCTCGCCGCCGGGCGCGGCCTGTCGGGATCCGTCGCTCGGGCCGTGGTCGAGACCGCCCGCCGAGTGGCGGACGAGGTCGCGGGGACCGCGCTCCGAGCGGGGGAAGGCTAGGGGGAACTCGCGCCGGCGATGCACGAGGAAGCTCTCTTGCGAGACCTCGTCCGCAAGGTCGAGGAGGTGGCCCGCACCCATCGCGCCGAGCGGGTCACCCGGGTTCGCCTGTGGGTCGGTGCGTTCGCCCACCTCTCGCCGCCGCAGCTCCGCGAGCGGTGGACGACCGCGGCCGCCGGCACCGCCGCCGAACGGGCCGAGCTCGACATCGAGTTCTCCCACGACACTTCCGACCCGAGGGCGACCGGAATAGTGCTCGTCAGCGTCGACGCCGAGCCCCCCCGTTAGCCCGTCGCGCCTCGGCGGCCGGCCCCGCGCCGGTTTCGGGCTCCCGACCGCGGGCTTGAAAAGGTCGCCCGACCTGCCTGCGACGGAGCGGGGCGGCGGCCGCTTCGAGGGGAAGACGCACGATGTGCCTCACCATACCCGGCCGGATCGTTCGGGTCGAGGAGAGCGAGGCGACGGGCCGGGTCGCCCGCGTCGACTTTGGCGTCGCCGTCCGCACGGCGAGCCTCCTCTACCTCCCCGAGGCCGCGGTCGGGGACTTCGTGATCGTCCAGGCGGGGTTCGCGACCCGTCGTCTCGGCCCGCTCGAGGCCGACGAAGCGATCGCCGCCCGTCGGGAGTTCGATGCGCTCGGGGCGGAGGCCGCTCCGGGCGCCCGCAGGCCGGCCCTCGGCCGGTGAGGGGCCGATGAGCGCGCGGGCCTCCTGGGTCGGTGCCGGGGTCCTGCTCGTCCTCCTGACGGCGTTCGTCAGCGGGGTCTCCACGTTCGTGAACGTCTATGCCGTGGCCGGAACGAGCTCCGATGCCTTCGTCACGGTCCGGAACATCGCGGTCGCCGCCGCGCTCGCCCCCGTCGCCCTCGTGGCGACGCGGACGCTCCGCGCGCCCGCTCTGCGGCCCGTCGACTGGGGTCGGCTGGTCGTCGTCGGGCTCATCGGAGGAGCGGTGCCGTTCCTCCTCTTCTTCCATGGACTCGCCCTCGCGGCGGCCGAGGGCGGAGCGACGACGGCGGCGTTCGGCTACCGGACGCTCTTCGTCTTCGCCTCGGTCTTCGCGGTCGTCGGGCTGCGCGAGCGACTGCACGGACGTTTCCTGGCCGCGGTCGCCCTCGTCCTCGTCGGGAACGTCTTCCTCCTCGGCCTCACCTCGGCGATCCTCACCGACGGCACCGCCTACGTCCTCGCGGCGACGGTCCTGTGGGCGGCCGAGTACACGCTCTCGAAGCGCGCCCTCTCCGAACTCCCGTCGGCGACGGTCGCGCTCGGCCGCATGGGATTCGGTGCGGCGTTCCTGGCGGGGTACCTCACCCTCACGACCGGGTGGGGGGCGGTCGGCGCGTTCTCGAGCACCCAGTGGGAGTGGGTCGGGATCAGCGCGGCGTTCCTCGCCGCCTTCGTGGCGAGCTTCTACCCGGGGCTCAAGCGGGTGGGCGTGAGCGACGCGACGGCGATCCTCGCGCTCGGGTTCCCCGTGACGTGGCTCCTCAGCGTTCTCGTCCGCGGGGCGTCGTTCACCGTGGCCGAGGCGTTCGGGGCCCTGGCGGTCGTGGTCGGAGTGGGGGTCGCGGTCGGGTTCGCCGAGCTGCGCGACGCCGTTCGGTTCGTCCGGTCCCGGGTGCGGCCGGACGCGGCCTCGGTGTGAGATGGACGGGGTCGCCCTCTGCGCCCGGTTCAGCCTCGCCACGAACCGGCTCGAGTACTGCGGCCCGAGCGACGCCGAACCGGCGCTCTACGGCGCGATCGCCCGTGGCGCCGACCTCGCGGCCGCCCGGGCGAGCCTCGAACGGTTCGAGGCGCTCTTTCCCTACCTCGCCGCGATCGGCCGCCGTCACGGCCTCGACCCGTTCGACGAGCGGGTCGTGGAGGCGTACTGGATCGGAAACGACCTCCTCGACACCTTCGCTCCGGACGACTTCCGGGCCCTTCTCGACGCGCTGGTCCGTCGTGGCCTTCCACGGTCGGCCGCCGAGCGGCTGGCTGCGCACCTCCCGGCCCTCCCGATCCCTCACCACACCTTCCACGTGGCGTTCGTCGGCGTCGGCGAAGTGACCGGCCACGTCGCGACCACGCTCGCGAACATGGAAGCGTGCCGGCCCGCCGCGGCCCGTGTCGTTGCCGTCGACGGCTCCTTCCTCGAGCTCGAGCGGCGTCCGCTCGCGGTCGCCGGCGGTCGGCTCGCTCTCGCCGCCCCGGTGCGCGAGCGGCGACGTTTCGACCCCGCCCTCCTGCCCCGCGTGGCGGCCGACGACACGGTCGCGGTCCACTGGGGCCACCCGGCGGTCGTGCTGACCTCGTCCCAGGCCGGTTCGCTCGAACGCTACACCGCGCGCTCGCTCGAAGCGGCGAACGAGGCCCTGCCCCACCTCCGCGCGCTCGAGGACGCCTCGCGGGGACCCGCCTAGGTCGGTGGGAGCACGGCGGCGACCGCCCTCCGGGGCACCCCGCTCCCGCTCAGAACGCCATGCGACGGACGAACGGCACCGCGACCGCGAGCAGCCCACCCGCGACCAGCCCAAGACCGGTCAGGGCTTCGAGGGTGCCGAGGGAGAGTCGCTCGGAGAGCGTCCCCACGAGGAGGACCGCGAGCGAGCCCGCGACGCCCGTGAAGAGGTAGAGGTTCGCGGTGAGCCGCCCGAGGAGCTCGGACGGGAACGACCCTTGGACCCAGCCGTACTTCGCGGTGTAGCGGACGGAGAGAGCCCCACCGACGACCGCGAGCAGCCCCGCGAGGAGGAGCGGCGAGGCGCCGAACCCCTCGAGCGCGAAGAGGGCGGCGCCCGCCACGATCGGGGTGAGGACGAGGATGAGGCCGACCCGGCGGCGGGGGTTCAGGTGGCCGACCGCAACCCCGGCGACGGAGCCCCCGAGAGCGTACGTCGTCACGAGCGGGCCGTACACGGCCGCCGGGTCGGAGAACCGCTGGTAGGCGACGGCCGTGATCAGGAGCGGGGGTACCGCGCCAAAGAACCCGACGACGACCTCGACGCCCGCCAGCGCCCGCATCGAGCGACCCGCGCGGCCTCGGAACGCGTCCCATCCCCGGCGGAACGTCTCGGCGAACGGGGTTCGGGGCGCCCGTTCGACCTGGAGGGCGAGCGGGAGCGCGGCGACCAGGGCGCCGAGGAGCAGGACCGCGTAGGCGCTCGCGCCCCCGGACGGACCCACCAGGTAGAGAAGCGCCCCCCCGCCCGCGTACCCTCCGACCTGAGCACCGACCGAGACGACGTTCGAGAAGCCGTTCGCGACGAACAGCTGGCGCTTCTCGAGGACGATCCGCGGAGCGATCATGAAGACCGCCCAGACGAAGTCCCAGAGGACGGCGAGCAGAAGGACGAGGCCGAGGAGCAGGGGAACGGTGAGCGTGCCGCTCCTCAGGGCGAGGGCGAGCGCGACCGCTGCCGCCACCTGGAGCGGATAGCAGACGAGGAGGACCGTGCGCTTGTCGCGGGCGCGGTCGACGAGCGGGGCGATGAGGAACG
>VFSW01004783.1_pt1 | contig 20149 bp, 24 predicted proteins | sample 5358111 | NCBI WGS metagenome assembly VFSW01 (sample SAMN11554181, study PRJNA540505) | mine drainage metagenome | isolation source: sediment from site ElyBrook_90M | place: USA: Ely Copper Mine, Vershire, VT | collected 2017 | reverse complement strand
GCAGACAATAAGATGGCCAGCACGGGCTGAATCTGAAGCTGAATCTTGTACTGAAGCGGGAGCTTGTCGAACCATTTTCGAATCGAAAGCTCCTTACGTAGCACGGAGGCTATACGGGAGTGCAGTAATCCCCAACTTGAATTCTTATTCAGCATTGGTCTTGCAGACGCAACTTGCCAAGCCATGAGGGCTGTTGGTGATCTGGCAAGACGTAGAGAGGGTGACTTATCATTTACCGTATTGCCTAGTAAAGGTTCCTGCCAGTACCTTCTGCATCATCATCTCCCCAATCCTCAACCAACAGCGGCTCACTGGCCAAATCCCACACCATCGAATGTACTTCAATGTCGAACCAATCCCGAAACATCTTGAGTGTGCGATTTTGTGGCCACATGGATTCATCTGTGATCCAGTCAAACAAAATGGAATCGAACAGGACACGCCAGCGTTTCTCTACCCATTTCACTGAATCACGTGGATCATCGAATTGTGGAATCAGGAAGGTCTCATTGTCATCGCGTAAGTCTTCCAGTGTCATATGCAAGAGCAATGTGTCAGGACCGGCAGAGCCCAGCCAATCTAGAAAGGGTTGCTTGTATACCAGCATCGCAACCGAACGGTTGAGCACGAATCTCGGACAATCACTCACGGACGACATCCCCTGAATATCTAGTCCATCTCATTTATCAACCCGCTCGCGCAATTCTTTTCCTGACCTGAAGTGAGGCACATATTTCGCGGCTACTTTTACCCGGTCACCATTTTTGGGATTACGCCCCTGCCGTGGAGGCCGGTAATTTACTCTAAAACTACCAAAACCACGTATCTCGATACGCCCTCCGTCCGATAACGTGTTTGATAGTGCATCCAGAATTACCTTAACCCCGAGTTCAGCATCCTTGAGTTGCAGCTGAGGATGTAGGTCGGCTAAGCGTGAGATGAGGTCAGAGCGATTCATGCTGGTTGTCATTATGTGAAATGGTTTCATTATCACTGGAAACATAATTATCTTCAATCATGATAGCAACCATCGAATTAATTGGAAGCGTTGCAGAACAATTCCGAACGACCTTGCACATAGGAGACAGCCTCGTGATTACATCACCCCAAAGCCATCGCTCAACAAGTCAGGATAATACACTCACCCACGACGTAATGGCTTTGCAAGTGAACACCGCTCAAGAATGTACTTCCAACCATTCCTGGCAGTAACCGCCTTCCGAATAATATCAACATATTCATCTGCATCAACCCGCTCGTCCATCGGCATCTGTCCTTCGGCTAGCTCTGACAACAATTGGCTACGTGCCGAACGGGTTTCACCAAGTTCAAGAATTCGGCTGTATGCTTCGCAAGCATACGCAAAAATTTCACGTTTGGCATAATCAATTTCCAGCAACCACTCGCGACGACGGGTTCCAGGCAGGCCGAGTCTCTCACGCTTACAGTTATGAAAGATGTGTGCCGCTTCGTGAATCACGTAATCCTCGAACGGATTATCGCTGCTAAAATACTTCATGGATACAAAGCAAGTTGTATCTTCGCTCAAACCAACAATTTCTTGTTCGGTGTCGGCAAGCATTTTTGCTCCAATGCTTGCAAGGTAAAGGTTCGCTAAATCCCAGCTTGTATGGAGCCACGAAGATTTTGCAAGGACGCTTTTTATAGTTGCAGGCGTTAGAAAAACGACAGAATTTTCAAGCATATCGAGGATAGTTGATTGCTCGGCCAGTGAAAACAAACCTCGCACCATAGGTGAAAATTTCACACGAGCATTTATATCAAATTCATCATCATGACACGTGAGTACAGAAACCTGACCAGCTCGCATCAAAACCTCAGATATGAGCGCATCTCGAAGTGCATTGCTTCCTTTAATCGATTGATCCATGAACGAAGTGCCAGACCACATCTGAAATAAATGATCATGTTCACCTGTGGCAATGAAACGATCAATCTCAGTTCGCTGCGGAGTATTCATCATTTTGATGTTGGGGTAATTGAGAGCATGGCAAGTAAAATCATGCGTTCACCTGATCGCAAAGTTCCTTGCCAACCCGGAAGCGCGGCACGTATTTGGCATGTACTTTCACCTCTCCACCCGTTCTAGGATTACATCCGTTACGCGGCCGTTTGTAATTCAGCCCAAAACTACCGAATGCTTCGGCGGAATACTGATGTAGATATGCACATGATCCGGCATCAAATGTCCTTGCGCACGGCCAAGCATTGTGAATCCCCCCGGCAGACGCTTGGCGCCTTAGGTTCTAGCTTTCTTGCAAAAAAAGTCGGCGGCTAAATTGTATCGCTTTGACAACTCATTACGCAATGATTCCTTGCGAAGCCGAATGGTGCGTTCGTCACACTCAAAAATTTTTGCCAAATCTTTGGTCATTCCCTGGCAAGCTCCAGCGGCTAGTGTATCGTGCTGGATTAATAACTTGTCCAGCACGCTCAAACCTTCAATTTCATCAAGCGTTCGGTGCTCCCAGCCTTCTTCTTCATCACATGTGCGCGCTACTTCAGCAACCCCCTCCCCGGCTTCGTCCATGAATTCATGTAAAACTTCTACATCACCATCTCGTTGATAAACTGATGCGCGGTCACTCATCCAGTTCGATTTACAACTACTGCGCACGATACCAAAACATGCCTCAACAAGCCGGTAACTGGGTCGCAGTTCAATTGCGCCACTTTTAAACTGAAAAAGTGTGATCGCAAGCATTTGAACCAAATCATCCGATCCGCCCAGTCTCGCTTCCAAACGCGACCTGTCAAGGCACTGCGCACGCATCTTGGTTGCAAGTGTAAATATCTTTTTGTCCGACATGCACTGAAGCTCTGGGAGAGTAATGTTCATGACTGACCCCAGTTAATTTAGCGACTTGCGTTTTGCAAGGCGTCTTGCGACTTTAATTTTGACCATTTCGATATCTGATAAAGACACTTGCCCTCGTGCAATCGACAGTACTTCCAGCCTTCCTTTGCCACTCATTTCCATCAGCTGAATAAAAGTTTCTGGCGAATCGGTCAGATTAAAAACAGTTCGCATCAGGCCATCTTCCTCAAATTTTTGAGTCCAATTAAAATTCATTTTTACACCCGTTTTTCTGGTTTTTATGCGATAAATTTAACGGGTGTTCGACAACAAAACAACTATTTTTCTATAATTAAATCATAATGTTATTGTAATTATTTGACGTTATTTGTTAGACTTTGCTGCATTTAGTTATTATATGCAAAAAAAAATTTATTTAATTTTCTAAAAAAGTCTGTTTCGCTGATTTTTCCGCCTGCCATCAATTCTCTGAAAGGAGAATCAAATGGAAAGTGGGCGCGGTCAGACAAATCAGCAAGCTGCGCGCACACGTCAGATGGAGGCACTGCGCAGGAATATGGGTGCAGGTGTGATTGGGTTGCTTGAAGACCCAAAAATCGTCGAAGTGATGCTTAACCCGGACGGCGGTTTATGGATTGACGAGATGGGCGCTAAGATGCGCAAGGTGGGGATGATGGATGCTGTGCGCAGCCTGTCAATCATCAACAGTGTCGCCGCGCTGCTGGGTGCTGTTGTGACTGCGGATTCGCCGATTTTGGAATGCGAATTACCGATTGATGGGAGTCGTTTTGAAGCCCTGATACCACCGCTGGTGCGCCAATCTGTCTTCACCATCCGCAAAAAATCTTTACTTGTTTTTACTTTGGAGGACTACGTTGCCAAAGGAATCATGACGAAGTGTCAAAAAGAAACGATTGAACACGCTGTATTGAATAGGGAAAATATCCTGGTGGCCGGCGGCACAGGTACAGGAAAAACCACACTAGCCAATGCCATTCTGCATGCGGTATCAATTCTCGATGCAGATCACCGGATTGTCATTATTGAAGACACTCTTGAGCTTCAATGCACTGCGCCCAATACCGTTTTTTTACGCACCGCAGAAAACACAGACATGACCAGACTACTTCGCGCAACGATGCGTCTGAGGCCTGACAGAATCGTGGTTGGCGAGGTGCGTGATGGCGCTGCCTTGGCGTTGCTGAAGGCATGGAACACCGGACATCCTGGTGGTGTTGGGACTGTGCATGCCAATGGCGCAGAAGCAGCTCTTGTGCGTGTTGGACAGCTAATCCAGGAGGCCGGCGTGCCACCGAATCCTGATCTGATTGCGGAAGCAATTAATGTCGTTGTATCCATTAAAAGAACTGTGACGGGACGAGTCGTGGAAGAAATTATCCGTGTAAAATCCTACCAGAACGGAAAATTCATCACCGAAATAATTTAAACCAATACAACTTATGGCAAACCAAATAAATTCTCTTGACCGAATTATTCCGCTTAAATTATATTTTGCGCATGAAAAATTGGAACGTTGAACCCACAGAAGAATTCGATGATTGCTGACCATCTGTATGACGATCACTTGGATAAACTAAGAAAGGAAGGACTGGATAATGACTAAAAAATTTGCTGAGTTGCGCAAAAAAATGTCTCCTGAGTCAAGGAATCGTGCGAAAGCTAAAGCCAAAGAAATGCTGACTGAACTGCCGCTGAATGAGTTGCGTCAAGCACGCGGCTTGTCTCAGGTTGTGTTGGCTAAAATTCTTAACGTTCAATAACCATCCATTGCGAAAATGGAGCATCGAACCGATATGTATATTTCGTCAGAATTTCCAATTTTGAGAGCTTGAATGTTGAATGATAAGTCAGCAAAACAAGGCATCACGATGAGTCATGTCGCTACGCAGGACGTTTTTTATGTCAACCGACTCTATGGGTTGCGCGTTAGCCCACTCATAGCACACAGCAAATGATAGCAATGTCTTACAAAAACAAATCAAGCAATTTATGAAATATGATCCTGAAAATATGAAAACCAACCAGCAGTTTTATCCTGCTGTGATTGATTTTTTACGTTTTCTGACAAAAGCCAACATTGATTTCATCTTACTGAATTTTTTTATGATTGCCAGTGCTGACTTCATGTGGCAAGCGATCAAAAATAACCTCTCCCATAACTATATGGGGATAGTGTTTGTGCGCAGTGTTTTGCGGCTATCAGCGGTTGCATTGTTTCTAACCTATTCAGTAATTTTTTATTTATCAGCCGTCTCCATTGTAACCGCACTGATTATCAGTGCATTTTTAAGCTGGCTTACATATGCAATTGTGATGTATTTTGTTTGGCTTAAAAATGCAGTTGGCAGCCTCATACCCAAGCCAAACTCAAAGAAATCATTGGTCTTCTTATTGCCATTTACGCCAGATGTAGTCCGCTCCATTTTCTTACCCGTCCCCACACGCCCTGCAATCGCCTTTCTCGCCGCGTAATCAAAGCTAACTTTTTTGATTTTGCGGTGGGGACTGGATCTAACTCACGGCGCTAAACGCGGCTACGCTGTAACAGATCATGTGTCCTCGCTGTTTAAAGGACCATCATGTCAGCATCAGCAAATCTGCTTGCTTCCCATGCAGCACATTTTTTCCCGCAATTCGATCCAAACATCCCTCTCACTCAAGTTATTATAGATGGATGTAAGCTAATTGGCATTCCAGAGCTGGCAATCCACCTCAAGCGCAGCGAAGCCACAATCAGAACCCAAGTGACACGAGAAAATTGGAAATTACCCCCAAGATTCCCTGGAACAACCCAAGTTTTATGGATGTGGTCAGTTGTGATCTCGTGGCAAATCCAGCAACAATCTAAATCCCTTAAATCCGACTCAAACTCAGCCCAATCGCATCATCCATCAAGCACACCCTTGGGGACAAAGCGCCGTGGCGCACCTTCAAAAGCTGAACAACGTGAGGCCAGGAATGCAGGCCTTACAGTTCCTGAATATCGCGCCCGGCAAGGGGCGTGAAATGGGAGCAGAGCTCAATATTTTTTCAATTGTGCCCATCGAAATTTTGAAAGACCGGCGATTGACGCTTTGGCAAATGAGGGTGCTGATCGCGCTGCTCTCTTTTCGCGGCAAAAACACCGACGTGGTTTGGCCACATCGGGAAACGCTAGCCGAGCGTTGCGGGGGCATGCACCTCTCGAATCTATCCAAAACCACAACCGAGCTGTGTAAATTGGGCTGGCTATTCAAAGAGGGAAACGGGGGAAAGTCGCGCTCGGCCAGGTATAAAGTAACCGTGCCTGACTTCATTGCGGATTCCACTACCGTTGCGGATTCCACTAATCAAAAGCGCTCAAAAGTAGCGGAATCCACTACTCAAACAGTTGCGGATTCCGCAAGGGGCAAAGAACTAACCAAAGAACTAACCACTAAAGGCAACCAACCACTACAACAGAAAAACCGCAGTAGTAGTCTTTTTTATCCAAGCCTACTGGATGAACTTGAAATTCAAGGTATTGATAAAATCATCAGCCACTTGGCTTTTTCTGCACAGCAGGCCTTGTTAGATGAACTGGCTGGTGCTCTTGCATGCCCAGGCACTATCAAACGGTCACCACTCGCATTTTTAAGAGCGCTGGTAGCGAAAGAAGGGCAAGGATTATTTACCCTTGATCTCGGAGTTTCTGTGATGAAGAACAGAATAAAGAAAACTGAAAATACTGAAAATTTGATCCTGGCTAAATCAGCACATTTTCAAGAGGACCCCGAGGCAAGTGAAAAAGGAAAGCAGTTTCTTGCAAAAGTCCGTGCTAACGCGCAAAGCGGTCCATTAAAAATACGGAAGCGAGGATCAAACACCGATTTGACTTGAGCAACTCCATGGGTCACTTCCTATTTTATATAAAAGCAGGATGAGCTTGGGCTCTACCTGCCCTTCCTGTCTATCACCATACATTCCTCGTCAAAAATTCCGCCTCGCCTCAATACCTGTATTGAACAATATTGAGGTGTGAAATGAGCAGCGAAAAAAATCCATATTTGAACGCACGGCGCGAGTGGGACGAACGCTATGGCGACTCCATTGCCCGTGCGCGCACATGGCGATACGCTGCATTCTGCATGATTGGTATAGCAGCTCTTGCTGTTGGTGGTGTCGCTTGGATCGGCTCTCAATCCAAAGTGAAGCCATTTGTCGTTGCGCTGGATGGTATTGGCAATCCAATTGCCATGGCTCAGCCAGCAGGCGGTTCGGCTGTGCCGCAGCGTGTCATTGAGGCTCAGGTTGCAAATCTGATCTGGAATGCCCGGACACAACTGGCTGATCAAGCCGCACAAAAGATTTTGCTGGACCGTGTTTACTCAATGTTGAACACCGATGCATCTGCTTATCTCAATGACTATTACAAACTACACAGCCCATTCGGCGGCGATGGGATCACGACAAACGTTGAAATCAGCTCAATCTTGCCGCTCTCCAAAGACAGCTTTCAAGTGAATTGGCAAGAAAGCAAATTCAATACGAGCCAGCCAATGGGTTCAAGTCAATGGAAAGCCAACGTTACAGTTGGCGTCAATGCCGCCTTGGCCGACAAGCCCCAGGTGATGATCTCAAATCCACTCGGAATTTATGTCAAATCGATCAACTGGACTCAAGTCCTTGTGAACTGAAGGAAATATCATGAAAATTATTTTTGGATTACTCGCTTTGTTTTGTCTTCAAACTGCTGCGGCAGAATGCGAGAAAAAAGAAGTATTACGGCCAAGTATTAACAAAAAACACAGTGTCTGTCTTGATCAAATTGACGGCTGCAATCAAAAGGACATCGTATCTATCCTTGATTCAGACACAGTCCAAAAGCATTTTGCCTGTCTGACAGGAGCACCTTCTGTTTCCATACAGACCCCGGCCCCCAGCCCTGCCCCGTTGTCTTATGACACTTCGTCTGACTTGCTTCGAGACGCCACTGCACGCACAACAATTACACAAAATCTGGCTACGCACGCTTCATTCAACTGGGAGGCTGCGGATGAATCCAATGCTGAACCGCTAGTTGGCGATGATGGTTCTGTGGAATATCCATACGGTGCCAGTCGCCCAATTGTGGCATGCGCGCCGATGCACCTCTGCATACTGAAGCTGATGGAAGATGAGCATATCACCAACATTTCAATTGGGGACTCCGTGCGCTGGAAAGCCCAGGCATCAAGTGCTGGCAAGTTTCCTGTGGTCGTCATAAAACCCACCGTGACAGGCATCCAGACAAACCTGTCGGTCATGACTGACGCAGGACGCATCTACTACCTCACGTTGGTCAGTTACAAGAACCGCTGGGTGCCACTGGTCAGCTTTTACGACCCGCAAGGCATCGTTCAAGAGGTTAAGCAGAAAACGGCCGATCAGGTCAAAACAGCATCTGACGTGGCAAAAAAGAAAGATGCTGAGGTCATCGCAGCGTTGCCCGGCGACGACATAACCTCCATGGATTTCAATTGGGTGGTGATGGGGCCTTCAAGCGACATCAAGCCAGTACGTATTTTCTCTTCCTCCGGTCACACCTATATCCAAATGCCGGAATATTTGAAATACAAGGATGCCCCTGCTATTTTTTCAATCATTAACGGCGAACAGCAATTGGTCAATTACAAAACCAAAGGTGCTTATTACATAGTGGACGGCGTACCCGACAAGATGAATCTTGTTCTTGGTGCTGGTAGTAATTCAAAGACTGTGATTATCCAGCACAAGGGGAGTTAGTCGTGGATGATAAAACCCAACAAGCTGGAAGCATTAAGGGAGCGCCAATTAAAGACATTATAGGCCCAGGAAATTCTGCCGAAATAAAAGTCAAACAGGAAGCAAAACAAGGCGGCGCACGCATTAGCAAGAACAGCAAAAAAATTGTCTTTATCATAATCGGTGGTCTGTCCGTTGCAATCTTGGTCGGTATCTTGGCCGCTGGCGGAGGTAACAAAACAAAAGAATCAGAATCGTCAGGATCATCAGCTGACACCTCTATTGGAAACAGCCCCGCGCCCAAGCCTCCTGCAAAGTTTCTTACGACGCATGGCAATATCCAAGCCGTCGGATCTGGTGTCCCTGACTCATCAACACTGTCAGGCGTTGCTGGTGGTGCATCTGGTGATAAAAAAGGGGCGCTGTCAAATCAAGCGTCTGCAACTAATGGTCAAGGTCAACATGATTTGTCACCGCGCGAAAAATACAAGCAGTGGATGGAAGAGCAACATTACAAAAACCTTGAAGGTAATCAATTATCTGCCACTGCAGCTCAAGCGTCTGGATTTGGTGAACAAGCAAATGCGTTGGCTTCACAACATTTGCAAGCCCAAGCGGATGGTAATAATTCACTGAACTCGCTGAACGGCCGCATCGACGCAATTCGCGCAGCCACAGCAGCTGGTAACGGCAGTTTTTCTAGTGGTATTGACCCTTCCCTGCTTGCACGCCTCGGTGCCGGCAGCCCTGGTTCTGGTGCTGCTGACCCGCAAACTCAAAACAAGTCTTTTGTCGCAGAAAATAAATCTGGCGATGACGGGTATCTGCATGCGCTGGTCGAAGATCCGGTTGGCAAGCATGAGCTATTGGCTGGATCGATCATCCCCGCCGTCCTGCTGACTGCACTTGACAGTGATCTGCCTGGCTTTGTCACTGCCATGGTCAGACAGACCATCTATGACAGTTTGAATCACCATGTCATCGTTATTCCGCAGGGTGCCAAGCTCGTCGGCCGTTACTCAAGCGATGTTGCTTATGGACAGGTGCGCGCCCTGATTGCATGGAACCGCCTCATTTTCCCCAACGGTAGCATGATTGATTTACAGGGCATGTCCGGTACAGATGGGCAAGGCCAAAGTGGTTTTGAAGATCAAGTTGATCATCACTATATGAAAGTTTTTGGCAGCTCAATTCTAATCAGTTTGTTGGGCGCTGGCGCACAGCTCTCACAGCCACAATCCGGCCTGCAAAACATACAACCAACCCCGCAACAACAGGCTGCGGCTGCTATGGCAACAGGGATGGCAAATACGGGTAATCAGCTGCTTGAAAAAAACCTCAGCATACAGCCGACAATCAAGATTCGTGCGGGGTATCTGTTCAACGTCATGGTCAATAAATCAATGATCATGCCAGTTTGGACAGGCGAAACAAAGTGAGCCGGTTAGTCCATAATTTACTGACCTTGCATTCAAAAGACCTTGAGGATTGGCTTAATGATGCGGTGTCCGCAACTGACCTTTCAAAATCAACCGTCGCTCGAAATGCAATCGATCGAGGATTTCCGCAAATCTTAGAAATGATTCGAGGGCAGAATATTTCTCGGTCACACAACGAAATCTGAATAACTGAGTTGCCGCGTATTGGTGCTCACCTGGCATGTCAAACAGACAGAATGATCAGCACTTTTGCTTCGGATATGGATCTTCCAGTTTGGCGTGTTTACACACTTGTAATTGATGTTGGTCTGTCCGTATTTTCTTGATTATCACCAATTTTTCCGCCTCCACAGAATTGATACGTAACACCTAAATCAATTTTTAATCGGAGGTTTTAATTGAAAATAATCAAAAGTTTTATCCACAAGCGCACAGCACTTGCAATAGCGATGCTCTACACCGCTCACGCCGAAGCGTCAACGTCAGGCGGCTTACCATGGGACGGCCCGATCCAGACACTTCAAAACGATCTGACGGGCCCAGTTGCCACCGGAATTTCAGTGGTGGCCTTTCTGGCGGCAGGCGCTGCGCTGGTGTTCGGTGAAGAATTGGGCGGCATTGCAAAAAAAGCGATGTATGTTGTTTTAGGGGTCGCGATGATCGTGATGGGCAATCGCTTTTTAGCTGCGTTAGGACTACAAGGCGCAATGATTTAATCAATTTTGCGGGTGAAATTCCCGCCCATTTTATGAGTAAAATATGAACGACACAGACGATTATTCTGTACCAATCCACGCCAGCCTCAACCGTCCTATGCTAATGCTTGGTGGGGAACGCCAGCTTGTGTTGATGTTGGGCGTCACTGCCGGAGTGTTTATTTTTTCGCTGGCACAATTGTGGGCTGCAATTGTCGGTATCGTGATTTGGGTCAGCGGACAATATTTTTTATCGAGAGCCGCTGATTATGACACGCAGTTGTCTAAAATAGGGCCGAGGCACTTGAAGTACAAACGGCAATATCTGTCGGGCGCCACGCCGTTCTCACCTAATCGTGAAGTTGAGAAGAAATGAGGCATTCGGTCACAAAATAGTGGCCAAATGCTAAAGGCGCGTTCAGTTGCGATATAATCCTCTACCGCACACAGAATGACACCTGCCAGTGCGGCATGGATAAATTTAAAAGTTTTGGATCGTCATTTAGTATGCAACATTGCCAGCCAGTCTGCATCGGAAGAAATCAATGAATTGGTTAGAATGGTAAGGGGAAGTTTGGAAGACGTTTTTTCGGCAATCGCGGAAGGTGAAAAGCTTTGAGGTGCTAACAGAAGCACCTCCAAAGGTAACTTAATTTAGTGCATTTCGTGGTGAATCCGCGACATGTTAAAAAACACTTATCGGCGTAATGAACGATTGCAGCACCATAACAATAAAAAAATTGATGCCAGCCTGCTCGGCAAAATCGTGCTCGCCCGCTTTCTGGAGTTGCCACTACGGACTTTCGACCGTCTCGTAACCCAAGTGGAGTCCTCCATTGGGTTTGCTGCCCTGCGCCCGTGGGTGACCGTGGTTCAATTGAAAGGCACGCAGGTGAAGCATGATGCGGGAGACACTCCTCAAATCCAAGCCTCCCCGGTTCTGGGGGAGATACACGATATGGAAAACTTGTATCCCGGCACCGGGGCGAGCCGGGGTCTGATGTTCCTCTACCACCGCGACAGCTACGCTCGGGAATATCGCTTCGATGAAGAGGGCGTAAACCACCTGATGTCCCACCTGGACTGCCCAGCAGAACTGGCGGGCGTATTGCGCAAGTTGCGCCTCATCAATACTCGGAACCGGCTCACCCACGCGCTGGTGCAGGCGGTGTTGGCATCGCAAGCGGCGTATCTGCGTTCCGGGCAGGCCTTGGCGCTCTTACCCCTGACCCAGGCGGCGATTTCCGCCCGGCTGAGGTCGGAGTCGAATCTTTCTGTGGTGGCGGATCCGGGCCGGATATCCCGGTTGGTGCGCATATTGTCCATCGCGTTGCCGAATGGCGAAACAGTGCTGTTGGGCGGACTTTTCCCGAAGCCGCGGCAGGTTCATTGCCATTTCGTGGATCATGTGATAAAAAGGGAAAAAGCATGGATGCTCCAAGGGGTATTGCGGGAGCCGCTGACGGATGGGGCCATCGCTGACATCCTTGAGTATGAATATGGCCTTCGTTTGTTGCGGCGCACGGTGGTCAACATCCGGCACGACCTGGCGATTCCCGATTGCCGGAGTCGCAGCCAGCGCATGAATTATCTGGCTGCGACCGAGGGATTTTCCGCGCTGGTGCCGTTGACTCATCAAACGCTGCGAACTGCAGTTCCGACCCAGCCGGGTGTGTATGAAATCCGGGCGGCATTGGGTTCGCCCATGGGTGAAGCAAAAGTACAAAAAATATTTGATGGCACTACTAGCCATTCCACTAGGCTGTCAAAGAGCAGCAGCCAAGTGGCAGGTTATGTCCGAACACCCGAGGGATCGCTTGAAAAAAGCGCGCCTCCCGGACCGCACAGCGTAGTGTATATCGGCTCGACCGGGGATTTGCGTAAGCGCTTGGGGGATCACCTGCGCGGCAGTAGCGATAATGTGTTACTTTATAACCACCTTGCGGACGGTGCCGCGCGGGTGCGATTTCGTCTGGTCAGCGAAGGATGGCGCTGGGCGGAGCGGGATCTGTACCGAGTGTTTTGCGAAACCTTCGGCACGCCGCCACTGTGCAATCGCATGAGCCCGTGAGAATAGAGAGTAGCCGGTTAAAGAGGGCACATCGGAGTCTTGCGTAAAACGCGAACAAAAATAAATAAAGGCTGGGGCATATCGTGGAAAAAATATTGCGCAAGCAAGCAAGCCTGACGTCCCCCGCGCCGTCTGCGGCCCCATAACGGGAGCCGGACAATGAATCTCTCGGACGAGGCCGTCGCCGCGCTGGCCCAGGCGATCGGGATCGACGTGCAAGAGATCAACCGACGCAAGGCATTTCTGGAGTTCGACGAAACCGATGTCAACTTGCTCACGGCGTTGCATGTGCGTCTGCAAGATGTGTCTCGATACTTTGTGGACGACTTTTACGCCCACATGCTCAAGTTCGAGGAAACCCGCCGCTTCATCCCGGATGCGCCATCCATCGAACGACTGAAGCGTACCCAGGCGGCCTACTTCGACAGTCTGACCGCAGGCGACTACGGCCCCGAATATATTCTCCACCGCCTGCGGGTAGGCGTCGTCCATCAGCACATCGGACTCGAACCCAAGTGGTACATCGGCGCCTACAGCAAGTACTTGGCTAGGTTGCTCCCTGAACTCGGGCAGCAGCTCGGGAAAGACCCCGAGGCTTTTATCGCCACCTGCCAAGCGCTGATCAAGATCGTCCTGCTAGATATGGGCCTTGCTCTCGACACCTATATGCAGGCCGACCGGCATACTGTGCTTGACCTCAAGCGCTACGCCGAGGACATCATTGCGAGCCTGCCTGCGGGGCTGATCGTGGTGAACGACACACTCAAGGTGCGGAGCGTCAATCGTTCTTTCCGCGAGATGTTCGGACTGAAGAACGGTGAAGACGTTTCCGGGCGCGCACTCGAAGACATCCTGCCGCTACCTGATCTGCACCAACAGGCGCAAGCTGTCCTCGCCAGCGGGATGGCCTTGCGCGGCATTGACGCCGCGCTGGGCGAAAGATGGCTGCGCCTCACCATCACTGGAATCCGGCTTGCAGAAGAAGAAGAAGAAGAAGAAGAAGAAGAAGATCTGCTGGTAGTCGTGGAGGACATTACCGAGCTTAAGGTCCAAGCGGTTCATATTGAACAACTTGCCTTTTATGACCCACTGACCGGCCTGCCCAACCGGAGCCTGTTACGGGATCGTGTGCAGCAGGTGATGACCCACAGCACACGCCACAAGAACCATGGTGCAATCCTGTTCATTGATCTGGATAACTTCAAGGCGCTTAACGATACCAAGGGTCACAACATCGGTGATCTGCTACTGATTGAGGCCGCCAAACGTCTCCAGGATTGCGTGCGCAACAGCGATACGGTCGCCCGAATGGGTGGCGACGAGTTTGTCATCGTTCTTAGTGAACTGAACGAAGACACCCGGCAAGCAGTAGCACAAGCTCAGGATATTGGAGAGAAAGTTCTTGCTTCCCTTAACCAGCCCTTCAACCTCCAAGGGTTTGAACACTACAGCTCCGCCAGCATCGGCATCAGTTTGTTCCGTGACAACGAGATCGGCATGGATGACGTGTTCAGGCACGCCGATACCGCGATGTATCAGGCCAAGACCTCTGGTCGCAACACCCTGCGCTTCTTCGATCCGGACATGCAGGCCTCGCTCGAAGCCCGTGCTGCGCTTGAAGCCGACCTGCGCCACGCACTCTCCCAGCAGCAATTCAAGCTCTTCTTCCAGATACAGGTGAACATCGCTAACGAGCCCATTGGCGCCGAAGTATTGCTGCGTTGGCTGCATCCCAAACGCGGCCTAGTCTCGCCGCTGCAATTCATTCCCCTGGCGGAAGATACCGGGCTGATTCTGCCCATCGGGCAATGGGTGCTGGAAACCGCTTGCGCCCAGATCAAGGCATGGGAAGCAAACCCGTTGGCATGTGAACTGCAACTCGCCGTCAACGTGAGCGCGCGGCAATTCCACCAACCTGACTTCGTCGAACAAGTGCGTGCAGCCCTTAAAAAGACCGGTGCCGATCCGGCCCGGCTCAAGCTCGAACTGACCGAGAGCGTGGTGCTGAACAACATCAATGACGCTGTCGTCAAGATGCGCGACCTCAAGGAAGTCGGCGTGCGTTTCTCTATGGACGACTTTGGCACGGGCTATTCATCACTGTCTTACTTGACACAACTTCCGCTTGACCAACTGAAAATTGATCTGTCTTTCGTGCATAATATTGGTATAAAACCCACTGATGCAGTGATCGTGCAGACCATCATCAGTATGGGCAACAGCCTGGGAATGGAAGTGATTGCGGAAGGAGTGGAAACCGAGGTGCAGCGCAACTTCCTCGAACGTAATGGCTGTCATGCCTACCAGGGTTACTTATTCAGTAAACCCGTGCCAATCGAGGAGTTTGAAACGTTACTCAACTTTAGACATTCAGCCCTCATCCTTGCGTCACCGGAGTGGTGGCACAATTGAGGCTGAAACGATTAAAACGCATGCGGTCAGCTGCTGACAGCAGTGTTACACCCGCAACCTTGGGTCGCCGCGCTGTTCCGGGAAGGTGAATATCGCAGACTTCCGGCATAAACCATCCCGAAACGCAAGTCCGGTAAATTCCATGCGCAGCCATTGCGCCACTAATCCAGCGGTCAGCGGATGTTTGTCGCGCCACGGTGAAACGGCGGTGATGGGGAAACTTTCTTCCACCACCAAACTCAGCAACTGCACCAGTGTCCAAGCCATGCAGCGAATCTGCATCCATAGTTCCAGCACGATGCGTTTTTGTTGCCACATATTGTTCACGCCCCACCAGCGCTTCAGGTTGTGAAACAACGGTTCGATGCCCCAGCTGCGCGCATACAATCGCAGGATTTCTTCGGCACTCAGTTCCGTTTCGGTCGCCAGCAACAGGCACGCTTTTGACCAACTCTGCTTGTCCACATCGTAGAATTCGCTCCACACAGCGCGCACCGGTGCGCCTTTGAGAAAGCGCGCCATTGCTACCACTGAGCGCAGGCGAATCAACTGCTCCTTGCCATACAACGTCAGTTTGACTTCGGTTACCGGCAAAGCCAAAATCGCATCGGGCGTCATTTTTACCCCGTATTTTCTGGGTCCTCCGCGACCCGGTTTGACCAATACGATAGGCGCCAAGAATAGCACGGTGTCGCGCCGCGCCTGACCAATCACACGCATCTTTCGTGACACCAGTGGCAATACCAATCGCGCCCGCATGAACCAGGCATCGAATAGTATTCGTACCGGCTTGCCCTTCATTACCGGAGCCAGGCCACGCACCAGGTGCACTGGTTCTACTGGCGAGTGTCCCAATGAAGCGAGCGGTCGGCACCTCTCTGGCTGTGGTATCGCTAAATTCCGTCAGCGGTTTTATCGGCTACATGGGAACAGTGACGGTCAATTACACTTTCATGGGAGCCTTCGCTGCAGTCACCGTGATTTCCAGTTTGAGCGGTGCGCGCATGGCCAGGCGGTGGCAGGCGGAAACTCTGAAGCGGTCTTTCGCCTGGTGCCTGATCGTCGTGGCGACTTACATTTTAGCAAGAAGCGTCATTTGATCCGAGAATGACGTCCGTTTCAGCGATTGTGCTGCGGCAAGGAATGGGTGTTTGCCCACAATGGCATGGTGCCGGACATCGTGGAAATTGAATTGTCCAGTGACAATCCGGTCTGCCACCCCACGGGAGGAACGGATTCAGAATATGCCTTCTGCCATCTGCTTGGCCGCATTGCACAACATTTTCACAGCCTGCCTTCCGCCGATACAGCCACATGGCTCGAGAATCTGGCAGCCGTGAGCGGACTGATCGCCTCGCTCGGCAAATTCAATTTTCTGATGTCCGATGGGGAGCATCTGGTCGCATACGGGCATGACCGGCTTCATTATCTGGAACGCTCAAGTTCAGACCAGTCAAACAGTATTCCGGTCAACAGCGTTTTAGTTGCAACCGAACCTCTGGACAAGAACGCAGGTTGGACCACCTTCCAGCCGGGGGAGTTACGCCTTTATCGCGCTGGCAAAATGATAGCGCGTATGATGACTCAGCTAATGACGCCCGTCGATTCTGAACGGCACTGAAAATTAAACGGTATCGGCGTTCCTGAAAGGAACATTATGCAGCCGGAACAATATGAAGCCTGGTATGCGACGCAGAGGGGCCAGTGGATCGGGGAAGAAGAGTATCACCTGCTCGCTTCGCTTCTTGCGCCAAACCCAAGTGAGACATTGCTCGATGTCGGTTGCGGTACCGGATATTTCACACGCCGATTCGCGGCCGATGCAGCAGACAGCAAGGTGGTCGGTACCGACATCGACTTGGAGATGCTCCGCTTTGCCGATAGGCATTCTGAACCTAGTATTAGCTTCGTGGCGGCAGATGCGCGTCAACTGCCTTTTTGCGACAGCAGTTTCGATCTGGTCGTCAGCGTTACCGCTTTATGCTTCATTCAGGACGAGAAACAGGCTCTACGCGAAATGTTGCGCGTTGCCCGGCGCAGGGTGGTATTGGGGTTGCTCAACCGGCACAGCCTGCTATATCTTGCCAAAGGCCGGTGCGGAGGTCGGGGTGCCTATCACGGCGCGCGATGGCACACTCCGGCTGAAGCGTTGCACCTGTTCGATGGTCTGCCAGTACATCAACCCGGTCTTGGCACAGCCATCGTGATATCCAGCGGCAAACACTGGAGTCGGCACATGGAGCCATTGTTGAGGCGCTGGTTTCCCGAGTGTGGTGCCTTCATTGCCGTCGCCACAGATGTGTAACTAGTTCAACCATGAAACACAAAGGAGACATGACATGATGAACAATTGGAACGGTTTCGTTGGATGGGGAATGGGTTTTGGTTTTATATTCATGTTGCTGTTCTGGGGGCTGATCATTCTTGGAATCGCGGCACTGATTCGATGGCTGATGACACAGTCATCGCCAAGCCGGGTCTCGCGCGACAAGACGCCATTGGAGATCGTGCAGGAGCGCTATGCACGCGGCGAGATCGATCGTGAGGAGTATGAGCAGAAAAAGCGTGATCTGGAGCTGTGAGCGTAGCCGATTTATCTCGATTACATTGTAACCAGACTGACGGCGTCGCACTGACTGTGATGCACTGAAACACGGGGAAATTTATATGTTTGTGGGTCGTCTTAATGTTCTGCTTCTGGCATTCAGCCAAGCACTGATGCTGTCAGCCATCGTGATGTCGATGGCGCTCGGTGCTATTCTCGGCGGCAATCTTGCACCAGACAAAGGTTACGCTACGCTGCCGATTGCGGTGATGGTGATTGGCACGGCAATTGCGTCAATACCTGCGGCCCTCCTGATGCGTCGCTTTGGCCGACGCACAGGTTTTGTGACAGGAGCCACACTTGGACTGGCAGGAAGTCTGCTGTGCGCGTTCGCGCTCCAGCAGCAATCGTTCGCGCTGTTCGTCATAGGGCACTTGCTCTTGGGCAGTTATCAAGGTTTTGCCAACTACTACCGTTTCGCCGCTGTGGAGGCAACTGATGCAAACCATGCAAGCCGGGCAATCTCCTGGGTTATCGCGGGAGGTGTCGTCGCCGCATTTCTTGGCCCGCAACTGGGGCAATGGGGCCGCGACTGGGTGATTGGCGGTCTGTTCGTCGGTTCCTACCTGGCACAGGGTGTGCTCAGTCTGGCCGCGCTTGCAATACTTTCACAGGTTAAGCTTAAACCAGTTGCAGTAGCACACTCTGTCGAAGCACGTCCTTTACGGGAGATACTTGCACAACCTGTGTTACAGGCAGCCATTCTGGGAGCCGCAATCGGATATGCCGTGATGATCATGGTGATGACGGCAACACCGCTGGCAATACTGGGTTGCGGGTTGCCGGTGGCTAGCATTACACCGGTCATCCAGTGGCACGTCGTTGGGATGTTCGCACCTTCATTTTTTACCGGCTCATTAATCAAGCGTTACGGTGCGCCGCGCATCATGCAAATCGGTTTCGCTCTTCTGCTGGGCCATGTCGCCATTACCCTGCTAGGGTTCGAGTTCCTTAATTTTCTGTCGGCGCTCATCCTGCTGGGTGTTGGATGGAACTTCGCTTTCATCGGTGGCACAACTCTGCTCACCCAGACGTATCGCCCATCCGAACAACTGAAAGTCCAGGCAGTCAATGAATTCGCAGTCTTTGGTCTGGTCGCTGTGTCCACACTCTCTGCCGGATGGCTCTATGATCGTTTTGGCTGGATCACTTTGAACCTGACGGTAGTTCCTTTTCTTTCCATTGCGTTGCTGTCCACGTTGACCATCGGGCGGCGACGGCGGCTACTGGAGAAACCTGCATGAATACGCCAATCTACCTTGATTACAATGCCACAACGCCCGTCGCGCCGGAAGTGGTCGATGCGATGCTGCCTTTTTTACGCGAGCACTTTGGCAATCCTTCGTCGTCACATGTATATGGATTGTCAGCCCGACAAGCCGTCGCTGACGCACGTGCGTCGGTGGCTGACCTTATCAATGCAAAATCGGATGAGATCGTTTTCACCGGCAGCGCGACCGAGGCCAATAACCTGGCCCTGCTCGGCGTTGCGAGAGCGCTTGATCACACCAAGCGACATCTTGTCGTCAGCGCTATCGAACACCACGCGGTTATGCAACCTGCGCGGTGCCTGCGAGAGATGGGCTGGGATTTGACCGTGGTGCCAGTGGATGGTTACGGCCGCGTCGATCCCCATGCCGTTGTTGCAGCCATACGAGCTGATACAGGACTGGTCTCGATCATGCACGCAAACAACGAAGTCGGAACGATGCAGCCAATTGCCGAAATTGCCAGACTCATCAAACACACAGGTGTACTGCTCCACACCGATGCTGCCCAGTCGGCTGGTAAAGTTGAGCTCGATGTCGATGCGCTCGGTGTCGATCTGTTGACCTTGGCCGGACACAAGTTCTATGCCACGAAAGGAGTAGGTGCGCTTTATGTTAGGAAAGGAACCCCGATCAAGCCGATTTTGTTCGGAGCCGACCAGGAACACGGCCTGCGGCCAGGCACGGAGAATGTTCCGCTAATCGTCGGTTTGGGCACGGCAGCAAAGCTGGCACGTGAACACCTTCCGGCAGCGACGGAGAAATTGCGGGTACTACGGGATGCGCTGCATGAACGGTTGACGGCTACTATTCCAAGCCTCGTACTCAACGGCCATCTGACCGAGCGTCTGCCTAACACTTTGCATGTCTCCTTTCCAGGTATCTCCGGGCGCGAGTTATTGTCTCGCGTTGCTGAACAGGTTGCCGCTTCGGTCGGCTCGGCGTGTCATTCTGAGACGGATAAAGTGAGTGGCGTGATGGCGGCGATGGGGTGTAATGCAAACCGTGCACGGGGAGCGGTACGGCTTTCGGTGGGATGTATGTCAACGCCGGAAGAAATCGAAACAGCAGCAACGGC
>VFSW01004782.1_pt1 | contig 20152 bp, 16 predicted proteins | sample 5358111 | NCBI WGS metagenome assembly VFSW01 (sample SAMN11554181, study PRJNA540505) | mine drainage metagenome | isolation source: sediment from site ElyBrook_90M | place: USA: Ely Copper Mine, Vershire, VT | collected 2017 | reverse complement strand
TCGTCGTCGTCGTATTCCTCGTAGTTGCTTGGACGAATCTCAGCACCCTCTTCAAGGAGACGTTCTTCTTCCGTCGCCGCCATACACCAGTCGGCGTGGCCACGAACTGAGTCTCCATTACACTCCACGCAACGAACAACTGGCTTCACGAAAGCTCTCTTGGCCATTCTCGCCTCTTCGTATCGCCGGTGTCGTCCTTTTTTCACCTAAAAACTCCCTTACGCGCCTTCAGCGTCCTTCGAAGCAACTTTGCGTTCGATATGAAACTCTTCAATCCTTCGCAACTTATGCGATGCGTCATTTGGAAAGCTAGCAGTGCCGCCAAATTTCTCTTTGGTCTATGCACTTACAAACTCGCCGAACGAGATAAGCACGTTAATTCTAGCATCAAGTCCCTAGTGGTACCCACTTTGCCCGCGGACGCATTAACTTAATAACCATGAGTAACACCCAATTTAGTCCCGAAGATATGATCCAGAGATTTCAGAGCCGAGCCCGAGCGGTAAAGTCGAGAGGGATTCCGCCCATCGAAGGTCCCGATCGTCAACGCTTTGTCAAGGCGGCCCAAGACGATTTCATGGATTTTTCCATCATTGGCGATGCGACTTGCAAAATCGAAGATGGTATTTTGACTCTCACCGTCGATTTGCGTCCAAACTCATAGCCCCACATTCTTGCGAGAGTTCTCCACCATCTCGACCTCACCATTTGGTGACAGAGCCAAGGCGATGTCACCATCTCGTACTCGAGTGAGATAACCCCCGATCGCCTCTTTACGCCAACCGCTAACGAGCCGTCCCTTTGGAACCTGAGAGAAGAGATCGACGACGTCGGGCCTGATAGCAAGTGTTGCAGGGTCAATCTTAAGGCGCTTGGCATAACTAGACAACCATGTCATGATGAAGCTGATCGACTCATTAGTTATCGTTGGAACTTCAACGGCGAGAATCTCATCCAATTCACTAAGGTTAAAACCCTCGCTCTCGGAGATAACCTTCAGCAGTTCAAATTCAACGCCATCAGTAAGGTAACGCGCTTCCATACCACGCGCCGCTCGAACGTCAGCTACCTTACGTGGAAGCGACTGAGCTAGTGAACCTATTGCGATATCAGGAAGAACAAACCTCGCTGGCTTGTCGACAACAACGGCCTTCTCTTCGCGCCACTTAACTAGAGCAAAGGCTGCCTTGCGATTCTTACCTTTCAGAGCCTTGGCCTCTCGCAGCTTGGAGAAGATTCTCCTGGGATCACCTATTCCGGAAAAATCGGAGCTGATGTAGTCGCTCAACTCCGCCGTTAGCCACTCCAATCGTCCGGCCGCATCGACAGCTTCTACAAGGCGATCGCGGAGAAGTACGAGGTGCGCAACGTCTTGACCTGCGTAGCGAAGTTGATTCTTATCGAGAGGACGGGCAAGCCAATCTGAAAGGCGATCCGACTTATCTAAGTGAATTTCCAGAAAATTCTCAAGCAAAACAGACAGGCCCGGAGTGGAATATCCTAGAAAGTTTGCGGCGATCTGCGTATCAAAGAATACTCGAGGAACGGTCCCGAGGTAGCGATTAAAGATCTCGAGGTCCTGTTGCGCCGCGTGAAAAACTACTTCGATCTCGCTCTCAAATACATCACGAAGCGGAGAGATGTCAACCTTCAAGGGATCGATCAGAAATACGTCGTCACCTGCACCGATTTGAACTAATCCCAATCGTGCAAAGTAGCTCTTCTCTCTATGAAATTCAGTGTCTACGGCGATGACATCGCACTTTGTGATGATCGAAATTGCGTTCATCAAGTTTGCTGAATTATCTACGTAGTACTCCGCCACTTATTCACTTTCTCTTTTGCTACCAGTTCCGCACCAGAGGTGGATAGCAACAATCCACGATAGTCGTCGAATGGGCTGAACGATCGATACCAGAAGGACCAAACCAACGGCCCATTCGCGGTAATCACCGCTTGAGACAAAGATCTGCCGATTCACCGTGAAACGAAAATAGGTGGGTTTAAGCGGACTGTACAACGAGTTCGCCTAGATTCACCTTCGCCATCACGCCATCAATCCAGACCTCGGCCGACACTACGGTCACCCTGAAATCTAGGTTATATCAGTTAGCGATCGCCACAAGGACTAGGAAGTAGTTCTCCCAAATGCTACATGCGAGGTACCGTAAACCAAAGATCGGACTTCTTAGCTAGCAAGAACCGCTTTTGGCAATTCGGCTCAATACCCTAAACGAAAGAGTAACAGACTGAATGCCAAAATTATTATCGCCCACGAGATACATCGCAAAGTTTTTTCAAGTGGGTAAAGTACGTACGATCGTGAGAGTTGTTCCATCGTTCCATCGTCATAGACGATGCTACCTTCGACTGAAATCGCACGGCGTCGAATCCTACGGGCTGGGTTCGACAGGCTCCGCTGCGCGGCGGATAGGAGCGCTGCTGCGCATGCGAGTATTATTGCCGATAGTCGAAGCGACTGTTCTTGTGCATATGCCGCTACAAGAACAGGAAACGCTCCCCAAGCCAACGCGAAGCCTAAATCGGTATGCAAGCGACCACCAAAGAGCTCGAGGTTATAAACAAGTACTAGCACTACACCGAGAGCTATGAACAAACCAAACCAAGGACCCCATCGGAGAAGGCCGACGATCCCAATGGCGACCGCTCCGGAGAGACTGACGACTGCGGATGCAATCAAGAGATTTTTTGGTAGCAAAGTCCCAAGCGGACGTCCTCGTAATTCGTCGAGCACGTGCGCCGCTACCCCTACCGCTAGGAAAAAGGCGATTACGGCTCCAACTAGCGTGCTCCAATTGACCTTCGGAGCAAGTAGAGAACCAATGACAACGTAGGAAAGGTGCCAAGCCGTATAGGGGGGATGAAGGATAGCCCGAATATCCCTAAGACGCGTACTGGCACCTACGGCATAATAGGCTGGTCCATCGCGCGAAGAATGATCTTCGCTAGGTTCAGGTCGCACTTCCCTTTGCTCCCCACATCACCAAACCTCCCCCAACTGACATGAGCTTCGTCTTTACCCCAGAAATGCCGGCCTTATTCCACGCGCTAACGGTCCACGGGACTGAATAGTTGCGATAGTGCTGTGAGATATTCGGGCCCAAGAATCGACCGACTTCAAACCACTCTTTGCCGCCGCTCAACCAGCCAGCGGTGGGTAGTACGATACGGGTATAGAACCACCATGAAGCTTGCCACCAGGGAGCGGGTGGAACGTGAAATTCTAGACTGGCTAAAGTACCGCCGGGTCGAAGAACTCGAGCCAGCTCCTCAAGTGTGGCGGCCGGATCAGAAACGTATCGGAGAAGGTAGCTAAAGCTGACAGCGTCGAATGTGTCGTCAGGAAATGGCAGCTGTTCCCCCCTTCCCTGTACGAGCACTATGCCATTTTCATTGCGTTTGGATAGATTTTCCTTCGCACGAGAAAGCATGGCAGCAGTGAGATCGAGCCCGACTACCTGCGCTCCCGTACTGGAACGTATTGCGAGTGCAATACCGGCCGGGCCAGTGGCAACGTCTAAAACAAGACCAAGAGCGGAGGTATCACTTATGTGTTTGACGAGTTCGCGTCGCCAACGTCGATCTTGGCCGAGCGATAGAATATTGCCGAGGAGGTCGTATTTCGTTGGGAGACCATCGAAAAGCTCGGTAGCAAAGCGGTTTGGAGCTGAATCAGGTTCTCTCGTCACTTCCGTAAGGCTAGCCCAACCTTTGCATAATCTTGAGGCATATCCCGATTTCGACCAGTTGCAGTTATGTGCAAAATACACTAGCGACGGTACCGAGAGCTAGCGATTGCCAAAAATATCCCAAGGTACGGTGGCTTTGTGGTGATGGGTTCGATTGGTAATGATGGGTAGTTTTTAGTCTTCAATCAACGAAAATTTTTACTCATAATCCATGATCATTTCGACAATCGACTCTTTAAAGCTTTGACCGCGACTCAACTTCAGTAACGATTTCTCCGTGACGTACGTATGAAGAGCGATCCGTTGGAGGCTACGGCACAACTCGATTTACCAAGTTAAAGACCAATACAAGTCGACGAATATAGCAACTTCTAAGATCAACGACAATTCAAACGCCACAAACCGGTCTTCGATGAGGATTTCAATGGGCAGTCAATGCTGCGTGCCTTCCCCATCAATTTCTCCCACTCTCTCCCATTAGATTTTGCAATCCCAATCTCGCACTATCTTTGGATACTTTCAAGCGCTGAATCTACTTTGGTCGTGCCTAACAGATCATTTCAAACTTTTACGGGATGAACATTACTTTGGTGAATTGCGCACCGAGCTCATGTTTGCAACCGCTAAAAACACTCATGGCTGCCTTTGAACCCAAACCAGCTCATCACTTTCGAATGAAGCATCGAGAGTTATAGTTCCCCGATAGAGATGGAGTAGCCTTTTAAAAACATGACCGATACCAGATTCGATAGAGGGTGCCACTTTTGTTCAATAATCGCCCTCCACGCCCCAGGGCACATAGTCTTTGAAGAAGAGCTAGCACTCGCAATCCTCGACTATCGACCCGCCGCTGACGGCCATTGCCTTGTGATACCGCGCAGCCACATCGTAGATGTGACCGATATCCCCTGCAACGTTGCGGCCGAACTATCTGCCTTGGTTCGAAGAGTTGTAGTCGCACAACGGGCTGCCCTCAATGTAAGCGGAGCACTGATCTTGAATAACAACGTCGTCGATCAGCACGTAAGTCACCACCACATCCACGTTGTGCCTAGACGCGTAGCAGATGGAATCGGTGTATCGATTCGCCCTAGACCATCAAATTCGAAGTCAGACCTACAAAAGACCGCGGAAGCACTTCGCAGTGCGCCAATCCCGTGAAAAACGCTAATTGATATCCACAAAAAGATTACTTCGAACCGTTGTTTGCTGGGATTGAAAACTAGCCAACTACTTCAATTCAACTACCAAGTAATTGGCCTTCCCCTTGCGGAGAAGGAGTGCACCTATTGCAAGTTCGTCACTACTTGAAACAAGCGCCTCTTCATCTATGACGCGACGACCAGACAGATATAAGCCGCCAGCCTTTATCAACTTTCGACCTTCGCTACGACTCGAGACAAGCCCCACCTCGATCGCAACGTCTAATATGGTTGCGCCGCCCTCTAAGCGCGACCTAGCAATCGACGCCCTTGGGGCGCCGGCTAGTGCCATGCGGAGAGCACTTGGTTCCACGCTCGCAATATCATCGGCAAATAGCGCTTCAGAGGCTGCAACTGCAAGCTCCAGCCCATCTTTACCGTGGACGAACTCTGTAATTGACCGAGCTAGTGCATGCTGTCCTATCCGCTTTTCAGGAGCGATTGCTGACGCCTTGACGAGGTCATCTATCTCGTCCACGCTAAAAAAGGTAAATACTTTCAGTAGCTTTTCGATATCGCCGTCGTCGCTCCTGAGGAAAAATTGATAGAAGTCATACTGTGAGGTCAAATCGCTATCGAGGTATATCGCTCCCCCGACACTCTTTCCGAACTTAGTACCATCTGACTTAGTAAGAAGCGGGGTCGTTATTCCGTAGACCTCACGTCCCCTTGACTTAGAGATGTAGTCGATACCAACGGTGATATTTCCCCATTGATCAGAACCACCAAGTTGCATATTGCATCCGTAGGCATCGCTCAATTGTCCAAAGTCATACGCCTGCATCAGCATGTACGTAAATTCTGTAAACGATATACCGTGTTCGCTAGAGATCCTCGAAGCGACCGAATCCTTCGCCAACATCTGGTTAATGGTTACAAATTTTCCCGGATCACGAAGGAATGAGATGAATGGAATCTTCTCTAACCAATCGCGATTGTTGACCAAGATTGCGCCCTTTGGTCCATCAGAAAAATCAAGATAGGCCTGAAGTTGTTGACCTACCCTTTGAAGGTTGTATTCGATCGCCTCATCATCCAAGAGGTTTCTCTCTGTCGATCGACCCGAGGGGTCTCCAACCATCGCCGTTCCACCACCGGCTACGACTATCGGACGATTTCCACCTACCTGCAGGCGACGTAGGAGGAGTAGCTGAATTAAGTTGCCAAGGTGAAGACTTGCTGCGGTTGGATCAAAGCCAATATAGGCGGTGGCTTCTCCTTTGTCGATGAGATCGTAGACCTTTTCAGACGTAACTTGATTTACTAGGCCGCGCCTCTTTAGATCTTCAGAAACCTTGCTTGTCATCTTGTCAAATCTAATCGAGGAAGCCTTCTATGAATTCCCTCAAGTTAGATTAGCTAACACTTACAAGGGTGGGGCCTACTGCTGAATGACCAGACTTAGGAGTCGTGCCTCAATTCATCTACGAACGCTTCTAGTTCTCGAGTAATTGATTGGTGGAAACTTTGGTGCGCTAGAAGATTCTCATCCCGGTTTGACTCGAAGACGACAACAAGCGGTCGCCTCTCGCTGCGAACAGACGAAATCGCCTTGGAGAGGTCTGCTACGTCCTTAGTGACGATTACGTCGATCGAAAAGCCCTTTACCAACGAACCGAGGTCGCTATTGTGTGGCGTACCGAAGAGAGTCTCAAATTCGACCTCTCCAAGCTGATCACGTTGAGAGAGAAAGGAGAAGATACCTCCACCATTATTGTCATTGACCACTATGAGCGATGGCAGTGAGAACCTCTCAACCTCCCTGAGGAACGAAAGGTCGTACAAGAATGCTAGGTCACCGATGAGGAGTGCACCGATACCATCGTTGGTAGCTGAAGCCAAGTGGCTCACTAGAGCGCCAGTGAAGGTAGCTATTACCCCATCGATTCCATTTACTCCACGGTTTTCGTAGACTACTGGAGAGTCTTCTCGAAGTGGCATCATCGCCTCGATGTCACGAATTGCCATAGAGGCAGCACCAAAAAGAAGGTCTCGATCGTTGAGATCTGTTGTCAATTGTCTAGCTACCAAAGCCTCACCCGTTAGCCGACCCTCTTCGACCATCGTCTCGATTGAAGACGAGATCTTTTTATCGATAGCCATAAAGCGTTCGGTATAACTTCTGTCGAATGGACCAGTGGATATCGATTGAATCGATACCAAGCAGTCAAGCAAGTGGCTCAGCTCACCTGCCATAAGACACTGCGCGACGCCTTCACCATCGTCGCCTGCAATGGAGTGGCGTATCAGTCGACTCTTATCCGCTCCGACTCTCGTTAGCCACTGAGACAACGGCTTAGAAGTCAACGTACGGCCAAAGTAGAGGATAACATCGGGAACCTCTAATTCGCACAGATCGAAGTTCCTAACGATCTGATCGAAGTTGGAAATTGCGTACTGGCTCCTCCGCGCAACTTTAGAGCGCGGATCTACAAAGGTTGGCCACCCCAGAATCTCGCTCAAAGCAAATATGGCCTCCGCCTCCGGATGCTCCGAGGCGATAATTATCCCGCGACGAGTTCCGAGTAACTCTAAGGCGATCGCCTCGCGATCACTTACTTGACAGAGATCCACTCTTTGGTACCAGGGTGCGCCGTTTAGGCGCCCGGCAATTAGTTCGACCGAACTATCTCCAGAGACGAGCGGCTCTCTAAATGAAACATTGATCTGGACAGGTGCTGCCTTACCCCAGAGACCGCACGCCTCTAGAAAACTTCGAGAGATCTGAGATCTAAGACGTCCGTGGCCATCTTGGGCACCAGCGTCGATGAAGGTCCTTGATGCTAGATATCCAGCAAAGAGTTGACTTTGATCGATGGTCTGTGACGCTCCACTTCGATAGAGCTCGAAGGGACGGTCACTTGAGAGAACGATCAAAGGAATATTAGACATCGAAGCCTCGATGATGGCAGGGGTAAGCTCCGCAACCGCGGTACCAGAGGTCGTAACTATCGCCACCGGAGCGGCCAGAGCCTTTGCGGAACCTAAAGCAAAAAAGGCCGAAGACCTCTCGTCGAGGATAACGGTCGTTTCGACTTCTTTACGACGAGCGAAAGCTAGGGCGAGCGGCGTGGAACGCGAGCCTGGCGAAATGAGTGCTCTAGTTAGTCCACATCGGATCAATTCATCGACTATGGTGGCTGCTACCTGCTCATTTATGTGCGCTATTCCTACTGCCAAGGTATAAAGTCTCGATTCAATTACTAAACACATTCGAGCCAATTATGCTCGTTCGGATTTATTGTCCGCTCGACAACTTTAACGTGGCCCTACCATAAGGATAACGTTAGAGTTGTCACAATGTATGAACACTGAAATCCTAAAACGCTAGAAGAAGCTCTCTTATGCCGATTTCAACAACAAGGTCAGATCAAAATGCGGTCAGAGTACCAACCAACGTTCACGTGGTTTTACACCTCAAACCATCGACCCTAGCCCGAAGGTTCCAACTATGAAGATAAAGCTAGTACATGGATTTACACAGAACCGACAAGCCCTAACTCCATTTTGCGACCTATTGCAGGTGATAGCAGATGCTCCCGTAGAGATAATTGAGGCACCATATCACGGAGATTCACTACTTACGGGCAAGACCCTAAGTGAGGTTGGAGCTGAAGTTGGTCGCGCCTATCGTGACGACGAATGCGTCTTCGTAGGATATTCACTCGGTGGCAGGATTCTTTTGGAGGCCCTTTCCGCGGGGGCACTTGGCGAAAACGACGTGATCGTCTTCGGCGCCGCAATCAGTGAAGGCGGAGTAAAACAGCGCGAAGCGAGGATCGAAGCCGACCGGAAGCTCGCGGAAAGAGTTGCCTCGATTGAGAGCAAGGAGGAGTTCAGAGAGTTCCTTGTCACATGGCTCAATGCCCCGCTCTTCAATGGAATCTCACACGAACAAGCACAACTTGAAGCGCGATTGAACAACGATCCGCAGAAGATTGCTCGGGTCTTAACCGAGCTTTCAACGGGGCACCAATTCGAACTAATGGATCGACTAAAAGTCGTACTACAAAATCGCCAAGAAACAACGCGTACGTATAGGAATCGACTCGGATATGTCTATGGAGGTCATGATATAAAGTTCAAAGGGATTGCCTCGTCACTAATGCAAGAGATCGAAGTGGTATCGCTAATTGAAATAGGGTCCTGCGGCCACTTCACCATAGGTGAGAGGCCCTACGAAAGCGCTCAAGCTATCGTTAAAATCCTGCAAGGATGGGGCAAATATGACAAGTGAAGGCACAGTGGGAACAAGTAATACCGAAGTCTCTAACGTCTGGGAGAATTTTCACTTTCGCGATGTTGATATGCAGTTTCTGACTTCCGGTGGTCTCAAGCAAGCAGTTGGTTTAGCCATCGCCCAAGGTGCCAAGTCAGTTGCAATTGTAGCTAAGGAACGCTACCTCGAACACTTGGGTTCTGTAACTTCGAATTTGTGCATAGGCGATAGCCGTAACGGAGGTTGCATAATCACCACCTTTTCCACGATCGTTCAGCACGTTCCGAACGAAGTTGCAGAGAGGGCACAATCCTTCGCCCGCGACAATAGTGTTGACGGGATCATTGTCATAGGAGGCGGTAGCGCCATCGGAACTGCAAAGGTAATGGCGCTTGTACTCAGTGAGCGAGTGGCCTTCATCGCAGTACCTACGACATTCTCAGGATCCGAGATGACTCCTATCTATGGAATCACTACTGACAACAGGAAAGTAACCACTAGGGACGAGAGAGTTCGTCCTGGCGCAGTCATTTACGACAATTCGCTCCTACAATCACTTCCTCCTTCAATTGCTCTACCCTCGATCGCAAATGCGTTTGCTCATGCAGCCGAGGCGCTTTGGGTTCCGACTAACAGCAAGACTTCTACCCTCTTAGCAAGGTGTGCCATCGAGTCGATATCCAAAGGTCTGCAAATAATGACGGATCGACCGCCAAGCGACGGCGAACCGTTTCTTTCGGAAGCGGCGCTGAGCGACCTCTCTTATGGTGCCGCTCTCGCTGGGATAGCATTTGGCTCAACGGGAAGTGGCATACACCATAAAATTTGTCACCTCGTCGGCGGGACCTACGGCCTTGACCATGCAAATACCCACATGATCGTTGGCTTAGAGCTACTACCTGCAATGGCTCAAGTTCACGCCAATGTGGACCACGAACGGATAAAGATGGGAGTCGAAGCAATCGCAACTCTGATCGCTCGACACCACCTACCAAAGACACTTAGCTCTATCGGCCTCGATCCTTGGAAACGCGATCTACTCCTGAACGAGGTGGGCGAAGTAGCTAAAGGCATTGAACCTACACTCGATCAGGATCAGATCGCGACTCTCTTCACTCAAGTAATTGGTTACTAAAGAGTACGCAACTCTGAATTTTAACGCCATGTGTGATAAGAACAAACATTACTTCATGAAATAAGTATCGTATATGTAACGACAATTAGGGGGCTGTGTGTCGGAAGAAAATAGGTCAAGAGTTGATGAGATAACAGATAGGGTCATCGAATCATTCGATAACTGTCCAAGTGATCGTTTGACCACGATCCTGAAGGCTCTCACCTATCATCTTCATCAGTTCGCAAAAGAGGTATCTCTCACGACCGAAGAGTGGATGGCTGGAATTGACTTCCTAATGGCGACGGGAAAGATCTCCAACGACAAGCGCAATGAGTTCATCCTCCTATCGGATCTACTGGGTCTCTCGAGCCTTCAGGTCGCAATAAACGAGCGGGCAGATGAAGCAACCGAGTCGACTGTACTGGGGCCATTCTTTGTTGAAGGATCCAGGGAATTTGAAAATGGAGACGACATTTCGCAAGGTGCAAGTGGAGAGTCGACCTTTGTCTCTATCAAGATTACAGACGCCGAGGGAGAGGCCATGGGAGGTGTAACCGTCGATGTTTGGGGCGCCGATGCAGATGGGTTCTACGACGTCCAATACCCTGGGGACAAACTCTTCAATCGAGGTAGGTTCGTAAGTGACGCCGAAGGGAGAGTCTTCTTCTGGTCGATCCTTCCGGTTGCATATCCGGTGCCATCCGATGGACCTGGTGGAGCACTTTTGAAAGCCACATCCAGATCTAACATGCGTCCCGCTCACCTCCACTTTGCATTAGTCAAAAATGGCTTTTCCCAAGTGGTAACTCACCTCTTCGTTGATGGCGATCCCTACCTTGGGCGCGACGCGGTATTTGGCGAGAGAGACAGCTTGATATGTCAGTTTCTCGAAGTTGCCGGAGACCCCGAGGCTGATGACGCGAAACTTCGAACGAACCACTACGAAATAGAACATAGCTTCAGGATGGCGAGAGGGTAACAGTGCAAAGCGAACTCGAAGTAAAGGTGGAGACCGACGTATTAGTAGTCGGAAGTGGTCCAGCAGGCTCCTCAATGGGTCTCTTCCTCGCCACATATGGCATCGACCACTTGGTGATTAGCAAGTACTTTTGGACTGCGAATACACCAAGGGCACACATCACTAACCAACGTACGGTCGAGATCATGCGAGACCTCGGTATCGAAGAAAACATCAAACGCTTTGGCACCCCCCATAGCTTGATGGGTGATACATCATTTTGTACTTCTCTCGCTGGAGAGGAGCTGGGAAGGGTAAGAACTTGGGGAACTCATCCTCTACGAGAGAGTGAGTACCTGAGCGCTAGCCCCTCCTCCAACTACGACCTTCCTCAAAATCTTTTCGAGCCGATTCTCGTGAACGCCTCCTCTTCAAGGGGAGGAAGATTTCGTTTTGGAGTCGAATATCTGAGCCACCTCCAACATGAAGAATTTGTCGATGTTACAGTGAGTGATCGTTTGACGAGCGACAAGTACATTATTCGAACCAGGTACCTAATTGGCGCAGATGGCGGGCGTTCAAAGGTCGCTGTCGACATGAGTGCATCTATGGAAGGAAAGATGGATATTGCGGGATCGATGAATATCGTCTTTCGTGCTGACCTTTCGAAGTATGTCGCCCATAGACCCAGTGTCCTCTACTGGGTACTTCAACCGGGAGCTGACATCGGCGGTATTGGTCTCGGATTAGTGCGCATGGTAAGACCATGGAATGAGTGGCTCATCGTTTGGGGATACGATATTGACGCCCCTCCACCGGAGGTAAATGAAGAGTTTGCCAAAGGCGTCGTACGTAACCTCGTGGGAGACGAAACCATCGACCCCGTAATCGATTCGGTATCTCTTTGGGGAAATAATCGTATGTATGCGACTACGTACCAAAAGGGGCGCGTATTCATCATGGGTGACGCTGCACATCGCCACCCTCCGTCTAACGGTCTTGGTTCAAACACCTCTATCCAGGATGCCTACAACCTCGCCTGGAAGCTTTCTTTGGTAGTCAAGGGGAAGGCTGGAGAAGGGCTGCTCGCTAGTTACCAAGAAGAACGCGCCCCGATCGGAAAGCAGATAGTCTTACGAGCAAATAAGTCAATTGAAGAGTTCGGAGCTATCCTCTCCGCGCTTGGCGTTACCGACACCATCAACGTGAATGTTATGAAGTCCAATATGTCTCAACTACACGACGAATCGGCAGTTGGTCTAAGTCGGAGGCAAAGGTTACTCGAGGCATTTGATCTAAAAGACTACGAATTCAATGCCCACGGAGTTGAATTGGGACAACGGTATAGTTCATCTGCGGTAATGAGTGATGGAGGCAAAGAACCTAGTTATACCCGAGATCCCGAGCTCTTCTACCACCCCACAACTTATCCCGGTGCACGTCTGCCTCACGTGTGGGTTGTAGATGAAGCTCAGCAGAAGGTATCGACACACGACATCTGTGGCAAGGGGAAATTCACTCTGCTGACAGGAACTAATGGATCACGTTGGAAGATCGCGGCCGAAAAGGTGTCTGAAGAACTCGGAGTCGAACTCGAGGCCCACATCATCGGACCAGGTCAACGCTTCCGTGATGTCTACAACGACTTTGCCAAGATGAGAGAGGTCGACGAAGACGGTGCCATTCTTGTCCGACCCGACATGCATGTCGGTTGGCGAAGCATGAAAATGGTCGACGACCCAGAAATCGTCCTTGCATATACGATGCGCCAGATACTCTCGCTTCGTTAGCTCTAACGCAGGTCCAAAAGTCGATCTAATGACAAGGGCGGAGGTAACTCTCCGCCTGAAGTCTTTGGTCGAAGTAAAGCCGGCATCGATGCGCCACCTTCCCCGCAGCTAACGAAGCTGTGGGAATCTTCGATAGCGCCTTTGATTGGGAAAAGGTACGACCCCTCCACAGATGTACGCGCTATCTTCGTCGTTCATTTGTAGTTACCGATCAGGGTAACGATACCTAAAACAATCAAAATGACAGCCGCAGCTAATTCGATGTACTTCTCATCGATTCGATCAGTCAGCTTTGATGCCACCATGGCCACAAAGACTGCTGTCGTCATTCCAAGTGCACCCGCAAGGCCAACTAAAAGTGCCCTGTGGTAGTGGGCAACTAGATTCAAAGTCACCACTTGGGTGATGTCTCCGATTTCAGCAACAAAGACGATAACGAAGATCAACCAAAATGGTCGGAGACCTGCGAAGCGTTTTCGTATGGACGCAATCGTCGACTCTTCCTCCTCTTCACCGCGTATTGCTCGAAAGATCATAAAAAGACCTAGTGCTATAAATACAACCGAAGATAGGTTGGAGATCAGCTTGGTTGGTAAGTGGGCGAGCAACGACCCCACCGTCGCGGCTATGGCGCTCTGGACAAAGAGAGCGGAACTTGCAGCAAAGAAGACTAAACGGCGGGAAAACGTCCGTGCGAGCAGAATCGAAGAGACCAAAGTCTTATCCGGCAACTCACCCAAAAATATTATCCCGAAGGAGCTAAAGAACAGAGCGACTGATGAAATAGCAATCTCCACTTCAAAGAAGCAAAAGTGTTCGACGAATCAGCTAGGAGGATAAAGGAACATCTTCAAGCTAGTAGTTTGAACGATGATATTCGACGACCACAAGTGACTTTAACAAACTCTTCCCATTTAACTAACAGGACTACTCATTCGAGCCATCGCCTTTCTAGAAGGCTGCCCTCTAGGTAACCTCTAAAAGCCGGCGACGAACGTCGTCGTTGCAATGCGAAGGAAATCAACAGTGGCGACTTCTAAATAAGTGAGAATCCGTTGCATCTGAGGTTATAAGAGTAGATAGCAAACTTCGTTTCAGCATCCACTCCTCCCATCAACAAAATTGTACGCTCGATGCGAGCTCTGGTTAGAGAATGAGTGCCACGGCAGTTGTAACGGCAAAGGCAAGTTGCAATCTGCCAGTTCCACCTAGAACTTCAATTAGATCTCTTCCCTTAGCGCCGCCTATGACCTTTCGAATAAGGGGCATTGAGATCGGAACCAGAAGAACAACCAGAAGGACAAAGATGTCATTCGTTATGAGGGCTAATGGAAGTAAAACTCCAACAAGAACCGTTGCGGTATACAAAATTCTCGAATTGCGATCCCCAAGGCGAACCGCCAAGGTCTTCTTTCCGCTCACCTTATCGGTATCGATATCGCGAACATTGTTAACCACCAAAAGAGAAACTGCCAGTAGCCCAGAGGCGCTACCAAGAACAATCGACTCGTAAGTTATGTGGCCAACTTGAACGTAGTATGTGCCAACGACTGCTACCAAGCCAAAGAAGACAAAGACGAACAACTCACCAAACCCGTAGTATCCGTAGGGGTGTTTGCCGCCGGTGTAGTACCACCCTGCGGCAATTGCGACTGCTCCCACAGCAAAGAGAATCGGCGTCGTGAGAAACGCGAGAGCGGTACCGGCGACGCCCGCAATCGCAAAGGCGATAAGTGCTGCTCCTAGGACCTGCTTCGGTGTTGCCGCCCCACTTGCCACTAACCGCATTGGACCTACTCGCTTGTCGTCGGTGCCCCGCTTTCCATCGGAGTAGTCATTTGCATAGTTGGTCGCAATTTGAATCGCAAGAGCAACTACTGCTGCCAGTAGTGCTCGACCGAGATTGAAGTTACCTCTTGCGGCCGCGCTACCAACTACTACTGGGACGATCGCTGCAGGGAGCGTTCTCGGTCTCGCTCCAGCTATCCACTTTGACTTCAACACTCATCTTCCATTCACTAACTTTGACCAAAAGTGTAACGGGCGTCGCGGATCCTAGTGTTGGAACCGCAACGCCCACAAAGATAAGACTAAGGCCTACGAGGGAACTGATCAAAGTTAGGCTTACGCTTCTCCTTATAAGCATCACGACCCTCTTGTGCCTCTTCGGTCATGTAGAAGAGGAGCGTTGCATCGCCAGCGAGTTGTTGTACGCCAGCTAATCCATCCTCTGCGGCATTGAATGAAGCCTTTAGCATTCGAAGCGCGAGCGGAGAGAGGGCAAGCATCTCCTTACACCACTTGACCGTCTCTTCTTCAAGTTGGTCTACTGGAACGACTGTGTTTACTAGTCCCCAGTCAAGTGCGGTCGCAGCATCGTATTGACGACACAGGAACCAGACCTCTTTTGCTCTCTTGATTCCGATCGTTCGGGCTAGGAGTGAAGAGCCGTAACCGCCGTCGAAGGAGCCAACGCGAGGTCCAGTCTGTCCGAATCTAGCATTTTCACCAGCAATTGTTAGGTCGCAGACGAGGTGAAGGACGTGACCGCCTCCAATTGCGTATCCTGCAACCATTGCTACAACAGGCTTAGGAAGACGACGGATCTGAACTTGAAGATCTAGCACATTCAATCTTCCAATTCCCGCCTGTCCTAGATGGTCGTCGCCGATGTACCCATCTTCTCCACGAATTCTCTGATCTCCACCGGAGCAAAAGGCGAGGTCGCCTTCACCAGTGAAGATGATCGCACCTACCGAAGGATCGTTGCGCGCTGCCTCGAAGGCGGATGAAAGCTCTACTAGCGTCTGTGGACGAAAGGCATTTCGCACCTCTGGACGATTGATCGTTATCTTTGCAATGTTGTCGAAGTGTTCGTACTTGATATCGCGGTACTCCCCCGCACTCTTCCAATCAAACTGAACTCTACTCATCTTCTCGCGCCCTTCCAATCAACTATCTATCAAACGGATCCGAAAACATAGTAATTCCATTTGGACGAGAGATATCCGCCGCCTGCAGTTGGTGACTGCCTATAAAAGCGATCGAACTGCTAAGCAACAGCGTTGAATAAGAAATTTAGCCCCTGAGAGCACACTTTTGCCGATTGCCAAGACCCGGGTGCGACATATTTATCATCGTCATCAAATGAGCTCCTAGATAGGCTTGAGTAGCGATGAAAGAGCTAAAGCTATTTATTCAAGAGCAGAGTAACGAACTGGCTATGCGCCTCCTAGAAGAGATGTTGGCTGGAAATGCAGTTGCTGTCGCTAATCCACATTGGCCAAAGAGATTCACAGAAACTATTGTGGAAGTTATCGACCCGACGGTCGTGGTTATAGACAAAGTAGCCGCTAGGAGGGTCGCCAATACCGACGTTCCAGAGCATTCGTCCCTCGTAGCGACTACTTCTGGGACCTCAGGACTACCCAAAGGAATCTGCCATAGCTGGGCTAATTTGGAGGCTTCAGCCAAAGCCTCACTTTCATACTTGGGCGCCAACAAAGGAGAAGGGTTATGGATCAATGCCCTTCCGATCAATCACGTTGGCGGTTTTACAACGATAACTAAGTCTTACTTTGCCAATCACCGCCTCGAGACTTTGGGCTCATTTGACTACGCGACCTTCGACGAAATAGCTCGTAGGAGTGACGCACCTGTGTTTACTTCATTGGTGAAAGCGAACCTATCGAAACTTGACCTATCAGTCTTCGAAAAGATTCTTCTTGGTGCAGGCACTCCACCGTCTAAGCGCCCTGTCAATGCTGTAGTAACGTACGGACTCACCGAAACCGGAAGTGGCTGCGTATATGACGGAGTCGCACTACTCGACGTAGTGATCCAAGTGGTTGAGGGCGAGGTACTTCTCAAAGGGCCGATGATCGCCCAAAGTTACCGGAATGGCACTCCGCTCACGGATACCAATGGCTTCTTCCACACAGGTGATAGCGGATCATTGGGCGACGACGGCCTGCTATCAGTAACTGGGAGGATCTCAGAGGTAATCAACACCGGTGGAGAAAAGGTCGCTCCAAACACGGTCGAAGAGGTGATAAACGAAGCAACCGATCTACCGGAGTATGCGATATTTGGTTGCCGCGACGAAGAGTTCGGTGAGGTGGTAGCCGTAGCTATCGCTCACCACGAAGAGTCACGCATAACGCTTGAATCTCTGCAGCAAATAGTCGCTGAAAAACTTCCACGCTATTGCATCCCGAGGCGCCTCTTCGCTGTTGATACCCTACCAAAGACTGATCTGGGAAAGGTACAGCGAAAGAGGCTTACGGAGATTTTTAGTACGGCACGATAGCTCCTAGGGGGTCACCATCGCTCCTCCGTCTACCACCATCGTCTCGCCGGTAATCCACCGCGACAGGTCCGATCCCAGAAAAAGTGCAGCGCCCGCAATATCGTCGGGTTCGCCTATACGCTTCATTGGAAGACGTGCTGCGACGGAAGCCTCGTGGTTTTCCCATAATGCCTTGGCGAAGTCGGTTCTTACTAATCCTGGCGCTATTGCATTAACTCTGACCTTGGGGCCAAGGTCATTTGCAAGCTGCTTGGTCATATGGATAACAGCGGCCTTAGAGACGTTATAGAATCCGATCCCTGACTCCACCGACAGACCACCTATCGATGCGATGTTGATAACAGACGAAGTGTTCTCAGACTCTTTCATGTACCTCTTAAATGCTGCTTGAGTGAACCACAGAACTCCCAAAAGGTTTACATCAAGGATCTTTTGAGCGCGCGATGCATCAATGTCGATCATTGGACCGTAGTAGGGGTTGGTGGCCGCGTTATTTACGAGAACATCGACGCTGCCAAAACGAGCAATTGTCTCGTCAACGACTCGATAAGCCTCGGTCTCTACACCAACGTTGGCAGCGACGTAGTCGATCGCACCTCCCTCGCTTGCCGATACCTCTTTTACTACCTCGCTGAGTGCATCGGCTTTGCGACTTGAAATCACAACGTTTGCACCGTGGCGATAGAAGTGTTCAGCTATCGCTCTTCCAATTCCTCGAGATCCACCCGTAACCAAGACGGTCTTATTTGAAAAGTCAAAACTCATTGCCTTAGCATTACACATCAAAGGGGCAGACTCGATGCAATTTTTCAATATCGGCTTCGATCCCGACAAGATTTTGATCCATTCCTAAAGCCGGATAGTTAGTAACAAATTGTTCCGCTTGACCGTATCATGATTCTTCAAGATTCCTTAACAAAAATGGACCCAAGTGGACTTGCAACGGAGCGAATGAGCACCATCGCTCGCAACCCATCTTCTTGCTCTAATCGAGACCTTCTTACAATATGCGAGAAGGAGCCAGCAAGTAGCGCCAAATCTTCTTATTACCTCTTGCAACCTCTGTCATATGCTTCTCAGTTGCTCTTCAACGCTATTTGTCGTATTTGCTGGTCACATCGTCCGAACCACTAATTGACCTCCAGTAAGAGGCTGCGCTTTTTAGAAATTGCATCGATGTTCCACGATTCGAGTGCAATCACATATCATCCAGACTCGAGTCACGGTAACTATTCGATTTCAAAAGAATTCATAACGTCAGCAAGAAGGCGGTAATAGCCGATCAAGACAATAACTTCAAAAATCAACGGTTGATCGTAGTATTTGAGCAGCTCGGAAAAGCATTCTTCATCGACAGTCCCTCGGTCGAATAACTGATCAACTGTCGTAAACAGTACGGTTAGCTCTGGCTCAAAGTTGTCCGTGGCGCCGTGAGCTATTTGATCAATCTCATCTTGGGCGAGATTGCAGTCTAGAGCGATCTGTCCGTGAGCTCTAGCTTCGAATTTCGCCGCGCTCCTGGCGGCAACTCGTAGAATGACGGCTTCACGAAGACGGGGTGGAAGTCTTCCTCCGAATCTAAGCGCTCCTCCAACCCTCAGAAGGCCACTGCCAATCTCTGGAGATAGGAGCATGGCTCCAAATGGACCTGCAAGTGAAGTGTCGTCGAGAATCAATTGGAAGTACTGCTTCGACGTACCTCTTGGCCCTAGGGTGATTTGGTCGTAGAGATCCTTTCCGTCTTCGTCTAGTTCATCTCTTCTTGGCGGCGTAAAACGTTCAGCCATAAAATACTCCAATCATTTAATCGATAAACTTTGCAATCAGGTATCCCAGATCCCAACGCTACTCTCGATTACCGCAACCGGGTAAAGATAAGGCGACATAAACATTTAGCCCTCCGTGCGAACGGGAGCGTTGAGGTAGAGGCATTTTTCGCAAGCGATGGTTGTCCCATCTAACCTCAAGGACCAAGATTCCGCCAACGCGCCAAAAATACCTTCCAGAAGATTGCCCTCGGAAATAGTTGCGTGATACGTTTTGATATATGGTGAACTTTCGATCAAATCGTTACGATATATTGAAAAAGATTGAATCGCTTGATCCTGAGACCGAGTACCGAGAGATCTACCGCCTCATGACAACCTATGAATTTCCTTGGGACATGAATCAAGCACTTTCATTCGCACTATTTCGAACTTATGCCGTTCCCACAATCGGATCGCTGCTTGCTCATACAGGTGAGCTAATCGATCGGGTTCAAAAAAGATACGACGACACAGTTATTGTCCTTGATGCAATCCTTGAACACGGCCCCAGCGAAGGCGATGGATTGACTGCTTTGCGCAGGATGAATCAGATGCACAACGCCTACAACATAAGCAACAGTGACATGATTTATGTACTGAGCACCTTTGTAGTAACGCCGATTCGCTGGATGGACGACTTCGGTTGGAGAGCCATGTCAGCAACTGAACGAATAGCCGCGGCAAACTACTATCGCGACTTAGGACGCAGAATGGGCATCCGAGATCTCCCTGAAACTTGGAAGGACTTTTCTAATTTCTTGGATAGCTACGAAGAGGCCAACTTTTCAATCGATGCAGGAGGAACAAAGGTAGCAGAGTCGACCATCGAACTATTCACGACCTTCCCACCCAACCAACTTCTGCCGAAGTCAATCGTATATAAGATGTCCTATGCCCTGATGGACGAACCGCTCCTCAAGGCGTTTGGCTTTCCAACTCCAAATCCGATATTCAAAACGCTTGTTCGCAATGGTCTAAAACTACGCGGCAAACTCGTCCGTCAGCTTCGTCCCCGAAAGGAACCAAGATGGCCTCGAGA
>VFSW01004781.1_pt1 | contig 20155 bp, 19 predicted proteins | sample 5358111 | NCBI WGS metagenome assembly VFSW01 (sample SAMN11554181, study PRJNA540505) | mine drainage metagenome | isolation source: sediment from site ElyBrook_90M | place: USA: Ely Copper Mine, Vershire, VT | collected 2017 | reverse complement strand
TTCTTGTCTGAAGAACCTCCCCTTTAACACTCGGCGTGTGAGATATGCGGGCTAACCCTCCGGCACTGAGCTGCTTCTCCGCTTGCTATCATCTACACAGACTCCCGGCGACAGCACGATCCGGGCTTTCCCATTGAGGTTCCAGGGCATCCCAATGACACCCGCCACCCAGGCCGCCGTTCCGGCAGAGCTTGCCACGCTCAATGAAAGTGGCGCTCATGGCTCCGTACACGCTCCCCAGCCGGGCGCAACAGCCACGCTGCTCCACGACCTGCGCGAGCTGTTCAAGGTCAAGGTCGTAACCATGGTGCTGGTCACCGGATGGGGCGGATTTTACCTGGGATCGTTGCAGTCCGGTATCTCCAGCGTTCAGCGTGGCCTGCTCGATACGCTGCTGGGCATCGGCCTGGTCTCCGCCGGCGCGGGCGCGCTCAATGAGGCTCTGGAGCGCAAGATCGACGCGCGCATGAAGCGCACCGCCAACCGTCCACTGGCCTCCGGCCGTTTTTCGCTGGCCCAAGGCATTACGGCCGGCCTCGCCGCCCTAGCTCTGGGTTCGGTTTGGCTGCTGCTCCACACCAATCTGCTCACAGTGTCCCTGGCGCTGCTCACCGCCTTCACATACGTGGCCATCTACACGCCCCTCAAGCGCGTCACCGCCATGGCCACCTTCATTGGAGCCTTCCCCGGCGCAATGGGTCCACTGCTGGGCTGGACCGCCGCCCGTGGGCGCATCGAGTGGCCCGGCGTGGCCCTCTTCGCCATCCTCTTTGTCTGGCAGTTTCCCCACTTCATGTCAATTGCCTGGCTCTACCGCGACGACTATGCCCATGCAGGCATCCGCATGTTGCCGGTGGTTCAACCCGACGGTCTTTCTACCGTGGCACAGGCGCTCTTTTTCGCCGTCCTCATGATTCCGGTCAGCCTGGCGCCCTGGTGGCTGGGCATCGCTGGCCTTACTTATGCCGTGCTGGCCATCGCGCTCGGACTCTTCTACCTGGCATATACCATTCGTTTCGCCCGCATCCTGCGCACCCAGGATGAGACCGAGAGCCGCATGTTGGCGCGCGATCTGCTCAAAGTCAGCGTTCTTTATCTACCTCTGCTCTTCACCACGCTGATGGTCTGCGCCATCGCAAAGCATTAAAGGAAGCGGAAGCATGACCACATCCGTAGCTCCAACATCCAGCACGCGCCCCGCCATCGCCGCTATTCTGGCCATCAGCGCCGCGGCTACGGCCTTTCTCTTCTGGCTCATCTATATTCATCCGGCCGCCGCAACCAACGCTCAATACGCCTTTTTGCCCGCGCTCAATGCTCTGCTCAACGGCCTCAGCGCCACCGCCCTGCTCATCGGCTACACCTTTATCCGCGCGCACCGTATCCGCGCCCATCGCGCCGCCATGCTCACCGCCTTCGGATTCTCCACGCTATTCCTGGTCAGCTACATCCTCCACCACGCTTTACACGGCGACGTCCGCTATCCCGTCCATGCTGCCTTGCGCTCGGTTTATCTACCCTTGCTGGCAAGCCACATCATCCTCGCTATTGTGGCTCTGCCTCTAGTGCTGCTCACATTCTTCTTCTCCCTCAGCGGCCGCATTCCCCAGCACCGCAAAATCGCCCGCTGGACCTTTCCGCTCTGGCTCTACGTCTCCGTCACTGGCGTAATCACCTACATGATGCTGCGGCTGGCGCAGGGATAAAAGCTACGATGTCTGCAAACAGCCCCACCCCAAACCAACGCCAACCCGACGACGGCACCCGCCAACTGCTGCAATGGGGCGCTTCCATCCTGGGCTCCGGGGTTTTAGCAGCCGTGCTGCTCCAAACCCTGCTGGGTGGCTTCTCGCCGACAGGCGCCAGCACCAACACCGGCTGGTTCGCGCTTATTATCGCTCTGAGTTGCATCCCTTTTGGAGGCCTGTTGCTTTCGCTCGGCGTGGCCAAGTGGCTCCGCAACCGGCAAATCGCCCGCAAGCGCTAAGCGTCTGCTATTCTTTTGAATTACTGGAGTGAAAGAACATGGCAAGAAGCGTCAACAAAGTCACCCTCCTGGGTAATGTGGGGAAAGACCCCGAGATTCGTTCCAGCGCCAGCGGCGTCATGGTCGCCAACCTCACCCTGGCCACCAGCGACCGCTTTCAAGATTCGCAGGGTAACTGGCAGGACCGCACCGAGTGGCACACCCTGGTCGCCTTCAAGCGCACCGCCGAGATTGTCCGCGACTACGTCAAGAAGGGCTCCAAACTCTACATCGAAGGCAAGCTCCAGACCCGCAGTTGGGACGACAAGGAGTCGGGCGCCAAGAAGTACCGCACCGAGATCATTGTGAACGATCTGGTTTTGCTCTCCAGCCGCGATGAGGGCTCGGGTGGCGGCCAGGGCGGATATAGCCGTCAGGCTGGTTCCGGCTCGTCTTCGGCCAGCTTCGACCAACGCCAGCCCGCCGGGGCAGACGACATCGCCCAGTCCGCCGAAATCTCCGACGACGACATTCCGTTCTGATAACAGGGATTAGGGAATAGGGAATAGAGGTTTTCTAACCCCTGTTTCCTATTCCTCTTCTGCTATCTCTCCCAGCGGATCGTTGTCCCGGTCCGTCACCTCAGCCAGTTCGGCCAGCCGCGCCGCCAGTTCCGATGTCCAGCTTGCATCCGGAACGCGCCAGCTCCAGTTCCCGGCAGCAACCGACGGCGTGTTCATCCTCGCCTCCGAGCCCAGTTCCAGCAGATCCTGCGCAGGAACCAGCGCCAACTGCGCCACACTTGCCTCCGCAGCCCGAATCAGCGGCCACGCCGGGCACCCTTCCAGCGGCCCCACATAAGCCTCCACGGCGCAGCGTTCCACTTTGCCAGCCGTCTGCCACCAGCCCTGCGTGGTGTCGTTGTCGTGGGTGCCTGTATAAGCCACTGTGTCGGGCGCATAGCGGTACGGCAGGTGGATATGCGCGCCCTTGTCGCTAAAGCCGAACTGCAGCACTTTCATGCCCGGCATCCCTAGTTCCTGGCGCAGCGCCTCCACTTCGGGAGTAATCAGCCCCAAATCCTCAGCCACGAGTGGCAGCGGCCCTAGAGCCGCCTCCAGCGCGCGGAACAGCTCCAGCCCCGGCGCCTTCACCCATTCGCCGTTCACCGCTGTATCTTCGTCTGCGGGAATCGCCCAGTAAGCTTCGAATCCGCGGAAGTGATCCAGCCGCACAATGTCGTAAAGCTGGCAGGCGCGGCGAATCCGGTCTATCCACCAGTCGAAGCCCTGCTCAGCGAGTACATCCCACCGATAAAGCGGGTTGCCCCAGCGCTGTCCGGTCGCCGAAAAGTAATCGGGTGGCACCCCGGCGACGCGCTCCTGCTTCAGATTCTTGTCCAGTTCAAAAAGCTCCGGATGTACCCACACATCCGCCGAATCCATGTTGACGAAGATGGCCACATCGCCCATGATCCGGATCCCGCTTCGTGCCGCCTCTGCGCGCAGCTCGTTCCACTGCTTTGAAAAAGCAAACTGCAGAGCCTGCTCCTGAGCCAGCGCCCTCCCGTGCTGCGCGGCAGCCTGGGCCAGCGCCCGAGGCTCGCGGCGGCGCATCGGCTCCGGCCAGGCTGTCCACGCGCCAGTATTGAACTGACGGCGCAACTCCGCGTAAAGGGCGTAGTCGATGAGCCAGCCCACTTCTGACCGGCAAAACTGCTCAAACTGCGCCCACTGCTCTGCCAGCTTCGGCTCATGCGGTCCGCGATCCAGAAAATTCCCCGCCGCCTCGTAAAGCAGCGGAATCTTCCGTCCTTCCACGTCTCCAAAATCCACGTTACCGTTTCTGCCCGCCAATCCGCCAATGCGTTCGCCTTCCAGCCAGCCCCAGTCGCAGAGATACTCTAGGCTGATCAGGTTCGGATTGCCAGCAAAGGCCGAAGAACCCGCATAAGGCGAGTTGCCGTAACCCGTAGGGCACAGCGGCAGCACCTGCCAGACGTGCTGTTTGGCCTCCGCCAGAAAAGCAACAAACGCATGGGCGGCCGGCCCCAGGTCACCAATGCCCCCATACGACGGCAGCGAACTTACATGCAGAAGAACTCCGGACGAACGCTGAAACTCCATGGCTTCATTATCTCCGCGCCGCCGCGGGATTCCCGCCAGCACACGCAAAAAGGCCCGCAACCATTCCGGCAGCGGGCCTTTTCAGTTGGATAGTACTGCGCTTACATTCCCGACTGCGGCACCTGCGCCTTGGCGTTCAGACGGATGCGGTTGTGCTTCTTGTAGTCGTTGAAGACATTGCTTACGAAGACCTCGAATGCCTCAGAACGCCGCTCGTCCAGAATCTGGTCGCGGGTCTGGTCAAAGTTCTTGGCAATCTCCTCCGCACTAGGCTCCTGCTTGTCCAGCAGCTTGGCCACTACGCCTGTACGCTGGGCGTTGATGGGGCCGCTGATGTTGCCCGGCGACATATCGAACAGTTGCGGTGCAACCTGGCCCACCTCGCCAAAGTCCGGCACCTGACCGCTCAAGCCTACCAAGTCGCTGGTCTTCATGGCAGCTCCCATCTCCTTGGCGGCCTTGGCCAAATCGTTCATGGATTTAGCTTTGTTCGACAATTCCGTAGTCTTCTGGTTCAGCAGAGCCGGCAATTGCTCGGCGCGGTAGTCATCTTCAACGTGGCTCTTCCAGTCGGCAAAATTTGGTGCGTGGGCGGCAACCACACCAGTTACCTGGAAGATAGCGTAGCCCTCGCCGGTCTGCGCAAACTGTGGCGGATCGCCCTGTTTTGATTGGAAGGCCGCCGCGAGCACCTGGGAACCATCAGGCAGACCTGCAATCACGCCCTGACTGCCGAGCAGCGGCGTGTTCACTACATCAAGATGGTGAGCCGCGGCTGTCTTTTCCAAACCGGTCTTGATCGCCTCGGAGGCCAGCGCATGCGCATAGTTAACCTCGGCCTGAGCCGCCTGTTCGCGAATCAGCGTTGCCTGGATGGTGGGCAGCACCTCGTTGAGTTGCTGGGAGTGCGCCGCTTGCCGCTCTTCCACCTGCACAATGTGATAACCAAACTGGGTCTTCACAATCTTCATATCGCCAATCTTCTGCGTGAAGATGGCGTTATCGAACTCCGGCACCATACGGCCGCGCTGTGAAAAGCCCAGTTCGCCTCCCGAGTCCTTGCTTCCGGGATCGTCTGAATACTTTTTGGCCAGCTCGGCAAAGTTCTCCCCACCCTGCAGTTGCTTCAGTATTCCCTCGGCCTTGGCCTTGGCCGCCGCATCCGTCTTGACGTCAGCCCCAGGAGCCACCTTGATCAGGATGTGCCGCGACTTTGCCTGCTCCGGTACCGAGTACTCGGACTGATGCGCGGTAAAGTACTGCTGAATCTCCTGCTGCGTCGGCTTGGGCATTCCGCCGGGCAGATCGTTGGGAGTAAAGGCAAAATACGTAATTTTGCGCTCTTCCGGAACGGCTGAGGCGTAGCGCGCTGCATTCTTGTTGAAGAATGCCTGTAGCTCGCCGTCGCTGGGATTGATTTGCTTGCGCAGGTCGTCTGCCGAGATCACCGCGTAGTCGAACTTGATCTTGACGTTGTCCTTGAGATAGGTCTCGCGGACCTCCTGGTCGCTCACCGTCACGCCGGCAGTGATAAGTGCCTGCAACCGGCGGATGGCGATATCGCGCTTTACACCGTCTTCAAATTCCTTCACCGTGGTATTGAGCCGCTCCGAGATCAGTCTGGCGTAATTCTCCGTGCCGATAAACTGGCCATTGGGAAAGATCACCTGGCCGGCCGAGCCGGTGTGCAGATACTGGACCACGTCGTCGTTGGTGGCGTGAATGCCCAGCTTATTCGCCTCTTCAAGCAGCATTTGCTGCTGCACCAGTTGCTGGCCGATGCGCTGCTCAAACAAGTTCAGGATCATCGGGTTGTCTGGGTAGCGCTGCTGCTGGAGCTGCTGGCGGGCCATCTGCTCCACCTGCTGCTGGCTCACCTCCACCCCTGAAGACATCAAACGGTTGTACCAGTGGGGATAGATCACCGCATATGTGTTTGCGGACGTGCCGCTCATGCCGGTCAGGCCGGGGATCAGGTATACCACCATGGACACCGAAGCGGCGGCGATGATGACGACGAAAAGTGCCTTGGTCAGGCGATTGTCTCTCTGCAGGAAACGGATCATGAATGGACTTAAGCCTTCAACTCTCTATGCGCACGCAGTTCAATACCGCCGGCAGCTTCGATGCAGCTATACAGCGGGCATCCCCCGTGGATGCGCAATTCTCGCTCGACGCGATTCTTTGCCATTATAGACGACAGGGAGCAGGACAAGTCTCGATCGAATTTCCGCAAGCGGGCTACCCGGCTTTCGAGATGCCCGCCGCACTCCAGGCAGATTGCCACTCCCTTAACGCCAGTAGTAGAACCCGCCGGTCATGTAATACGGACGGTAGTACACCGGCGGATAAGCATTGTAAGGGGATCCAGAGGGATAATAGCCGCGCCGGTAGAGGTTCGGTCCGCCTTGGTACAACCCCTGGGCCAGCCGCGCCGCTTCCTGCGCATTCACCGGCGTTACCGTAATCGGGGTCTTCAAGTGGAAGCTCACCAGGGCCTCGGTAGGAATCCAGATTCCAGCTGGCCCAGAAGCAGCGGAGGTCGCCATGCCGGCACCAGCACCGGCGCCAGCGCCGATGGCTGCGCCAGCCCCGCCATCCACCGCGCCGCCAATCAGTGCTCCAAACAGGGCTCCGCCTAGGGTGTGGCCAATGGTCCGACCGGCCTTATTTGGTCCCTTCACCTTGAACTGGTCTGAATCCAGCGCGTAGCTCTGCCCGCCCAGGTCTAGCGATGTCAGCCTGAGCGCCAGCCCCGGGCTGCCTGCCAAGGCGCCGGACTTCTTGATCTCAGTCACCACTCCATGCACCGTTGCACCGCGCGGAATGGCCAATACCCCGCCCACTGCTACGTCGTGAATCACGGTGAACTGAACCGGTGTGCCATCCTTGGCTCTCTTGCTGTCCACCGCCTCGTTGGTCCTCGTCTGCAGCAGCGTACCCTCAGGAATCGTCACCGGACCTTGGGGGGGCTCGTAGGCCTGCATCGGAGGCTGCTCAGGTGCATATTGAGGCTGCCCTGGCTGATACTGCTGCTGCGCAGGCGGATAGGGCGCTTGAGCCTGGCCTGAATCTTGGTAAGGCTCCTGGGGCTGACCCGGAGGGTAAGGAGCCTGAGTCTGATCCAGACTATTGCCGGGCTGGGGCTCCACGGAGTTGTTCTGCTGGTTGTCCGCCATCTGCTGCGCATTCTGGCCGGCTGCACCGGCATCTTGAGGATTGCCCACCTTCAGGTTGTTATGCAGCGCTGTCACTCCCGTCACGCGGCTGGCAAGAGACTCCGCCAGTTCCCGGGAAGCTTCGCTGGAGACCGTGCCCGACAGCGTCACCTCACCCTGGACCGTAGCCGCGGTAATCATGTCGTTCTTCAACGCCGCGGAGGCGTCAAGGGCATGCACCACGTCCATCTCGATCTGTCCATCCGTGCGCTGGCCGGCCACCGGTGTGGCTGTCGCCGTGCCGGTATCCTGGGCGCCGGCTATTACGCCGGACAAGGCAACCACAAAAGCCCACGCCAGAACCTGCGGGAAAACTCTCTTGAGCAATGGCCGTTTCATCGTTGTGTTTCTCCTATGCTTGCGCTGCTGCTTTACGGTTCAACTCATTTAGACGGAGAACTGCGGAAGCAGTCACAGATGATAACCCAGTGTCCCGTAAAAAGTTCCGCTCCCTGGCGCGACTTCTGCGGCAAGCTTTGCATTAGTTCTGCATCCAACCCTGAGGAGGGTAAAGAATGGAAGCACGGTTGAACTATGCAAAAGCATTCCCCGAAGGCATTCACGCCTTGATTGCATTGGATAAGGTCATCCGCGGCAGCGGGTTGGGCCCTCGCTGCTGGAACTGGTAAAAACCCGAGCATCGCAGATGAACGGATGTGCATTCTGTATCGATATGCACACAAAAGAAGCACGCGCGGCAGGAGAGACCGAGCAGCGGCTCTGCGCCCTCTCCGCCTGGCAGGAGGGGCCGTTCTTTACGCCCTGCGAACGGGCCGCGCTGGCCTGGACCGAGGAACTAACCAACATCCAGCAGGGACATGCTCCGGAAGATGTCTACCAGGAGGCGCTGCGCGAGTTCAGTGAAGCCGAGTTGATGCAACTTACACTTGCCATCACGCAAATCAATGCCTGGAACCGGATCGCCATCACATTCCGTGCGCTACCAGGCGTATTCCAACCGGCAGAGCGGACCGCAGTCTGAGTTAAGCCAAACGCTAACTCGGGGGCCGCTCAGCCCTCGCTTCATTCTCCGGCACCTTGTTTCCGTTCCGCTTGCCTGTGCTTGATGGCCACGTCCATAGCCTCTGCAAGTGTCTTCAGTCCCTCCGCAATATCGGCACCCAGATGCACCCTCACAACCCTCCGGCCGCGCGACTCCAACGCAGCCAAATCGCCTGCCGCCTAGGCTGCAATTACCACGCCAAAGGTATATTTCTGACTTGGAATCGCCACGTCTACCGCATGGTCCGTCGTGATCTGCAAAAAGACACCGGTATTGGGGCCACCCTTGTAGTCCTGCCCAGTGGAGTGCAGAAAACGTGGGCCGAATTCCAGGCAGGCAGCCACCCGCTTAGCATCGCATACCTTCTGACGGAAGCCCTGTATGACCGCTTCGTGCTCCGGAAACATGTGCAGGAAAGCCAGCGCGGCAAAGTAGTCGCGCGAGTGAATCTGGCTCAAATGTGCGCGCAGATACCCTGCAAGTGTGGCAGCCGGGGCCGTCGTGGGTTCACAGACTGACGTCCTTTTGCCAAAATTGCTCAACTTTGTTGTTGGAGGTCCAGTCGGCGGCAGCCAGATCAACTGCGCCGCGAAGGTCAGAGGTCAGTACGAATCGATAGCTCATCTCGTATTCAATCTTGCCGAAAACGCAGCGGATTGGCAGGATAACGCGCACAAAAGGAGTGAAATACAATTGCCGGGGAAAGGGCGCAACGGCATTCAAAGGCCTGAATCAGCCGCATTGGCATCTGAACGGCAAGGAACACCGGGAATCAGAGCCGCTCGCCCTTAATACATGTTGCGATGGCCAAAGTCGTACATTGCGCCAAAGGTGAATCCCTGCGGATTGAGATACGTATGTCCGGTGAGTTGCGGCCAGAATTGGTATTCGTAATCCGCGCGCGCCCATAAGTGATGAAAAACTCTGTATTCTATGCCGCCGCCTGGGGCATACACGGTCCGCGTGTCATGCGTATAGGGCTTTGTACTGCATGTTGCCAGACAACTTCCAAAGTCGATACTTCCCAAACCGATTAGTCCCTTGCCGTAGACATGGAAGTTGCGGTAGGGGCGCCATGTGTAGATAACCCCGACTGAGCCGGTATCCTGGCGAAAAGCGGGTGGCTTGTCTCCATGGTTGAAGTTCACGTCGCGCCCCTCCGCTTCAATGGCGAGTCCGTTCAGTAAGGAAGGAAGATGCGGCGGACGCCAATCGGCCCAGATCGTCACCCCACCCATTCTGCTGTGTCCCCAATCGGTATCCCAACTGGAAAGACCGCCTCCTACAGAGAGCGGAATACCGCCTTCTGTGGCGGATGGGACCGTCTGGGAAAAGGCGGGCAATACGGTTGTAGCAATGAGCGCTCCTAGGGTCAACTTGAGGGTTTGCTTGAGGATCGACTCCATACTCATAACAGTGTCTCCTTGCAATTCTGCTGGCGCATATTGAGCGAACGCTTTTGATTTGAAAAAAGTACAAACGCGAATCAATGAATGCAAAAGGACGCCAAGAGAATCGTGGAGACGACGATCCCATTGCAGTACTAGAAATTGATGAGTTGCGCAACTTAAAAAAGCAGCTTGCCCGCTTCGTCTTCAATCGCCGCGATAAGCATTTGAAGCAGTTCAACCCGCGGTGCGGCCAATTGCCTTGCTTGCATAAGATGCAACTTACCCGGTAAGTGTTTACTGGCATTGCGAAGCACGGGCAAAACCGAGGAAAAAGTTGGATAGCGCGTATCCCGGCCCACCTTGACCAGTGCGCGCATGGCTCCTATCGCGCCCAGTTGCTCAAGTATGTCCGCATCCCTAAGTAGAACTGCCTCCACCGTCACCGGCTCGTCCTTGGGCTGATGCGTCCGGATAATCTCCGAGACGTCCTCCAGCTTTCCTGCCGGAAAGCCCCATCCGGCCAGCAGTTCCCGCGTCCGCGCAATGGTGTACGGTACATGATCCCAACGCGCCAGCTCTTCCGGATCCTCGGGCCGGTTGCCGAGAAAGACTCCCAGGTCATGCATCCACGCGGCGGCAAATAAGATGTCGTCGTCGTATTCCAGCCCCTGCCCTAGCCTCGCAGCTAGCGCATAGAGCCGTGGCTGATGGCCAAATTTATCGACTGGCAGCGCTTCGGCGCGGATACACTCCACTACGGATTCACGCCAGCCAGGTGCTGTCATTGCGTCTTTCCCGGCCACCTGGGCGAGATGCGCAGCAGTTCCAGGCCGCCCATATCCTCAACCGCAAATGACGGCGCGCTCGCAGGAACAGCGACAATGCCACGTAACGGCAGCTCGACCGGATCAAAGCCCGGCCCAGAAATTCTGCCCGTTCCGGCAGTCGCAAACAGATACGACAGCCCCTTGACCTGTTCTTCTTCACCGGGCAAACTGGCGCTCGCCCGGCTGCCTGCCACCGGAATCCGCTCCACGCAAAAGTACTCTCGATCGATCAAGACCGTCCGGTCCTTCAGCACCCGGGGCGCAACCTTGCCGGCGCTCGTCTTCAGCCGTGTAGCTTCAAGCGACTTCTCAATGTGCAGCTCGCGTGGGCGGCCGTAGTCGTACATCCGGTAGGTAAGATCGCAGTTCTGCTGGGTCTCCAGCAGGATTGGCCCTGGTAATATTGCGTGAACTGTTCCCGCATCCACAAAGACCATCTCCCCGACCGCCACCGGCACCATGTTCAGGCTTTCTTCCAGAGTTCCGGCAGCGATCTCTTCCTTCACTTGCTCCACCGTGACGCCTGGCTTCAGCCCAAGAGCCACATGTGACCCAGGTTCCGCCGCCAGCACATACCAGCATTCGGTTTTGCCTCGCGGATCGCCATACTTTTGCGCCATTTTGTCGTCCGGATGCACCTGCACGCTCAACTTATCCTTGGCCAGTATCACCTTGATCAGCAGCGGCGAGGCCGGCGACGGCGCCGTCGGGCCAAGCAATGCCTCATGGGCTTCAAGAAAAAGCGTATCCAGCCTTTTTCCGATGTGGGGACCGGGCGCCACCAGATTTGCATCCCCGCTCAGCCATACCTCGCCAATGGGCTCTCTCTCGGCAACGTGATCATACCAGGGCCGAAGATCCCGGTAACCCCAGACCCGGAGATCGAATCTTGGCTCAATGCGAAACGGCGCTAATTGAGATAGTGTGGAATGCTCGTCTGGTGTCATCGGAATGCTTATATCCTCCATAATATGAATCGTTTGACTGCGCTATGCATGGCCGGCGAAAGCCTCCTCCAACCGCCTTTATTCCCGTGATTTCACTCTACCAGAGTGGCTATAGCAGTTCTCCAGCGTGTACACGGGGGAGAATGATATTGCTAATCCAGCCCCTTTCTGCCCCTTGCCTCCGGGGGGAGCCTGCCTGGCTCTCATGTTTGCTCCTCCCGCTCATTCCAGATAGCCTAGAGTCAGCCTTGTTGGCCCGGAATCCGCCGTGCCGCTAACCCTACAATGAATCCCGCCAAGGAGACAGCACAAGCATGTCAAAGCAAGTTTCTATCTGTGTCATTGGATCAGGATATGTTGGCCTAGTCGCGGCCGTTTGTTTTGCTGAAATGGGTCATCGGGTCATCTGCGTGGACAACGACGAAGCCAGGGTCAAAACTCTCCGCGAAGGCGGCGTGCCCATTTATGAAGACCAATTGCCTGAATTGCTGGCAAAGCATCGCGGACTCGGAGTCGAGTTCACCGTCGATCTCAGCGTAGCTGTAGAAAGAAGCGAAGCCATCTTTATCGCCGTGGGCACTCCTCAGGGCGACACCGGCGCCGCCGACCTTTCCTTCGTCGAAGCTGTCGTCTCTGAGATTGCCCGCTCCATCGGCAATTACAAGGTGGTCGTGGAAAAAAGCACGGTGCCGGTCTACACCAACGAGTGGATTCGCCGCGTGCTGCACCGTCACGGTGTTGATCCGCAGAGCTTTGATGTGGTCTCCAATCCTGAATTCCTGCGCGAGGGCTCGGCCATCCGCGACTTCCTGCATCCTGACCGCATTGTGGTGGGCGCGTCCAGTGACCGCTCTGCCGACGTGCTGCGCCACATCTATGAGCCGCTCACTTCAGGCCGGTACTACGAACATCCTGACGCCTTGCCGGGGCCTTGCAGCGCCTCCCATCCTGCCCGGCTGCTGGTCACCTCTACCCAAAGCGCGGAGATTATCAAGCACGCCTCCAACGCCTTTCTGGCTCTGAAAATTTCTTTCATCAATGCTGTGGCCAACCTGGCAGAGGCCGTGGACGGCGACATCGAAGACATCGCCGCCGGCATTGGCATGGACAACCGCATCGGACCCAGGTTCCTACGCGCCGGGCTCGGCTATGGCGGTTCCTGTTTTCCAAAGGATGTGGCCGCTTTCCATTGGGTGGCTCAGCAGCGGGGCGTGGACTTCCAATTGCTCCAGGAGATCCGCAAGATCAACGACACCCAGAGAGAGGTCTTTTTCAATAAGGTTCTGGCGGCAATCTGGACGCTGCGCGGCAAGCGGCTAGCCGCCCTGGGCCTTGCCTACAAGGGCGATACGGACGACATTCGCGAGTCACCCGCAATTGAGATGATCCGCAAGCTGCTTGAAGCCGGCGCCACCGTCTCCGCCTATGACCCGGCGGCCATGGAGCGCGCCAAGGCCGTACTGCCTCCCTCTGAATCCCTCAGCTATGCCGGAGATATCTACGAGGCAGCCAGAGATGCCGATGCGGTGCTGATTCTGACCGATTGGAAACAGTTTGCCGAGCTCGACTTGGTGCGCCTCAACCGCGAGGTCAAGTTCCCCATCGTAATTGATGGACGCAACCTGTATAAACCGCAAGAGATGTTGGACCATGGGTTTACTTACGTCAGTATGGGAAGACCGGCTAGTTATCAGGCGCAGCAAGGCAAACCCAAGAGTGTGGTACTTTAATGACCGTGAACTTCTTTTCAGTCTGGCCCACTGGTAGTCATCGCAGCCAGTGTCTCATACATGGGCCTCAGTACAGGTATCTTTAGCCATGCGCGTACTTGTCACTGGCGCCGCCGGATTTCTTGGCTCCCACCTCGCTGACCGTCTCTTGGAGGAAGGCCATTCTGTTGTCGGCGTCGACAACCTCTCCACTGGAGACCCTGAGAACCTCGCGCACCTCATCGCCAATTCCCGCTTTAGCTTCGACGAGCGCGATATTTGTCAGCCCTTTGACCCCGGGCCGGTCGACTATGTGTTTAACCTGGCTTCCCCGGCCAGCCCACCAGAATATCTCCGGCTGGCTATCGAAACCCTTAGGGCCGGTTCGGTAGGCACTGAAAATGCACTAGAGATTGCCCAGAAATATGGAGCCGGCTTTCTCCACGCCTCCACTTCTGAGTGCTATGGCGACCCTCTCGAACACCCTCAGACCGAGGACTACTGGGGTCATGTCAATCCGGTCGGTCCCCGTTCGGTCTACGATGAGTCCAAACGCTACGCCGAGGCGCTGACGATGGCCTACAACCGATCCCGCGGTGTCAATACCCGGCTGGCACGCATATTCAACACCTACGGGCCCCGCCTGCACCCCAGCGACGGACGCGTCATCTCCAATTTTCTGATGCAGGCTCTACGCGGTGAGCCCCTCACCGTTTACGGCGATGGAAGCCAGACACGCAGCTTCTGTTACGTCTCCGATCTGATTGAGGGAATCATTCTGCTTTCCCGCTCCACTGAGCACTTACCGGTCAACCTCGGCAACCCTGTCGAGTTCACGATCGTCGAATGCGCGCAGGCCGTGCTTGAGGTTACCGGTTCTAAAAGCGAATTGCGCTTTGAATCCCTGCCGGAGGATGACCCCTCCCGCCGCTGTCCGGACATAGCCAAAGCACGCACTTTGCTGGGATGGGAACCGCGCATCACCCTCAAAGAAGGACTGGAAAGATCGCTGACGTTCTTCAGAAACAAGGTCCAACCTAGTTACTGAAGCTTCGAGCAATGAAATCCTATCTAGAAAAGCTATTTAGGGGTATTTACTTGACGCCACCAACCACAAGATATAGTGTTTGGGCCATGGACGAGGATTATCCCAGGACGTTGCTTGAGTTGGAGAAGCGTTTTTCCAGCGAAGAGGTCTGCGCCGAGTATTTGGCGGCTTTGCGCTGGCCATCGGGGTGGAGTTGCCCGCGTTGCGCCGCCTTCGAGAGATGGACAGTACGGCGCAGCCGTTGGCTCTGCGGTCATTGCCGCTATGAGATGTCGGTCACGGCGGGAACCATTTTTCAGGACAGTCATCTCCCCCTGACGATCTGGTTTCGCGCCATCTGGCAGGTAACCAGCCAGAAGAGCGGCATCAGCGCCCTTGGTCTACAGCGCGTGTTGGGTCTGGGAAGCTACAAAACATCCTAGACGATGTTGCATAAGCTGCGCCGAACGATGGTTCGTCCTGGCCGCGACCGCCTTTCGGGCACGGTGGGATTCGTAACTGAACCGGCTCGTAAGGCTGGAGTAAGGGACGCTTTCTTGCGGCTTGTCTCGACTGCATCTGGCGCAAATTGGACGACAAATGGCAAGGCCAAGTGGTCGGCCTCTGCGTGATGAACAAAGGCGGCATTGATCGTCCAGTGAACGCCCGCGATCGGTCTCGTTGTTAAATCTGGATCGAGCGTCATGCCTGAATCGACCAGAGCAACACTATGCTCGGCGCGAACCATCTATTGAATGTCTATTGGAGTGGCCACTACGCATTTAATTTCAGGGTGAATTCCGGCTTCGGCCAGCAACTCGAACAAACGCCGATGCGCCGCTGGATGCACTTCAGGATCGTGAAAGATATTCAACCTGGCGGACAAATCCTTTGTTGTGACCTCATGGTTGCGAGCCAGGGGATCGTCGGCTCGCATGCAGGCCACAAGAAAACTGTGAGCCACATGCTAAACAATCCAGTCGCGGCCCTCGATCGGCAAGGTGAACCATCCGTGCAAATTCCACACAACTGGAGGCGGACATCGCACGGCTCGAATCACGGACTGCTTTGCCGCGACTGGATGCCCTTTGCGGAAGATGATTACAAATTGATGCGTAGCGATGCAGAGCGTAGTGAGCGCCGCATTCGGCGTGGGCGAGGTGACAAGCGCCAGATCGATAATCTTGTTCTGCAAATCGGAAATCAATTCCGGCAAGAAGCCAGATGCGATCTCGATGGCGAGATGCTTGTAGAGCGGCAGCTCAATCGCATGGATCGTTTCGATCAGATCCGGCGCCAGGTACATTGATACGCCGATGCGCAGCTTTTGACATTCGCCGTGCCTTGCCTTCTGTGCATTGTGGATCGTGCGTTGAAAGGTATGGATAATCTCCCCTGCGCCAGCGATGAACCAGCGCCCGTTCCTGTGCCTGTAGCGCCATCATGGGCAGCGCAGCCCGCTCCTGTGATCGCTGCGCCCTACTGCGGCCCACCAGCCTTCCCATGGGAGCCTCAGCCTGCGCCCGCGCCGATCTGCGCACCAGAGCCTATCCCTAGCACCCCTGTTGCCCCTATAGAGGCTCCTGTGTGGCGTGGTAGGGCATAGGCACTCCGAGAGAAACACACAGCTTCACTTCTGCATGTCGCGTTGCTCTTATATAGTTTTATCGAGAAATGGTTTCAACTGTGGAAGTCATGGTATCGATTCCGCCATATTCGGCGTAAAACTCAGGGACGATTACAAGATGACCGCGACGAAAAGCAGGCAGCACAGGGCGCGTTTCTAAGCGCGGTAGGGCTTGGAAGTCGCACAGTGCAGTGAATTGTGGATCGGATTGTGGATTGTCACTGTGGGTGCCATACAAGCTTAAGTCCTTTGCTTTGTATGGCGGGGACGACGGGGCTCGAACCCGCGACCTCTGCCGTGACAGAAGTGCTCTTGATCGTAACCCATTGAATCCATGGGCATTGATGGCTAACAAGAGCACTTTAAGTCCTTTAAAAGCACTACAAGAAATCCTCCAGCACCCTCGTCAGCACCCTCGCAGACCTCTGCTTTTTTGCCCCAAACCTCTGCCTTCTCGCGGCAGAGGTCGGGAAAAATGGACCTGTGCGGCTGCACAGCAGAGGTCTGTGGATGTATGACCTCTGCCGTTGTTCGGCAGAGGTTTGAACGTCCGAATTGCATCCAGATTGCCGTTTTCGCCCCATGAGCATCATTTTTCTGCCAATCGGCACTCAAATACCCGCATAAAATACTGATATACAACAGCTTATTCACACTATTTTGAGGGTGCGGATGAGGGTGCCCGCGAGACACCAATTCTGAGACACACTCTTCAACACCCTTGAGGCCTGGTCAGCCTTGGGAATGACAGAGGTCTGGGCCAAGACGCATTGTGTGACTGCTTTCTGCCCGTGAGTTCGCTTGCTGCTGTTTGGGTGCTGCAGGCTTGCTCCGTTTGCAGGAATGGGAGTGGCTTCGTCCGCTTAATGGTGCCTGGGTCGGCTGAACAACAGATGATCAGAGCGTTTTCGACTCAAGTGTTGACAAAACTCTGGGTGGGAAACCGCAGATGCCCTTCTGGACCATAAACACTCAGCTTGAAAATGCTCTAGCGGTTCGAGCTGCTTCGCAGTGAAGTTGGCCGAATCTTCGTGGGACGGTCGATGGCCACTGTGGTTGCCGTTCGATTGCCCGTGGCGCCCGCACCCGGCCAGCTATGCACAGCATTCAGCTTGGGGTCCAGACCGCCAGCCGGCGCCCGCGCCGACACCGGAGCACTTGGGACAACCGCCGCCGCAGTGGCCGCGTAAGCTACGGTCACCGGTGGTGGTGGTACGTAACGCCAAAAGCTAGACGCAGGTCGTTCTGAACGTCGTCGGCGTTGTTGGGAAGCGCGGTGCGAACGTAATCTACCTCAAACAGACGCACGCCGAATTTCTCTGTGAGGTAGTAGTTCAAGCCGCCACCTGCCTCAAGCGCAAATGCGGTGGCGCTCGATGTGGTGGACGAGCTGGCTGGATAGACGCTGTCGAAGCCGTGAGCGCCGCCGATAAGCCCCTGGACGAAGAATTGGTAGCGAAGCTTGGTCGCTGCGCCGTCAGGTCTGCCCAATGCCGAATAGGTATAACGTGGGCCTGCCAAGTAGGAGATTTTATTTACATCCACGGCTGACGTGACGTTTGTGGCATGACTGCCGGAAAAACTGGAGGCGAGGCCAAAACCCTTCCGCCAGGTTACCGCCGCATCCACGCCGCCACCCTGCAGCCAGAAGCATCCGCAGTTGCCCGGAGCAAGTTGTGCTCGCTCCGGGATGTAAGTGACGGCCAAGTCGATGGAAACCGGTGTCCGGCTGGCCGAGCTCGGGGTTTGTTGCGCCCAGGCGGTTGATGAGGCCAGTATGCATGCACCGACAAAGAGTACTCTTCCGCGAATCGAAATACGCATCTAATTCTCCCTGTTACTCGACCGTGAGTGTGACGGTGGTGGAGTGTGACAGCGTAGCTGAGGTTGCGGTCACTATCATCGTGTAGGTCTTCTGTTGTTGAGCGAAGAAGCCGGTGCCAGAGCCACAACCGCTGAGGCTGCTTATTGCTGTCATGCCTGCGATAAGCAGCAGCAGCACAGACAACATGCGGCTGAGCCTCTTTCCGGTGCGGCGCATCTTGCCCGCAAAGGGCAGAAGAAGGACTCCCAACAGCAAGAGCGGCAACTTGCGGCCGGGCAGGCCTTTTGCATCCAGACTCGCCCTGGCCGACGGCAATTGGACAGTCAGAGCAATACCGCTCAGCGGGGTATTGGCCGGAAACAACCATGATGTGCTGGTGAGTTGAGTCCAGGAAGTTGGAGTAACGATTGCCGTCGCTCCTTCCGGCATCCCGCTCACGGTTAAAGTAACGGGGCCCGGCAGGCCTGTGCCGGCGGTTGGCAGGATGCTCAGCGAGTACGTCGCAGAACTGCCAGGCAGGATGGTTTGCGAGGAGCCACTGCCACCGGCGGACCCGGCGCTCAGGCTGAAGTCGATGACGGCCTGGGTGAGCGTTCCGCTTGAGGCAGCCAGGAAGTTCATATCTCCGATGTATTCGGCAGCAATGTTATGCGAACCGACAGCCAGAGAGGATGTGGTGAGTGTAGCCAAGCCTCCAGACACTAGTCCTGAACCAAGCGGGGTTGCGCCGTCCAGGAAGTTCACTGTCCCGGTAGGCGTCCCTGCCATAGAACTGACGGTTGCCGTGAAGGTGACCGCGTTCTGCAACAGCGATGGGTTGTTGCCGGCGGTCAAACTGACTGCGGATGCGGCCTGGCTTACGGTTTCACCTGCCACTGCCGGCTTGATGGACGCGTTGGACACGACAGACGCAGTGTAGGTGTAGCCGCCGGCTATGGTTAGAGAATTGCTGCTCAGGTTGAAGGTGGCTACACCTGCAACGGCCGTTGTGGTGGAGATGCTGGAGTAGCCGATCGGACCGGCCACAGTGAGCGTGATCGTGTCGGTTGCCGTGGTGGCGGTATTCCCATTGCTGTTTCTCTCCAGCACCGTGATTGGCGATCCCGCGTTGCCGCCCAACGCAATGGATGGTGCCGGCAGCGTGCCGAAGGCCAGTTGGTCGACAGCAGCAGTCGCGGTTCCGCTCTCCGGAAGTGCGGCAGCTATGCCTCCATCGGCGGTAATATTCATGGTTCCTGCACGCAACCCATAGGTCGTCGGAGTGAAGTTGATCGTGATCGTACAGGTGGTTTGTGCAGCCAGTGTGGCGGGGCAGGTTGTGGTGAAAGGAAACTCCAAAACGTTGGTCTCGCTGATCGCCAGGTGGGTCAGCGACGCCGCTTGACCGGTGTTCCGCAGCGTAGCGGTTTGAGCGCTGCTGGGTGTGCCCACCGAGGTAACTGAAAAGCTCAAAGCGGGAATCGACAAGCTGATGCCCGGCGGAATTGCGCTGGCGGAAACAGCTATAACCCCAATGCTGGAGTTGCCAGAGTTACCGTCGCCTGCGACATCCTTGTGGATCTTGAATGACTCGGCTCTGCTTTGAGCGTTGCCCCCGGTTCCAAGCGTACCGAAGACCTTGATTGTGCCTGTGACCGCACCTGCGGTCACAGGGGTGATCGTGATGTTCAGTGTGCAACTTGAGCCACTAGCCAGCGCGTTGCCGCAAGTATCCGTTTCGCTGTATTCGCCGCTGGCCACAATCGCCAGGTTGGCGACGGACTGGCCTGTGTTGTTGGTCAGCAAAGCTGTCTGCGGTTGGGAGGCAATGCCCACGGCTTGCACGCCGTAGTTGATCACGGGCGGCGAAAGGGTCAATCCAACAGGGCTGCCGTCGCCTTCGAGCGACACCATCTGCGAGTCGCCACCGGCGTTGTCGGAAATCGTGAGCTTGCCCGTGCGATGCCCGAGCGAGGTGGGCACAAAGTTGACCGTAAGCGTGCAGCTTCCACTCACTGCGACCGTGACGCCACAACTGTCGGTTTCGGTGAAGTCTCCCTGAGTGCTGAACTCTCCCAGTTGCAAAGGCAGATTGCCGGTGTTCGTGATCGTAACGCTCAGCGCCGTCCCTGCCGTGAGCGAGGCTTGAGCGACGGATACGAAGGGCTTGCTGCCAAATGCCAGGCTAGTCGGGTAGACACTGACGCCCGATTGCTGGCCCATGCCGCTGAGCGCAATCATGTGCGCGCCGTCGGCGTTGTCGTTGATCTGGATCGCTCCGGTGCGCGTCCCCATTGTGCTTGGAGTCATGGTGACGTTGATGATGCAATAGCTTCCAGCAGCGATGGTTCTCGATGCGCAGGTGTCGGTCTCGGCAAAGTCCCCGGTACCGTTTACCGATCCGATCTGCAAGGGCGCGGTCCCGGTGTTCGATACCGTCACGGTTTGCGCCTGGCTAGCCCGCATATCTCACAGGCGGATTGTCGATTTGGGCGAGTTTGTTAGCGGAA
>VFSW01004780.1_pt1 | contig 20157 bp, 19 predicted proteins | sample 5358111 | NCBI WGS metagenome assembly VFSW01 (sample SAMN11554181, study PRJNA540505) | mine drainage metagenome | isolation source: sediment from site ElyBrook_90M | place: USA: Ely Copper Mine, Vershire, VT | collected 2017 | reverse complement strand
TCAGCCGGACGTGTTCTCCGCGTGGCACTGCGGGGTGTTCCCGCCTTCGATGACGACCGCCCTCTGCCTGACCCCCGACCGCGCGTTTTTCCGCCAGGCGATCTGCACCGCCGCGACGATCCTCGCCCAGCCCGACGCGAATCGATTTGACATTCACCTCGTCTGCGAGGAACAGGACATTGCGCCGGGTTTCGAGCTTCTCGCGCCGGCGCTGCGCGAGCGCATCAAACTGACGATCTTCGATTTTTCCGCGCTGGATCGAGGCGTGCGCCCAGCCGGCCGCTTTTCGCGCGCGGTGCTGCGCCGCCTTTTCCTCGATCGCGTCTTGCCGCCGCGCTATCGGCGCATCGTGTCGGTCGATTCCGACATGTGGATCGCCCGGCCGGGCCTCGGCCGCCTCGCCGATCTCAATCTTCGCGGAATGCCGATCGCGGCGGCCTATGACATGATTTTTCTGTTCGACTTCAACGGCGGCGCCCTCGCGCGGCGCTTCCTGGCCCAGCGGCTGAAGCTCGGCCTCGGCCCGTCGACGCCGTATTTCAACGCCGGGATGATGGTCATCGATCGCGCGCAATGGACGGTGAGAGATCTCGGTGCGCGCGCTGTCGACGCGCTGCGCCGCGCGCCCGAGCGCTATCCCTTCGTCGAGCAGAGCGCGCTCAACCAATTGATCGCCGGCGGCTTCGCCCCGCTCTCGCCGCGCTATAATTTCATGGGCGATTTTTTCCTGCTCGGCATGGAGGCGGCGGTCGACCCGATCGTCCGCCATTTCGTCAACGCGCCCAAACCCTGGCAGTTTGACGAATGGCGCGGCGAGGCGCGTTTTTCGGAGGACTACCGCGCCTGGTTCGCCGCCTCGCCCTGGCCGGAGCTTGCGGACGCCGCTCCGCACGCCGTCGGGGCGACGCGCGGGAAACCGCGGATGACGCCGGCGCGTCGCGCTTTCGCCGAACGGCTGGCGGCGTTTCTGCGGCGCTGCGACTTCATCGACGGGTGGCGCATGCCGGCGCCAGTCGGCCGCAAGCCCCTCCGCTCCGAGGCCCAAACCGCCCTCTGAACGCACAACGCGAAAGTTGCAAAATGTCGACGGATTATGTCTCGGAAAACCTCAGCGTGCCGCATCTCGATCCGCTGTTCCCCAATATGATCGTCGGCTCGAAGGGGGCTATCACCTGGCCGTATTTTCGCAAGGAAATCGACCACACCTGGTACGTCGACCGCCGAGACCCGCAGATCGGGTTCATCAACCGGGATGAAGCCTCCATCCTCTATTCCAGCGCACGGCTGTTCGCGGGCCGGCGGGGACTGGAGATCGGGGCATGGCGAGGCTGGTCGAGCTGCCATCTCCTGATCTCCGGGCTCGCCTCCCTGCACATCGTCGCGCCCTTGCTGGCCGACCCCGACTGGCGCCGCGAGTTTCTGGTCGCGGTGAAGGGCGTTGGCGCGGAGGACCGCGCGATCCTGGTTCCCGGCCCGAGTCCGGGCGAAGTCGTGCGGCTGGGCAAGTCCGGAGTCCGCTGGTCGTTCGCTTTCATCGATGGCGACCACGACGGGCCCGCGCCGAACAACGACGCGCTCGCCACCGCCCGCTACCTCGAACCGACGGCGATGGTGTTGTTTCACGATCTGATCTCGCCGCATGTCGCGGCCGCCTTGCGCACCCTCGCCTCGAACGGCTGGAGCACGATGATCTATCAGACCGCCCAAATGATGGGGGTCGCCTGGCGTGGCGATATTGCGCCGGTCCGGCACCGGCCCGATCCGGACCAGATATGGCGCATCCCCGCGCATCTCGAGGGGTTTGCGGTGTCTGACGGTCTGTGAAGCGCGCGACGGGCGACCGCCGCGCGCTCGATCAAACGCTCGCCCCCACGATCGCTCGCCAGAAGCCGCTGGCGCCCAACTCAAGCGCCACGATCCGGAATCTCAGCGTCAGATCGTCCATCACCTCATAGGCTGAGTTGCTGCACAATGAAAATATGATCAACCTGCTCTTCTTCACGTAATGGCCCGCTTCGCGCAGGTACGCGCCGAGAATGCGACCCTCGGGATCGCACAAACTGTATCGCTCGATGCTGCTTTCCGGCTCCTGATCGATGAGCGGCGTGTTGAAGATAATCAGGTCAAAGTCACGTTCTTTGATATTATTAAACAAATCAGACTGTATGATCTCGATCTGCAGGTTATTCAGTTCCGCGTTGCGCCTGACCGACTCGACCGCCTCCGACGAGATGTCCGAGGCGACGACCCGACACCCCCATTTCGAAGCGATGTAAAGAGAAATGGCCCCGCAGCCCGCGCCTATTTCGAGAGTTTTCGAAATATTCTTGTTGTTCATCGCCTTCAAGTTGCGGATGAACAGCTCTGAACTCGAATCCGGAGTGGGATGGTAAATTCCCGAGGGCGCGTCGATCGTCAGGCCATCGATCATGTAGCGCGCCGGTATGGTCTGGCGCTCGACATGGGCATGGTGAAATTCGGAGATGTCGATCTTGGAAGTGGAGACCAGCGAGGCCAGCCCCAATTTCCTGAGGACCGCGCCGCGGGCGATTTCCTTTCTGTTGAACTCCATCGTCCGATCATCCTTGTGTACATGCAGTTTCTTCCAAACCGGCTCATTCCAGCCGACCGGCCATTTCAGATCTGCACAGAATTGGCCCTTTGGGGCGACGACGCCCGGCGCTGAAATACTCAGGACTTGTCCCACGCGACTTGCCGCTTGGCAACTGCGCGGGGATTCCCGAGACCGCTGCGCCCTCGACCATTTGCGCCGGCGGCGCGCATACGCCAAACTTTCGAGCGGGCGTCGCGGCGTGAAAGGCCGCAACCGGCCGGGGCGAACGCGCCCAGGCCGGCGTCCCTGGCGGATTGCGGAACCGAACGAGCGACGGCGCGCTTTAGCAGATCAGGCGCGGGCGCGCGGCGGCAAAGGCTTCCTCCGCGGGAGTCCCGTGGCCTTCGAAGGGTTGCGATTTTTGAGGAGATGCGTCAATGGCGAAGCACAAGATACTCACCGAGTCAGAAATAAAGGCCGAGTTGAAGAACTTGAAGGATTGGTCGGTCAACGGGCAGAATATCGAGGCTTCTTTCGAGTTCAGAGGGTTTCGCGACGCCATATCGTTCATCGTGCAAATCGCGATCGAAGCGGAAGTGATGAACCACCACCCGGAGTTCCACAATTCCTGGAACAAGGTTTCGTTCTCCTTTTGCACCCATGACGTCGGCAACAAGATTACCGACGCCGATATTGCGATCGCCGCCAAAATCAGCGATACCGCGCGCCGGTTCATCGCCATGCCCTAGCCGAACGGCCTGCTCATCGAAGCCGAGCGAAATCGTTACGCCGGGCCGGCGAGCTTTGGGCGGAGAAGCGATTTGACAAGACGACTGACGCCGCGACCGGCGCGTCGCGGCTGCGCCGCAACGCATGTGGCTCGCAGCGCGCGGGCGCTTTGCAAAATCGTCGGGGCAGTCGGGAGATGACCGGCCGGACGCTTTTACCGGGCAAAGAAATACCCGAAGCGGAAATTCAGGACTACTCTCTAGACCGCGGTGATTCTTCTGAAATTTACGCCGCGAGATTCCTTCGGCGGATGCGGGCGCTGAACGCCTTGGCGAGGGCCTCCGACGAGACGCTCGAGGGCGGAATATTCTACTGGGACCGCGACGATCAATTCGCGGCCAGTTTGCCCGCGACCAGTCTGGCCCCGGCCCGGCGAAATCTCTGGCGCGCGACGCGCTTTAAAAAAAGCATGCTCGAAGTCGGGGTGAACGCCGGCCACAGCGCGCTGCTCGCGCTTTCTGTCAATCCCTGGTTGCGCTATCATGGCGTCGATATCGGCGCGCACGCCTATACTGCGCCTTGCGTCCAATACCTGATGGAGGAGTTTCCGGGCCGGGTTCAGTATTTCCCCGGCGATTCCCGCGAGGTCCTGCCCTATCTGGCGACCCATCGCCGGGAGCTGGATTTCGATATATTCCATGTCGACGGCGGCCACACCGACGAGGTTTGCCGGGCAGACATTTCCAATTGTCTCCGCCTCGCCAACCGGGGCGCCGGCAAACATCTGCTCCTCGACGACATCAATGCGAGCTGGATATTCGATGTCTACTGCGAATTCGTCTCGAGCGGCCATCTCGCCACTGAGACATTCTTCGGCGATTGGGAGGACGTCAATCGCAATGTCCTGGCCAGAATCCTGTGACCTTGCCTCGCCCCGCGAATGCGAGAGGCTCGAGTGACCGACCGGCTGTCGTTTTCCGCCAAGGATCCGAGCGATGGCCTCGCGCGGAGCGCCGGGGCCGCAAAATTCGCGACGTTCTGGCACGGGCCGCTCAATCCGCTGGCTTACGGCTGCCTCGCCTCTTTCGCCCATGTTGGCGCCGACCTGCGGGTCTACACCTATGACGCCGCAATCGACCTGCCGCCCGGCGTTGGCGTCGCCGATGCGCGCCTGATCTGTCCCGACCGTTCGCTGCTGTCGCGCTATCTGGTGGCCGGGAAGCCTTCCCTGGCCACGTTCGCCGACCTCTTTCGATACAAGATGATCCAGAAGACCGGCTTCTGCTGGGTCGATGCGGACATCATCTGCTTGCGAAAGCCGGATTTCGCCGACGAACCGATCGTTTTCGGCCGCCAGTCGGAGGCCTATGGGCGATCGCTGATCAACAACGCGGTTCTCAAGCTGCCGCCCGGACACCCGCTTCTCGAGGAGATCATCCGACGCGCCGAGAGCGTCGTCGACATCGATCAGCCGTGGGGCGCCATCGGTCCGTTCCTGCTTTCTGACCTGGCCGAGGAATTCGGAGTCGACGGCTACGCCCGCGACTTTCGCGACTTCTACCCGATCGAACCCGATCATTTCTGGAAGCCGCTGCTGGCCGCCCGCCGCGGCGAAGTCGCGGCCGCAACGACGCAAGCGACGTTTCTGCACCTCTGGGGCGAGCTGTACGAAAGATCGGGCTATGACAGGTCCGCTCGCCCTCCGGTCGGGTCGTTCCTTTTTGATTTGTTCCAGCGCTTCGGCACGCTTGATCGCTTCAAATGGACCTACGATGAACGCGCACTCGCGAGCCGGCTCGCCGAATGGATCGCCAAGGCCGACCAAACAAACCGCGTCGCTCCGGCGCTTTGAGCGCGTCACACCACAGGGATGTAGGGCATGTCCGAGTTGGGAGACGTCTTCGAAAAGATCATGTCGCTCGACCGTTGGAGCGGGGGCGAGAGCCGTAGCGGGCCCGGCTCGACTCTGTCCTACACCTTGAACCTTCGCGCCCAACTCGAACAGTTTGTCGAGACATTCGCAATACGCAGGTTCTTCGATGCGCCGTGCGGCGACTTCCACTGGATGAAGGAGGTCCGCTTTCCGGCGGGATTCACCTATATCGGCGGCGACATCGCGCCATCGCTGATCGCGGCGAACAATGAACGCTACGCCGGCGCGGCGCGCGAATTTCTCGATTTCGACATTATCGCCGACGAATTTCCGGATTCGGACGTATGGTTCTGCCGCGACTGCCTGTTTCATCTGCCGAACAGCAGCATATTCGAGGCTTTGCGGAATTTTGCCCGGTCCCGGACTGAACTCCTGATGATGACCAATCATCTCAATACGACGGGGTTCCCGAACGTCGATATCGAGGCGGGAGAATTCCGGCTTCTCGACTTCCACAGTTCGCCGTTCAACTTGCCGCGCGAGGTGCTCTTTCGAGTGGCCGACTACATTCACCCCTATCCACAACGGGAAATGTGCGTGTGGACGCGCGAGCAGGTTGTCGCCGCCCTGGACGCTCGCCCGGTGTGACGTGCGGATTGGCGCCCCGGCGGCCGCGCCCCTCGAAGTCGCCGTCGTCCTCCCTTCAAGAAATTCGGATTCGAACTCGCCGACATGTTCCCCTATGCTGATTCCCCGCCGGGCCATCGGCGTTCGTGGGCTGCGCGTCCGATTCGTTCGGCGCAGGCGACGATGTGGTTTGCGAGAGGTCGCCGAACGGACCTCCGCCAGGTGAGGAAACTGGAGTTCACAATGCGCATCGCTGCCTTGGCCGGCCTCGCCGGCCTCATTGCTCTCGCAAATCCCGCGCTTGCGCTCGATAAAGTCACCTTCGCGACCAATTGGCTGGCCGATCCCGAGGCCGGCGGCTATTTCCAGGCCCTCGTCGACGGCACCTACGCCAAATATGGCCTCGACGTAACGATCATGCAGGGGGGGCCGCAATCGAACGGCGGCATGCTGCTGATCGCCGGAAAGATTGAGTTTTTCATGGGCGGCGACATGATCGGCGACTTTCTGTCCGTCGAACAGAATATCCCGACGATCGTTGTGGCCGCCGACTTCCAGAAGGACCCGCAGATGTTCATGTCCCATCCCGGCGTCGGGCTGGACAAATGGACCGACCTGCCAAAAGCCACGGCTTACGTCGGCAAGGGAGCGCTCGGCACCTTCTACGCGTGGATGAGGCTCGCCTGGGGGTTCAAGGACGAGAACGTCAAGCCATACAACTTCAACTCCTCGTCGTTCATCGTCGACAAGAATTCGATCCAGGAGGGGTATGTGACGTCGGAGCCGTTCGAGGTGGAAAGACAGGCGGGTTTCAAGCCCAACATCTTCATGCTCTCCGACCAGGGATACTCGACCTATGCGACGCTGATCGAAACGCGGCGCGATCTCGTCGCCAAGAATCCCGACCTCGTCCAGCGTTTCGTCGACGCCTCCGCGATCGGTTGGTACCACTACCTTTACGGCGACAACGCCAAGGCGAACGAGGCCATCAAGAAAGAGAACCCCGAAATGACCGACGAGCAGATCGCCTTCTCGATCGCCAAGCTGAAGGAATACGGCATCGTCGATTCCGGCGACACGCTCAAATTGGGCATCGGCGCGATGACCGACGCGCGGGTCAAGGACTTCTTCGACAAAATGGTCCAGGCCGGCGTCGTGAAGGCCGACACCGACTACAAAAAGTCCTACACGCTGAGCTTCATCAACAAGGGCGTCGGAGTCGATCTTCGACCGCATTGAGCCGGCTGTCGGGCGACTGCCGCGTCAGGTCGGGGCTTTGCGGGTCCACGTGACCAGACTCAACGCGTTGGCGCGGTCGAGAATCTGCGTCGGCCCAGGTTCGAGGCCGAATCGCGTCAACAGGTCTTCGGGCGTGCGGTGAGGACCGATCGGCGAAAACACCGGCCGGCCGCCGGGCAGCCGCACGTTGTCGACGCGCGACAGATGAAAGGCCTGATAGCCTACGCCCAAGAACATGTCGAACGTTTCGGTCCCGCCGAGCACGGCGACCACGCCGCTTGTCAGCCCCAGCGCGCGACAGGCCTCCTCCAACGACGCGCCCGCCGGATTCCACAGCAGGGAATTCGGGTATTCGTAGTCCGGCGCGATGCCCGCCGCTTTGCGGGTTATCACCAGCCGGCGCCGCAGCGGCGAGTTTGGCTGACATTCGTGCGAATGGCGCCCGTGGACCAGCATGTCGACATGGTCGAGCTCGCGCGAAAAGAATTCCTTGTCGGCGTCGATCTTGAGGGAATCCGGCATGAACGCGTCGGCGTCCGCGATCATGCCGTCCGACGAAACGATCGCGTAGCCGGCGAGGCGATAGGGGGAAGGCATGAGCGAGAATTCCCGTAACGACCTGTGAGTTCGCGGCCATTCTAGGCCGGGCGCACAAAACAGCGCAATCGCGCTTCAATCTCGTTCAGACCCGGGAAAGCCGCGAATCCACAAGGCCGCGAGGCAAGTGGGCCGGCCGTCGCCGGCCTCTCGACCCGCCGGGCTTTGCCCACACGCGGAAATTTGTCGTCGAATTTGGGCTCGATTCGTAACAACGGACCGCCTATGCTCGAAGAGCAAATGCACAGCGCGGTCGCGTATGCAAATCGGCCCCGCTGGGGAAAGGACTGCAATGGTCGTAGCTCGATTCCCGGGCCAGCTCGCCGCCGGCCACGATGATATGACGCCTACCGACGGCCAGGCCGAGGACGCCTTTCGTTCGATAATCCGCTGGATTGGCGAGGATCCCGACCGCGACGGCCTGCAGGAGACGCCCAAACGGCTGATCAGGGCGTTCCGCGAGTATTTCTGCGGATACGCCGAGGATCCTGAGCAGATCCTGCGGAAGACCTTCGAGGAAGTCGACGGCTACGACGAGATGATCGTGCTGCGCGGCGTTGCATTCGAGAGCCATTGCGAACACCATGTCGCGCCAATCATCGGCCGCGCATGGGTCGGCTATGTGCCCGATCGACGCGTGGTGGGCATCTCCAAGCTCGCCCGCGTCGTCGAGGCCTACGCCAAGCGACTGCAAATCCAGGAGCGCCTGACGGCGCAGATCGCCAACACCATCGAGAACGTGCTCAAGCCGCGCGGCGTGGCGGTCGTCGTGAAGGCGACGCATCACTGCATGATGAGCCGGGGCGTTCAAAAACGCGGGACCGACCTGGTGACCAGCCGGATGTTGGGATGCTTCCGCGACTATCCGATGACTCGCGGAGAGTTTCTGTCGTTGGTCAATTCGGATGTCGAGGCGTCCTGAACGGCGCGCGCCGGGGCCACGGAACTCACGCGCCGACCGACGATCCCGGCGGCCCGTTGCGGCGGCGGGGCCTGCCTGTCAGGTTAGGCCGGGGCGGCGCTTGGCGAATCGGTCCGCAGAGCGCGGGCTTCTGAATTTGACGAAACCACGCATTCGCGCGCCGGGGCTCGGGAAAGCCTGCTTCCAGCCTTCGCCAGCATCCTCCAGAGGAAGCGCTCATGTTCTCCCTTGCCGAAACGGCCGGCGCCGCCGCCCTCATGATCGCCAGCGGCGCGCTCGGCCTCGTCCTGCAGAGGCTCTTGCCGGAGCGCTACACGTCGGACAAGTCGCGGGACATGATCGGCGGCGTCGTCGGACTGATCACGCTGTTGCTCGCCCTGGTCCTCGGGCTGCTCATCTGGACCAGCTTCGGCGTCTTCAACACGCAAAAGACCGAATTGCAGCTCCTCTCGGCCCGAGCGCTCGAACTCGATCTGGAATTCGCGCAATACGGGTCGGAAGCCAATCACGGGCGCGAGCTGCTGAGGACCGACCTGGTGTGGGCCCACGAGCAATTCTGGGGGGACGACGATTCAAGAGCGGCGGCCTATGCGGCGTCCTACGCCAACATGGACGCCATGAGCAATTTTCTCGGCACGCTGCATCCGACCACTGACGCCCAGCGACAGTTGCTCGCCGAGGCGCACGGGCACTACGGATCGATCGGCGAGACCCGGCTGCTGATGTCGCTGCAGGTGATCGACGCGATTTCCTGGCCGCTCATGATCACGGTGACGGCGTGGTCGTGCCTGTTGTTCTGCGGCTTCGGCCTGCTGTCGCGCGCCAACGCGATGACCTTCGCGGCTCTCGCCTGCGGCGCGCTGTCGGTGGCGAGCGCGATCTTCCTGATTCTCGAACTCAGCCAGCCGTACACCAGCCTCCTGCGCGTTTCCCCGGCCGGCCTCGAGCAGGTGATCGTCGACCTGGACAGATAGCAGGAGCGGCGCGCCGGCCGGCCGCCTATTCCGGCCGCTTGATCGACAGCCTCGCCCTGGCGCTGGCGGGATTGCGGCCGGCCCGGGCGGGGCGTATCCGGGTGCGCCTGTAGAGGCGATCTCAGGAGAAGAGTTTGAGCATGGACTTGGAGCGCTCGACGTCGCTGACGGAACCAGCGCCTTCGGCGTGGGGGCCGTTCGGCCATGCGGCGTTCACCGCGATATGGATTGCCAGCCTGGTCATGAACATCGGCAACGCGATGTTCGACACCTCCTCGGCGTGGCTTATGACCAGCCTCAACGCCGACCCGATCGTGGTGGCGCGGGTCCAGGTGGCCTCGAGTCTGCCGGTCTTTCTGTTCACTCTTCCCGCGGGCGCCCTTGCGGACATCATCGACGCGCGACGTTTTCTCGTCGCCGCGCAACTCGCGACCATCACCGTGATCGCAGTCTTCGCCGCGCTGGTTTCGTTCAACCTCGCCTCGCCCGCCGCGTTGCTGTTGACCACCTTTCTGCTCAGCGCCTTGATATCGCTGACCGGCCCGGCGTGGTTGTCGATCGCGCCGCTGCTCGTCAACCGGCCGGAGTTGGACGGCGCCATCGCCGCCAACGGCGTCGGCTACAACATCAGCCGCGCCGTCGGTCCCGCCATCGCCGGCCTGGTCATCGTCGGATTTGGAATCGTCGCTCCGTTCTGGATCGATGGCGCTGCCTATCTCGTGGTGGTCTCGACATTGCTGTGGTGGCGTTCGCCGCGCAAAAGCGCAGAGAGCCTGCCGGCGGAGCGCCTGAGCAGCGCGGTGCGCACTGGAATCCGCTACGCCGCCAACAACCAGCACTTGCGCGCGACGGTGATCCGGGCGCTGGCGTTCGCCCCGTTCGCCAGCGCCTATTGGGCGCTGCTGCCCCTTGTTGCGCGCCATCAGATGGTCCAGGGGCCGGAACTCTATGGCGCCATGGTTGGCGCGCTGGGCGTCGGCGCGACGGCGGGCTCTTTCGCGCTCAACTGGCTGAAGGCCAAGATCGGACCCGATCGGGGCGTCGTCGCGGGCACGCTCGCCACGGCGTTCGCGCTCGTTCTGTTCGGACTCGCGCACCACCCCTTCGTCGCCCTGAGCGCGTGCGTCGTCGCGGGCGCTTCGTGGACCGTCGTAGTGACGAGCCTCTACGTGTCAGCTCAGGTCGCCCTGCCCGATTGGGTGCGCGGGCGCGGTCTGGCGATCCTGCTCGCCGCCATTTTTGGTGCGATGACGTTCGGCAGCGCGATCTGGGGGCATGTCGCTGGCGTCGAGGGACTGTCGATCGCCCATTTCATCGCGGCGGCCGGCGCTTTGCTGGCCATTCCCCTGACGTGGCGTTGGAAACTTCAGACCGCCGCGGGGATCGACCTCTCGCCTTCGATGCATTGGCGAGCGCCGGTCGTCGCCAAACAGATCGACAACAATCAGGGGCCGGTCCTGGTGACGGTCGAATACCGTGTCGAACCCCAGCACCGCGCGGAATTCGTCACCGCTCTGGATGACATGGGACAAGAGCTCAAGCGCGACGGCGCGTTCGCTTGGGGTGTTTTCGAAGACGTCGCCGACACCGGGCGCTTCGTCGAGACTTTCCTGATCGAATCCTGGCTCGAACTGATGTATCAGCACGAGCGGGTGACCAACGCCGATCGCGTGCGCGAGGATCAGATTCGCCGGCTGCTCAGCGAATCGCCGAAGGTGACCCACCTGATCGCCTGCCGGCGCAGACGGCGACAGGCGGCGGCAACTGTCCCCGAACGGCTCTCGGCGCCGGTCGTCCCGACGCAATGATCGCGCCGGCGGCGGCGCGCTCGGGCGCGCGTTCGATCCGACCCCGGCCGCGCCGCCGGGCATTGCCAATGTCGCTCGGAAGCGCCAATCTCAGAGTCGCCTCCGGCGGATGCTGGACGATCGCGCGGGCGCCCGGGCGAGACCCTTCTGATGACCCATCCTCGTAGCCCAACGCCATCGGAGTTCGAGCGCAAGGTCGTCGTCGTCACAGGCGGCAGCGCCGGCATTGGCCGCGCGACCGCCAACGCTTTCGCCCTGGCCGGTGCGAACGTCGTCGTCGCAGGCAGGAACTTCGATGCCGCGAGTCGGACGGCGCGCGAAATCGAACGCGACGCGGGCGCGTACGTCCTTCCGCTTCAGGCCGACATCGCGGCGCCAGCCGAGTGCGAGGCGTTGATCGCCGCGACCGTGCGGCGCTTCGGCGCAGTGGATATTCTGGTCAACAACGCGGCCTATTTCGCGCTTGTTCCCTTGCTCGAATCGCGCCCCGACGACGCTGCGCGATTTCTCTACACCAATCTGTGTGGTCCGTTGTTCTGCGGCCAGGCGCTGGCGCGCTGGGTCTCGGAAAATCACCGAAGAGGCGTGATCGTCAACATCAGCAGCATCAGCGGCGCGCGACCGGCGTTGGGCTGCGGCCTCTACGCCGCAAGCAAGGCGGCGCTCGACAGTCTGACCAAATCCATGGCGTTCGAATGGACCTCGAAAGGCGTTCGCGTCAACGGCGTTGCGCCGGGCCACGTGAACACTGAGGGCGTCATGGCCGATTTCGAAGCCGGCCGACTCGACCATCGCGCAATGATCGAGGCGATCCCGGCTCACCGCATCGCCGACGTCGCAGATATCGCGAACGCCGTGCTGTTTCTTTGCAGCGAGCGGGCACGGCACATCGTCGGACAAACCCTGACCATCGACGGCGGGGAATCGCTCTGACCTAATCGGGAATTGTCGCGGCGCGCGGCGCCCCGGTTGAAATCTCAGGCGAACGCCTGCGCCGCCGCGCGATGTTCGGCAAGCAGGCCCGACAGATCGACGCCGACTGGCGCGCCGTCGATCACCCGCCACTGGCCCGCCACCATCACCCGGTCTGCCCGATGCGCGCCGCACAAAACCAGCGCGGCGATCGGATCGTGGGCGCCGCTGAAACGCGGCTCGGCGAGCGTGAACATCGCAAGGTCCGCCTCCAGCCCGACGGCGATGCGGCCGATGTCGCCGCGTCCGAGGCAACGCGCCGAACCTTCGGTCGCCCAGCGCAGCACGTCGAGATGGGTCACCGCCGAAGCGCCGTAGCGCAGCCGCCCGATCATCAGCGCATGGCGCACCGCCTCCATGATATTGGAGGAATCGTTGGAGGCCGAGCCGTCCACCCCGAGCCCGACCGGCGCCCCGGCGGCCTCCAACTCCTTGGTCGGACAAATGCCGAGGGCCAGCACCATGTCGGCCGCCGGGCAATGACAAATTCCAACGCCGGCGCGGCCCAGACGACCGATCTCCTGCGCGTTGAAGTGGATGCCGTGGGCGACCCAGGCCCGCGGGCTCATCCAGCCAGCCTCCTCGATCAGATCGACCGGTCGCATGCCGTAGGTTTGGATGCAGAACTGCTCTTCCTCCAGGGTCTGGCACAGATGGGTGTGAAGCTGGCAGTCGTGGCGCTCGGCAAGCGCCGCCGACTCAGCCATCAACCGCCTGCTCACCGAAAACGGCGAGCAAGGCGCAATGGCGATGCGAATGTCGGCGCCCGGCCGAGGATCATGGAACAGCTTCAGCACGCGTTCGCTGTCGGCCAGGATCGTCTCCTCGTCTTGCACGATGTCGTCGGGCGGCAGGCCGCCGTCTTTTTGCGACAGGCTCATCGAGCCGCGCGTCACCGTCATGCGCATTCCGAGCCGACGCGCCTCCTCGACCTCGATGTCGATCGCGTTCTCCAGCCCCGGCGAGAACACGTAATGATGATCGGCCGCCGTCGTGCAGCCCGACAGCATCAGTTCGGTCAGCGCCAAACGCATCGCAATGCGCAGCTGCGCCGGCTTCATCCGCGCCCAGATCGGCGCGAGCGCGGCAAGCCAGGGCAGCAGATCCTGGTTGATCGCCCGCGGATGAGCCCGGGTCAGCGTCTGGTAAAAGTGATGATGGGTGTTGATGAGGCCGGGCAGCACGACGTGGCCCGCCGCGTCGAACGTCGCGCCGACTGGGGCAGAAGGCGATCCGCCGCGCCCCACCAGTTCGACGACGCGCGTTCCCTCGATCACCCGGCCGCGCTCGGCGCCCTCGGCGAGAATGGCGTGAGGATCCTTGATCCACAATCTCATTACGGCGCTTTCTCAGTTCGTGCCTCGACGGCGCGGATCCCGACGCCCGCGAGCCGGCAACAATGGGGCCGGCGGCAGCGCGGCAGGCTTCGTCGCGCGTTCACTTCGAAGGCGATGGCGTCGGACCCGCGTTGAACAAGTGCAGGAACTCGCTTCCCGGCGACAGCAGCACCGTGGAGCTCGTCTGCGCGAGGGACTGACGATAGGCTTGCAGCGAGCGGTAGAGGCGGAAGAATTCGGGGTCGCGGTCGTAGGCCTCGGCGACGATCTTGTTCGCTTCGGCCTCGCCCTCGCCGCGGGTGATCGTACTGAACTCCTGGGCGTCAGCGAGCATCGTCGTGCGCTCGCGATCGGCGGCAGCCTGGATTTTTTGCGCCCATTCGAAGCCTTGCGCGCGCAACTCTTTCGCTTCTCGCTGTCGCTCCGACGTCATGCGATCATAGATCGACTGGCTGGTTCCGCCCGGAAGATCCGCCCGCCGAATGCGCACCGCGACCACCTCGATGCCCAACGGCTTCGCCTTCTCCGACACCGCCGTTTCGATCCGCCGGGTGACGGCGTCGCGGTCTTCGGTGAGAAGCGAAGCCAGTTTCACCTTGCCCAATTCTCGCCGCAGCGAGGAACTGACGATCTGGGAAAGCCACGAGCGAGCTTGATCCGCTGTCCGCACCGCCTGGTAGAAGTGCAACACGTCGGCAATGCGAAACTGGGTGTAGGTCGCCACTTCGATGCGCTTCTGGTCGCCGAGAATGATCTGCTCGGCCCCGGGCGTGAGTTGCAGGATCCGGTTGTCGAAGTAGACAACGCTGTCGATCAACGGCGCTTTCATGCTGAGGCCCGGCTCGGCGATCGTCGCCACTGGCTTGCCGAGGCGCAGCCCCAGGGCCTGCTGCATTTCATCGCCGGTGAAGAACACCGAACTGATCCGCCACCCACCGAGCGCGCCCCGCGCGATCGCGGCGCTCCACATGCGCCCCGTCATCGGACGACTCCCGGCGATGGCGCGACCGGCGACGCTGGCGCCCGCGCCGAAACCGCGGCGGGCGCCGGGGGCGGGCGCGCGGCGCTGTCCGAGAGGTACAGGTAAGGCACCACATCCGCAAGACGGCCATCACCCGACGACGCGTCGAGCACGACCCTGCTGGCGCTCTTCAAGACCGCTTCCATGGTCTCGATATAGAGACGTTCGGCGATCACGTCTTTGTGTTGCTTGTAGATGTCGTAGACCGACAGAAAGCGGGAGGCCTCGCCGCGCGCCAGGCTGATCTCCTGGCTTTTATACGCCTCGGCGTCCTGCTTCATGCGTTCGACCTCGCCGCGGGCGCGCGGCAGAATGTCGTTGCTGTACGCCTGCGCCTCGTTGCGGGCGCGCTCCTGGTCGGCGCGGGCGCGCTGAACGTCGTTGAAGGCGTCGATGACCAGTTCCGGCGGATCGACGCGTTCAAGCTGCACCTGCGTCACCAGAATTCCCGCGTGATAGGAGTCGAGCAAGGATTGCAGCAGTTGCTGGGCCTGATCGGCGATCTCCTGACGCCGGTCGGAGAGCGCCGCCTGAAGCGGGTTGCGGCCGATCGCTTCGTGGATCGCGCTCTCCGCGGCGACCTTCACCGTTCCTTCGGGATCATACACCTTGAACATGTAGTCCAGCGGATCCCTTATCTTCCAGAACACAGTGGCGTCGGCCTCCACGATGTTCTCGTCGCCGGTCAGCATCTGGTTGCTGACGCCGCCGCCAACCTTGAGCTGATTGACCTGGGTGACCTTGGGCAACAGGACGGTCTCGATCGGATAAGGCAGGTGATAGTTGAGTCCAGAATCGCTGGTTCGCACCCACTTGCCGAATTGCAGCACCAGACCGCGCTCATCGGGCTGCACCTTGTAGATTCCGCTCGCCAGCCAGCCGACAAAGGCCAGCAAGACGAACACCGATAGCATCCTGAGGCCGACCCTCGGGATGCGTGAAAACCAAGGCGCGCGGGAGCGGGCCAACTCGATGATCTCGTCGAGCGAGGCGCCGGGACTCCAAGCGCCGACAAGCCGATCCTGGAGATTGTCGCTCATTCGGCTTCCCCGGCCGCGGCGCGACGACTTCCAGTCGTCATTGCGCGACTTTAAACCGGCGACGCCAATGCGGCGCCGAGAGAACGATCTGCCCCTCCCACAAGACCAACACGGCGCCGAGCACTGGCAAGACGATCCACAACGCGGGAGCCTCCCTCTCCGCCCAGCTTGCAATAACCGGATCGGCGACCGCCATCTCGCCGGCGATCCACCCCAGAATGGCGCCCCCCGTCTTTACCAGAACCGGGTGGCGTTTCAGGAGCCCCACGACAAGAAGGCCGCCAAAGACCAGCAGCGGGATGCTGAGCAGAAGACCGAAGATTAGCAGGAGCGCGCTCCCCTGCGCAATCGCCCCGAGAGCGACGATGTTGTCGAGACTCATCAGCGCGTCGGCCGCGACGAACGTTGCGACGGCGCTCCATGCGGCGGTCGCCGCGCCTTCCGCGACCCCGGCGGCCGCGCCGCCATCGGCTCGTCGTCCCGCCGCTTCGACCGATGGGTCGCTCCGATCGTTGGCCGCGATCAGCTTGATAGCGATCGCCGCCAGCGCCACGGCCGCGACGATCTTGAGGTAGGGAATCTGAAGCAGCAGGCCCGCGACCATCGTCAGCAGACCGCGCGCGACGATCGCCCCCGCGGTCCCGAGAACCACCGCCGTGCGCACATGCGCAGCGGGCAGCGAACTGCAGCACATCGCGATGATGAGCGCATTATCGGCGCTCAACATCAGGTCGATCACGCTGATTTCGAGCACCGCGCCAGCGAAATGGAGACCCGATGTGTACTCCACGGATTCGCCCTTATCCCCTGCTCGCCTTGCGACCCGGTCTTCGCGCCGCGCCGGCAGGCGGGCGCGATAGAAATCCGCCAATACCCCGTAAGGCCCCGCCGAGCAAAGCGCCGCAGCAAGGACCCGCCGGACCGGCGACGCCGGAACCGCAGCGCAGCCTATTCCGAAGCAGTCCGAACGAGGCGGAAACCGACCACGTCTTGCCGAGCGCCGCCGTCGAGTTCATAGCGCGCCGCGGCGCGAAGATCGTCCGGATTGCTCATCCACGATCCGCCGCGAAGAACGCGTATGCGGCAGTCCGGCCGCTCGAACGGCGTCGATGCGTCGTCCGACGCCCCGCTATAGTCTTTCCAATAGCAATCGGCCACCCATTGATAGACGTTTCCGAGCATATCGTAGAGACCGAAGGGATTGGCGCCGAAGCTTCCGACCGGGCTGGTCGAACGACTGTCCCAGCGGCTGCGGCACATGCCGCAAACGGCGTTGCCCTGCCCGATGTCGTCCCCCCACCAGTAGCGCGTCTGCGTGCCGCCGCGCGCCGCATACTCCCACTCGGCTTCGGTCGGCAATCGATAGTGCTGGCCCGTTCGGCGCGACAGCCATTCCGCGAAGTCGTTCGCGTCGCTCCAGGTGACCATCACCGCCGGATCCCGATCGGTCGCCTCGAACGATGTGCCGACGACGCTGTCGGCGCCCGACGTCTCGCGCGCATAGGCGGCGTATTCCACGCGGGTTACCGGATAGCGGCCGAAAGCGAGCGGTTTGGCCATTTGCACGGGATGTTGCGGAGCCTCCTCCGGAGTGTGGTCCACGTCGGACGCCGAGGATCCGATCAGCGCACCGCCGGGCGGGATGACGACCATTTCCGGGCAGTCCGCGCAGTCGCGAAACGCCTTGCCGAGGCCAGCGGGAAAGCCGGCTACCGCCGACGGCCACAAGGTGATCGCGCCGACGATCGCGATGACGAGGGCGAGCAAACCCGCCAGCGCCCAGGGGAGCATCGGCGGGGCGCGCGATCGGAGCCGGGAATCGGGAGGCGCTGACATGGCCGGCGCGCGGTTCTTTCTATCGGGAAGAGCGGAATGCCGCTGCGCGGGGGAGCCAATATGCCGCGCCCCCTGAGCAAGTAACATAGGCTGGCGATCATCGACAAGCGCCTCCGATGTTTGCTAGCATGAGACTTTGTGGGGTCAGCATGCGGCGAATCGTCCGCGCCCGGCAGCCGTCCGACGGCCAGCCCGTCACCCGCCGCGCTGTTCTCGTGGCCACGCTCGTCGCGGGGGCGGCGAACGCAACTTCGGCGCCAGCCGAGGAGACCGCTGCGCCAAGCGCCAATCTTCCGCCGCATGTTCCGGAATGGCAGACGGCGCCAGGCGCCGAGGTAATGACCCCGCCCTATGGGCTACCATCCAGATTCGAAGCCGCCGTCCTGCGGCGCGAGCGCAGCGTTGGCTCACCCTATCCGACGCGCCTGGCCGCCAGCAGCCTGACGCCGCTGCAGGACCTCCATGGCGTCATCACGCCAAACGGCCTGCACTACGAGCGACACCACGCCGGCGTCCCCACCATCGATCCGGCGCAGCACCGGCTCATCATCCATGGCCTGGTGGACAAGCCGATGATCTTCACGATGGCCGACATCGTGCGCTTTCCGGCAGTCAGCCGCACGCATTTTCTGGAGTGCTCCGGCAATACTCAGAACTGGGGCAAGCCAGATCCGCGCCTTACCGTTCAGGATACGCACGGCCTGCTTAGCTGCTGCGAATGGACGGGCGTGGCGCTCAGCACTGTGCTGGGCGAGTGCCGCCCGAAGCCCGAGGCGCAGTGGATGCTCGCCGAGGGAGCCGACGCCGCTGCGATGACGCGTAGCATTCCAATCGCCAAGGCGTTCGACGACGCCGTGCTCGCCTATGCGCAGAACGGCGAGCGGCTGCGGCCCGAGCAAGGCTATCCCCTGCGTTTGTTGCTGCCGGGCTATGAGGGCAACGCAAACGTCAAATGGCTGCGTCGCCTGAAGTTCGGCGACGAACCGTGGGACACGCGCGAAGAGACCTCCAAATACAGTTGGGTCATGCCGGACGGGACCTCGCGGCAGTTCAATTTCGTGATGGAGGCGAAATCGGTGATCACCGCGCCTTCTGGAGGGCTCAAGCTCCCGGCGCCAGGCTTTCACGAGATTTCCGGCGTGGCGTGGTCCGGACGCGGCGAGATCGCAAGACTCGAGGTCAGCACCGACCGCGGCGCGACCTGGGCCGACGCGACGCTGCAAGAGCCGGTCCTCTCGAAATGCCTCACCCGATTCCGATCGCCATGGCGGGGGCCCGGCGGCCCGGCGGCGCTGTCGAGCCGCGCGACCGACGAGACTGGCTACGTCCAGCCGAGCCGCGACGATCTCCTCAAGTCGCGCGACGCCCGCTCCTACTATCATTACAACGCCATTCAGACCTGGAACGTCGCAGAAGATGGAGCCGTCACCAATGCCGGTTAGCCATTCCGCTTGCGCGACGCTGCTGGCGTGGCTTCTCGCGGGCGCCAGCGTCGCGGTCGCCGGCCAGGACTACGGCATCGGCCGCCTCGCCAGCCCCGGCGAGATCGCGGGCTGGAACATCGACGTCGCGCCGGACGGAACGGGCCTTCCGCCCGGCCGCGGCGCCGTGCGCGAAGGCGAGGCGATCTACGCCGAGAAATGCGCATCGTGTCACGGCGATCACGGCCAAGGAAAGCCGATGGACCGGCTGGTGGGCGGCGCGGGGACCATTGGAACAGCAAAGCCGGTCAAGACTGTTGGCAGCTACTGGCCGTTCGCCACGACGCTCTTCGATTTTGTGCGCCGCGCCATGCCGTTCAACGCCCCGCAAACCCTCTCAGCGAACGAGGTCTACGCGGTCAGCGCCTACATTCTCTTCCTGAACGATCTTGTGCCGGCGGACGCCACTCTCGACGCCGCGTCGCTTCCCAAGGTTGCGATGCCCAATCGAAACAACTTTGTCAGCGGCTACAACCCGAAGGCCGCCGCGCCGGGCAATTGAGCGGTGCGGCGGTCTGCGCGCTCGCAAATTCTCGCGTGGCCGCCTGGCGCTCCTTACAGCGGCGAAAAATGCGGAAGTCGAGCCCGGCGTATCGCTGGGCTGGCGGAACGATCGGGATCGAGACAGCGCCGCCGCCCGGGTTCCAGGCAATTTCCTTGCGTGAGAAAAACGGATTGTGCTACGATCCCTTTCGGATGAGGTTCCGTAGTCCGCGATGAACCGAATCAGGGAGAGAGAGATGTCTTGGACAGCCCCGATCGTCGTTGAAGTATGCCTCGGAATGGAAGTCACCAGCTACGCGTCAGCGATAGTGTGACGAACAGCGTTCGGCTACCCGAGTGTAGCCGAACGTAGTTTTGCCGCGCTGACCGCGGAACTGATGAGCCCGGGTTTTGCGCGTGACGCCGTGTGGGGGTCGACCGGCGACCGCAAGGATCGCGGAGTTGGCGCGCGTGGTGTTGCCCTCGCGCGAAAGCGAATCTGGCTATCGGTCCGGCGGCGGGGATATCGCGCGCCGCAATGATTTTCGACCGCGGTGGGCCCAATTGCGGGCCGCCGTCATGGACGGCAACAAATGTCCACTCCGTCGATCGGCGCGAGGTTGGCCTGCCTCAAATCGCCAAGCGCCGGCGGCGGCCACGCGCG
>VFSW01004779.1_pt1 | contig 20158 bp, 16 predicted proteins | sample 5358111 | NCBI WGS metagenome assembly VFSW01 (sample SAMN11554181, study PRJNA540505) | mine drainage metagenome | isolation source: sediment from site ElyBrook_90M | place: USA: Ely Copper Mine, Vershire, VT | collected 2017 | reverse complement strand
GAAACTGCTGCTCTATCCACCTGAGCTACGGGGCCACATTTTGAATGAACAACCTGCAGACTGTTGAAGACTTCTCCACTCACAGTTCCTCACAGCAACAAAGATCGCGTTGGGGCCGATAACCCTAGTGAGCTCAGAAGGTGAGGGAAGTGAGAACGAAAAGATCACAGTACCAACAGGGTAGCATCAGGAAGGTCCGCAAGGCGAAGGGCTATGCCTGGGAGGTTCGCTTCTCCGAATGGTTGAACGGACAGCGGTTCCAGCGCGCCATGAGGTTCCAGGGCGCCGAGTTTCCAAGAGAGGCTGACGTCCGCAAAGCGATCGAGCTGACCGTCTCCAAAATCAACTCCGGGACCGCCGGCGAAAGGGCCGACGCCAAGTTCGGCGCGATCATCACGCTCTACGTGATGGCCACGCGGACACTACCCGAGGTTCCAGCGTTCAAAGTTACGGCGGCTCCCTATTGAAGGTGCTCGGAGTGTTCTCTGTTTGCTGGTTCTGTTGTGGGATTCGTCAGTCCCAATATCCTTGACTTCTACTTTGTACAGCTTCAGGGTTTTGGGTCAGCGACAGCATTTACTGCTATCCGATTCGGCGCGATATCTGCTTCAAATGACCGCAACTGCGTCCGAGTGAATTCCTCGATTGGCGCTTCCAAATCCAGCAGGCAACCAGATCTTCTATAACGGGTACTTTTCGCGCATTATCTGGCGAGCAATTCAGTTGGACATTCGCAAGAATGGTCGACTGATCTTTGCAGTCGAAAGGCCTTAGCCCGGCATGTGATAGTGCAAAGGGCAAGCGGGAGGTGGGCGCAGCCACCTTCCGCGACACACAGTGGGGTAATCAGGCGGGTACCTCCAGGTGCCGGTAGAGACGAACTCGATTCCAAGTCGTACCGTTCTCCATGTACCTCTAGAAACAATACACGGTCTGTTATCTCTTGGGACCGTCGAAAGGACGAATTAGAGCATGCACGTTTCCCCACGCTCTCGAGCCACTCCTGCTTTCGGTGGAGACCGAATTTGCCATGTCTTCCTTTGCCAATTTCATCGCCAGACTCTTGCATACCGAGCGGCGCAAGGACGGGCGCGTACCCGCCCGGGGTGTGGAAGCCTTCTATAGGACCAACACCGAGGAAAGGCCCGCCCGCATCAGGGACATTAGTGCGACCGGCCTCTACCTTATCACCGGTGAGCGATGGCCCCCCGAGTCGAATGTCACCGTGATCCTCCGCCGGAAGGAATTCCTTGGACGAAGCGAGTCATCCCAAGTACAGATAAGGGCACGTGTTGCTCGCTGGGGCGAGGATGGAGTCGGACTTACCTTCGTACCTTTGCACATGCTCCCATCTGAATGGCTGGCACTGATGGAACGAGCGCGCAGTACCAGCTGGCACCATGACATCATCAGCCGTTTCCGCAGTGCTGAGGCTATTGCGTTTCTCGCCGTAATCTGTCCCGAAGCCCAGCAAGAGATTCTCCTCATCCTTGGAGATGATCTTTGCAATGACCGGGCTCAAAGGGTGATTGACATCGCGCTTAACGCTGAGAATCTGCTTCCGGAAAAATCGGCGCTCGACCATATCCATCTTGCCCCGCATCTGCTGCTGCGAATTGTCGAAGAGGGCTCCCATTGCAGCGCCAACGAGGTATTCGGCTTTTGGGCAGGATTGCTGGCTTCATCGTGCCTGCCCACAAATGACCCGACCAACAGCATGGATTTCATTGATATTTTCTCTCAACTCAATCTCATGCAAATACGTATGTTCAGCGCAGGCTGTGATGCGGCAGTGAGGAAAGGGTCGGCCGAAACCTCAGATGGAGGGCCCATACAGATCTGCTTCACGCGGGAAGAGATTCGTAAAATCGCCAGGACACACAATTTAACCCACGTCGAGCGCGATCTGCAGCAACTACACAGCTTGGGCTTGCTGGAGCAGACCAGAAAGACACTCTTGCTCGGTGAGATTGAACAGGCCAACCTTACACCGACTCATTTGGGAATGCAGCTCTATTCCCGGTGCTGTGGCCAGACCTTTGGCCTGCCGAACGACTGACCGAATTGGAGGCCAGATTGGGTGTTTCAAGGAATCACGATATCCATGAACAGATGGTCAGAGGGGTACTTGTGTAGGAGAAGCGAATCGGTAAGATGTCGGATCATTCTTGGAGTCGATCCAGGCACCTCGATTGGGGTTTGCTGTCGGTCCAGATTGATGTCGGGGCGATGCCTGTACTGCCCTTCTCATCAATTCGCGCTACGCGCTGGAGACCGCGCACTGCATTGCAGACGTAGACCGATTCCGCTTGCAACAGATTGTTGAGGGTGAGCACCTGCTCCGAGATTCTCCCCTCCTGCAGCATGCTATGACGATACAGACCTGGCAGTAGACCGCTCTGGAGCGGAGGGGTTAGCCAACTGCCATCAATCGAAATGATGACGTTGTGGACTGCGCACTCCGTGATTTCTTCGCGTGAGTTGCGAAACAGGGCATCTACGTACCCCTGCCTTCGGGCTTCACTCAGAGCATTGTCGTACAGCGCACGGCACGTGGTCTTATGGCGGAGGAAACGGTCAGTGGGATCGGTCCGCTCCTGCCGCAACAAAAGTGCTGGCACGGTATTCTGATCGGGATCCAGGCTGGCGGTGGTCCAGGTAGCCACACCGCGGTGGTCGAGAAGCAACCTAACTCGAGTTCGGTGAGCGCTGGCACAGGTACCCGCGGCTTCCCTCAAGACGGCGCGGACGCGCGCAGCATCAAAGGCGATATCGAAATATTCAGCAGACTGCTCCATGCGCTCGATATGTTCATTGAGCAGCAAATAGCTCCCCCCCTCGAGCAGCAAGGTCTCGATAAGCTGGAAATCTTGCCCCGGTTGATGCAGAAGAAAACTCGACTTGATCCCGCATTCCTGGTATTCGAGTACTGGATCGGAGTCATAGACGATTCCCGCCCCAACTCCAAGACACGCTTTACCTGCTCGGAGGGAGATGGTCCGGATGGCAACGTTGAACTCCGCCACACCTCCAGGCGCCATGTAGCCGATTGCCCCCGTGTAGACTCCGCGCGGACGGTCCTCCAGACCATTCAAAAGGCGCATGGTGTGGGTCTTCGGTGCGCCTACAATCGACCCCGGTGGAAACAGAGCACCGAAGATCTCTGAGTAGCCGACATCGTCCCGCAGATGGCCCTCAATCGTCGAAGTCATTTGCAGCACGGTAGGATATTTCTCTACGTCGAATAGCTGCGTCACCTGGATCGAGCCCAATTTGCAAATGCGCCCTAAATCGTTCCGCAGCATATCGACGATCATTAAGTTTTCGGCTCGGTTCTTTTCGCTCCCGCGCAGCCATGCTGAATTGGCACGCGCTTCGGCGGCATCCAGGCCGGGTGAAGCTGTCCCTTTCATGGGCCGCATTGAAATGTGTGCGCCTTCGCGTGAAAAGAAAAGCTCTGGCGACAGCGAAAGTATGTGCCAACCGGGTGTCGGGTGCAAGAATGCAGCGTAACGAACCGGTTGAGCTTGTAGCAGCCGCTCGTACATCACCGCTGGATGCTCCCCCGTGCTCCAGCGCACGTCCATCGTCAGATTGGCCTGATAAGTTTCTCCGGCCGAGATGAGATCGCGGATCCTCTCCACTTTGCTTCCGTACTCTCCTGCGGCGAGGGAATACCGAAGTTGCCACCCCGGCGCGATGGACGTGGCGATATCGATTGGACCAGCATCATCACCAATTTCCGGAGGCTGGTAACATCCCAACCAGAGCAGCGGCGCGCCATCCGGCAGCGGACGGTACAAATTGGTGAGGGATGGTTCAAATGCATAGCCTGCCTCAAAGGCTACATAGCCCGCGACCCAGAACCCCTCAGCGAGGGCCTGGTCCGCCGTAACTAATGATTGGCGAACCTCAGCCGGAACCCTTGCCTCAATCACTCGCGCCGGGTTTCGGAAAAGCATGCTCCGTTGCTGCTCGGCCCGAGAACTGACGCACTGGAGCAGGATCGTTCCGGGTTCGCATGCCGAGATTGCACTCCAGCTACGCAAGTCTGTGTCCCCAATCACCAATTCAGATTAAGATACGAGACTGTCACGGCAGTAGTAGGTAGTTGAACGGCCGTTCGACCGCCTGTAAGTGAATTGGGCTGAGGATCAAGGCACCTTCAATCGACGAGTGGAAATTGAAACGCTATTGGATTTCAACACATTGGCTAACGTCATTCTCTGACATTGAGGCTGTTTTGCAGAGCTCGGTGACCTTGTCCTTGAACAGCATCGTGCGATGAATGGCCTCGTTGAGCTCGCAACGGGGCGCATCGTCCTGCGTGACAACGAGCATCTTTTCAGGCGAGCGCACGTACTCGAGGGAGATTTCGCTGATGCGTTCCTTCCGGTCGCCGATCTCATACACTCGGCTCTGGCTGTTGAGATAGTCGACGGCGTCGCACCCTTCGTCGCGCGTAAGCTGTTCCAATGCCGCTTTCAGGGCCGGTGCTTCCTGCCGAATGAATTCATCTAACGTGGCTGTGCGCATCCCCACTTCTTGCAAATGAGCATCGGCCGTCCTCCTTCGACCGCCTCATGCTGGCGTACGTCGCCCACGAACAGCACATGGTCGCTTTCTCGCCACCTCTCTACAAACCTATGTAACTGCTTTGTGCTCGCCATGCACGATTCATCGATCACGTACAGGTTGGCAATTGCGAGGCGTTGTCCCCGCCCCTGAAATGCATCCGGTTGAAATTGCTCTTCAGGCCTGACCGCTTGAGATGAGGAATGGACGACAGAGGGCTCTTCGTTCCGCTGCCGCATTTGCCTTCTGACTTTTTGAAAATCTGCGTTTATGTAAAGTACATCCCGGTCACTGTATGGATCGGGATCCTGAAATGAGGGTCGAGAGATCTTCCTCTGGCGTCTGGGAAGTTAGGGAAGGATCGCCGACATTATGGCCCGCACCCGTGAGTACAAAAGCCGACGAGCAATCTGAAAAGGAAAGGCACAACCCTTCGTGCCGGTCTCTGATCGCCTGCTCGTGGAGCAGCAATTTCGACGTCTCGCAAGAGGATATCGGTCTGCTGAATAGATAGCCTTGAATCTGGTCACATTGACGCTCCCGCAAAAACGAAAGCTGCTCCTCGTTTTCGACGCCTTCAGCAATCACCGTGAGGTTCAAGTTCTTTCCCATGCCGATGATCGCTGTTGTGATGGAAGCATCGTCGGAATTCACCACGACATCTCGAATAAGCGACCGGTCAATCTTGAGCTTGTTGACTCTGAACTGCTTGAGGTAACTCAAACTGGAATAGCCAGTGCCAAAATCATCAATCGCGATCCTTACACCCATTCCCTGCAATTGCCGCAAAACTGCGACCATTACGTCTGCGTTGGACATCAGGAGGCTCTCAGTGAGTTCCAACTCGAGAAGCTGCGGAGGGAGCGCTGTCTGTGCAAGAACCCTTTTGATCAGGTCATAGAAGCCCTCTTGGCGAAACTGCACCGCCGACACATTGACCGCAACTGACACTTCCGGTAGTCCATTCTCAAACCACTTTTGAGCCTGGTCACATGCGGTTCTCAGCACCCATTCACCAATGGGCAGGATCAGTCCATTTCTCTCGGCTATCGGGATGAACTCGTTCGGTGGCACCATCCCCAACTCCGGATGCTGCCATCGAATCAGGGCTTCCAATCCAGTGATCTTGCCGCTTAGAATCTCCATCTGCGGCTGGTAGACCATGGAGAATTCTCCTCTTTCAAGCGCAAGATGCAGAGCGCTATCCAGGTTCCATTGGGTGACTGCGTGTCGATTCAAGTCTTCTGAGAAAAGGTGATAGCTGTTCCGCCCACTGCCCTTAGCGCAAGACATCGCCTGATCTGCATATTTGATCAGGGTCTCGCAATCGTTGGCGTGATCGGGAAACAAGCTGATACCGATGCTGCAGCTAGTGCTAAGGGAATGACCGTCAATACTAAATCGCTGTCGAACAGCGTCCACGATCCGTGCGGCTGTTGAGACGGCATCTGCCGTATCTTTAACGTCCGATAGCGCAATGACAAATTCGTCGCCGCCGACTCTGGCCGCGGTGTCTTGCTCACGGATACATCCTTTGAGCCGCTCGGCCACGTTCTTTAATAAATGGTCGCCCAATGTGTGGCCCAGTGAGTCGTTGATGAGCTTGAAATGATCGAGATCGAGAAACAGAACTGCGAGCTTGCGTTCAGTTCGACAAGCACTGGCGAGACCCTTCGAGAGTCGGTCTTGAAGGAGTGTGCGATTGGGAAGGTCGGTCAATAGATCGAAATAAGCCTGGTGCTGAATGCGGGCCTCTGCGGTCTTGCGTTGGGTAATATCCCGGAAATAAGAGATTCTTCCCCGATGAAGCCCTTTCGAATCGATGAGCGGAGCGGAATATCGGTCGAAAGTCCTACCATCCTTGAGTTTCATCTCATCGATGCCCTTTTCATAGCGATGACTGTATAGATATTTTGCCCGTTGAACGAAGGAAGTCGGGTCTTCCATTTGATACATCACGTGCTTCATTACTGGAAAGTCATCTCCAGCGCTGAGGATTTCCTGGGGTACAGCAAATTGGGTCTCAAATTGCCTGTTTGCGAGGACGATACTCCCTGCATCATCGATTACGAGAATACCGTCAATTGATGTCTCGGCCTGTGCTTCCAATAGGGTGGTCTTAAATTCCAGCGCCGCCTCAGCCCGCTTGCGCTCGCTGATATCGCGGATACAGGCAAGCAACACCCGCCGTCCGCTCAAGCTAAGTGCGGCGAGGGATACGTCGGCAAAGAACACCTCACCATTCTTGCGCTGGTGCAACCACTCGAAGCGCTCTTTCCCATTCCGAAAAGCTGCCGCAATCTTTTGATCGGCGGCGACTTTCGAAGGCGTACCATCAGGTTGAGCCGGTGGTGAGATGTCAGCGGGGTGTTTGAAATCTGTCTTGCTCGATAAGCCGAACATTGCCAGTCCCGCCGAATTGCAGTCCAGGAACCCCTCCTCATCCATCAGCCAGTACGCGTCCGGAGAACCGTCGAAAAGTGCGCGATACCGGCTCTCGCTCTCTTTGAGCATCTCTTTAGCCCGCCTGCGCTCCGTAATGTTGTAAGCAGCGACCAGCATCGCTTCAGATCCTCGAAATTCCAAATCATGGCTGATAATCTCGACATCGAGGATTGTTCCGTCCTTCCTGCGATGCTTCCAGACCCCCGCTCTCTGGAGTCCTTGGTCGCACTTTGAGACATCTAGAATCAGATCCTCGATCGTTTCTTGGGGACGAATATCCGCAATGGTTAACGACAAAAACTCCTGCTCCGTATACCCATATTGCCGGACCGCGGCATGATTCACCGCGAGAAAGCGAAGTGTGACACGGTCGAAGACCCACATGGGAATTGGATTGGACGCGAAGAGGAGTCGATACTCAATTTCTGAATCACGCAATCTTTCCTCGACACGCTTCTGAACGGTCACATCCCGTGCGATGCCCGCAGCGCCAATGACATTGCCCTCAGCGTCAGGAATTGGTGACAAGGAAAGAGAGATCGTGATTTCACGGCCATCCTTCCTTAACCGGCGAACTTCGAAGTTTTCAATATCCTGGCCGTCTCTGATTCTTGCCAAATTCCTCCGATACTCATTCGTGCGTCCCATCGGAGCCAGAATATCAATCGACTTTCCAAGCACCTCATCAGTTCTGTACCCGAATATCCGTTCAGCTCCCGCATTCCAGGTATCAATCAGGCCGTCCATCGTTACCGAGAGGATTGCATCACCTGAGCAACGCACGATAGCCGCCAAGCGGCGGAGTTCCTGCTCCATACATTTCCGCTCTGTGATATCGGTCATAGTACCTTTGATCGACGGTTTTGACCCATCTCCGCTTTTATCGAGCTTTGCATTGTTCAGCACCCAAACAGCGTTACCGTCCTTCCGCCGCAACCGCTGCTCAAAATTCGTCAGTCCTCCTTCCTCCCTGAGCCTTTCAACAAACAGGCTTCTATCGTTGAGACTGAAGTAGCCTATATCGACAGTATGCCCGATCACTTCCTCGCGAGAGGCATACCCAAATAGCCTGCAGAATGAAACATTGCAGTCCAGTACCGTTCCATCAATAGATGTTCGATATGCTCCTGTGAGGCTCTTCTCAAAGAGCAGTGTGTAGCGCCGTTCACTTTCCGCCATTGCAATACGGAGTTGGCGGTCCCTTTTCAGAGCGACGAAGCTGGCAATTGAGACGACTGCGATTGCAACGATGACAGTGACAGTGTGGGAAGCCCATATTCCAATTCCGGGGAAAATGCCCATTTTCAATACTTCGACCGCGCACATCAGGGCACCCCCGAGTGCCGATGTTCCCACCACATGGGTGAGGATACCTGCCGAGCCTGCTGCGCCTTGTTGATGGTACCCGCTCTTCGAGCGCTTGCGCTGCCATAGAATTGCGGCGACTCCAAGAGTTGCTAGACATATCGCCACCCCGCCCATCGCGATGAGAATCGAAGGGGAGTCCGGAGATAAGTTCAAGAAGTGCGAAAAGGCGATGCAGGACAAAGTCAGAGTGCGCTTGGAACTGAATTCAATCGCATTAAACGGGTGACCTTGTACCTGGCAACCGGTATGCCCACCAAGAAAGAAGAAAGGAATGGCATTCCATCTTGCTTGGCATGCGAATGAAGGCCCTTGATTCATTCGAAATCCTTCGTTGCGCCGGTTGATCCAACACCTTGCAAAGTGAATCCAGATTGGTCTGGAAGCAACGAGCGCCCCGTGTCAGGCGCTCACCCATGCATCTGAGCCCTATAATCAATGGGGCACAATCCCACCCTAGTTGCACCCACAGTGTGACGTAGATCACAGCCTACCTGACCTTTTTCCGACAATGCTGGGAAACTACGGCTTCCTGCAGGTCAATTCGTTGTCCTTGGTAAGTGACCTCGGTACGAGAAGGCGAGGACCCTCTATAAAGATTCGCGATCACATGCGCTTGGATAAGAGAACCGGGCGGGCACTGATAGAGGCGACGACGGTGTCTACGTCGGCGATACTTCTCTATCTGTTCCTTAAACACGTAGTGCTGGCGCACACGATTGCCGGGCAATCCGACCTCCTTCCTTGCGCCATCTTTCTTATGTTGATATGGCCTGTCTATGTTCTGATTAGCCGCCCCACCCCTGGTGTTCCTCCCCTTTCCTCCCGAGCAACTGCGATTGAAAAGGAATTGCGCTTACTTCGATTGGTCCTGGAGAGTGTGCCGGAGAACATTTACGCCAAGGACACACAGAGCCGATTTCTGTTTGCGAACAAGTCAGTGCGGAAATTCATGACCGGCTCGGAAGACGGAAATTTGATTGGACTTGACGATTTCGCCTTCTATCCCAAGGAGACGGCAACCGCCTTCTTCAACGACGAACAGGCAGTCATCCACGCTGGAATGAAGGTGGTGGGTCAGCCGGAGCGTATGTTCGATGCGGATGGAAACGACTCCTGGATGATGACCACTAAAGTACCGTTTTTCGATGATGATGGAAACATCGCCGGCATCATCGGAATCGGAAGCAACGTGACTGCTATGAAGCAGTATGAAGTGGAAACGATTCAGGCACGCAGGCAGGCAGAAGCCGCCAACCACGCCAAGAGTGAATTTCTGGCCAACATGAGCCACGAAATCCGCACCCCTCTCAACGGCGTGATTGGGATGACAGAACTGGCCTTGGACACGGATCTTAATGAGGAGCAGCGAGAATATCTAGAAACGGTAAAGCTCTCGGCCGGAACGCTCCTGAATGTGATCAACGACATCCTCGATTTTTCGAAGATCGAGGCAGGAAGGATCGACATCGAGGTGGCGGACTTCGACTTGAGGGACTGTGTCGAAACAGCCCTGAAGACTCTGGCTCTTCGTGCTGACGAGGCGGGGCTGGAACTGCTCTGCGATATCGCGGACGAAGTGCCGATAAACGTTCGAGGCGACTCTACGCGCCTGAGCCAAGTCATCCTGAACCTGGTCGGGAACGCCATCAAATTCACCAAAGAGGGCCAGGTCGCGCTGAAGGTTGAGATCGAATCCCGGCAAGCCGAAAATACAGAGCTGCACTTTACTGTCGTAGACACCGGTATTGGAATTCCCAAAGAGAAGCAAGAAGCGATCTTCGATTCCTTTACACAAGCCGATGCATCGACGACGCGCGAATTCGGCGGAACAGGCTTAGGATTGACCATCACTTCGCGATTGATCGAGATGATGGGGGGAAAGATTTGGGTCGAAAGCGAGCCAGGAAAGGGGAGTGCGTTCCACTTTACAGTGCGTGTTGAGGCCAGTGAAACGCAGACTCCGCAGGCACAATCGGACCTTCCTTACAACTTGCTTCACGGGGTTCGCGTGTTGGTGGTCGACGACAATGAGACCAATCGACGAATTCTTGACCGCATGCTAAGCCGCTGGGAAATGCGGCCCTACTGTGTTGAGAGCGGAGCGGCGGCCCTGAAGCAATTGGTCACTTCAAGGGAACTAGGCGACCCGTATCGTTTGATTCTTACCGATATGCATATGCCCAACATGGACGGCTTCGCCTTTGTTGAGCAAATTCAAAGCATGCCTGAAAGTTCCACAGCAACCGTGATGATGTTAAGCTCCGGAGCGCACCGAGGAGATGTGGTACGCTGCAGGGAATTGGGCGTATCGACTTACCTCATCAAACCAGTTCGACAGAACGAACTTCGGGATGCGATCGCCGTCTCCTTGGATCGGAGAAGCCCTCAAAGTGCGCTCAGGGCAGCCAAACCTTCCCTTGAGCGTCGCGCCACGAAAGCTGTGGGCACTCTTCACGTGTTGCTGGCGGAAGACAACTCGGTCAACCAGCGTCTCGCGACGCGGCTTCTGGAAAAGCGCGGGCATCGTGTCACGCTAGCAAACAATGGGCAGGAGGTGCTTAACCTCTTGGAACATAAAACCTACGACCTGGTTTTAATGGACGTGCAGATGCCGCTCATAGACGGACTTGAAGCTACGAGGTTAATTCGAGAGCGTGAACGAAACAGAGGCATGCATCAGCCCATCGTGGCACTCACTGCGCATGCAGTCAAAGGTGATGAAGAGCGCTGCCAGATGGCGGGCATGGATGGCTATCTGGCAAAGCCACTTCGCCCCCAGGAATTGGATGCGGTTCTGCAAACCTATATGGAAAAGTGCACCGGCGAATCAGGTGTGATATGAGGCAATCCTTCATTTCGTAGAGTGCCGATGCATTTGATTGGCTCAAACGCCGATCGTGGTGAAACGGAAATGTACTCATTCGCGTTAATCGAGCGATACGTAAAGCTTCCGGAACTTCTGGATCGCGTTGAAGGTGATCTTGAGTTGCTGGCAGAGTTGCTTAGGCTTTTTCTGGATGATCTTCCGGAAAATCGGGACGCATTGCTCAAGGCCATTGAGGGAGACGATCTTGGAGGGGCAGCCATTGCAGCCCACAAATTAAAGGGTATGTTGGCGAACCTGTCCGCCATCCAAATGGCCTCTCTGGCATCTGAGATTGAATTGGCAGCGCGCTCAGGGGATCTCGATAAGATAAAGCCGCTTTTACCAATTCTCGAAGTGGAGGTCGATGGAGTTTCGACAGCCCTGAATGCGTTCTTGATGAGTGTACAGGCATGAGAATTCTGATTGCAGACGATGATTCGATGTCACTCCGCCTTCTTGAAAGGACGCTTGAACGCGCCGGATACGAGGTAACGGCCGTCAACAATGGCTGTAAGGCGGTCGAAGAGATGTGCCATCCGGAAGGTCCCCGGCTCGCTTTGCTCGACTGGGTCATGCCAGGACTAGACGGTCCGGCAGTGTGTCGCGAAGTTCGCAAGCAGCGCGGTCAGCGCCATGTTCACCTTGTACTTCTCACATCGAAGAACTCGAAGAAGGACATCGTCCAAGGCCTGGAGTCGGGCGCAGACGACTATCTGATCAAACCCTTCGATCCCGCTGAGCTGAAGGCACGCCTGCATACTGGGTTGCGCATTCTGCATCTGGAAGACAGTCTGCTCGAGGCGCGTGAGGAGATGCGCTACAAGGCCACGCACGACTCACTGACATCGCTCCTGAATCGGGGGACCATTATTGAGCTACTCGCCCTCGAATTTGTTCGCACCCGCCGTGAAAACCGTAGCACGACGGTAGTAATGGGTGACCTCGATCACTTCAAGTGTGTGAACGACACACACGGACACCCGATTGGAGATGAAGTTCTTCGCGAAGTTGGGCGCCGTCTGCTCGGTTCAGTGCGTTCCTATGATTTCGTGGGTCGTTATGGAGGCGAAGAATTTTTACTTGTCTTAAACAATTGTGGAGTCGAAAAAGCTCTGGACCGAGCAGACGAGATCCGCTGCGCGGTCGGACATGTGCCGATCTCCACGTCAAAGGGCCCGCTTTCAATCACCCTGAGTGTAGGCGCATATGCCAGCCCAGGTGAAGACCACCTTGCGGTTGAGGAAGTACTGTGTTTGGTGGATCGCGCGCTCTATGAAGCCAAAGCTGCTGGTCGAAACTGCAGCCGATTAGCTGGTTGCCTGCCACAGGGTCCAATGCGATTTTGAGCTTTGAGTGAACGGAGCGTCGATTTGAAACTCTTGAACAGCTGTGCCCGAGTGTGTCGATGACCGATATGCATGGGTGTGATCACAAGTGTGCCCGCGGGTCGGATTGGTGCCAGATCAGGAGTCTTGAGTGGATATCTTCACCGTAACGGGGCATTGCCACAGGGCTTTCTGGACAAAAAGAAAAGCGCCAGAACGAGATGCAGCTCACAGAATCGCGTGACAGTGGGCACATCAGCAATGAATCGGTGGATGTAGCGTTGCCCCTGAGATCGGTGGACGTAGAACGCCCGCGATGAATCAACGGCAGGTAAGTGAAGCTCTTAAGCTCCGATGATCGCATCACAATCGCCCCTCGATCACTATTCAATGAGACGGTAGGCTCGTCACTCGGATGATTTGTCTTCACTTGAAGGCCAGACTCCGGGCAGTCTATGTGTGCACTCCGGAGCCTACCCCATGAGGGCAGGACCATGCGACGTCTTCTTCTTTGCCTCACGAGTGCAATCATCCTGTTTTCCTTAGCCAGCTTCCTGCCACTTTCCATCGCAGAGAGCGCCTCTCAGGAAGCACGGCCGCTTTCGAGGCAGTTGCAAATTCCTGGAGCGAAGCCGGTTGGTTCGGAAACCTGCACAAGCTGCCACGCAGATGTAACCAAGGGCTTTCAGCATGCTTTCCATCAGCAACAGGGTGTCACATGTGAGGACTGCCATGGCAACGGAAGCCTGCATGTTGAAGGTGGCGGAGATATCACGAAGATCATCTCTCCAAAGAGCCGGACCGCTGCCGAGGCAAATAGGGTGTGCCTGAATTGTCACGCACAGGACGAAAAAGCACGCCATTGGTCAACCGGCATTCACGCGACCAATGGCGTTCGTTGCATCGATTGTCATCAGGTGCATGCGCCAACAGGAGGCACTGCACAAGCAGTCTGCGCAAGAGTAAATACGGCAACCCATGGTGCGCAGAAGGGAAATCTCGTATCGCCTGAAGCCGATGTTGTGGTGGAGTCGCGGACGGCATCGACCGAGGCGTGTCTCCGCTGCCACCGGACTGAGGGGGCGCAACTCAGCATGCCGTATCGTCATCCACTGCGCGAAGGGAAGATGAGCTGCGCAGACTGTCACGATCCACACGGTGGAGCCGCGGGCAGGAATCTCCGCGTGTCGAACATCAACGAGCTTTGCCTGAGCTGCCACGCGCAGTATCGCGGGCCGTTCGCCTATCAGCATCCGCCGGTGTCGGAGAATTGCATCAATTGCCACACCCCGCACGGATCGCCGAATACGAATTTGCTGACCGTTAGCGAACCCGCTCTGTGCCTGCAATGTCACAGCGGCCACCATAACGGGGCGTCTTTGCCGTTGGCGGATCGCTGCACCAACTGTCACGCGACGATTCACGGAACCGATGTGGCCACGCCCAGCGGAGGCAGCCGGTTCATCGATAAAGGACAATGGGGCGTTCCTTCCGAGCCGACTGCGCAAATGATTAGCACTATTACGCAGTCGAAGTCTGCGCCCCGTGCCTCCGCAAAGGTAGCAACAGCTGTTGCTGCTGCCGCAACCGCCGTAGGCGGTTCCGCTGCGCTACTCGGTTCCAAACTGCAGCCCTTCCCTGGCGTTGCAACCATGGTGGATCAGGCCGGCAATTCCGCGGATGACGATCCGGGCAATGCCTGGTCGGCATCTTCTGTTGCCTACCGCTTCCTCCACGTCTCGGGCTTTGCGAGCCGGGCCGGAGAGTACGACAGCCTGCAGCAGTCAGGAGGAACGAACGTTTCTGTCTCGTATGTCAATCCGGCAAAGCATCTGACTGCGGTCTCTCGCGGGGTCGTGCTCACCGGAACGGACTACTCAGTCCGCTCGCAGGTGACAGTTGGTGATCGTCTGCAGGCCGGCCTCGACCTCCGTAGCCTTGTGCAACAGCAGGATCATTACGTCTCCTATCTCGCTCAGTTGTCGCCATCGGACTTCGGCCTGCCCGGCGCGGTTGCGGATTCGATTCCAGCCAATGCGGTGTTCGCCGTGACGCGCAGGCTGGGCAGCGGGTCTGTGCGCTTCAAGCCCTCTGCGCTGCCCCTCCATCTGTTCGCGAAGGGTGACATGCAGGCCAGAACAGGCGAGACGCAGCTCACCTATCTGGATGAGAACTCAACGCCGGCCGTTTACGTTGGCGGCGTCAACACGACTTGCGGTGCACAGTGCCACCAGGCCTCTCAGTTCCAGCCGGTCAACTACACCACGCGCAACATTGCGGGCGGAGCCGACTTCGCGGTAGGTCATCTGATGCACTTCCTCTACGAGCACCAATTTAGCAGCTTCAATGATAGGCTGATCTTCCCGACTATCACGTATACCGGTCCATTTACGCCCGAAAACGAGGGATCTTCGACGGTGAATCCGCCGCCTTCCGGTCCGGCGCCACAGGATGTCCCGGTTGGAAGCTACTACTATGACATTCCTTCGCCGAGCCAGTACTCTGCCGACACGGTGCAGATGAACCTGACACCGTCGGAGCAGTTCGTTGTGAATGGGCAGGTGACGTATACACGAGTCCGCAATACCTTTACGCACAATCCGCAGAACTGGTTTGATACCGACGAGACAGCAAGCTGGGCGCCGCAGCAACGCCTACGCCTCACAGCCGATTACCATCAGCAAAACATGATCAACGGCTTTGCGCCGTACTACACGCTCTACGGCAATGTTTCCTTTCACCGGAACTGGGAGGGTGTGCAGGCAGAGTTCGAGTTGCCCGCGGGACTGAGCCTTGAGACGCACTACAAGCACAACAGGATCACGCGCTCGAATGCCTCACTGTGGCCGCAAATCTATTCGATGGACAACACAGACCTGCAGACAGTCATCCCGTCCTCAACCAGCAACACAGCCGGTCTTGCATTGCGCTATCGGAGCAATTTGTTGAACGCACGGACAGGATACGAATGGACCGGAACCAATCATCCTGGATTTCTGATTGTTCCGGGGAGCGATAACCGCATCTTTGCGAACGTATGGCTTACGCCCACAACCTGGCTGACCTTCTCGAACGACACCAGCATCGACGTACAAAATGCTTTTCCATCTCCCGCTCTGCCCAACACGCCCAACGAAGCACAAGGCTTCGGCGGAGACATCTCAGGACTGCCTTCGAATTTCCAACGACGCAACCGGATTTACACCGACGCGGCCAGCGCGGAGATTCATCCGTTGCATGCATGGAATGTCAGTCTCGGCTACTCGTACCAGCAAGACAATCTGCAAACCTACATGGCCTTCCAGAATGACAGCTCGACAAACTATGTCGTCGATGAGCCTCTGGTTCCATTCAAACAGCTCAGCCAGGTGGTATGGGGCGATACGAGCTATACAGTGAACAAGCGGGCGGGCATCGATCTGCGGTTTACCCATAATGCATCGAACAGTGGATTCCGTCCGGATCTCAATCCAAACGATGCCGCGGCACTCGGCAACGCATCCTTGATTCAGCAGAGTGTCTTCGATCCTGGCATGTTCCAGTCTGCACTCGGCAATCTCGCTCTCAGCTCCACCCAGATCTCCGGAGTGCGGGTGCCCCAGTGGCTTGGCGATGCAAAGGCTTACTATCTCCTTCCGCATCAGGTTGAAGCTGGAACTGTCTTCCACTACCGCAGTTACGGGGACTACTGGAATCCGAATCTGAATGGCGCCCTCCGCATCTTTGACGTGTACGTCGGGCGAACCTGGTAATAGGGCACCTCCGGCAGGCCGGACTCGGTCTGCCGGAAAAGGCTCTCAACCCTTAATGGGACTTGCAACAATGCGGCGGCGTGCTCGAAGAGCCAGCATTCCATCTAAATCTCTTCCGTCGCTCAGCAGTAGCCGGGCGTTTCGGTAATAATGGTCATCATTTGCGACGCGCTACACCAGCTAGGCTGCGCCTCAGACCGACAAGCATGTGATGCGGTCCGCCTCAAGAACAGTTTATAAAGAGAGCCATGCGTGGCCACAATGACCTCGTTCAGCACGAATGCGGGTGTAGTCTATCTTTTCCTGGGCAATGGCGATGGCACACTACAATCTCCCGTTTCCATCGATACGCCGTCGCAGGCTTACGGCATTGCTGCAGGGGACTTCAACGGCGATGGCAAACTGGACTTCGCCGTAACGAACACCTCCAACGGCAGCGCCAATACAACGAGCGCGGTGCTGGTCTACCTGAACAAAGGGAATGGTACGTTCGCCAAGCCCGTGAGCTATGCGGCCAACATGTTCCCGGGGCCGATTGTGGCTACGGACATAAACAAAGACGGCAAGCTCAATCTGGTCGTGGCCAGCTCTGACAATGTCACTGTCATTTCCACCAATCCGTTTGGGCCACACGGGACCCTGAACGTACTGCTGGGCAATGGAGAGGCACATTCCGACGACGCTGAGTTCCCCACTGAATGGCCCCAGCTACTCCAATATTGCCGTTGCGGACATTAACCAGGACGGCATACCGAATGTAATTGTGGGAGACTCCGGTCGGCCATCCTTTTGCACGCAGATACTCTATGGCACAGGCGACGGGACATTCCCCACTGGCAACAGCTTGCAGATGAGGCTTGCTGCGCAGTCTGTGACGGCTGTGGACGTGAATGGTGATGGCCAACCGGATCTGCTGCTGACGACTGGGACCAGCACGCCAGCCTCGATGTCTTCGTGAACCAATACCGGGGCAAGGCGATCTCGACCCTGCCCGCCACGACAACGACGCTTTCCGTCAGCCCAATCCCGCCGTCGCCGGCCAGACTGTCACTTTCACGGCGCAGGTAGCTGCGGCCTCGGGCAGCACCGTGCCCAAAGAACGGTCAACTTTATGAATGGAAGCACGCCAGGACTTTCCCCACAATTTTTCAGCCTTGGCAGATGAGTGCCAGTTCCAGTTGTGCGTCCGGCGGTGATTTTTGCCTTGGCTGGAAGGCGCTGCCGGACAGAAGGCGTCGGATTCCGTCGGCCAAAGCATAAAAGCGGAAGGGCGGAATGCCGAAGAATCGCTGCGAGATGACAGGCAGCTTCTCGGTGAGGATGCGCAGCTTCATTTTCTGGCCGAGAAAGGTGGCAGCGAACATAAGCCGCAGCGGTCACCACCACGACCAAGTTCATCAGCCTTCGATACTTCATGCCCCGGATGTCTTCCAGGTTATAACTCTGTTTGACGAAGCGGAAAGTTTCCTCAATTTTCCACCTTGTCCAATAGACTCGTGTCGCCCACCATACACTTTCCGAGTCCAGCGCTCGCAGTGTGAGGTTGGTGACGAGCAGGATCGGTTGCTCGCCGAGGCCTGCCACTACCGCCAGCCAGAGCGGTTCGTCGCGGCCCACAAGACGGAAGGGCTCAGCGCCGTAATCCAGTTCGTATGTCTTCTCTTGCCCCTTGTCGATCTTCACCACGCGCGCCTGATGGCGCAGTCTACAGCCCGCGGCCACCTCGGCAATGCCGCGCAGCCGCCCACGCCAGTCGCGCACCATGCGCCCGCCGGTGGAACGAATGACAAAGCGCAAATGCTTGTCCAGCAAGGGTTCCAGAAGTTTCTTGCGGTCGCAGCCGCGATCCATCGTCCAGATGCCGCGGCCGTTGAGATGCCGGTTCGCCTCGTCGACGACAGAGAGAATCTCGGCGTTTTCGCTGCGGAACTCCTTGGCTTGAGTCGAGAACAGCTTCTGGCATACAGGCACGATATCGCTGCCGTCTACTTCGGCTCCGGTCACGTCCACGAGCCAGTAGCCGGGGTGCGTCTCACCCGTCGAGCCGTCCCAGACCGTCGCCAGGTGTTCCATTCTCCGGACATACTCTTTTCGGATGTCGCTCAAGTCCAGCGCCAGCACGGTATCTTCGCAAATCCGCCTACTCGCCATCGAGGCTAACGTAGAAGTAAGTTTCGCCTCTATCTCCGCGTGCTTCAAGTTACGCGACAATCGCTTCTCGGTGCGGATCAGGGGAATAGCCTCGCCCAGCGCGCGGCCGATGTTACTGAGTTTCACGTCCTGGCTGGACTGGATGCCATAGAGCATTTCGGAGACAAACTTCGTATCCGTCTGAGCAACGCACTCTTTTCTGGCGCGCGGTTGAGTGATGGACTGTAGCCATGAGTGAAGCAGGAGAAGTGCGGCGACGGCGCAGTCGAGCAGAGGCAGCGGCCCTGGTTGCGGAGTATGAAGCGAGCGGTTTAACGCGGGAAGCTTTCTGTCAGGAACGAGGTCTGGCTGTAGGAACGCTGGATAAATATCGCCGGCGCGCGCATCAGAGTTCGGCATCGAGTGGTGGAGGGATGGTTCCCGTGGAAGTAGTTTGGTCGGGTCGCAATGGAGATCCGAGCCGCGAGAGTCTTCTGGTAGTTGAGGTGCGAAGCGGTCACCGGATCGAAGTGCGGCGCGGATTTGATGGGGGAACGCTGGAACATCTGCTGCGGATCCTGGACAGGATGTAGGCTGTGTTTGGATTTGGACCGGCGACGCGGATTTATGTTGCTGTCGGGGCGACGGACATGCGTAAGCACTTCAACGGGCTCTACGGGCTGGTGCGCGATCATCTGTGCTGCAGTCCGGAAAGCGGACATGTGTTCTTGTTTACGAACGCGCGACGTAATCGCCTGAAGCTTCTGGTGTATGACGGAAGTGGTCTTTGGGTATGTACGAAAAAGTTGGACCGCGGCTGTTTCAGGTGGCCCAGTGCTGACAGCGGAGTGAAGAAAATCGTACTGAGGTCAGAAGAGTTGACCCTGCTTTTAGGAGGCATCGACCTGGCGCAGACGGAGCGGCGAAAGTGGTATCGCAAGGCTGCGGTGGAAGAATCAACAGAGTCACTGAAGACCGCATAAATACTGGGTATATCGCATACTTATCCACAAAGAAACCTGCTATTAAAGAGTCATCGTGAGCACGCCTTCTGAACAAGCTATTCCGCTGCCTTCGCCATCGATGATGGCCGAGGTGATAGCACGGCTGGAAAAGGAAGTTGCATCGCAGAAGCGCGAGCTCGAGTACGCCCGGCTAAAGATCGAGATTCTGGAAGAGCGTCTTCGCTTGAAGCGGATCGAGAAGTACGGACCGAGCAGCGAGAAGCTGAGCAGTTTGCAGCTGGAGTTGCTCGAGCAGGAGCCCGGAGTCAGTCGCGAAGAAGTGGTTGCCGAAAGTGAGCGCGAGGTCCTGCCGCCTGTCAGAGAACCCAAGAAGCACAAGCACCCGGGACGCCAGACTCTGCCTGCGGATCTTCCCCGCGTGGAGCGGGTGATCGCCTGCACGCCGGAGCAGTGCACATGCGGCAACTGCGGCCGCGACACCGCGCTATTCGGCTACGAAGTCAGCGAAATGCTGGACGTCGAGCCGGCGCGGTATTTCGTGGTGGTGACCAAGCGCGAGAAGCGAGCCTGCAAGAGCTGCCCCGAGCAAGGTGTGATGGCGGCGCCCCTGCCGGTCCGGATTATCGACAAGAGTCTGGTATCGGACAGGGTGATCGTCGATACGGTGGTGAACAAATACTGCGATTATGTTGGCTTGCCGGTTATGTTGTGCCGGGGCGAAGCACGTGCGTG
>VFSW01004778.1_pt1 | contig 20160 bp, 21 predicted proteins | sample 5358111 | NCBI WGS metagenome assembly VFSW01 (sample SAMN11554181, study PRJNA540505) | mine drainage metagenome | isolation source: sediment from site ElyBrook_90M | place: USA: Ely Copper Mine, Vershire, VT | collected 2017 | reverse complement strand
ACCCTTTTCTGTGCCAACCGCCCCACTCCCCGACCCCTCCTCTTTCGTTCTTTTCCATATGATTATAAATTAGCTGATAATTTTATAAATAATCATTGGGCGGCCGCTGCCTGGAGCGCCTGCGCTCTGCATACGTTCTCAAAAAGGCACGCGACCGTCATCGGACCTACGCCGCCCGGCACCGGACTCAGCGCGGCAACGATATCTTTTACTTCCTCGAATTTGACATCGCCTACGAGGCGGCGGTCGCCGACCTCTTCATCAAGCTTGCCGCCGGGAACGGCATTGATACCGATGTCGATGACGACTTGGCCCGGGGCGAAATATTCCTTGCCGAAAAAAATCGGCGTGCCCGCGGCGATCAAGACGATATCCGCGGCCTTCGTTATCGAAGCGAGTGCGGTCGTGCGCCGGTGGCATAGGGTTACCGTCGCATCATGGGCGAGGAGCAACAAGCCGAGCGGCTTCCCCACTAGGAGCGACCGGCCGACAATGACGGCCCGTTTGCCTGCTATCGGAATCTCATAATACGACAACAGGCGCAGGACGCCGGCGGCGGTGGCCGGAATAAAACCGCTCGTATCGCCCGCGACCAGCCGCTTTATGCTCGGCGCGGTAAGGCCATCGACATCTTTGCGCGGATCGATCGCGTCGATGATATGCGCCGCGTCAAGCTGGGACGGCAGGGGCAATTGGACGATGATGCCGTGGATATCGAGCGCGTCATTGGCCGCCCGAACCGCCGCGAGCGCCTCTTCCTCGGAAGCATCGGCGGGGAGGTCGGCGACCGAGACCGAAATGCCGACCTCGTCACCGAACAATTTTTTTTGGCGGATGTACGCCGCGGTGTCGGGCCGGTCGCCGACGCGGATTATCCGCAAGGAAGGTTTCGTCGAAAGACCGCGCACTTTGGCGCGCAGTTCTTCCTTTATCTTATTGCGGACGACTCGTCCTTCTAAAATGGAGCTCATGGGATATGCCCGCGCGTACGCGGCAGTATACAATAAAATGCCTCTCGCCGCGAGCTAGCTAATCGCCGCCCTGGTCGCCTTGTTCGCTCTCCGATTCGGTGCGGATGCCGCGGATGCGCGGCCGATGGTCCACCGGCAACGTGCTTGACGCATCGCCGCCGAGCGGCGCCTGCAATATCGAATCGTTGGGTATGTTAAGCGCTGGCGCGGTCGAGGTGCCCGCAGCGCCATCCTCTTCATCGGTAGCATTGCGCGCTGCCTCGGCTTGCCGTATCGCTGACTGGAACGACCGGAACGCTTGATTGAACTGGCCGTCGCGGTACGCCCTATCACCGTCTTCGAACTGCGCGCGGGCCGCGGAGAAATTGTTTTGCGCATCGAGCGCGGTGTTTCCGCTTGCGGGCGGCGCACCAGTCACGGTCGCCTCCGCTTCACCGAGCGTGCTGCTCGCGAGATTGCGGATATTTTGCGCCGCGGTGCGGAAATAGTCTTCTCCCCCATTCTTATTTTTTCGGCGGGCTGGCGCATTCGTACCGCTTGCCGAAACGACCGAGGATGCGGCAACAGAGGTTGGGAGCGTCGTGCTGGCTTCGAGCATAAGATTCTGGCGCCGGCTGTTCAATATCTGCATTATCTGGTCGTGGGCTTGGATGGCCGACGTAAGCGCGACGCTGACATCCGTCGCATCGTGCGCGTCGCCGGCGGCCGTAAGGGCGGAAATGCTCTGCTCGGCGGCGGCCGCATGGCTTTCGAAGGCGCTCATAAGTTCCGCACTGGTGGTCGCCCCGAGCTTATTCTCCGCCGTCAGCGCCTCGACTTCGCTCAAACGACGGTCGGCAAGTTGAGCCTGAAGCAAGGCCTGCGCCTGCGGCGTCACCGCCACCACACCAAGGAGTCTCTCGTTGAAATCGGTCTTAAGCGGGTACAAAAAGTCGCCCGGTAGCGATTTTTCGGCCTCGAATGACAGACCGCCCCCGAGCACGAGCGCGAGACAAATGGCCACCGGTATCGTCGTGGCCATCCGCAGGGGCGCGAAGAACGCCTCGAAGCGGGTCGGCGCCGCCACCGGCACGCGGCGCAGGGCGTCTGCCTTGATCGCCTTTTGCAGCCTCGCTCTCACCGCTTCTTTTTCTTCCGGCTGAAGGGCAAGCGACTGATGCAGGCCTTTTAATTTTGTTTCCATGTCGCTGTTCATAGTAGGTGAAATAGTTGCTGAAGTTTTTTCATGCCTCGGTTTAACCGGACCGATACCACATTGACGCTCTCCCCGACCACTTCGGCAATATCGCGCGGCTGCAAACCTTCGACGTAGCGCAGGAAGATAACTTCCTGGTATTCATCCTCCAAACGGTGGAGCATCCGTAAAACCTCCTGCGCTTCGCTCTCTGCCATAAGGATCTCGTGGTCGCGCGACGGCGGATTGAACCCGGTCTCCTGGAGGTTTTCCAGCGAATCGCTTTTGTGCTTGCGGTAATGGTCGATGATGAGATTGCGGACCGTGCGGAACAGGAACGCCTTTTCGTTTAAAATGACCTTGTCGGCCGAGAGGTATTGCCACATGCGCATGAACGCATCCTGAACGATGTCCTTCGTCTTCTCCCGGTCTCCCGTTTTCTGCAGACCGAAACGAAACAGAAAATCGGCATACTGATCATATGCTCTCATGAATTGCGTTTCCATGGCTGTATCCGGCCCTTGTTCACTCATAGTTAAGACGGTACGGACGCTCTTTTCTTACGTGTGCCGACGCGCGGGATGCTCGCGAAAATGCGGAAGAAACGCTCCGTCCTCATGGAATGATATACTGGGGGCATGGATAATGGCAAACCGAATAATATCTGCGACCCGTGCGAGGAAAAGGCGACCAAAGCCGGCGCGCGGGAGATCAAAATGCGCCTCCTTGCCTTGCCCGGCTGGACGGCGGTCGAAGATCACCATCTCTTTAAGTCATTTCCCTTCCCCGACTTCAAAAGCGCCCTCGCATTCGTGAATAAGATCGGCGCCGTTGCCGAAGAGGAAGGCCATCATCCCGATATCACGTTCACCTGGGGGAAAGTCGATGTCTCGATATTCACCCACGCGCTGAACGGCCTCTCCGAGAACGATTTCCTTCTTGCCGAAATGATCGAAGGGATACAAAACCACTGACGACCGCGCCTTCACTCGTACCGAAGCGCTTCGATCGGGCTCTTTTTCGCCGCCTGGCGCGCCGGATATATGCCGAAAATCAGTCCGACCGCGCCGGAAACGCCGATGCCGAGGACCATCGCCTGCACGGGAAAGACGAACCCCCAGCTGATGCCGGCATAGGTCGTGATAGCGAGCGAAGCGAGAAACGCCACGCTCGCGCCGAGGAGAACGCCGATGACGCCGCCGATGCCGGTAAGCATCACCGATTCGAGCAAAAATTGCGTTGAAATATCCTTATTGGTCGCCCCGAGCGCCTTCCGGAGCCCGATCTCCCGGGTCCGTTCGGTCACCGCGACAAGCATGATATTCATGATGCCGATGCCGCCGACCATGAGGGAAATACCCGCGACTGCGACGAGGAAAAGCGTAAGCGCCGTCGTCACCGTCGCCAAACGCGTGGCGAGGTCGGCCTGGGTCTGAACGAAAAAGTCGTCCTTCGAAGGGTCGGTGATGCGGTGATTGGTGCGGAGCACCGTTTGGATATCCTGCACCGTTTCATTGATGGTATCCTCCGATATCGCGGTCACGATGATGCGGTCGAAATATTTGCGCCCCAAAATGTAATTGCTCGCCGTGGTGTAAGGAATGAGCACCATGTCGTCGAAATTGAAGAACGATACCTGGCCTTTCTTTGGCAAAAGGCCGATGACCCGGAAATCCTGGCCGTTGATCTTCATCTTTTTGCCGACAGGGTCGTCTTGGCCGAACAGTTGGTCGCGCACCTTGTCGCCGACCACGGCGACTTTGGCGCTGCTTCGGACGTCGGCCGACGTGAACATCGAGCCTTCTGAGGTGTAAATATCGAAAACGTCCGACAAGATGGTGTCGCTGTCTTCGCTGCCCGCACCTAAGACCGTCGACTGATAGGTGTTGTTGAGATAGCCGAGCGTGGCCGTTTTAAAGGAAACCGGCATGACCAGGTCGGCCGTCGGCACGTTCGACTTCATTTTCAAACTGTCGAGGTCTTGGGGTTTGAGCGAATCCAGGAATACGCTCGCCGCATCCGACGGTCCGCTCGGCTGGCGGCCGGGAATGATGGCGATGGTCCGCGATCCCAAGCCTTGGATCTCGCCGAGGATAAGGTTCTGGGCGCCGGCCCCCAACGACATCACGATCATGATGGCGGTGATGCCGATGACGATGCCGAGGATGGTGAGGACCGAACGGGATCGGTTCGTCTTAAGGCCGCGGAGCGCCGTTTTTGCCGAGTATTTGAGCTTCATTATTTTATGAACGAATCGGTCGTGATCCGGTCTTTCACCGGTTCGTCGCTTTCGATGGTCCCGTCCATGACGCGGATGATGCGGGCGGCGTGGCGGGCGGTATAGGTTTCGTGGGTGATGAGGATGATGGTCTTTCCTTCGGCGTCATTGAGCTTGCGGATTATTTCCATGACCACCTGGCCTGACTTCGAATCAAGGTTGCCCGTCGGCTCGTCGGCAAAAATGACGTCGGGGTTCATGACCAACGCACGGGCGATAGCCACCCGCTGTTTTTCGCCGCCCGACAGCTGGGATGACTCGTGCCCGATCCGATGCGAGAGGCCGACCGCGGCTACCGCGCGGGTGGCCATCCCCTCCCAGTCCTTCTCCGGCAAGGTCGAATACAGAAGCGGTAACTTCACGTTTTCGAGCACCGTGGTGCGCGGCAATAAGTTGAATGCCTGGAACACGAAACCGAATTTCCGGTTGCGTATCCTGGCGACATCGGCCGGTGTATAACTGCGGACCTCGCCACCGTCGAATTTATAGCTGCCGGACGTGTAATCGTCGAGAAAACCGAGGATGTGAAGAAGGGTCGATTTGCCCGAGCCCGACGGCCCCATGACGGCGACGAATTCACCTTTTTTTATGTCAAAAGAAACGTCGTTCACCGCCGCCGTCGCCGTCCCGTCTTCGCCGTAAACTTTTCGGATATTGCGGACTTCGATCAGACTCATGAGATTAAGGGGTGGCGCGGTCAAGGAATATCTGCTCGCCCTCCGAAAGGCCGGCGGAAACTTCCACCGTACCGTCGGAACCGCGAAGCCCCGTATCGATCTTCGTTTCCACCCGCGTATTGTTGGGGCCGACGATGCCGATGTAAGAACCGTCGGCGCGCGTTTCCACGGCCCGCAAGGGCACGGTAAGCACATTCTCCTTCTTGGCCGTCACGACCGTCACATTGGCCGTCATGCCCGACTTTATAGGTACGCTTGTCGGGTCGATGGAAAAGGTCACCGTGTAAGTCGGCACGCCTTCCACGATCTTTTCCGCCGGATCGATCTTGATTATCTTCCCGGTAAAGTTGCCGTCCGGAAAAGCATCGAGGGTAAAGGTCATCGGTATGCCGACCGTCAAGGAACCGATGTCGACTTCAGGCACGTCCGCTTCTATTTCAAAATCGTGGGCGCTCATCATGGAAACGACGGTCGTACCGAGCGTCACCACTTCGCCCTGAAGCGGCACGACGTTGGTGATGACGCCGGCAATAGGCGCCCGAATAACGGTCTGGTCAAGCTGAGCCTGGATGCTGACGACGTTGGCCTGCGCCGATTCGACCTTGGCCTGGTCGGCGGCGATATCCTGCGGCGTCGAGCCGGCCCGATCGAGCGCCAGCTGCTGCTGCGCGACGTTCTGCGTGGCGATCGCGTCTTCTACCGATTTGGCATCGGTCGAAAGATTCGACGTGGCCGTGCTCACGTTGGTCCGGGCCGTGGAAATATCGGCCTTCCAGGCCGTAATGTCGGCCGATGACACGTTCGCATTCGTCGAAAGAGAATTCACCGCAGTGGCGAGGTCTTCAAGGAACGAGGAAACCAGCTGGAGCGTCGACTGTTCGGCCGCGGTCGAGGTCGACAGGTCGTTCGCCGGCGTAAGACCGAAGACGATAAGCTGGAGGTAGTCGAGCTTGCTTTCGAGGAGCGTGCGGGTGCTTTCAAGCCGCGTCTGCAGAACGGAATCGGTCAGCGGGTACGCGAACTTTGGGTTTGACGACAAAGGATTCGAAAAAAGCTGGTCGCCCTGATTGTGGACCGCGTCGTCCATTTTCGTATAGCCGTCCTGAAGCGCGTTGACCAGTATCCCTTTCGTGTCCGAAACCGCCTGCTGGTCGTTCTCGACCTTTACCTGGTCGAGGGTTATCTGTTCGGGGCGGGTGCCGGCAATAAGTGACGCGAGGTTAGCCTGCGCTTCTCGAAGTGCCGCTTTGGCCTGGTCGAGGCTCGCGCTCGTTTCGCTCGCATCGAGGGCGATAAGTGGGTCGCCGGCCGCTACGATGTCGCCGGTCCTTACGTAAATGTCCGCCACTTTGCCGCCCGTAACGAAGCCGAGATCAAGGGCCTGGAGCGGCTTAACGCTTCCGGTGAGCGATACTTCCTGCGTCACCGTGCCCCGCGTGACCGTGGCGAGGAGCGGGGTCTTCTTGCCGGCCTTGCTCGCCAAAAAAATACCGCCGACGACGATGAGAATCAAAATGACGGTCGTGTAACGGACCCAGGTGCGTGAAAAGAATGACATTGATTCACATTATAGCACATCTTCCTGCCTCCCGTGATTTCGAAAAGAACGAGCTCGTTCGCCCGCAAATCCTACCACATGAAGGTAGTGAAGGCGTTCCGGAGCTTGCGGACCGAGACCCGATTCCTCGCGAGAAGGGCGCCGGTGAGAATGACCATGAACAAGTCGAACTCCCGCGGTATGTTTATCGGCGGCACCGCGGCGCCTATGGCGGCGGTCTCCTGTTCCGAGGCAATGATCACGCTGCCGCTCCGGCCATCGATGCTGAAAGGTCGGAGGGGCGGGAAAACCTCATGTTTTGCCCGCGCAAGCGGCCGGCCGGTGTGCCGCACTGAGACTTTCGGCGGAGGCGGAATGGTCGATTTCTCGATCGATGAGACGGTCACGGAGGGCGGCGTCGAGGTGGCTGCCTCGGTCGTCGAGCCCGCGGCCGGCGCGGTAGAGGGCGTAAAAATGGTAACGGTCGACGAGGCGTAATTGGAATCCGCGAAATCGCCGTAGAACGGATCGAGCGTCGGATTCCGGCCGATGGCATGGACCTGGGCCACGTTGGTGTAGACGCCGTTCGCCGCCGCACTGCTGAACAGCACGGTATAGTCGACGTGTATCTCGCCATCCTGATCGATGGTATCGAGGTTCCAGGCATGTTCGCTCACAATGTTACCCGCGGCATCCTTAAGGTCGTCGACGAGGATGGAATCGTACGCCGGCCCGCCGTTGTTCTTTATGACCACGTGATAGGTCACGGTGCTCGAGGCCACCAAGGGACCGATCGCATCGTTCGTCTTGGTAACGACGAGCGCAGGGTCGGGCGTCATCGGCACGGTCGGACCGTTTTGTATGATGTAGGGCCGGTTGGTCGCGACCGATATCGTGTCGGTGTTGTCGGCGGGGTTCGCGTCGCTTTCATCGGCCGCCACCGTCGCGGTGCTCGGCAACTCGATGGAGCCGTTCGGTATTTCCGGGTTTATGGTCGCCACGTAGGAAACGTCGATCGAGCCGTGGGCCGGCACCGTGCCGACGTTCCAGCTGCTGAGATACGGGTTCGGCGCATTGAGCCCGTTGAACGAAATGAAGGGCGAGGTGAACGTGTTGGTGAGCATTACGTTCGTCGCGTCGGCGTCGCCGTGATTGGCGATGGTGAAATCATATTTGACGTGGGTACCCGGCCCATAGTTGCCTTCGACGCTTGTGGCGCTGGTGCCAAGCCAAAGGTCCGGCTGGCCGAACTCGATGTTGCCGTTCCAGTTGCCGAACATATTGATGATGAGCGTGAACCAGTTCGCGCCGATGACGTTGGTGTTGGCCATATTGACCACGTTCGCGCCGGCATATGCATTGCCGGTCTGAATGGAAGCGTTGCCGCTACCGCCGATCTCGTTCTGACCGGTGAGCGCATAGACGTTCACGTTGTTGTCGATGGAAGCCGTATTGGTGTTCTGGATGGCGACGGTCGTCGAGCCGGTGCCCGTTCCTGGCGTACCCTCACCCCCGGCCGCGGCACTGCCGCCGCCGAAAAGCTCGATTCCTTCGGGCGTCTGCGTCCAGTGAACGCCCGGCGGTAAGCCGAACACGTTGCCCGCCCAGTTTCCTTGAACGCGAAGGAGTATCCGGAGATTGGTGCCACCGAAGAGGTTGGTGTTCACGAAGTTCGATACGCTCGTGCCGCTCGTCGCATTGCCAGTCGCGATGGTGCTCGACGCGTTGCCGCTCGCGCTGTTGCCGCCGGTCGCGGCCGTCGCGGAAACGTCATTGGTAACGGCGGCATTGTTCGTATTGGTCACGGAAATAGCCGATGAACCGCCGCCCTTGCCGGTGGTGCTCGCGGTCCGACCGTAGAAAAGCTCATTGAAAAAGTCGGCGTTCGGCAGTACGAAATTGCCGCTCCCCGAGCCGAAGCCGTTGAAGACGAGGAGAAGATAGTTTGAATCGATGATGTTCGTATTGGCGACGTTCACCACGTTTGCCGCGGCGTAGGCATCGCCCGTCGCAATGGTCGAGGTGCCGTTGCCGCTCGCGCTGTTGCCGCCGGTGTCCGACCGGACGACGATATCGTTCAAAATGGTGGCGGCATTCGTGTTGGCGACCGAGGTCAATGACGATGCCTGCGACGAACAGAGCACCGGGCATGGCGAAGACAGCGACGGTAGCGATGAGGTCGCGAACAAACTTTCGAGATTCAGGGTGCCGAAATTGCCGATGCTTTCGAGGAACATGAGAAATCCCGCCGAGTTGGTGATATTGGTATTGATGACATTCAGCACATTGGCAAGCGCGATGCCCTGACCGGTCTGGATGACCGTACCGTTGGGATTATCGTTCGCCGTATTGCCGCCCGTGACCGCCGTCGTCGTACCCGTCGTGCCGGCGACCGCCGTGTTGGTGTTTCCGACAGTCGTCGAGGCGGTGCCTGACGGCGTCGAGGTCGCCGATGATGATGCGTCCGCCGCCGAAAGCGGGGCGGTCGTCGTCCCCGTGCCGAGCGAGGTAAGCGGCGTCGACGAAGCGGTCGAGGGAGTCGACGTGGCGCCGCCGGTGTCCGTCGTGCCCGAACCGGTCGAGGGGGTCGTCGTTGCGGCGTCACCGCCAGCGGAGGGCGTCGAGGAAGCGGTCGTTCCGGACGAGGTGTCCGGCGTGGTCGAAGCGGATGACGCGGCGGTCGTTCCCGACTGGCCCGATGAACCGCCGGCTGACGTGTCGGAAGCCGGGGGCGTCGTCGACGCGTTCGCGTCCGGCACTGTCGAGGTGACATTGGTATTCGCCGTCGTGCCCGTATCGGACACGGCTGTTGCGCCGCCGGTCGTTACCGTCGTCGGCGTTTGACTGCCTGAAGTACTCGAACCCGAAGCGGACGTATCGGTCGTTCCGGCCGTGCCCGTGCCTGAAGAAGTGTTCGTCGAGGAACTTGATGAGGGAGTGGACGGCGGCGGTGTCGTCGAAGTGTCGGTCGGCGTCGATGAGGTTCCCCCGGTGCCGGACGACGTCGAATCGGTGGACGACGTTGAAGAATTGGCCGGCGGCGCCGTGGTCGTGGTGGTCGTGGTGGTGTCGGAACCCGTCCCCGAGGAATTCGACGGCGGGGCGGACGTGTCATCGGCAAGCACCGGCCGAGCGATCAGAAGAAGCGCCAAAAATCCGGCGGCCAGGAGCGGCGCCAGCCGCGACGTTCCGCCGTTTTTATAGTGAAAAGAATGAAAAGACATGGTCGAAAAGATTAGAAAGGTACGAACGAAGCAACGTGCCGAAACCGACTTCCCGCGCGTGGACCGTCGTCGAAGCCGAAGAACTGGCTGAAACTGCCTCGCCGTTCACATTTTCCCCAAAATCATGACCGACACCCGCCGCGGTTTTGACCGTCACTCCGCCTGCGCGCGGGGGCACGACACCGGCCGCCCCTCTGCCATTCATCACCGCTTCGCCATTGCCTCCCCCGCCGACCGCCGCATGGACCGTGGTCGAAACCGACGTGCTGCCCTCGCTATAGTCATAGGTCTTATCGACGGATGCCGGACCGCTATAGCTTTCGTTCACGTTTTGGACAGTTTCTCCGTTCACGGTCGTCTCCACAGAGTAGGAAGCCGAACCGCCGCCGTTCACCACCGTGCCGGACGAGCCCGGGGAAACGGTATTGCCTCCCGTCGAGGCGGACACTGATACGGAATTGACCACCGACGACGTGTCGGCATAGGCGGCAAAGGCGCCGAAGATGAGCATTGCGAGATACAGGATTTTCGTGGTCATGGCGGTCATATGCGAGGGAAGGGTCCCTCGGGCGAAAAATCGCCGAAACGCTCGATTTTTCGCCCGAAGGCAGAAGCGCGAACTTCTGCCATCCGGAGACTACTTGACAACCGTCACATTCGAACCGACAACATTAACGACACCTGATTCTGAGTAAGCATCGCTAGTCAGAATGGTTCCGGCATTGCCGCCATGTGCAGAGTTTCCTCCGTTCCACGGATCAGTCCACCACGGTCCCGTCACGCTGTTGCCGGCATTACCACCGTTGGCGGTGTTGTAACCGGTATTCGAGCTTGTGTTCACCGTGTTGCCGACTAATGCACTGTTGTAATTGTTCACACCAATAGTGGTTTTGCCATGTCCTGATGTGTTGCAACCACAGAGATCAACGTTCGTGTTGTTGGAGTTAACTCCATTCACCACGGAAGCGTATGAAGTGGCATTGCCGGTTTCGATCAAACCGCCATTGCCACCCGTCGCGCTGTTTCCGCCGTTGTCACCAAGACCGGATACGCTGTTGGAGGCGCTTCCGCCATTCGCAACATTGCCACCAGTATTGGATGACGTGTTGACCGTATTCGAGACGTACGATGAGTTCGTGTTGTTCACCGTAACCGTCGTCGAATGCCAGTCTTTGTCTTTGGCTAACGCCGGAGCGGCGACGGCCAAGAACGCCGCTGCCGTCGTCAAAGCAATAAGTTTTTTCATAATATTGTTTTGTTATATTCTGATAATTGTCTTTTCTTCCGTCCCTTAAGGGTATACGGAACAAAAGACGGGATATCGACCTTCGGGCGAAGCCCGCGCCGTAATCTTCGTACGCAACGAGAAAGCGCCGTCTGTTTTCACAGAGACGTATTCCCGATGTTCGATTTCAAAGATTCCGGTCCGCGCTCCTGCCGCAATAAAAACGCAAAAGAAAAGCCGCTACGCTAAAAGCGCGAGCGGTTCTGTATGCAAATATTTTGTGCGGGAAACACCTCCATTATTTTTCTCTCCGCTTCGCCTTGGTTTCCCGTCAAGACGAGTGGTACGACGTAATTTTAACCGCTCACCATGGAGTGTCAATGAAAAAGCCGCGGAAAAACGCTTATGATATAATAGGGGGGCGCTGTCAAACGACCGGCACCGCATCCCAAACGCGGTCCGCACGCTCCGGAGAGGCAATAAAAAAACCAGGAATGGTCGCTGAACGGGAAACTCGCCCGCGAGGGCAAGACTTCAGCGACCATTCCTGGTTTTTACGCGCCCACAACTATGGCTCGCATATTAGGGCTACGGGACGAAATGTCAAGAAAAAAATAAAACGGGCGCCGCGCGCGCCATCACGGCAGACTTTTTTCGAACTGCGAAAAATCGTTCGTCACTTCGATGCTCCGGAGGGTAAAGCGGTCGGCGCTCGTGTGCGCAGTGCCCGGGTAGGTGCTCCGTGCCGCTTCGTAGCCGGCGGCTTTGACCGCCGCGACGAGCGCATCGTTGTAATGGCCGAACGGGTACGCGAAGACCGACACGGTTTCGCCGAGGCCGGCTTCGAGTATCCCCTTGCTGTCGGTTATCTCTTTGATCGCCGCGTCCAGAGGCAGGTTCGGCAGGTAGGGATGGGAAACGGTGTGGGAACCGATGGTCATGCCGGCGGCGGCCATCTCTTTGAGCTCCGGCCAGGTCATGAAATGATTTTTGTCGATGCCATTCGTGAAAATAAAAAACGTCGCGGATAATCCGAGCTCCTTGAGTTCCGGAAAAGCGTTTTGATATTGGTCCTGCCAGCCATCGTCAAAGGTAATGATGACGGGTTTTTGCGGCAAGACGGTGCGTTCGTCTAGCGCGAGCACCAAGTCGTGGAACGTGATGGGCGTGTAGCCGTTCCACTTGAGGAATTCAAGCTGGCGGAACAGGGTCGCCGGCGAAACGTTGTAGTGGCGCACCGCGGCGGCCTCGCTCGGAAGCGTATCCCGCACGCCGTGATAGACGAGGATGGGCACGACTATTTTCTCCCCCGCTTCCTCGGCGGGCGTCGGCGGCGCCGCATCCCCCAACTCCTCCGCCACCCGCTCGACAAAGAGCGGCAGAGGCACCGCCCCTTCATCGCGGACCGTTTTCGGATACGCAAAGAAGAACGCCGTAACGCCGGCGCACGCAAGAATAACCGCCACTCTCGCAGTTTGTTTGATCATGAAAAAATGAAAAGTTCACACCGGGGCCGCGCGCCGTTCCGCTGGCGGGCCGTGCCGCCGACCCGACATTCCCCCAATGATACCGCGTAAGGAGAACGGCGGGAATAGTGCGGGCGTTACCCGCTGCGGCGCTTTTAGTGTTGCGGCTGATACTCTACCGCGCCGTACGCGTTTACGAGGCCGTACCCATAGGTCGTATCGTAACCGGCCGCGCCGAGATCGGTGGCGGTCGTCTCGATGGCGCGCCGGACATCGGCGGTCGTCGTCGCCAGACCGCGCGACAGGACGAGCGCGGCGATGCCCGAAACATGGGCGGCGGCCATAGAGGTGCCTTGATAGAAATAGTAGCCGAAATTGTCGTACGTGCCGTTCCAGGTTTCGCCGAGCACCCCGTCGGCGTAGCCGTCGCCGTTCTGGTCCACCGACAGGTCGCCGCCGGGAGCGACGACATCGAGGCCGCGGCCGTAGTTGGAGTAATCCGTTTTCGTCGTATCGTAGCGGGTGGCGCCGACGGCAATGACGTACGGCGTGTAGGCGGCCGGATAAGAAAGCGCGCCGGCGCCGGCATTACCGGCCGCCGCCACGATGACCGCGCCCTTATTCGCCGCATACGCGAGCGCTTCCTCGAGATAGCGCGCCGGCGCGGTGCCGCCAAGGGACAGGTTAATGACCCGCGCGCCGTGGTCCGCCGCGAAGCGGATGGCGAGGGCGAGATTGCTGTAACTGCCGTTGCCGTCCGCATCGAGCACTTTGAGCGGCATGAGCCGCGCGTTCCGGGCGATGCCGGCCATGCCGGCGCCATTGCCCGCGGCGATCACGCTTGCCACCTCCGTGCCGTGGCCGTTGTCGTCGTCGGGGTGATCATCGCCGTTCACAAAATCGTAGCCGGGAACGAACGTGGTGTCGGCAAGATCGGGAGCTGCCGCGAACGGCGGATTGTTTTCATACGCGATGCCGCTGTCGATGACCGCCACCGTCACCCCGGCGCCAGTCGCAAGGTTCCAGGCGTCTTCCGCATCTATGCCGCTCGTGGTGTTGGCGAGGTTCCATTGAAAACTCCAGTAGGGGTCGTTCGGCGCCGCAAGCGCGCGGACGATATAGTCCGGCTCGGCATAGGCGACGGTCGGGTCGGCCGAATAGCGCGCGAGCGCCTCATCGACGGTCTCGCCCCGAAGGGGGATCACTTGAAAAAGCGTGTCGCTCTTTTTCCGTATGACGATACGGTCGGTCAGAAAGGCGGAGTCGCGCGCGCCGATGACCGCGCGCAGCCGGTCGATGGCGGCGGCAAGCTCGGTCTGGAGCGCGGCCATGAATCCGCCGCCCTGCGAGGTGTTCGAGGCGGCTGTCTGCGCGGCCGCCGGCGCGGCGAGGACCAAAAGGCCTATCAGGACAATGAAAAACTGCTTGGGGGACATGGGAAAAACCGATATCGTCGGTTGGGGCTTACTATACCCCGAAATCGCAATTTCGGAAACTCCGCGTTGGTTTAGAGCGGGATCAGCGAACGGTCTCAATAAGACGCCATGACCGTTCGGCCAATGAACCGAACGCCGCCACCGCGATGAGCAACGCAATCAAGCCGCCGACAATGGGAATGAACCAAAGGCATGCGTGAAGAATGACGCCGACGACCGCGTGGCGCCAGGAAATCGCCTCGTCGCTCCGCAGGACGGTGCGGAAAATGAGCGCGCCGAAGAATATTCCCGCATAGACGTGCGCCGCGATGATGAGGCCGATAAAGAAAAGAAGGAGCGGAACGCCGAAGATAAGGCCGATGACCGTGACGCAAAGCGTGACGGCGACGAGAGGCAGGAGAATGCCGACGATGAGGCCGACCAAAAGGCTCTTGCCGAAGTGGTCATACATGCCGGCAACAACTTTCTTGGTAGGGCCTTTGAAATATATGACGGCAAGGAGGGCGGCAAGGAGCGCCGCGAGTATCCTCACGAGCGACAAAATGCCGAAGGCGGCGGTGACGAATGCCGGCATGTGGCCGTTTGCCACCGGAACCGCGGGTACCGTGGTGATAGTTTTCTGGCCTTTGATAATGGCCCCGTCCGCTATCGAAAGGACCGACGAGGCGGTATAAAACACGCTGCCATTAATGACCGCATGAGGGCCGATCGTCAGGGTGCCGCCGTCAAAATGGACATTGCCGTTCACCGTACCGCCGATCTCCGTGTCACCGCCGCGATTATAGACCGCGCCGTTCACGGTGCCATCGATCATGGTCCTCCCCGCAAAGACGATCACGTCGTTCTGCACGGTGGCTTTAGGAAGAAGGGCCAGCGTACTGCCGAATACGACGAGGTCGCCGCCCACCGCATCAGCCACGGTCGTATTCTGGGCGAGGATCCGCGCATCGTCCCCTATCGGCCCGTAGAGCGATACCGATGAGCCGGCCGCCAACAGGTCTTCTTTGACGCTGCCGGACACGACGACGCTGTCGCCGACCACGACCGCATCCTTATTAAGCGTTCCGTCGAGAGCGACCGCAGTGCCGGCGGCGTAGAGATTATCCGCGACCGTTTGGCCGGACGAGACCGTGTAGTTGTTCGCAACCGCCAGATAGGAGGCACTGGCGGCGGCGGGGATAAGGAGGCAAAGACCGACGATGATTATTTTTTTCATATCACGGAATACAAACTCATAAGCGCGCTAGACGCTGCGAGATTTCACCGCCAAGTCCTGTTCCAAACGGCGCAGTTCGAGGTCGTGTTGGCCTTTTTCCGACTGGAGCCGCTTGAGACGGGTTTCCGCCTCTTGAAGCACCCCGTGCTGCATCTCAAGTTCTCGCTCAAGACTAAGCACGGTTTGCCGGAGATGGGTCACCTGTATTTCCTGGGTGCGGAGTTCCTTGTCGGTAAGCTCCATGTTCCGTCGAAGCTCGCCGATGGCCTTTTGTATGTCGGGTGCCATAGTGTGTGCGGATTATAGCAAAACAGGCCGAATCTGTCAGCCGCAAAGAGACCGGGCGCTATTTAAAATTGAACGCCGATTCCGTCCATTTTTCCCACAAAGGTTCGACGAAATAGACGATTCCCACGAGCGGCAGGAAAAAGATCGAGAACAAGACGAAGGCTATAAAATTGAGGATTTTTAGAAACATAGGCGATTCCGAGGTCGAAATCGATTACACTATACCATAACAGCAATTTATGTCAATTAATACCGCGGCGTCCCTTCAGAAATTGATTTGGCCGAACGTTAGAGGATGAGCATGGCGTCGCCGAAGGAATAAAAATTGAATCGGGCGGCGATAGCCAGACGATAGAGGGCGAGAACGCCGCGGCGCGCCTTTTTGTGGCGAAGAAATGCGTCAACGAGCATGAGGAGCGACGAGTCGGGCAGGTGAAAATTGGTAAAAAGCCCATCACATACTTTGAAACGATAGGGCGGACGGATGAAAAAGTCGGTCTCACCCGCAATATCGGCGCCGCTCCCCTTTTCGAGCCGGCCCGCGGCCGCTTCAAGACAGCGCGCGACGGTCGTGCCGACGGCGATGACCAGCCGGCCCTCATGCGTTGCCCGACGGAGCAAATCCGCCGCGCCTCGGCCGACATGGTACGGTTCGCTATGCAATGTTCCCGACAACTGCTGCGCCTCGGTCACCGGCGCGAACGTGCCGCGCCCCACGGAAAGGGTGACGAACGTTTTGGCCACACCGCCCGCCGCGAGCGACCGAAACACCCTATCCGTAAAATGCAGGGAGGCGGTCGGTGCGGCGATGGAGGCCGGGCGGCGCGCGAAAATTGACTGATACCGCCGCCGAAGCGCCGGCTCGCGGAGCGGAATGTGTTTGAGATATTTCGGCGTCGGCGTATTGCCGTAGCGAGACAGAAAACGGATGAGAGCGGCGGCGTTCAAGGAGTGCTTGAACGTGAATATCTGGCGGTCCTGGCCAACCACGAGAAAACGGCTGCCCGGTACCGAAAGGACCTCGCCTTGCCTCAAGCGACGGTCGGCATAGCCGCGTATCGTCTTGTCGCCTGCGCGGTATTCGTTCACCAAGAGAAGCAGTTCGACCGCGCCGCCGGTCTCCTTTTTGGCAATGACGCGGGCAGGAACCACTTTGGTATCGTTGAAAACCATGAGCGAACCACGGGCCACATGATCTCCGAGCCGACGGACGGTCGAAAAGGAAACGGAGTCCGTACGCGTGTCATAGACGAAAAGGCGCGCCGCATCGCGCGGCGATGCCGGCCGGTTCGCGACACGTTCCGGCGGCAAAGTGAAGGAGTACTGCATAGTGCGACGGGCCATAGGGCCATGAGTATAAGGGAAGAAACCATGTCTCGCAACGCGCCCGGGAACGCAGAAAAACACCCGGGCATATATCCCGGGCGTGTAAGACTTGTTTGGCCGACCACTACTCCTGCCCCGTCATGATCCGCACGCCTTCCGTGGCGGTAACGACCGGCACACCCTTCCCTTTCACGTAGGCGATGACCTGGTCAAGATTTTCCGGCGTGATCTCATACTGCGTGTTGCCGTAGCCGACCTTGTGGAACACGATGACAAGCCACACGTTTTTGGCAATGGCGGTGTCGACCCAGCCGGTGATATCGGAAACCGCCGTCGTATTCTGCACGCCTTGGCGTTTGAGCCGGAACGGGTCCATGCTCCCCTTCTTGTTATAGCCGCCGTCGGACGTCCGCGCGGCTTCAAAGCCGTAACTTTTGACCATAGCAACGATATTGCTGTCGTACGCGCCGAATGGATAATTGAACGCGGTCGCATCGCCCGCGCCCATCGCACGGATGGCATCGCGCGACCCCTTAATCTCGGCGAACGCGTCGTCAGCGGAAAGGGTCGTCAGGTCGCGGTGCGTGACGGTGTGAGCCCCGACCTCCTCCCCGGCGCGGAAAAGGTCGCGCACCTTGTTCTCGTCCATATAGTCACCGGCGCCCATCCTGCCGGTAACGATGTAAAACGTGGCCTTAAGACCGGCCGCGGTGAGTTTCGGAAAAGCGATGTCGTGAGCGCTATTCCAACCGTCGTCGAAGTCGAGAGACACCATCGGCCCGGCGCTTGAAGCCGGCGCGCTGTTGGTCCCCGCGCCTGAGGACGCGCTGATCTGATAAAAGCCGCGACTGCCCGGCGTTTCGTCGGTAAACACAAACCGCTTCGCGGTCGCGGTCGTTTCGGTCGCGTCCGGTCCGACGACCGCCCTCGCTTGCCAGCTGATAGGCGCCGAGAGCGTTTCCGAAAACAGCACCGTGTACTGATCTTGATCGCCGCTCCAGCGCATGACCACCCCATTGCTTCCCCGCTCGATCGACACCGCGGAAGCGGCGGCTTCGGAGGACGGCGCGGCACAAGACACCATCGCCATGGTGAGCAATAAAATAGTCGGACCAAAGCCGACCCCTACTGGATTTTCCTGTCGTTCCTTCATAAACAGAATTTCTGATTACAGAATATTGTTGTGGTTGTATTGCGAAATCACTCTCAAAGAGCGTTTCCAATGACACTATAAGCGCGGCTCTGTGAATTACCGGTGAAAGATGGCTGCGCCGGCCCGCGCCAACGACCCTCGCGGGCGTGGTATGACGGAACTAGCGCCCCATGGTACACTGGTGACCGGTCACCTCTTATTATCTTAAATTTCTCAACATCATGAACGAGACTAACCCCGTGCCGGAACGCGACCGGAAAGTGTGCGGCTGCCCGCACCATAAAGTGGTCCCTTGCGGCATTGCATTGATCGGCGTGCTTTTTTTGCTCCAAGGAATAGGCATTCTTTCGGTGAGCCTGGTGGGAATCCTGTGGCCTATCGTCCTTATCGTCATCGGCGGCACTAAGTTGATGGGTCGCCGCTGCAACTGCTGCTAGGACCGGCGCGGTTGAAAATTTTCACACGCCTCTTTGCACCTCGGTGCAAAGAGGCGTGACCGACCAAGTTTATAAAATAAACCATTTTCGCATGAACAAGACCTCAACATCCCTTATCATCGCCCTTCTCGCCGTAGCCGGCGCCGCCTTTGCCGTCTACCGATCCACGATACCGGCCGACCAACCGGCAACTGAGACTGCCTCGGCTGCCTCGGCTGCCGGCGCCACGAGCACCGCCACGGCCACGGTCACGGGGACCGCGAGCAGCACCTTAGTGAAACTGGCCGACGAACCATACGCCGCATCCGCTTACCGGATCGATCCGGCGAAACTCGGCGCTCTGGATGCCGCTATGCAGGAGATCCTTTCCGGTTTTGTGGTCACCGCACAGCACAATGCCGACGGAACCATAACCATTACCTTAAAAGCGACCAAAGCGGGATACAAAGACCAGCAATACACACTTGTTGCCGGCCAGAGCTTGTACTTCATAGAAAAGAATCTTCACGATGACACCGAGACTGGCGCGACGGATAAAACCTATATGGATGACAGCGCGGTGGTGGTGGACCAAAACGGCTACGTGGTGCAGTAAAGCCCTACCCGCTCAAGGCCGCGATCTCGAACCTTCACCAAATGCACAAACAAACGCGGTATAATCAAAGCCATGAAAATACAAGGCGCGGTGATCATCGTGACGGGGGCATCGAGCGGCATTGGCCTCGCCGTAGGGAGGCTCCTTAGCGCGCGCGGCGCCACCGTCATTCTTGCCGCCCGTTCGGAAGAAAAATTGCGGCAACTCGAACGGGAAATACCGCGCTCGTGGGCCGTCCCGACCGACATGCGGCGCGAAAGCGACGTACGCCGTCTTATCGACGCCACCAAGGAAAAGTTCGGCCGCATCGACGTACTCATCAACAACGCCGCCCAGGGCATGCGCGCGCCGGTCGAATCGATAAACCTTGCGGACTACCGCGACATTTTGGAGCTCAATGTTTTCGGCGTCCTCCGCGCGATGCAAATGGTCATACCGATCATGCGTGCGCAAAAAAGCGGCCTTATTCTCAACGTCAGTTCGCGCGTTTCAAAAAACTATTTTCCCTTTCTCGCCGCCTACGCCTCTACGAAATACGCCCTGAACGCCCTGTCGCTGACGGCGCGCGAGGAATTAAAGGAGAGCGGCGTGGTCGTTTCAGTATTCCATCCCAAAATGACCGCGACGGATTTCGGCAAGAACGCGCGCGGCACCTCGTATGATTCAAGGACCGGGCGACCGGGCGTCGCCGCCGACACACCGGAGGCCGTCGCGGAAGCGATCGCCAACCAGATCGAGTCTGAAGAAGCGGAAGCGAGCATGTAAGCCGCGTCCTGTGTTAAAATGGCGGCATGATCTCGTACGCACAAGCTATCATTCTCGGCGCCCTCCAAGGTCTTACCGAACTTTTTCCCATTTCCAGTCTCGGCCACAGCGTCATTCTGCCGAGCTTACTCCACTGGCAAATCGACCAGGGCGCAGACTATTTTTTGGTATTCCTCGTCGCCACCCATCTCGCAACGGCGCTGGTCCTCTTCGGCTTTTTCTATAAAGATTGGCTGCGTATAGTCCGCGGCATGGGCCGCTCGCTCGCCACGCGGCGGATAGACCCGCGCGACACCTACGCGAAACTTGGCTGGCTCCTCGTCGTCGGCAGCGTCCCCGCCGGCATTGTCGGGCTTTTGCTTGAGGATGCGCGCAAAAAACTGTTTGCCGCG